>JAEEGF011965159.1_pt1 | contig 18059 bp, 14 predicted proteins | sample 9134171 | NCBI WGS metagenome assembly JAEEGF01 (sample SAMN16246542, study PRJNA631951) | gut metagenome | biome: gut microbiome; feature: rumen; material: AP-attached | host: Bos | place: Iran: Karaj | collected 2018-10
AGCGCAGATGGATGTGATACACCTTGTCCGCAAATCCGTTTTCAGTATATCCCCTGTTGAGGGAAATGCGGTTTGCCCCGGAGGACATAACGGCAAAGCCGTTCTGTTCCAGTATCCGCGCCAAATCTTTCATGTCGGCGCTGCAGGGAATCTCAGCCATCACATCCACGATATTCTTGGCCCATATTCCCTGAATGGCGGTGCTTCCGATATGACTGATCCGATAAAAAGGCTGAGGGGATAACAGTCCGGTCAGTTCTTTCTCGATCTCATTGTAGCAATCTTTCCAGCGATCATCATGGGGCACAAGAAAGACGGGAAATAATTCCCATAGCTCTTCCAGTGTCATTTGAGACAAATCTTTTCCCATGATAAAGGTCTCCGCCAATCCCTGTGGTATCAGTCATTATAATGTTTCCGGACAGTTGCTTTCATCATTGCCCTTTTTGGCTGGGCCGTCTTTTTGGTTGTAGTATCCTTCTTAACCGATCCCGAAAATCCGGCAGTGAGTCCGACAGGTTGTCAGCCACCAGTCTTTTCGAGAAGTTTTCTTGATTCCCTTAGCACTCACCGCATTCCCTTATTTTACGCTATAATTTAAGGGAAAGTTGCGGGAGTAAGGGAATGAGACAATTTAATTATGCACTGATCAAAGACCAAAAGTGGGATTCTGAGCTTCTTGGAATTATCGCGGCTGTATATCGTGAAGCCGGAAAGCAGGAAATATATCTGAAACAACGCCCTCAGGAACTGGAAAAACTGGTAGAAATAGCAAAAATACAGAGTACGGAAGCATCAAATGCCATAGAAGGAATAGTGACCACCAGTACCCGTATCAGACAGCTTGTCGCAGAAAAAACGACACCTAAAAATAGGAATGAACAGGAAATCGCCGGATACAGAGATGTTTTGGGAATTATCCATGAGAGTTTTGATGCAATCCCAATTACCAGAAACTATATTCTGCAGCTGCATAAAATTCTCTACAGTCACATGAATAATCCGGCAGCAGGCAGAACCAAAACGGTACAGAATTACATTAGCGCAACATATCCTGACGGACATACCGAAACACTCTTTACTCCTCTTGCTCCTTATGAAACACCGGGGGCTTTGGATCGTATCTGTGAAGAGTATAATCGTGTCATCGGAAATATGGAACTGGAGCCGTTGATTGCCATACCGATTTTTATTCATGACTTCCTGTGCATTCATCCTTTCAATGACGGCAATGGCAGAATGAGCAGACTTCTGACCACGCTTCTTCTTTGCCGGAGCGGATTTTATGTTGGCAAGTATATTTCCTTAGAGGCTAAAATATCCAAAAATAAGGATCTTTATTATGATGCGCTTGCAGCATCTCAGGATGGCTGGCATGAAGGAAAAGACGATCCCATTCCGTTTGTGAAATACCTGCTCAGTACGATTCTTTCAGCATACAGAGATTTTGCTGACAGATTTACCATTGTTGAAACTAAGCATTCAGCTTTAGATATGGTAAGAATGGCAACTCAGAATAAAATCGGCAGATTTACCAAACAGGATATCAGAGAACAATGTCCTTCATTAAGCATAAGTTCCGTTGAAAGTGCTCTTAGAAATATGGTGGCATCAGGGGAACTCAAGCGCGAAGGCGCTGGAAAAAATACCCGTTATTACCGACTTAAATAATCGTAACAGTGTAATTCCCCGTGTGTTAAATGAAAATTTTACACTGTCAGAAAAAGTACCTGAAATTATGAGGAAATGAAGGAGGGGAGATACCATGCTAAGAGCGATCAGTGACAGCTAAATTTCATTTCTTGGGTAAGACGATTGAGAATGAGTGGTCATCACGAGGAGCTTATTATTGCTGAACTGTTTGAGGCAAAAAGGCAGTACAATGAACTCCAGAACTGATGGTCGGGAAGATCTGCTTATCGCCGTATTAAAGTACTTAATTGAATGGTCCGCAATTTTGCTTACTGCTGCATAAAGCCCCGCTGAAATACAGTCAAACCTTTGCGGGTATTCCCGGCACGCACTGGAAGCATTGCCGCCCGGCGTTTTCTCCGAAGAACTTTTATCCGCAGGAAAGAGCCGGTAGTAAGCCGAGTTTGCGTACATGCGCCGATCCTTTTTCCAGTCGCCGCCCGGACATAAAACTACCCCGATGCATTCTTTCTTATGGTCTGCCCTTTTTCCGGTTCCGTTCGCCTTATCAACCCAGGTTGTAGTGGCATTCCAGTAAACATACCCCTTCGCTGTTACAGAAACGCTTTTGGGAATGCTCACAATATTGTCTGCGGTCTTCGCAATTCTGGACATGAATCCGCCTCCTTTGCATGGGATTGCCCCCTGATCAGGAAAATTGTAAACCTATTTTTTGGGAATCGTCCGTAACACATGGAATTCAGGACGCTAAGGCAGGAGCTAAAATGATATACACCCTTGAAGAATCAGTGATTCAAAGAAAAATGACGGCTTAAAACCGCGCATTCAGGCGATATTTCAAGATTGTTATCACCAGATCCGCGCTGCGGCCATGAATCTCTCTGCGCTGCCGAAAAGAACAGCAAAACCGGCAGGACAGGGAATATATCCCCGCAGGCTGCCAGCTTCTTTTTATGTATGCTTAAGCAGTAAACGCCTCACCGGGTTTTCTTCCCGCCATGCAAAATATCACCTCCGGATCCGCCCCCGAATAAATAAGCCAGGCCGCATAAGCTTCGCCCTATGCGGTCTGGCCAGGTCTCATCATCCTCTCGGGGACTTCCGGAATTCTCAGAACCGGAGCGTGTGACTTTCGACCTTTACCTGCTTCTCGGCGGTTTTGGTGCCGACCTCGGCAATCATTTTGACGCCGAAGCCGTAATCGCCTTCATGCACAGCCTCTGAGGTGCGGAACACGATTTCAGCCAGCTCAAAGTCCTCGTTTTTAAGGCTCTTCACCAGTCCCTTGTACTGTTCCCCGGGAGCCTGGTCATCCTTGATCTTCCCCCGGAGCGCATGAAGAGAACTCTTCTTTGCCGTACGGCGGATTTCAAAATCGCTGATGGTTATGTCCCGATCCTTCTGCAGCGCGCTGAGGTAGTTCACAGCCTTGGTGATCTCGTCCCGGCTGACCCCCAGCTTCTTCAGGGACGCCTTCAGGAAATCCGTGTTTTTCTGCTTCACGTTGTCGCTGCCGCCCTTGTCCTCCGCCATGACCTTGGTTACCCTTTCGGCAGAGCGCAGGGAGGTTTCCAGAGCGTTGGTTTCGTAGCTCAGGGTGTTTTCAAAATGACACTTTACGCCGCCGGTTACCGACAGAATCTTCTCCGTGGATTCCCCGAGAGCGACCTCGAAGCTGAACCGGGCATGGGGGCCGTCCAGCTTGGAAGCCATGCGTCCGAAGAAGTCGGTAACGGACTCCAGCAGCTCTCCGGCCTTTTCCGCTCCGGGAAGCTTCTTAAGGAGATAGTCCCTGAGGGAAATCACGTCATTCACGGCGGGCTCCGCCACGGTTCCCGTGGCAAATCCGGCCAGACATTCCGCAAAGTAGCGATTCCGGTCAGCCTGGAACTTGGCCATGTCGGTGAGTTCTCCCCAGGCTTCTTTTTCTTCGTCGCTGTAGGGATGATCCCCCATGAGGTTCATGAACTCCTCAGCCATGGGGCCGGTAAGATAATCCTCGGCGGCCTTGTCCGGAGCCAGAGCCGTTTTAATGAACCTGTCGGCAAAATCCAGAGCGGCTTCCTTCTTTTCATAAGCCTCCTTATCCTCCGGGGACAGGGCCCCCTTGTCGGCATCGCCCAGAACGATGTTGCGGGGAGACAGGGACACCTCAAACCCGGCATTGGCGTCAAAGGAGGTATGCACGGAATGCCGGTAGTGGTTGACGCCCCGTTCATAGGTCCACTCCGCTTCGGCTCCGGCGCCGGCGGAAATCTCGGCGGTAACCGGCTTTTTGGCGGAATTGATCTCCTTTCCGGCGATCTTCTGCCCCGCGGCCAGGGGATCGGCCTTGCCGGAGATGCTGGCGCCCAGGCTGCCCGTATGACTGCTCTTCACCTCATTGGCTGCGGCCATGTCCTTCTGAGTCAGATCCGCAATCATGATTTTGCTCAGAAATGCGGCTGCATTGTCCAGATTGTCAAAGGTGACCTCGTAGGTTCTCTGGTAGCCGGCTTTGGCTTCGGCCTTGACTTCGGCAATATCGGCATCTCCCGCCTTGAAACCGCCCTCGGCAAATAACTTGCCCCCCAGGGACGCTCCCATGACAAAGCGGTATTTGCCTTCTCCGTCGGTTTCCACCTGAAGATCCAGGCCGTCGGTAAGAGCGATGCCCGCCTTAAGCTTCAAGGTATCGTCGTCTGTTCCGGGAATCCTGGGAGCCAGTCCCACCCCGATGGAAAACTCTCCCTTGATGTTATGAACAATGGCGGAGCCGCTGTCCAGGGATTCCAGCATGGATTTGGCCAGATGGCGGGTTTCCCCGGCGGTCTTCCGGGAAAGAGCCCGGGCGGCGGATTTAACCGCCGTGGTCTTGGAAAGACCCTTGAACATGTTCAGAAGCTTCATGTTCTTCATGGCGCGGCCGATCTTCTTGATGCCGGCCCAGATCCGGGATGATTTTCCGGTATCCCGGCCGTAGATGTCGGACTCCACGGCTCCCAGGACGATATTGCGGAGGGTGTTCTCGTCCAGAGCCGCAAAATCCTTCTTAAGCTCGTTAACCGCCTGGTCAATAAGCTGATTCTTGGTCAGCTTGCCCTTGCCCTCGTCGCTGAGAAAGGCCTTCTTCATGTCGGCAATGGTTTTAAAGCCGTTCTCGTAAGCGGTCTTCCGGAGAGCCCGATCCACCATGAGAGAGGCAAAGCGATTCTGCTTCACCGCCTGATCCAGGGAAGCGCATTTGGTCAGGCTGAACTCCTTGAGGCTCTCCATCATGGTGTTCACGAAGAAAATGTTGTCCCGGCTGTAGATGCTGACATTGTCAACCACACCCCGGAACACCGGGTTATGGGATGTGGCCAGAGATTTTTTGAAAAGTCCCCGGATATCCTTTGCCACGGTTTCCGTAATGCTGTGGCGGGGATCCAGAAGCACCTCATGCTCATTGTGGGGAACAAGCATGGTCACCGCCCGGGCGATATTCAGGGTCTTGTCCCCGGCCAGCTCCGCATTCACCTTGCGGATAAGATCGCTCATGATGTCCCGGGAGGTTCTGGCGGTGGTTTTGAATTCCCTGACCGCTTCGGCCACGGCGGCCTTGATGGCCTGGCACTTGGCCTTGCCGGCTTCCTTGTCCTTCACAAAGATATTGTTCTCCGGATCGAACATCTTCTCGGTGATATTGAGATTCCTGAGCATCTCCATCCTCTGGGTTCTGTCAATGCGTTCCTTCCCGAGACAGTAATCCCGGAGATCGGAAAGGAGGTAATCCTTCCGGTCCAGCACCTCAAATTCGTCCCGGTGCTGGTACTGCGCCTTATAGACGGTTTTGGCGCCGGTAATCATATTCAGGGCGGCATTGATGTCCTTCTTCTTAAGAGCGACCCTGCCTATATCAGCGGCGGTCAGCATGGCAGTCTTGTCAGCGGCCCGGGCGATGGCCTTCTGCATCTTGGCAAAAAACCGGAAGGCATCCTTGTAGTCCGGAGAGGTCATCACTGATTCCGGAGCCTCGGCCAGAGCCTTGCGGATCTTTTCGGTGCAGGCGGGGTTCAGGAAATCGGATCCCCTGAGTCCCAGGAAGGTTTTGCCCTCGGGAATGAAGTCGGTGACCGAGGCTGCTCTGATCTGATTCAGGAAGGACACCAGATAGCCGATTTCCTTGCCGCCTCTGATGCCGTCCGTGTTCACCAGGAGCTCCTCCACGCTGGACACCGGGCGGAGACCGTTCTTGCCGGCGTTAATGTTGTTAAGATCGGCAAGATCCTGCAAATTAAGGGCATTGATGTCATTTCGGCGATTTTCGATTTCGGCGCGGTTTTCATTTTCGATCTGCTTTACCAGAGCGCCTTCGCCGGCGAGATAAAGCTCCGTGAGCCGGGGAAGATTGCTGCGGAACCATTCCAGGCGGTCAGCCGGGGTTTCCTGGGCCTCATAGCTCTGGCTCAGGGCGGGATCGCTCTCGAAGGCTCTTTTAAGATCGATGTTAAGAGCCTGAGCCACCCGGTCTGCCAGATGCACCGCCGGAAGCTTCTTCGCGGCCTCCAGGAAATCGCTGTTGGCGCAGAGAATGTTGAAGCTGGTGATAAAGCCGCCCGCGGACATGTCATCCATTCTCACGTTCAGGGGATCAAAGCCCTCGTAGCGGGAAATGTCCACCGGCTTTTCCGGAGAGGTATCTCCCCTGTCGGCAATGCCCATGGCCCTGCGGAATTCGGCATTATCCCGGAAGCCGCCCCCGAAGGTCTCCTGGGAGTCCGCGGCGTGCTCGGCCCGGAACTGGTGATAGGCGGCTCTCAGGATAAAGCTTTCCATATTCCGGAAGGTCATCTTTCCGCCATGCTCGCTCATGATTCTCTTAAGCTCGTCCCCGGGATTGCAGACCGCCTGGTAGGCCTTTTTCAGATTATCCAGGCTGATGGAGCCCGGAGTAAGGGGGCCGTTTGCGATATCAAGGCCGGAAAGCACCGAGGACAGACACTCGAACACATCCTGAGTGAGCTCCAGCTTCTGGGGGAGATGCTCCAGAATGATTTTCTGGGAATCTGACATACGCTCAGGGCTGATGCCCTTAATAATGGACAGGAGAAGAGAGCTGTCATCGTTGAGATGGGGATCGAACACCTTGGCGGCAAAGCTGTTAATGGCGGATCTGAAATCCTGGTCGGAAATGCTGCCCGGCTTCGCGTCGGAAATTTTAAAGTACAGCTTAAGAGCGTCCCTGTCTCCGATAAACTCCCCGAAGAGATCCGCCGAAAAGCCCAGGGAATCCAGAAGCTTCAGTGTCTCCTGGGGATGCTGCTTCATAAGATCGATGCTCCCCCGTTCCCGGGATCCCGGAGCATAAAGATCCCGGAGGCCGTCCAGAACGTTTCCGATCAGGGTTTCGTATTTTCTGTCGCCGGAAAACAGCAGCTTCTGATCCTCGTGGGTGAGCTTGGCATCGGACTCCGCCCTGATGCTCCGGAACTCCTTCAGGATATCCGCAGCCTCGGCCAGAAAGGTTTTTACCTGCTCCGGGGTAGCGGTGATCCCCGCATTCCTGATGCTGCTGTTAAGCTCCTGAAGACGGTTTTCCGCAAGATCCAGGGAGGTATCCAGGGAGATCCGGGCGGTTTCCGAGTATTCCCGGAGGAGAGCCCGGTATTCCGGGCTGTCCTCCGTCATGTCCCTGACAGAGGCTTCGCCGGAATCAATTTTGCGGGCCAGATCCTCCGGAGATACCGGTGAGCCGTTAATCAGCTTGCCGATATCCTCCTCCTGAGAGGGGAGAACGTGTCCCAGCCCGAAAATATTCCCCGGGTTTTCCAGAGTGATCTTCGGGCTGCCGCTATTGCGGTACTGCATCAGGGCAGCCACCCGGGACTGGGTGTCCGTCATGCCGGCATAAAAGCTCTTTATCCCGTTCAGGAGAGACTCCTGCTTCTCTGACAGCGCTCCCCCGGGGGCCTTCCGGGCCAGATCGGCAAAGACCCGATCCAGCTCCGCCCGGCCGGCGGCGGGATTTTTGGCGTATTCTCCCCTGATAACGGCCGTAAGCGTCCGGTTAAGATCTTCGGCGAGAGCCTTCTGGCCTCCGGCGAGATTCCGGGGCTCCTTCCCGAACACCTGCAGAACCGCCATCATTACCGTGAGATTTTTAAGGAGAGTTTCGGAATGTCTGAGATCCTCGGTTTTGCGGAACAGGCATTTTTTGTCGCCTTCTTCGGTGTTTTCGGTATGGCTGAGAAACTCCTTAACCAGACCGTTCATATCCAGTTCGTTTTTGTTCTGGGCGAAAAAGCTTTTGATTTCGGCGAATTTCAGGGACATTCTGGGAGAAAGCACCGGGTTCGGGGCTCCCCCGGCATTAATCCGGCTTCCGGCAATGCTTCCGGAAGCGCTGCCGCTCCCGATAGCAGCCTGCCGGTTTGCGGCGGGATTTGCCGGGCCGCTGCCGCTGACGGCTGCTATGCTGCTGTTTATATTGTTATTTATGCTGTTATGGATGTTTGCGGTCATGAGGCGCCTCCGGGGCTTTATAAATCTGTTTAAACGGTCTTCCTGCCGCTCTCCGGGCGGCTTCGGCCGAAGCTTCTTTCAGGAAGGAATAACCGTCATGCGAACTGAAAACGCATGAACCGGGAATTGGTTTCAGAAAACCGGGAAAAATTTTAAGAAACCTTACCGGGATCTCAAAATGATCCGCCGGGATTCCCGGACTCCGCGCCCGGGAAAAACCGCGAACTGCGCGGCGCCGCCCCGCGAAAGACCGTCTCGCCGGAAACCCGCGGGCTTCAGGATGCGGGGGATCGGGCGCGGCAGCCGGTTTCCGAAAAGCTTCCCAAAGCTTTCATACTAAAGTTTTACATGTTTTTTACAGCTTTTTAAAGGTTTTCAAATGTGAACTCCGGCAAAAAATCAGCCGTAACCGCAAATACGCGAAAACGTATACAGAATGAAGAGCGTCATCAATGATAGAATTCAGGGAACGGCTTTTGAAAAAAAAGCCGTTCCCTCCGGACGTTCTCGCCGGAGCCCTTCCTGCCGGATCTGATATTAAGCCGGCGCAGGAACCGGAAAGCATCTCTGGCCCTGACGGGCAGAAAGACGCATGAATAATAACCGCAAGCAAGGAGAACGGCCCATGATACAGAATCCCTCCGCAGATTTCGTTCCGGCAGCGGACACTCTGGAATTCGCCGCCAGAGGCGATCTCCCTGAAAAGCTGAAAAACGCTTCTCCCGAAAGCATTGCCCGCTTCCGGGAGGCTCTTTCCCGCAAGGATGACGAAGCCCCGGGAGGAAACGGCAGTCTGGGAGATGACGGCGCCGATCCCGCTGAAACCGAAAGCTCTTCCGGACGGCAGTATTACCGGGATCGCTCCGGTTACCCCGGGGCGTCCTCCGGAGAAAACCGCTATGACTATGCGCAAGGCCGCGGAAGTTCCCAGGACGGAGCTCCTCTGAATAACAGCGCTCCGGGCCGCGGCAATGAAAGCTCGTATCCCTTTGCCGGAGCTGAAACGGGCCGGCAGAATGCCTTTGTTAACCCCGCCGCAACTTCCCAGACGCCGGCGGGAGAAAGCAGAGCTTTCGATAGTCAGAGCATGCCTCAGAATATCCCCGGAGGCTTTTCCGGGAATGCTGAAGCAGGACTCCGGGATTCCTTCGTCCCCGGCGCGAGCTCCTTTGCTCCCTCGGGAGAAATCAGAACGGCCGACGGTCAGAGCATGCCTCAGAATATCCCCGGAGGCTTTTCCGGGAATGCTGAGGCAGGACTCCGGGATTCCTTCGTCCCCGGCGCGGACTCCTTTGCTTCCTCGGGAGAAATCAGAGCGTCCGACGGTCAGAGCATTCCTCAGAATATCCCCGGAGGCTTTTCCGGAAATCCCGAAGGCCCCCGGGATCCCCTAATTAACCCCGGCGCGGGATCTTTTGCTCCCCCGGGAGAAAACGGAGGACAGGCGGATATGACCAGCAAGATTTCCGACAGTACCGGAAGAGAGTCCCGCTACGGTTTTGCCGGGAACCAGACAGAAGGAACCCGGGCTCCGGACGGCACCGCCAGAGCCGAAGGCCGCGGGGACATGTTCCGGGAAAACCAGAGCTTCCGTTCCTTCGCGGGATCATTTCCGGACTATTCCCGGGGAGAACCGCCCCGGAGACAGGTTTCGGAGCTTTCCGACATCTTCTCGGCCGCCTTTGCGGGACGTACCGACGCTCCTGTTTCTTCTCAGGGAAGCCCGGCCATGGAGGCACCCGCCCCGGCGGCCCCGCCTTCGGACGCCGCCGCCCGGGAGGAGATCATGAAGATCGCGGATACCCTGGTGGAAAAAATTCTGGTTTCCGATCCGCAGAGCACCGCCGGCAATCAGGTCATGATCAAGATGAGCGCCCAGAGTCAGCTCTCCGGCACGGAAATTCTCCTGACCCGCAGCAACGACGGCACTCTGGCCGTGGTTATCAATTCCGCCAATGACAATCAGTACCGGAAGCTGAACGAAGCCCGGGAACGGCTGGAGGCCTCTCTGAAAAAGCTGGAACGGGGCTCCTTCACCGTTACGGTAAATCCGCCGGAAACACAGGAATCCTGAGGGATCCGGAACGGAGCGGGATTATGACGCGGCCGGAAAACCCGGAAAAAACTCAGGGCACCAAAACCTGATTCCTGATAAAATTTTCGGAGTTATTCATTTTTTTGCAGGAAACCGGATCTCCGGACTCCTGCTCCCCGGATAAGGCTTGAAAGTGATCAATATCAGCACACAGAAGGCAGCTCTGATTAATGCTCTGGTTCCCCGGATAAACCGGGACGTGATAGACCTGAACACCGGCGAGGACAGCATTGAGATCCGCGCTGCCGGGACGCCTCTCATTATTTTTAACTCCGATCTGGCCGAATACGCTCTGGCTCCCCTGAACCTTGACTACATAAAAACGGAAATCAGCGATCCCGGCGTTATCGGCAATCTCCCTCCGGAAATTCTGGCCGCGGCGCTGGAAAGCCGGCTGAGCGACCTGATTGCCGCCCTGGGAACTCAGGTGAACAGCAGCATTTCCGTTACCGCCTACGATAAGGCGGAAAACGCCTCCCGCTTCCGGGATTATCTGGACTTTACCCTGAAGTTTCCCCCGGAATCCGGAGAACAGGATCTGCCCCTGAGACTGTTTTTTAAGAACGAATCCGGCATGAACTCCTTTATCGGCAAGATCCGCCAGCTTCCGGTCATCGCCCCGCTGGATCCCGATTCCGTGCTGCTTAAGCTGGAGGTTTGCGCGGGGTTTCAGACTCTCACCCTGGGAGAACTCCGCTCGCTGGAAGCCGGAGACGTGATTATTCTGGACTCCTGCTTTCTTAAGGATAAGAGGGTCACCCTTCTTTCGGATCTCATGCGCTGTTATGCTATACTGAACGAGGACGAAAGCGCCGTAACCGTATGCGAAGACGGCATCATCTGGGCAAACAGGGAGAGCCAAAAGGAGAATAATGCCATGGCTGACAATGAAAACGGCAGCATTGACGATCTGAAGCTCAGGGTTGACTTCACCCTGAAAACCCTGGATAAGAGCATTGCGGAGATCCGGGAGCTAAGCGCCGGCTCCGTCATTGATCTGGGCATGGAGGATCTGGACAGCATTGCCCTCCGGATTAACGGCCAGACCCTGGCCCGGGGACGGCTCATCCAGACCGGCGATCACTACGGCGTCCAGATCACCGATATCATCAGCATTCCCGGATCCTCCTGATAACCGGAATACGCCGGGATTCCGGCATCCCCGGAGGAACATGCTCGCAACGGAAGCTCTAACGGATACTCTTACATGATCGAAAACAGTTTTATCAACAGTCCCGTGAATCTCATCATGATCACCATGCTCATGGGACTTCTGCCGTTTTTCCTGACTCTGGCCACCTCGTATATCAAGGTGGTGGTGGTGACCTACCTCATCAGAAACGCCCTGGGCGTGCAGCAGGTGCCTCCCGGCATGGTGCTGTCAGGTCTGGCCATGATCCTCTCGGTGTTTATCATGGCTCCGGTGGGACAGCAGACCTACGCTCTTCTGGAAAAGCAGAACGTGAGTTCTCAGTTTACGCCATCGGAGTTTGCCCGGGTGATCTCCAGCTGTTCCGATCCCCTGAAAAATTTTCTGATAAAAAACACGGATCGCCGGATTTATAATTCCTTCACGTCCGTGGCCGTGCGCATCTGGCCGGATGAGGTAAAAAAGAACGTGGCCCAGGACAGTTTTGTGTTCGTAGTGCCGTCATTCGTGATCTCGGAGCTTACCAAGGCCTTCCAGATCGGATTTCTGCTCTACCTCCCCTTTATTGCCATTGACCTCATAATCTCGAATATTCTGCTGGCCATGGGCATGATGATGGTGTCGCCCATGACCATATCCCTGCCCTTCAAGCTCATGCTCTTCGTGGCGCTTGACGGCTGGCTCAAGGTGAGCCAGGGGCTGATGCTGAGCTACGTCTATACCTGACGCCCGGCATCCCTTTCGCCTGCGGGAGTAACCTTTAAAAATACAGGAGCTTTTTATGGATATAAACATAACCGAAAATGCCGATCACACCCTGATTATTATTACCGGCAGAATTGACGCCATAACCGCCCCGGTTCTTGATACCAGATTTGCCGAATACAATCAGGCAAAGGAGGAAAAGGCGCCGGTGATCATCGATCTTTCTCAGGCGGAATACATTTCCAGCGCCGGGCTGCGATCCGTGCTTAAAATGGCCAAGGTCTGCAACAGCCAGAAAGTCGCCTTCCTGGTCTGCGGCATCCAGCCGCCGGTGTACGAGGTATTCCGCATTTCCGGATTTACCAGCCTGCTGACCATCAAGAATACCCGGCAGGAAGCTCTGGACGCTCTCTGATCTTCAGGGATCGCCTCAGTTTGCCTAACACAGGAAAAAAACAGTTACAGGGGAATTTCATGATCACCATAAATATCCCGGCATCCGTGGAACAGATTCTGGTGCTGCAGCAGAATATCAGCGCCGCGCTTCCGGAAAAGTATCAGGAGCTCTCATTCAAGGCCGAACTTATCACCGAAGAGCTTCTGACCAATATCTGCAAATATGCCAGCAACGACGGCAAAACGGAGATCTCCTTTGCCTGCGGCATGTCCTTTATTGACAGTCATCCGGCCTTTCTTATCGAGCTCACCAACACCGGCGACGAATTCAACCCCTTCACCCATCTGAAACAGAGCGGCATCGAAGGATCCCTGGAGGAAAGATCCGTGGGCGGCGTGGGGCTCCACCTGGTACTGGAGATGGCCTCCCATTTCGTATATTCCTGGATTGATAACCGCAACAAGATTCAGATCTTCCTGAATGCCGAGTAGCCGGAAGTTTGCAGAACACAAAGTATGAAGCTGCGCACCAAATTTATAATACTTGCCATCCTGGTTGCTCTGCTGACAGGGCTGTCACTCCTGGTATATGTCGCTTACATATCCCGGACCACCATTCTGAGCCGGGAGCAGAACTTTACCCGCGTGACCAGCAGCATTGCCTTCAATGCCATCATGGAGCAGTATGACATTGCCATCACCCAGCAGATCATCGATGTCTACCACATCAAGAACAATCTCCGGGAATCTGCGGCCACGTTTACATATCTGCACAGCAAGCTCATCGGCCATAATCCTAACAGAGATCACTTTGCCAGCTTCCTTAAGACCAATCAGGAAGCCTACGAAGCGGAAGGCACCTACCTTATCGCCTACTACAACGGCCAGTTCTGGGGATCTCAGAAGGCTTTGAGTCTTCTGGATGCCAACACCTTTAACAAGAACAATATCCGGGAGCTTCTGGTGGGGGAAATCCCGGCTCTGGGAACCTACGACATTGCCAAAAAGGATTCCCGCACCTACCTGACCTATATCTTTACGCCGCCCCACCACCGGGAATTCAACTTCGCCTTTATCAAAAACGTTGACCGGCTGTTTTCCTCCTACGACAACGTAGAGACGGATATTCTCATGTTCACCCGGGAGCTTTTCAATCACGTGCCCCGGCAGGACGTGACCCCGCTTTATCTCCTGAACCAGAACTCCGAAATCCTGGAAACCAATGACGAAAACGCTGAAGCCGGCTCCCGCATCACGCCCCTTATCGGGGACATTATCAGCCGCCATGAAACCGGAGATTACAACCGGGACATCCAGTGCGTAACCGACAGCGGGGAGTATATCTGCTTCGGCTACATCAAGCCCCTGAAGATGTACGTGCTGTCCCGCCAGACCCTCTTCGAGATTCTGAACACCGGCAATAAAATCATGTACGGCATGACCGCCATCACCATGAGCGTGCTTTTTATCATCATCATCCTGGCGGTGGGCTATATCAGAAGAGTCACGGAATCCCTGAACAATATCGCGCAAACCGCGCACACCATCGCCCGGGCGGATCTCTCGGATCCCGGCATCCTGAAAAGCCTCAACATTGTGAAATACAACTCCAATGACGAGGTGGGCAACCTCAGTCTGGCCATCAGCAACATGTCCAACTCCCTGATAACCAATATCAATGCGCTTCTGGACAGCACCGCCCGGGAAAACCGCATCAAGGGCGAGCTGGGGGTGGCCTATGATATTCAGATGGGCATGCTGCCGGGCAAGGAAAGCATTCCCAGAAGCAAATACTACGAGATCTCCGCTTTCATTCATCCCGCCAAGGAGGTGGGGGGCGACTTCTATGACGTCTTCCAGCTGAACGAGGATCATCTGGTGCTCACCATCGGCGACGTGTCCGACAAGGGCGTGCCCGCTGCCATGTTCATGAGCATCTGCGTTACCATGCTCCGGCAGATCTACAAGACCCGCAGCAATATCGAGGCGGTGCTCCGGGATGTGAACAACTGTCTCAGCGAAAGAAATCCCAATCTGATGTTCGTAACCCTGTTCACCATGATTGTGAACATCAAAACCGGAGACTTCTCCTTCTGCAACGCCGGCCACTGCCCGCCCATGATTGTCAGAAAAACGGAGCTTTACGAGCTTTCTCATCTCTCCGGCCCGGCTCTGGGAGTAATGGGAAATGCCGAATACGTCTCCGGGGCGGATCACCTGGATCCTGACGATTACATCTTTATCTACACCGACGGCATCAGCGAAGCCCAGAACACGGAAAAGCAGTTCTACGGAGACGCCCGCATCCGCGAGGCCCTGGAAAAGCGCGATTACAACAGCGCCAAGTCTCAGGTATATTCCATTCTGGATGCGGTTATCGAATTCCGCGGCGCTGCCGAGCAGTCTGACGACATGACAGTGCTGAGCTTCCGCCGCAATTCCGCTGCCGCTGCCAAAAAACCGTCCCCCGAGGAGGCTTCCGCATGAATCCGGCCATAGTCGATCTCGTCACCCACTGCTTTTACCTTATCATGATGCTGTCGCTCCCGCCCATTATGGTAGCTTCGGTGGTGGGCGTGTCTCTGGCTCTTTTTCAGGCCATTACTCAGCTGCAGGAGCAAACCCTGACCTTCGGCATTAAGCTGATTGCCGTAGGCGTAACCCTGTTTCTTACCGCGGAATGGGTCAGCGGCGAGATCATGCACTACGGACAGGTTATCTTCAGCTATTTTTACACCTTTTAGGCTATGGAAGAGATCCAGGCGTTTCTGAACGAGAATTTATGGTGGACGCACGTTTCGGCGGTCATCCTGGGGATGATCCGCATTATGACGTTTATGGGGGTGTGTCCGATTTTCGGGCCCTCCATCAACATGGCCGTAAAGGGATCCATCGCCCTCGCCCTGTACATTCCCCTGCATCCCCTGATGCTGGAAACGGCAGGCACTATCCATCTGGCCACGGTAGGCGATTTCATCTCCCTGATGATCATCGTGGTGAAGGAGGTGTTTATCGGACTCCTTATCGGGTGGCTGACCGGTCTCGTGTTTTACGTGGCGGTATCCGCCGGCACCATTGTGGATAACCAGCGCGGCGCCTCCATGGCCCAGACGGCGGATATGCTCAGCGGCGCGGAATCCTCCCCTCTGGGATCCATTCTCTTCATGTCCCTGATTACCCTGTTCTTCGTGTCCGGCAGCTTTACGCATTTCATGGAGCTCTTCTACAGCTCCTACCTGTACTGGCCGGTGCGGGACATCATTCCGGACTTCTCGGATCGGAGAGTGGCGCTGTACTCCATTGACAGCCTGAACTGGATGATGAAGCAGACGGTGCTGGTGGCCGCGCCCTTTCTCCTGATCTCCCTGACCTGCGACGTTTCTCTGGGACTTATCAACAGGTTTGCCCAGCAGCTGAACGTTTATGTGCTCTCCATGCCCATAAAAAGCGGAGTCTGCTCCTTCCTCATTATCTTCTACTATCCCTCGTTTCTGGAAAACGGCGGGGCCTCCTTCAGCATTATGCAGGAATCAATACAGTACCTTTTCCGGCTGTTCGGAAAATAAACGGCAGGCTGAGAAATAAAGGACAGAGAAGGAAAACCGGCAAAGAGCGGGAAAGAGCCAGCGGGAACGGCATAAGGAGAAATGACGGGCAAAGGAAAACAGCGGGGAAGGGAGAACAACAGCGGAGAGGGAGAACAACAGCGAATAAAGCGGAAGAAAGGTTACCTTGCCGTTAAGGATTCCGGCCCGCTCTCAGGCGCAGAAACAGCATGGTCGCTGCGGCCAGGAGCATAACGGCGCAAAGCCCCTGTCCCCGGGTAAAGCCGCGCCACAGGTAGCCGGTAACGGGATCCGGCTCCCGCAGAAATTCCGCCAGAAACCTCAGAAGAGCATACCCGATCCCGAAAAGAGCCGCCATAACCCCCGGCGCCCGGCCCCGCTCCTTCAGAAAATGCCGGAAAACCAGGATCAGAACCAAAAGAACCGGCCCCTCCAAAGCTGCCTCGTAAAGCTGCGCGGGATGCCGGGGAAGGCCGTCCCCGGCCGCCTCGAAGATCACGCACCAGGGATAATCACAGGGAGTGCCCCAGAGTTCGCCGTTCAGAAAATTGGCAATCCGCCCCAGGGGCAGGATGAGACAGGCTAAAAACGCCATCCTGTCCAGATTCGTCCAGAAGCCCCGGATATCGGCCAGAAGCACCGCCAGGAGAAGGCCCAGGAGACCGCCGTGAAAGGACATGCCCCCCAGGTAGAGCAGCGGGATTTCGGCGGGGTGCTCAAGATAATAGCCGGGCTCGTAAAAAAGCGCATAGCCCAGGCGCCCCCCGATAATGGCCCCCAAAGCCGCCAGCACCGCAATATAGAGGGTGTAAAGGGGCGTGTTTTCAAAACAGGGAAAGCTCCTCCGCCCCAGAAACGCCGCGGCAAGAAATCCCAGAAGATAAACAAGTCCGTACATGTCAGAGAGCCTGTCTTAAAAGGGGTGCCTTAAGATTTGCCGGCAGGGATCGGGATCTGATTCTTCCTTTATCTTATGCTCAGGACATAGCCGATATCGTCATCGGCCGGCATGATGCGAAATCAGAGAATAAACGCAATTACCGAACCTGCGGTAAGAAAACCCACGAAGGCTCCCAGCAATCTGGCGGCCAAACCCAGCCGAAGAAATAAATCCAGAGAACGGAAAGAACGGTGTAAACCAGACCTGTCATAGTCAAATACCTCTTAAAACTGCACCCGCCTTCATCCCCGCTGACATTCCGGCGCGTTTTGTCCGAGGCTATGCGTCAGCAAGGATCCGGCGTTTTCGGACAAATAAAAAAGCCGCCCTGAAAAAGGCAGCTCTCGCCGGAGCCAGCCCCCGGAGATTCGGTAACTCTCCTGCCGGAGGGCGGATTCTGAAATCAGATGGCCATGCCTCTTCTTCTTCTGAAGGAAGACGCGGAGGACTTAGGCTGATTGCTGTACATTTCGTCCTGAAGAATAGCCATGCGCTGATTGTTCTCGTACTCATGATCCTTTTCATACTGATCGAGACGCTCTCTGGCCTTTTCTTCAACTTCCTCGCTGGGCTTGAAGCCTGATCTGTCGATGGCCTCCTGAACGGCGGCGATTTTTCTGTCAGCCTCTTCAAGCTCGCGCTCGGCTTTTTCAATAAAACGATCTACTTCATCTTCGTTTACCATTACGGCTTTCTCCTTAATTTTCAAATCCGCTGCCGGAATCCTGAGGGGGACGCTGCCGGAAACGTGACAATTCGCTGGCGATTGCGCCATGCCGACACTGAATAACACGTTAGCAAAAGACGCAGGTTACAGCATTTTGCATAACCAGCGCGAAACTGCTCTGATTTTATCAGAAAAAACACTTCCGGCCCAAAAAGACGCCGCCAATTTTGGGGCCGGTAACAGATTTCTCACTGCGTCTGCGCATCGTGCCTTTATCCTGAAAATCCGGAAGACGCAGGCTCTCTAAAATCAGGAATCCTCGAAGCTCTTCACAAAACGCAGCACCTCCGCAATCTGGAGAATCAGGTTATCCGGAACGTACTGATCCTCCTGCCCTTCCTCAA
>JAEEGF010306795.1_pt1 | contig 18058 bp, 13 predicted proteins | sample 9134171 | NCBI WGS metagenome assembly JAEEGF01 (sample SAMN16246542, study PRJNA631951) | gut metagenome | biome: gut microbiome; feature: rumen; material: AP-attached | host: Bos | place: Iran: Karaj | collected 2018-10
CGTCGCCGTCTCCCGCCGAGGCCGTCCTTGGCGTGAAGGGCATGATGTGCGGGCACTGCGAGGCGCACGTCAAGGAAGCGCTGGAGCAGGTCGCCGGCGTGCTCGAGGCCAGGGCCGACCACGAGCGGAATGCCGTCGAGGTCAGGCTGTCGGGACCCGTGGACGAAGGCGCCTTGCGGACCGCCGTCGAGGGGGCCGGCTACGAATGGGCCGGCTGCGAATGGGCTGGCATGGCCCTGTCCTCTCCGGCACCGGCTTCCGAAGCGTCGCCGTCTCCCGCCGAGGCCGTCCTTGGCGTGAAGGGCATGATGTGCGGGCACTGCGAGGCGCACGTCAAGGAAGCGCTGGAGCAGGTGCCCGGCGTGCTCGAGGCCAGGGCCGACCACGAGCGGAGTGCGGTCGAGGTCAGGCTGTCGGGACCCGTGGACGAGGGCGCCTTGCGGGCCGCCGTCGAGGGGGCCGGCTACGAATGGGCCGGCATGGCCTCGAAGCTCGCCGTCCAGACGGCGCATTCTTAAGATAATCACAGCCAACAAAACGCGGCCTGCAAGAGGATGCAGGCGCAAAGGAGTTGCTCCATGAAATGCGTTCTCACTGTCAAAGGCATGATGTGCCCCCACTGCGAAGCCCACTGCAGGCAGGCCCTGGAAAAGGTCGACGGCGTCGTCTCCGCCCAGGCCGATCACAAGGCCTGCACCGTGACGGTCGAGTGCTCCAAGGACGTGCCCGAAAGCCAGCTGCAGGCAGCGGTCAAGAGCGCTGGCTACGAGTACTGCGGCCGCAAATAGCGCATCAGGTCCAGGTGTGCGGGGGCGGAGCTGGAGCAAGTCTGCCTGGCTCCGCCCAGCGAGTTCCCTGGGACGCCATCCTGCATCGCTTCCGCATCAGGCCTGCGGAAGGCATCGCGGCTTGAGGGCTAGGGCGGAAGGGGCCGGGCTGTGCGCGAAGCAGCAATGCCATTGACGAATTCTGCCGGAGCGGCTTAAAAGAGATGCAGGGACTGTCTCTGGCGTCCTGCGCCGGACAGTCTTTCCTGCGCGTCTGCGTCAGGATGCAACATTTGACAGAATCTGCTCGTCAACGGAGTACCCGCCATGCCTACGATCAAGCTTGCGCAGCCCTCTGCCGGAGAGCACGCCGTTGTTCCTAGCGAGCCCTTTGCGCGCATCGTCCTTGACTTTCCCGCCGAGCACGCGGCCATGGAGCACCCCGAAGGCTCCGACAGCCTGCTTTTCCGCTTTGCCGACGGCTCCGCCGTCGAGCTGCAGGACTTCTACGCCCAGTACGGCAGAGACCGGATGCCCGAATTCGAGGTCAACGGCGCCGTCATGAAGGGCAACGACTTCTTTGACGCCTTCGGGCCTGAGCTTGAACCGGACGAGACCTTCGAGTACGACGCAGCCTCAGGCCATGGCCTGAAGGACATTCCCCTGGACGAGGGCCTCAACGCCTCCGCCGCCAGCCTCGTCCTGCAGCCTGGGGAGGCGGAAGGGGATGCATCCCAGACCGCGGCGCCGGAGGCTGTCCAGGCAGAAGGCCAGGAGCAGGGCGGCTCCGGCATCTTCGGCATGGAGCAGGCCTACGCCGAGACGATTGTCCTGGAAGACGGCCCGCGCGAAGTCGAGCTCAAGGATCACGAGGAGGAACTCCTCAGCCACGCCTCGGGCGAGGAGAAGGCGTCCTCCGCCGGCGAGGAGCCTGAAGCCCGCTCGCTCACGGACAAGGATCTCAGGAGGGACGCCTCCGTAACGGACGACGGCGGCGGAAGCGACATGGAGCAGATTGCGGCCAGCCTCGCCTTGGAGTCGGCCAGCGACAGCGTGGTCCTGGCCGCCCAGCCGGATCCCGATGAAAACCTTGCCGGCGCCAAGTCCATTGAGATGCAGGTTGCCGTGTCGGGCGGCGTCTAGTCCCTTCCCGTCCTGCGATTGTTCAGCGGTCCGCTTCCCCGCATCGTGGGGAGGCGGGCCCCTTCGCAGCGTGGCGGCGTCTTCCGGCCGTCTTGCCTGGCCCTGCCGGCAGGGCTATGCTTTCCGCCATGCCAAGCGTCCAGGAATACATTGAGGCGCTCCTGGCCGCGCCCCGCTACGCAAGGCAGGTGACCTGCCACAAGGTCATGGAGGCCGAGCCAGCCAGGACAGCGCAGACCAGACGCCCCCTGCCCAAGGCCGTGGCCGGGGTGCTCGAGTCGCGCGGCGTCTCGGCGCTCTACGCCCACCAGGCCCGCGCCATCGACATCGTGCGCTCGGGGCGCGACGTGGTGGTGACGACGCCCACGGCCTCCGGCAAGACGCTCATCTACAACCTGCCCTTTCTGGAGCGCCACCTCGAGGATCCCGACGCCACGGCCCTCTACCTCTTTCCCCTGAAGGCGCTGGCCCAGGATCAGAAAGGGGCGCTGGAACGCCTGACACTGCACTGGCCCGAGGCGGCCCGGCCCACGGTCGAGCTCTACGACGGCGACACCAGCGACTGGCGGCGGGCGAAGATACGCAAGAACCCGCCGAACGTCCTCATCACCAACCCGGAGATGCTTCACCTGGGCATTCTCCCCTGGCACGAGAAGTGGACGACCTTTCTGGCCTCGCTGGCCTTCATCGTCCTGGACGAGGCGCACATCTACCGCGGCATCTTCGGCGCCCACATGGCGGGCGTGCTGGAGCGGCTCTCGCGCATCTGCCGCCGCTACAGCGCCCAGCCCGTCCGCATCCTGTGCACGGCGACGCTGGGCAATCCCGGCGAGCTCGGGAAGCTCCTGCTCGGCCTGCCCGAGCCGCCTGCCGTCGTCGACGAGTCCGGCGCCCCCAGAGGCAGGCGCCACATGATCATGATGGATCCCGAGGACAGCCCCTCGACCCTGGCCATCCATCTCCTGCAGTCAGCCCTCCACAGGAAGCTGCGCACCATCGTCTACTGCCGCTCGCGCCGCATGACCGAGCTCATCAGCCTCTGGGCCGTGCAGAAGAACAACCGCTTCCGGGACCGCATCAGCGCCTACCGGGCGGGCTTCCTGCCCGAGGAGCGCCGGGAGATAGAGGGGCGCCTTGCCTCGGGCGATCTGCTGGCCGTCGTCTCCACGAGCGCCCTGGAGCTTGGCATCGACATCGGCACCCTCGATCTCTGCATTCTGGTCGGATACCCCGGCAGCGTCATGCAGACCCTCCAGCGCGGCGGCCGCGTGGGGCGCTCGGGCCAGGAGTCGGCCGTCATCCTTCTGGGCGGAGAGGACGCCCTGGACCAGTACTTCATCAAGAATCCCGAGGAATTCTTCAAGCGGCCGCCCGAGAGCGCCGTGCTCAACCCCGACAATCCCGTCATCTGCGCCCGCCACGTGGAGTGCGCGGCCGCCGAGAGCCCGCTGGCCTCGTCGGAACCCTGGCTGCAGCGTCCTGCCGTGCGCGATGCCGTCGCCTCCCTGCAGCGCGAGGGCCGGCTGCTGGAAACGGCCGCAGGCGGCGAATGGCTGGCCGCCCGCAAGCGCCCCCAGCGCGACGTGAACCTGCGCGGCTCCGGCTCGAGCTACCAGATCGTCGATCCCGAAGGCCAGGTCATCGGCGTCGTGGACGCCCACCAGGCCTTCCGGGAGACCCACGCCGGCGCCGTCTACCTCCACCACGGCCGCTCCTACGTCGTCGACAGGCTGGATACGGGCTCCAAGCTCGCCTACGCCAGGCTCGAGAGCGTTGCCTGGCACACCAACGTGCGCTCCAGAAAGGCCACGGAGATCCTGGAGACCTATGCCGAAGGGGAGGTCTTCGGCATGCGGGCCTTTTTCGGGCGGCTGCGCGTCACCGAGCAGATCACGGGCTACGAGCGCCGCCAGAACGCCTCGCGCCGGCTCATGGACATCCAGCCGCTGGAGATGGAGCCGCAGGTCTTCGAGACCGAAGGGCTCTGGTACGCCATTCCAGACAGGCTCAGGCTCGCCTGCGAGGAGGCCTTCTACCACTTCATGGGCTCCATCCACGCTCTGGAGCACGTCTCCATCGGCCTCATGCCCCTGCTCATCATGGCCGACCGCAGCGACCTTGGCGGCATCTCCATTCCCATGCATCCCCAGGTGGGCGGCCCGGCCGTCTTCGTCTACGACGGCCTGCCGGGAGGCGCGGGACTGGCGGCCAGCGCCTTCCCGAGGCTCGGCGAGCTGCTCCTGAGCGTCCGGCGCACCCTTGCCTCCTGCCCCTGCCTCAACGGCTGCCCCTCCTGCATCCAGTCGCCCAAGTGCGGCTCCGGCAACAGGCCGCTCGACAAGCAGGGCGCGCTCTTTCTGGCCGAAGGCATCATTGGCGGCCGGGAGGAGGCGCCCCGGCTGCCGGCGCCCTCAAGGCAGGCCGTGCGCCAGACGGGCGCAGCCCTGCAGGCGGAGCGCGAAGCCAAGGCTGCCAGCCAGCGCAGGGAGCGCTTCAAGCCCCGCGGGGATGGTCCCGTCGTCTTCTTCGACGTGGAGACGCGGCGCTCTGCCAAGGAGGTGGGCGGCTGGAGCAAGGCCTGCGACATGGGCGTGAGCGTTGCCGTTGCCTGGGACGGACAGGCCTACCGCAGCTTCGGGCAGGACGATTTGCCGGGCCTCTTCGCGATCATGCGCTCCGCCGGCCTCGTGGTCGGCTTCAACAGCCTGCGCTTCGACTACGCCGTCCTGCAGCCCTTTGCCGACTTCGACCTGCACAGCCTGCCAAGCCTGGACCTGCTGCAGGAGATCAAGCGGCACCTGAGCTATCCCGTCTCCCTGGACAATGTCGGCCGCGCCACGCTGGACGCGGCCAAGTCGGCGGACGGCCTGCAGGCCCTGGCCTGGTGGAAGGAGGGGCGCATCGAGGAGATACGCGCCTACTGCCAGCGGGACGTGGAGCTCACGCGCGCCGTCTACGAGTTTGGCCGGGACAAGGGCTATCTGCTCTTCACCGGCAAGTCGGGCCAGAAGGCGAGGGTGCCCGTTGCCTGGTAGGCCGCCCTGCCCATGCCAGCCGGGCAAGGCGCGCCTGGGGCAGGAGCACGGGCCGATGGGCGCAGGCAGGCGGGGACAGAAGCAGACAGGCGGCTTTGCGCTTGCAGTCCCTGCCGGGTGCGCTATCTTGGCCCGGCGCGGCGTCCTGCTTGGGGCCGTGCAGGGAGGTTCCCCGTGAGGAGGCTATCCTTGTCCCGCCTTCGTGCCTTCGGCCTGTCCAGGCCGCTTGTCCAGAGCCTGCTTGTTCCGGGCCTGCTCGCCTGCGCCCTGTCGCTGCCCGAGGCGGCCTTGGGCGAAGTCCGGGAGTTTGGTCCCGCCTTCGCCCGCTTCCTCGTGGACGTGCCCGAGGGCTGGACGGCGGAGCCGCTGGAGGCGGGCGTGCGCGTCGTCTCGCCGGACAAGGCCTCCTTCCTGCAGGCTTCGGCCTTCAGGACAGGCGCCATGCCGCCTGTCCAGGTCGCCAGAGCCTACGCCGGACTTGCCGGCGCGGGCAGCCCTGAAGCCGCTGAACTCTCGGGCTTTGTCCTCAAGGGGCCCGGATCTGCCGTCACCAGGCTTCATGTCGCCCGGGGCGCCTGCCTTGCCGTGGCCGTCTCGGGGGAAGCCCCGGAGCTGGCGGCCATGGCGCGCTCGGCGCGCAGGGCGCCGTAGCCCTTCGCCGCTTTCCGTCTTCCACCATTTTGTCCTTCCATCCTTCCCATCAATCCATCATGCGGCCGGCGCCGGCGGAACGCCCTGTTCCCACATCATCCTGCCGGCGCAAAGGAGCGGAGCATGATAAAGCAGATCAGGCGCGTCGCCATCATCGGCATGGGGGCGCTCGGCATCATGTACGGCCACTTTCTGTCCAAGGCCCTGGGAGATCTCTCCCTGGTCTTCATCGCGGACAAGAGGCGCCAGGAGAACTACGCCAGGGAAGGCGTCTTCTTCAACGGCGAAGCCTGCCGCTTCACCTTCATGGACCCCTCGGAGGAGCCGGAAAAGCCGGCCGATCTGCTCATCTTCGCCACCAAGGGCACCCAGCTCGAACAGGCCATCGAGGACGCGCGCAGGCACGTGGGCGGGGACACGGTCATCATTTCCTTCCTCAACGGCATCACCAGCGAGCAGATCATAGGCCAGGCCTTCGGCATGGAGCACGTCGTCTACTGCGTGGTCCAGGGCACGGACGCCACCCGCACAGGCCACAGCGTGTCCTGCCGCCACCGGGGCAAGATAGTCCTCGGCATCCCGGCGGACGAGTTCGACAAGCGCCCCGTGCTTGAGCGGGCCATGCTTTTTCTCCAGGAGGCCAGCATCCCCTACCTCCACGACCAGAACATGCGCCACCGCCTCTACAGCAAGTGGATGCTCAACGTGGGCGTCAACCAGGTCGTCACGGTCTACCAGGGCACCTACGGCACCGTGCAGCAGGAGGGGGAGGCCAGGGAGGCCATGAAGGCGGCCATGCGCGAGGCCATGCTCGTGGCGCGCAGGGAGCGCGTGCCTGTCTCCGACGACGACCTCGACTTCTACGTGCGGCTCATCGACGGCCTCGATCCCGACGGCATGCCTTCCATGCGCCAGGACAGCCTGGCTGGCCGGCCCACCGAGGTGGAGTTCTTTGCCGGCACCGTGGTCCGCAAGGCCGAGGCGCTGGGGCTGGACGTGCCCGTGAACCGCAGGCTCTACCAGCAGATCAAGGCTATGGAACAGGGGAGCTAGGAAGCGCTGGGCGCTTCGGCAGAGTCTCGGCTGTCCTTCGCATTCCCTCGCATTGCTTCGCATTCAAAGGGGCGGCTGAGCCGTGCCGCTTCAAGGATGCCTTGGCCGGCGATTTCTGGAAGGGTTCCTGAGCATCTGCGCCGGGAGGCAATCCCGGGGGCAGGGCCGTCCCGGCAGATCCCAGCCCTTCCCTAGGCTGTGCAGGCTCAGGGGGCAGGCGTTGCGCTCGGGCGGTCCTCTCGAGTCGAGGGACGCTGGCCTCGCCTGGCAGGCGAGGGGATCTGCATGCCATCTGGCGGAAGGTCGGCGCCTCTGTCTCCGGCAGGGCGGTTTGGATGGAAAAGGATATTTTTTGCCGAAGCAACCATGCGGAATTGCACGTTATTTTCAGCCAAGCTCCTCTGAAGCAGGTTTTTTGTGCTCAAAACCCTTTGCGGCTTGTGAAAAAAGGGGCTAACACGGTCGGTGGGAGCAAGTGTGTGCTCTGAGGAGGCTTGCAGCATGGCAGAACATGCTCCAACCAAACGTGTCATCGATATCATGCGCTTTCTGGCCAAGGAGCGCAGGGGCTGCTCGCTGAGCGACATCGCGCGGGGCATAGGATCCCCGGTGAGCACCTGCGCCATGATCCTGCGCACGCTCAGCAGCTCCGGCATGCTGGAATACAGGAGTGAAACCCGGAGGTACAGGCTTGGCTTTGGCATCCATGCGCTGGCCAGCGCCTATGCGGGCATGCAAACCCTGCTTCGCGGCGCCGTCGGCGAGATGCACCGCATCGCCGACGCCCTGGGCGAGCGCTGCGAGCTGGGCGTGCTCGACGGCGCCGACGTGCTCTGCATCGCTCTGGTTGAGCCGCCTGAACACCTGCGCAGCCCTGCTCTGGTCGGCGTGCGCATTCCCGCCTGCTGCTCTGCCGCAGGCAAGACCCTGCTGGCCGATGCGGACATGGGGCGCCTGCACGAGCTCTACGGCGCAAGCCTGCCCGCGCTCACGCCCCACAGCCTGACGCGCTTCGAGGATCTGGCGCTCCAGCTCAAGGTCATACGCGAGGGCGGCATTGCCAAGGGGTTCAGAGAGTCCGCCAAGGAAGCCGTCTCCTACGCCCTGCCTCTGCGCTTCCGCGGACAGGCTGCCGCCGGCCTCAGCGTGACCGTGCCCATCGTCCGCAGCTCGAGCGAGAAGGAGGCCCAGGTCGCGGCCGAGCTCCACAAGGGCCAGCACCGCATCGAGGCCCTCATGGAGGCGCGGGGCGAGAGTCTGGCCAGCAGCCGCTGGACCGCCATCCTTCCCTTTGCCGGGATCCTGGAAAGGCGTGACGCCTAGGGGAGGGCCGGCATGGCAGAGGCGGGCATGACCCGCTCGGCAGGGGACGACGCCTTTGCCCGCTGGCTGGCGCAGACGCCCTTCGGCAGCGAAGGCGTCCGCGCGCTTGGCCTCAAGCCTCTGCCGCAGGAACGGCTGCGCAGGCTTTACGGGCGCGAGCTCGATCGACTTGCCAAGGGGGAACCTGCCGGCTTCGGCGAGGTCTTCGGCGCCCTGCTGCTGGAGGCCGGGTGCGACTGGAAGGCCCGCAGGCGGGAGCTGGAGCCCTTTGAACGGCATTTTGCCGCCCTCTCCCGCCAGTACCTCGAGCGCGGCGTTGCCCGCGCCTGGCAGGCCGTCCTCGAAGGGCGCTTCGAGGAGGGCGTGCCCGTCCTGCTGAGGGCTGCCAGGGCCGGCAGCGGCCTTGCGCTCTTCTACGCCAGCCGCCTCTTCCGCCACGGCGCAGGCGTCGCCAAGGACGAAGCCAGGGCCATGGAGGCGCTGGAGGGCGCCGCCGACGCCGGCTGCGCCAGAGCCCTCGTGGAGCTTGGCCTGGCCCTCATGGACGGCAGATGGGGCGCTCGCGATCCTGAACGCGGAAGGCGCCTGCTGAAACAGGCCGTGGCCCTGGAGGATGCGGCAACCCTTGCGGATCTGGGCCGGGCCCTCACCCAGGGCCTGCTCGGCGCAGGCAGCCTGAAGAAGGGGGCGGACTTCCTGCAGCGGGCCTCGCGGGCCGGCTCGGGGCAGGCCTCCTACGATCTCGGCCTGCTCGCGGCCCAGGGGCTGGTCGAGCAGGCCGCGGCCACGCCCCTCGAGCTTCTGCAGCTCTCGGCCAGGCAGGGCCATGTCAAGGCCATGCACGATCTGGGCATGCTCTTCCTGCGCCTTGCCAGGACCGGCGAGGAGGGCTGCGACCTCTCTGCGCAGGAATGCCTTGCCGTCGCGGCCCGCTGGCTGGCCGAAGCCGCCAGGCGCGGCGATGCCGAGGCCGCAGGCCTGGTGGAGAACCTTACGCTCAGGCTTTCCGACGGATCCGTCGCGCGCCTTGCCGACGCCTGCCGCTAGGGAGAAGGGCAGGCGCTCCCAGGCAGGAGGCGCTTGCCTGCCCGCTTTACAAACGGCAGGGAATAGCTATCTCTTGGGCGATTCGCCCCTGCCGGCAAATCCCTGCCGGTCCGGGACGCCAAAGCCCTTGCGGAGGACGTGCCATGGCTGAAACCGTCGATTCCACCATCACCCCCACCGTCGCTTTCGTCGGCGTTCCCGGATCCGGACGCCGGGCGCTGGCCGGCGCCATCACCAAAGGCAAGATCTACCACCTCGACCTCGACAGCGAAGCGCCCCAGTTCGAATCCGGCGCCGAGGAGCCGCCCGAAGAGCCCCTGCCCCGCATCCTCGTGGTCGACGCTCCGCAGGGCGAGCGGCTCAAGGCCTTTGCCGGCGGCGCCGACGACAGGAAGCTCGCCAGGCTCCTGCGCTCCGTCCACGTGCTGGTTTGGGTCGAGTCCTATCCCGGCGCCTTCGGCGACGATTCCGCCCTCTGCCTCAAGGGCTTCCGCGCCCTGTGCCCGGGCGTTCCCCTGGTCGTTGCCGGCTCCTGCGTGAACCGTGCCGCGGGCCTGGACTTCAACGGCGCCAGGTTCGACGTGGATGCCGGCTCCTCCGAAGCGGAGCGCGCCGTGCATGCCTGGCTTGCCGAGCTTGCCGAATGCACCTCGCCCTTCCAGCCGCAGGCCGTGCTCGCCTGCGCCGCCGTCGAGGATCCGGCGAAGGGCTGCAACCTCACGGCCCTTTCCGACGCCCTGGCCAATGCCCTCCCGCCGGCAGCCCGCCTCGAGTGGCAGTGCTGCTCCCTCGTTGCCCAGAGCCGCGCCGAGCTTGCCGAAAAGATCATTCTGGCCGCCGCGGCCGTGGCCGGAGGCATTGGCGTCGCCCCCATTCCCGTGGCGGACATGCCCTTCATCGTCACCACCCAGGTCTCCCTGCTGCTCGGCCTCTGCAGGCTCTACGGCAGGCCCCTCGACAGGGCTTCGGCCCGGTCGCTGGCGCTGGCGGCCCTTTCCGCCGTGGCCGGCCCCATGCTCTTCAGCACCTTGAGCAAGCTCGTGCCGGGCCTGGGCTCGGTCATCGGCGGCGCCGTGGCCGCGGGCTGCACCTGGGCCGTGGGCCAGGTGGCCAAGACCATACTCGAGAGCGGGGGCGACTTCGAGCTCGAGGACTTCAAGAACGCTGTCCGCAAGATCTACGCCGAGAAGATGGCCGAGTACTCCAAGCGCTAGGCATGCACGGCAGCTGCCTTGCCTTCCGCCCGGGAGTGGCCGAAAGGCCGTTCCCGGGCGCTCGGGCATGGGCTTGCGCCAGCTTGGCCGCCAGGAGCCCAGGATCGGCGCCTCTCCGGAAACCGCCCGCCGGCGCTCTGCTGCGCTTGCTGGGCTTGGCCTCAGGCCGTGCGCCGCGAGAGCCTCTGCAGGCGGTCAAAGAGACAGCGCGACAGCGCCAGCACCCGGAACGGCATGCCGGGAACGCGCCTTGCCGTCACAGGGCCTTGCCGTCCGCTTCCAGCGCGCCGCCTGCCGCCCTTGCCAGCCGGATGACGGCGATTTCGGCAGGCACGCCGAGCCGGACGGGAAAGCCGGGCCACAGGCCGGCGCCTGCCGTGACGTAGAGCGGCATGCCTTGCGCCCGGTACCAGCCGGCCACAAGGCCCCTGTTGGCCCTGGCCACGATGCGGGCCATGCCGAGGCACTGGCCGCCGTGGGTGTGTCCCGAAAGCTGAAGGCTGGCGCCGGCCGCGGCGTTCTCGAAGGCCCGTCCCGGACGGTGGTCCATGACGAGGGCAAAGGCCTGCCTGGGCAGACTGGGCGTCTCCTCGAAGACCTGCGCCAGCGTCCTGGCCGGCGCCGCAAGGATGCGCGACGAGACGGGATCGTCGAGGCCGGCGAGCACAAGGGGCGCGCCGCCTGCGTCAAGCGCTATGGCCTCGTTCTGGAGCATGCGTATGCCGGCCTCGCGGTAGACGGCCATCCAGCTGGCGTAGCCGCTGTAGTACTCGTGGTTGCCCGTGCAGGCGAAGACGCCGAGCCTGGCCTGCAGCGCCGCAAGCTCCAGGGCCGCCTCCCGGCGCGTGCCGCCGCCGGCGGCCTGAAAGCTGCAGGCGCCGTCCGAGAGATCGCCCGTGATGCAGACAAGGTCGGGTCTGCAGGCGCTGGCGTCCCGGCAGATCTGGCGCACCCACGCCTTGCTTGTGAGCGGGCCGATGTGCAGGTCGGCGAGGTGGACGATGCACAGCCCCTCCAGCGCGGGATCGAGTCCAGGAACGGCAAGCAGCGTCTCGCGGACTCGGGGCTGGGCCGTGCCAGAGATCGTCCCGCTGGCCCCAAGGGCAAGGCTTGCCGCCGGCGCGCCGGTCCAGAAGGCCGCCGAAGCGGCGCTCCCCTGGAGAAAGCGCCTGCGTCCGGGACTGGCTGGCCCCCCATGCATGGCCTTGGAAGGGGAAAGCCCGCGCCGCGCCAGCCAGCGCACGAGACGGACTGCGTCCCAGGCAAGCGTCATGAGGCCAAGCAGGATCAGGGCGCAGAAGAGGGCTGCCTGCATCTTGAGGAGCCAGGCCGGCATGTCGGGGCCGGAGAGGCTGCCGAAAAGCCCGCGCTGGATGGCGTGCATCTGCGAGGCCGCGAGGATGAGGAGGCAGAGGGCTGCCTTGGCTGGCCAGGGAAGGCGGGGGCTGGCGGCGACATGGACGCAGAGGTAGATCGCCGTGGCGAGGATGGCGCAGAAGAAGACGAGGAGCATGCGTTAGCCTCCTGCCGGTCGCGGGGCCTGGGAGGCCTTGGCGTGCTGGGGGAGAGAAGCCTGCCTGAGCAGATGTGCGGGAAGCCCGCCAGGACGGGCTTGGCTTGCGCTGCGACAGATTGCGGGAAGCGCCTGCCCGCTGTCAAGAAGGGAGCGGAAAGCCTTTTCCAGGCAGGATTCAAGGCCTTGCAATCGCTGGAGCTTTCCGCCGTCTTTGGCTATATGAGGGAGAGGCGGGACACAAGCTTCCCGTCTGCTCCCGCACCGTCAACCCCCGAGTGAAGATCTTCCATGTCCCGACTGCTCCCGCATGCCGTCCTTCTGCTGCTGGCAGGCCTCTCGTCGCCCTGCGCTCCGGCCCTTGCCGGGCCAGCCGCGGATGCGGCGGTCCCGTCTGCTCCTTCGCAGCCGTCGGCCGCAACGCTTTCCCTGCACCGCCAGGCGCAGAGGGCGCTTGCTCCGGGGCAGATCCAGACCCTGATGCGCGAGGCCGGCCAGGGCTTCATGGTCCAGCTTCCCTTCTTCGGCGTGTTCAAGGACAAGTCGGGCCAGACGGTGCTGGACCTTTCGCCCTACGACTTCCTCAAGTCGAGCGAGGCGCCGGCCAGCGTCCATCCCAGGCTCTGGCTGCAGGCAAGGCTGCTCATGGAGGGCGGTCTCTTCAAGGTGGCGGAGCGCATCTACCAGGTGCGCGGCGCGGACTTCGCCAACATGACCCTCATCGAGGGCAAGACAGGCCTTATTGTCGTGGATCCGCTCTCCTCGGTGGAGACGGCGCAGCTGGCCCTCGGCCTCTACTACGCCTGCCGGCCGGGGCTCCCTGTCGCCGCCGTCGTCTACACCGGCGCCAGCCCAGACCGCTACGGCGGGGCGGAAGGCGTCTGCCCGCCCGAGGACGTCAAGGCCGGCCGGGTGCGGGTCATCGCGCCTGCCGGCTTCATGCGCCGCGTGCTTGCCGAGGCCAGGCTGGAGGGCTTTGCCCGATCCCGCAGGCTCGGCTTCGAGCGGGGCGACTTCCTGGCGCCCGGCCCGCTGGGACAGGTGGGCGCCGATGCCGGCATGCGCTCGGCGGAAGGCCTCTCGGCCCTGCTTCCGCCGACGGAGTTCGTCGGTCCCGGACGGACGCGCCTTGCCGTCGACGGGCTGACGCTGGAATTCTTTGCCGAAGGGGAGGGCGCGCTGCCGGGCAGCATGCACTGCTACATCCCCGAGCTCAAGGCACTGCTGGCGCCCCGGGCGGCCATGCCCGCCATGGCGGGCGACGAAGCCGCGGGCCTTGCCGGCGCTGCCGGCGCCTATGGCGAACCCGACCTCCTCGGCTGGTCGCAGAGCCTGGATGACGCCCTCCGCCATGCCGGGGACGCCGAGGTCATGTTCGGCGCACGCTGCTGGCCCGTCTTCGGCAGGGATGCCGTGAGGACAAGGCTTGTGCAGGCCCGCGATCTCTGGCGCTACGTCCACGACCAGACCCTGCATCTGGCAGGGCAGGGCCTGGGGCCCGAAGCCATAGCCCAGCGCCTGCGCCTGCCCGACGACCTTGCTCCTAGCCTGCGCCTTGCGGGAACGCCGCTCGCCGACATCATAGAGGCCTTCTGGCGCAGGAGCGTCGGCGCCGTCGAGGCCAATCCCCTGCGCATGCGCTTTTTTGGCCCCGCCGAGGAGGGCGCCCGCTACGTCGCCTTCATGGGCGGGCCCGGCGAAGTGGTCGCCAAGGCCCGGGCCTGCATGGAGGCCGGCGAGTACCGCTGGGCCGTGCAGGTGCTGGGACATGTGGTCGCAGCCTATCCCGGCATCGTGCCGGCCCGGATGCTCTGCGCCGAAGCCCTGGAGCAGCTGGCCTACCAGGAGGAGGGCGCCAGGCGCCGCAATCTCTACCTGTCCGCGGCCCGCGAGCTCAGGGGCGGCGTTCTGCCGGCAGGCCGGGGCTTTCTTGCCATGGCCTCCCGCATGGCGCCCGAGGACATGGGCGCCTATCTTGCCCTGCTGGTCAACGGCGAGAAGGCCAAGGGCCGGAGCCTGTCGCTCAGCCTCAAGGCGCCGGCATGGAAGCGCCCCCTCCTGCTGACGCTGGAGCGCGGCGTGCTGCACTGGGATCCCGCGCCTGACGGCGAGGCCAGGCCTGATGCCTCCCTTGCCGGTACGCAGGCCGTGCTCTGCGCCGTGGCCGAGGGAGCCCTGGGGCTCGGCGAGGCCGAAGCGCAGAAAAAGCTTGCCCTTGCCGGCGACAGGTCGAAGGCAGAGGCCTTCCTGGCCTGCCTGGAGCCCTTTGAAGCGGGCTATTCCCTCACGGGTCTGCCCACGCTTCCAGCGCGGGCACAGGAGGGCGGCGAATCCGGCATGCAGCGTGCCGGCGCCCGCTTTGCCAGGGAGCGGGCGCTTGCCCTGCAGCCAGGCGGAGGGCCTGCGCAGCCGGACGGGGCTGCCGAGACGTCGGCGCAGGGAAAGCAGGAGCCGTCTTCCGGGCAGGCGGACCGGCATCAGCCTGTCCCGTTGCCGGAAGCGGAACAAGCCCAGCCCGGCCAGGGCCGGCGAGACGCGCCTTCTGCACCTGCAGACACGCCAGCCGGCGCTGGCGCAGAGGCGGGGAAGGGCGATGGTCCTGCCGGCGGGGAAGCGTCGGGCCCCCGTCCGCTTGCGGCGCCGTCTTCCGAAAGCTCCCAGGGAAGCTCTCCGGAAACTAGCTTGGAAAAGCCCGCCGAAACGGCCTCTGAACGGCCTGGTGCGCCGGAGGCGGGGGCGGCAGGCGAGCGCCAGCCTGAAGCCCCCCAGCCTGAAGTCCGCCAGTCCGAAGCAGGACAGCCTGCTGTCGCCACGGCTCCTGCAGCCCCCAAGCCGGCGGAAGCTTCTGTCGCCGTCAGACCCGGCGCTGGACGGGACGCTGCCGTTCAGCCCGATGCCAGCCTGCCAGGCGAGCTGGCAGAAGATAGGCTCCTCTGGGAGCCGGTGCCGGCCAGAGCGGGCGGGCCTGGCCACGGCAGGCGCTAGGGAGGCTGGCGCATGAAGCTCTTTGCCTGCGACTTCGACGGCACGCTCTACAGGAACGGCGCCGTTGCCGATGCCGATCGCGAGGCCTGCCAGCTTGCCAGGAAACGGGGGCACCGCTTCGGCATCGTGACCGGCCGGGGCGCGAAGACGCTCCAGCGCGAGCTGGCGCGCTTTGATCTGCCCTGCGACTTCAGCATCTGCAACAACGGCGCCCTTGTGCTCGACGGGGCAGGCCGGGAGCTGGGGCGCACCGAGCTTGCCGCTTCCCTGCGCAGGAGGCTGCTCCGCCATCCGGCCGTGGCCAGGGCCAGCCACTGCGCCCTCTTCGACGGCACGCGCATGCGCGTGCTCGAGGGAAAGCACGGCTACTGGGTCAATCCGCGCTATCCCATGCCGGCCGTCTCCCTCGGCGAGGCGCTGGAGGACAGGCTCCAGCAGATAAGCCTGGCCTTTCCGTCACGCGAGGAGGCGGAGACCGAGGCTGAAGTCCTGCGCAGGGAGACTGCAGGCGAGGCGCTGGTGCTGTGCAGCCTCTCCCTCGTGGACATCGTCGGCGCCGGTGCCGGCAAGTCGGCAGGCTTGAGAAGCCTCCTTGGGCTCTGGGGCATGTCGGCGGAATCGGTGGTCGCCATGGGCGACGACGGCAACGACATCGACATGCTGCGGGACTTCGGAGGCTTCGCCATGGCAGGGTCGGCGAAGGCCGTCCTGGAGGCCGGCCAGGGCGTTGCCTCGAGCGTGGGCGAGATAGTCAGGCGCTTTCTCTGAGCGCGGCGCAGACAGGAGAGGAGGCGTGCTCTGGCGCCGTCAGCAGGCCTTGCCGCCTTCGACAAGCACGTCCTTGCCCTTGAAGGCAAAGCCGTAGGTCAGGATGCGGTCTTCAGGGACGCCCCGTGCCTTCAGGGACGCCGCATAGGACAGGCTCCGTATCTGCTCGAGCGCGGCTTTGGCGGTGTCGGCAAGCTCCTTTTCGCCGCGCTGCGGATCCAGCGACTTGAATTCGATGACGATGCCTGGATGTGCCGGTACATCCTTTGGAACCAGCAGGATGTCGTAGCGGCCCTTTCCGCTCTCCCGATTGGACTCCAGAACGTAGCTGGCCTTCAAATCCACGAGCATGCCAAGAACAAAGGCATGGTAGAAGCGTTCTGGTTCCTTTCCGCTCGTGTCGAACCAGCTGAATGTCTCTAGAGAGATGCGTTGTATCGTAGAATTGATTGTTTGCAAATCATATTCTATAAGTGCTTGATAAAATTCACTTGTTATGTTCGCAAGCTTAGGTTTACTAAACCATTCCTTAATGTTTTTTTCAAAGATTAGCATCATTTCATGGTTTGTTAGTGTAATTTCATATTCGCTAATTTCGTCTTTATATGATAAAACTTTAACATATCCTGCTGCAAGTAGAAAACTCCATATAGCGCCTGGATCTCTTCGCAACTGAGAAAACACAATCTCTTCATCGAAATTTACAATTATTGAATTTCCAATAAGAAGCAATTCAGTTAATTGTTTGATTTTAGCATCACCTTGAGCGATAAGGTCTGTAGCCATAGTGTTTGAGCTTGTATTAGCCCAATAAGGCCTAAATCGTTTTTTTGCGAGGTATTGTGTTATTGACCAAGGATTATAAATGTCATGAATATTACCAAAAATAAATCCGTCATACCAGCTTTTAACCTTCTGCTTTTCAGAAAGTTCAAATTCATCCATAGCCATAAAGACTTCTGTCTCTGTGAAGCCAAAACAGTCAGCATATTTTTCAGAAGTAGCAGTGACAACTTCTAAGTTATTGAAGTCAGAAAATAGAGATTCACGGCTTATTCTTGTAATGCCAGTTATCAATCCACGATCAATGTATGGATTTGTTTTGAAAGTCGAGTTAAAAAATCCACGCATAAAGGACGTCAATTCTTCCCAGTAATTATGCGACCACGCCTCCTGCATGGGTGTGTCATATTCATCAATGAGGACGAGCGGGCGTATGCCGTAAAATTGTTTTAAGTATTTTGAAAGATCTTTAACAGCTATTTGCATCAGATCGTCGGGCATAAGTCTGCTAACTGATGTAAATATATTGCGTTCATCAGAAGTAAAAAAGTCTTCGCAATTCAGTAAAAAACTATATGATTTGTATAAATTTTCTAGCTCGTATTTAATTAAATACTTTGTTTTCTCAATAGTGTCGCACTTTATATCGGCAAATGATAGGAATATTACAGGAATTTTTCCATGCAATTTATGAAATTTATCATCTTGCCATATAGAGAGTCCTGCGAAAAGGTCTTTGCGATCCGCAAATTCTGGGGAAAAAAAGGTGCGGACTGTATCCAGCATCAGTGTTTTTCCAAATCTACGTGGGCGGGTAATCAGTGTAATTTGATCAAGATTTTCCCACCATTCTTTGATGAATTTTGTTTTATCAATGTAGAAAGCATTGTTTTCCCGAAGAAAGGAAAAGCTCTGTGCGCCTGTCGCAATCTTGCGTGACATGTCGTCCTCCATCTCCGGGCCCGGTGCTGCTTCTGGACAGGGCTGTTCGGGATAATAGCGGTGCCGTGGCTTCTTCGCGAAAATCTCTATCACGGATTGCCTGCGCTTGGAAATGCCATGCAAGGCGCAGGAAGATCGCGTCGCCGCCAAACAAGAAAAGTCAGTTTGAGAACGGCAAAGGGGCGGGGAAAGTCTCTGCTTTCTCCGCCCCTTGGCGCTGCGAGAGGGTGTCTGCTGTCGTAGGGTCTAGTCGTCGCCCACGATCTTCATGGCCGTTTCGATGTCGGCGTCCTCGTGGACCAGGGCGCGCATGGCGCGCACGAGCTGGGTGCGGCGGGGATGCTCGAAGACGTTGCGGCCGATGGAGCAGCCGGCGCCGCCGGCCTTGAGGGAGTCGTGGATCATGGTGAGCAGCTCGCGGGTGGAGTCCATGACGGGGCCGCCGGCAATGACGACGGGCACGCAGCAGCCGGCCACGACGTCGGCGAAGGAGGCCGGATCGCCCGTGTAGGACACCTTGACGATGTCTGCGCCGAGCTCGTTGCCGACGCGGGCGCAGTGGGCCACGACTTCGGGAGCGTAGGAGTTGGCGATCTTGGGACCGCGGCCGTAGACCATGGCGATGAGCGGCATGCCCCAGTTGTCGCAGGCCTCGGCGACGCGGCCGAGGTCGGAAAGCATGGCCGCCTCGTCGGGATCGCCCAGGTTCACGTGGCAGGACACGGCGTCGGCGCCGTGGCGTATGGCCTCCTCGACCGTGCCGACCAGGGCCTTGGCGTTCTTGCTGGGCGTGAGGTCGGTGGAGGCGGAGGGGTGCATGCTGCGGACGATGTC
>JAEEGF010330970.1_pt1 | contig 18057 bp, 16 predicted proteins | sample 9134171 | NCBI WGS metagenome assembly JAEEGF01 (sample SAMN16246542, study PRJNA631951) | gut metagenome | biome: gut microbiome; feature: rumen; material: AP-attached | host: Bos | place: Iran: Karaj | collected 2018-10
TGCGATAATGACTATCGATGTAAGGGATGATATCCTTAATCAGACTTGTAACATAAAGGTCCGATTGTATATTATTTTGTGCTAAAATGGTAGCCTCTTGACCAGGAATGTCGTTGATGTGAGACTGAATTTGGTTGGAATTACCATTAGGCATCACAATCAACATCGGCACTGCCTTTCCCTCAGCAATGAGGTTGTCCAAGATTTGAGCAGCACGACCTAAAGAGAGCCATGCTTCTTCATCTCCTCCACCACCATGCAAAAGATAGAGAACGGGGTATTTGGCTTTTTTGTTGTCATCATATCCAGCAGGGGTATAAACCATCATTTTGCGTTTTGCCCCAATGGTAGGAGAATCATACCATACGGCAGATACATTTCCCCTAACAGAAGCATCTTTGTAATGGCGAGAGTGGTCACCATCAACGAGGAAGATGCTACGATAGCTGGTACCATCACGGTCTATTGATGTATTGGCCGGATCACAGACTGTGGTACCATCCACATTGAAAGTATAGTAATACAAATCGGGTTGAAGGGTAGGGATGGTAACACTCCATACCAGGTTGTTATCTCGCTTCATCGCGATAGCTGACTCTCCTCTGTTCTGCCATGAGCCCGTCAAGCTGACAGTGGTAGCATATTCAGCACGAAAGCGGAAAGTAATGCTGTCTTTGGTCACTTCTGGTGAGATGATACGTACCCTGCGGGTATTAGCCATCTCTTGTGCATATAGGCTACCTACTATGAGGCAGAGCAATACTGTCAATAGTTGTTTTTTCATAATCATTCATTTTACAAAGGTTTATACTCTACAAACGCCTCCATCGCCTCATAGCAAGCCAGCCCAAGCTTGTCATAGATGCTGGCGGTGTTGCGGTTGCGGTCTTCACTACGTTGCCAGAACAACCTTTCGTCGTTGCCCAGGAATGGAGCCGACTCCATTTGACTTTGGTGGCGCAATATGGAGTTGCGTTTTGCCCTCAACTCTTCTGGACTGATAGGCACTGCCATCTCGATGTCCTCAATCTCCCATTCTGCCCATGCACCCCGATACATCCAGATGCGACAATCTTTCAGCCAAGCGGCATCAGCTTCTTTTTCCAAGTCGATAGCTGCCAAGACGGCATTGGTACACACGCGATGCGTACCATGAGGGTCTGCCAAGTCTCCTGCTACAAATATCTGATGAGGCTGTACTTCCTGCAATAACTTTTGTATAATTCTCACATCTTCTTCTCCTAATGGATTCTTTTGAATCTTACCCGTTTCATAGAAAGGCAAATCCAAAAAATGCACCCTGTTTAGAGGAATATTATTGTAGGTGCAAGCTGTACGGGCTTCCCCACGGCGTATTAATCCTTTGATGGTCAGGATGTCTCGGGTATCCATATCACCATCTTTCTTTTCCTTCAGGAATGACTTTATTTCTTGATATTTTTTCTTGATGACCTCATCTTGGTCCGCATTGAACAGTTGGTTGAAGCCATTGATGAAATGTAGGAAGCGAGTCACCTCCTCATCGCCTACGGCAATGTTACCACTGGTTTCATATGCCACATGCACCTCATGACCTTGCTGTACCAGTCGTCTGATGGTACCACCCATGGAGATTACATCATCATCGGGGTGAGGTGAGAACACCACAACGCGCTTTGGATAAGGTAATGCCCTCTCTGGTCGATAAGTGTCGTCGGCATTGGGCTTACCACCTGGCCAGCCAGTAATCGTGTGTTGCAGATCGTTAAAGATTTTGATGTTTACATTATAAGCTGAACCGTAAATTGCCAACAATTCACTGAGTCCATTCTCATTATAATCCTTGTTGGTAAGTTTCAGTATAGGCTTGCCCGTTTGTTGGCAAATCCATACGATGGCACTACGTATCAATTTGTCAGTCCAATCGCATGAGGTAACTAACCACGGATGATGTATGCGTGTTAAGAAGGTTGCAGCAGACAAATCAACCACCACTTGCACGTTATTGTGCATTTGCAGGAAAGATGCTGGGATATTATCGGTCATCTTGCCTTCCACACAGGCTTTTACCATCTTCGCCTTATCCTCACCCCAAGCCATAAGGTAAATCTTTTTCGACGAAAGGATGGTGTGTATACCCATAGTGATAGAACTTACGGGTGGATTGTTCCCGAATGAACGAGCTGCTTCTTCACGAGATTCAGCATCCAGTAGAATGAGACGTGTGACAGAGTTTACTCGTGAGCCTGGCTCATTGAAAGCGATATTACCCAAACGTCCGATGCCCAAGAGACATATGTCAATGCCACCAGCTTCAGCTATCTTGCACTCATAATCTTTACAGAAGTTGAAAATATCGTTCTGGCTGAGGGTGCCTGGAGGCGAGAAGATGCGGGCTGGGTCAATATCCACCTGGTCGAGCAGCATTTCTTTCAAGGCTTTGAGGTTGCTGAATACAGTGTCCTCAGCTAAGGGATAGAATTCATAGAGGTTGAACACAATGACATTGCGAAAGCTCAGAGACTCTTCACGATGTAGGCGCACCAATTCTGCATATAACTGTCTGGGGGTAGCACCGCCAGTAAGCACCATCACACATGGTTTGTAGGCAGCTTCTTTCTGCCTGATGGTGTCTGCTATCTCATGTGCTATTTGTTTGGATGCCTCATCCGCATTCTCATAAATGGAAGTGGGTAACTTTTCCAGTCGTGTCAACTTGGATTGTTCAAATGCGTTCTCAGGCTTGTAATAGCTGGTGTTTACGTGGTTCAAAGTAATCTGTGATGTTAGGTTTGTTCTCATGGTAGGATGGATGTAGGGGTCGGATGACCGACCCCTAAAGATATTATTTGAACAATAATGGAGCAAAGTCATGCAAGTTGTGACGCCATACGTGCCAGGTATGACCACCAGGCATGGAAGAGTATTCGTGCTTTACACCAGCCTTGGTGAATGCTTCGCGAGTAGCGATACAATTCTGGTAAGCAATGTCTTCCTCACCACCCATATAGAACTTGTAAATCTTGAAACTCTTATTCATCTCAGCCGCATGTTCCTTCAGGTATGGTTCCCATTTTGCATAGAGGTCAGTACTATTAGTAAACCAACCTGTACTCAATGGGAATACATAAGCAAAGCTGTTGTAGTGTAACAATGAAACATTCAGTGTTTCCAAACCACCCATTGACAAGCCTGCCAATGCACGATGATCCTTGTCAGTATAAACATTGTAATGGCTTTCGATGTAAGGGATTAAGTCGTTCATCATATCATCGGTGAACTTGTCGGTATCTACACTTCCGTTAGGCATTACCACCACCATTGGCACCATCTTGCCCTCTGCCAACAGGTTGTCCAGGATATTGCCTGCACTACCCACATTAGGCCAAGCATAGTCGTTGTCGCCACCGCCATGAATCAAATACAGCACTGGAAGCTTCTGGTTGCCCTTCTCATAGCCTGCTGGTGTCCAAACGTGACAGCGGCGGGTATTGTTGAAGGTGGAAGATTTGTAGTACACTGTAGCTACAGCACCATGAGGCACATTCTCTTTCATCGACCAAAATCCATCGCCCTCTGGATCTATGTTCACAACAGCAGTCAGGTCAGCAGTAGCAGCTGCCTTAGGGTCATTAACACGTATGCCATCCACTACAAAGTTGTAACGGAAAGTGCCTGCGTTAGGGCTCACTGTATTAGCTTTGGCTTCCCATACGCCATTTGCCTGCTTCACAAATTTTGGAGCAGGAATAATATCACCGTAACCTGCCAAATCGCCACCTAAGGTGACTGTTTTTGCATCGGGTGCATAAATTCGGAACGTTACGCTTTTGTCAGCGTTCACAGTAACAGACTTCAGCGTATCGTTAGGAGTTGGGGTACGCCTCATTTGTGCATTGGCCATCATGCCTACGCATGCCATAGCCATCAATAATACAACTTTCTTCATAGCTTATAATTATTATTGTTTATTATTCATTATTCATTATTCATTGATAGTCTATCCATACTTTCATGCGTCCAGCTTCTCTGTTATCCCAAGCAAAGTAAGGAATAAGAGAGAATGAAACCTGGGAACTCTTTACGTCAATTTGCTCTAAGCCATTCAGCAGGTTGGCCTTGTATGATTCAGTAAACTGAGTATTGACATCCAGTTCCATCATATCATAACTCTGCTGATTATCCACCTCCTCAGCACAATATACAATAGGTCCTCGCATAACCGCACGCTTACCCTCATCCGCCTTCACGCGTGGGTCAGCAGCTACCATCTTCGTTTCCATTTTAATGTTCAAGCTGATGGCATCACCTGCATTCCAAGTGCGATTCATCACTGCGTAGCCCTTATCATTTGATGCCCCGGCATCTTGGCCATTCACCTGTAATTGGTATTCGTTAGCCCATTCTGGGATGCGCAGACGGATTTCACCATTGTAATCTTTGTTAATTGTCATTGTTACCTCTCCACCCCAAGGCATATTAGTCTGTATGCTTACAGGAATGTCACCTTGTGAGGTAGGCAATACTGCTTCGTTACCAATAAATAGGTTTACCCAAATAATATTTTTGCTTAAGCCATAAATATAGTTACCTATGGAAGGAATGAATCGTGATACCTGACTTGGGCAGCATGCACATCCGTACCACGCCTGACGATGATGGTTACCCTTTGACTCCAGCGGATTCACATAGAAGAACCTATCGCCTTCTGCTGAGATGCCGGCTAATACACCATTATATAATGAACGCTCTAATACGTCGATGTATTTGGTATCACCTGTAAATTGATTCATACGCCAATTCCATAACACCATACCAACAGAAGCGCAAGTTTCGCAATAGGCTTCCAAATTCGGCAGGTCATAGTCCTCGGTGAAACCTTCGTTGTCGGCACTTGAGCCGATGCCGCCAGTGATATACATATTGCGGAGCACTACATCATCCCATAAACGATGCAGGGCTGCTATATAAGCAGTATCTCCCTTCAGGGCTGCTACATCTGCCATACCGCAATACAGATACATGCTACGAACAGCATGACCCGTAATGCTGCTCATTTCCTTTACAGGCATATTGTCTTGGAAATAGTCTGCGTTCCAATCGCCGTTGCCCCCTGTGGACCCATAACCGTGACCTCTTTCATTCAATAGCCAGTCGGAGAAATCCAGGTATTCCTGCTTGCCCGTAACTTGATACAGTTTCACCAAAGCCAACTCTATTTCTTCATGACCAGGCACCCAATGGCGTTTACCAGGACCAAAGATACTCATCATGTGTTGGGCCATCTTTTCGCTCACGTCTAATAGCTTGCGCTTGCCCGTAGCCTTGTAGTAGGCTACAGCAGCCTCCATCATGTGACCTGCACAATACATCTCATGCTTCACCATGTTAGTCCAACGGTTCTCCAAGCCTGTCAAAGTGTAGTAGGTGTTGATATAACCGTCTGGCTCCTGAGCGGCAGCAAATTTATCAATCCACTCATCGGCTTTCTGCTCCAAAGCGGGGTCGGGGTTGTTTACTAGCGTATAGGCGATGCCTTCCAAAGCTTTATACACGTCAGAGTCATCGAAGTAGATACCAGAGTGCTCGCCTTGTTTCTTAGCGGCGTTCTCAAAGTTCTGTATGCGACCTGTTTGGTTTTCTATCTGGTCAATGCACACAGGTATAGTAGCTGTTACATGCTTCTGCAAGATGGTTGACCAGAAATTGTCGTTAATTTTAACGTGTGAAAAGTCCACTGCGTCAATCAGTCTCAGTGAGTTGTCGTTAGTCTGCAGGGTGCAGCCAGTAAGTGACAAAGCTAAGCATATCCAGAATAGCATGATGTTTTTCATGGTCAATGGTTTTAAAAATTGTTCACAAAAATAAGCATTTGACAATAATTCTCCAACAATATCGGAGAAAATGATTATCTTTGCGGAAATAATTATGCATAAATCAAACTCAGATGAAAAAAATAATCATTATGGTGGCTGTGGCTTTGTTGACAAGCTGTGGTCAAGGTAGTCTGACCAACAATGCTGATGGTGACCAGCCATCGCAGATAAAGAATGCTGCAGGATTGGGCAATGCTCCCAAGATGGAGCCAATCGAGGTGTTGAACTTATATGAGGGCAAGGCTCCTGGCTCTGAGTCTTGGACGAATGTGGAGGTCCCTACAGATGAGTCGGGGGATATTCTTTTCAATATATCTACACCTACACTGGCTGTCTATTTGCCTGACCCATCCGTTGCTACTGGTTCCGCTATGGTGGTGTGTCCGGGAGGCGGTTTTCATCAGCTTTCCTACGTGTACGAGGGAACTAAGGTTGCTGAGGAACTCTGTATGCGTGGCATTGCTGCCTTTGTACTGAAATATCGCACTCATCCTATTGGTGATGAGAATGCTGATGGTAAAGTTGACGCACAGGATCTGTTGATAAAGTCGAATAAGGTAATGGGTTCGCTGACTCGTGAGAGTGCTACGGCTGCCTGTTTGAGTATGGAATATACCCACTTGGCTTTCCAAGATGCCGACCGTGCCATCAGTATGGTTCGCCAGCATGCTGCAAAGTGGGGTGTCAACCCTGATAAGATAGGAATTGTTGGATTTTCGGCAGGAGCCGTTACTTCTATGCATCAGGTGTTGGAGCACTCTGAGGCTGGTAAGCCCAATTTTGGTGGTATCATTTATGGCGGATGGACACATGACGTGAAGGCCCCAGCTGATGCTGTTCCTGTATTCCTTTGCGCTCCTGTCAACGACATCTTCTATCCCGAAGAAAGCTATGATGTCTATATGGCCTGGAGGGAAGCCAAGTTACCTGTGGAGCTGCATTATTACTCTGATTCCCAACATGGTTTTGGAGCATTTCCTATGGGCAAGTCATCTGATATGTGGATAGACGAGATGGTGCATTTCATGCGTGATACAGAGTTTGTGAAATGAAGAAGTTATTGTACATTTTGACTGTTATCTGTTTCTGTTGCTGCACAAATAATCAGCAAGAACAGGTGTTTCATCCCCGTGCCATCACTATGTGGGACTTCTCCTGGTTGGAACGCCGCTGGCCAGGGGCAGGTTTTGAAGACTGGGATTTGGCACTCGATGAACTCACAGAACGTGGCTACAATGCCGTGCGCATAGAGGCATACCCACACTTGGTAGGTGTAGACCCAACGAAGGAGTGGGCACTTGATGAGGTGTGGAACCAACAGGATTGGGGCAGTCCTGACCGTATCAAGGTACAGGTACAACCAGCCCTTAACGAGTTTATCCGCAAGTGTGGTGAACGTGATATTAGAGTTGGGCTCTCTTCTTGGTACCGTACTGATACCACCCATCAGGAAATGACCATCACCACGCCAGAGATTATGGCAGAGCGCTGGATCAACACACTTAAAACCATCGATGATGCTGGGTTGTTGGACAATATCCTTTATGTTGATTTGTGCAACGAATGGCCGGGCAACATCTGGGCACCCTTCTTCAATGCACAGTATCCCAAGGTGTATTGGGGGCAGTGGGATGCGCCTGAATCTATGGAATGGATGAAGAAAGCCATTGCCTTGGTACGTGAGGCGTATCCTGACCTGCCGTTGGTATTTTCTACCGATTCTCAAGATCTTTGGCGCTTTGACAATGACTTGAGCTATTTCGATTTGGTGGAGCATCACATCTGGATGGCCAACCAAAAGCAGGGTGAGTTCCTCAAGGCCATCGACTATAAGAACGGCCGTTTTGATCCGCAGGCTTATAAGAATGTGCAAGCCAATGCCGAGCGTGTCTATCGCGAGAAACCCGATTATTGGAACAATCTCTTGCTGACACAGATCAACGAAACGGCAGCAGTGGCAAAGCGTATAGGTAAGCCTCTCATCACCACTGAGTGTTGGGGTATCATTGATTACAAAGACTGGCCCATGCTTAATTGGGATTGGGTAAAGGATCTTTGCGAGATGGGAGTGAAGGAGGCAGCTGCCACAGGTCAGTGGGTAGGCATTGCCACCAGCAATTTCTGTGCTCCTCAGTTTGTAGGTATGTGGCGTGACATAGAATGGCACCGACGCCTTACCACCCTTATCAAGTCGTCACCCATCAACCCCGAATTGCTGAAAAGCGAAGAGGCGCAAAAGTTGTTGAAGCGCTTATGAATCCATTATAGAACGTTCCTTGCACAAAAAAGCATTTCAATTTGGGTATAGGCACACAATCTTTTGGGTATAGGCGCATGATCGTTTGGGTATAGGCAAACGATGGTTTACTACGTATCCGTTCCCTTTTACATCTGAGCTTTAATCCGATTGAATGCTTATAGCTTATCCATGCCATAAGCATAAACCCGTCAGTAATGTCTTATTGTATCTCTATTCCTTTGTAGAAGTCGAGGATCTTAGATCGGAAGATATACTCATACTTGGCTTGTAATTCATCGCTCTGTGCCTTCATAAGGTTCTGTTTGGCTTCGTTGTAGGCCACAGCGGTGGCAGTGCCATTTTCATACTTCTTGCTGGTCAACTCAAAAGAAGCTTGGCTTGCCTCAGTAGCGGCTCCACTGCTGGCATACTTACTCTCTGCGGCGGTGGCATTGTACCATGCTTGCTGAATTTCCTTATAGAGTGTCTTCTTGGTGTTCTCCAACTGCAGGGCATAATTGTCGCGCTGTAAACGTGCTGAGCGCACTCGGTTGCGAGTGGCGAAGCGGTTGAAGATTGGGATGTTGAGGCTGATGCCTACATAGCGACTAAAGTTGTCGCCCAACTGCTGGCTGAAGGTGCGATTAAGCGTAGAATAATAATTCGTACCCAGGCTACCATTTAAGTTGATACTCGGATAGAGGGCGCTCTGTGCAATCTTGATGCTTTGCACACTACCCTCCAATCTTGCCTGTGCCGCTTGAATGGCAGGCTTACTGATCATTGCATTGGCGAATACTTCATCGGGTGGGGTAAGGGGATTCAGCTGGAATGCCTCATCCGGATCTGCCACCTCAAAGCCTTCAGGTGTCTCCAACTCAATTAACTGCGTCAGGTCGAGGATGGCCAGGCGATAGTTGTTGTGTGCTTGTACCACATTGAGTTCATCCTGTGCCACACGGGCTTTTGCTTCGGCCAATTCAGCCACAGAAGCCTTGCCCAGTTGTTCCAATCTCTCGATACGTTCGTATTGCTCCTGACTCAAAGCTGCCTGTCCCTGAGCTACCTGATACAACTCCTTGTTGAACAAAGCCTGCAAATAAGCAGATGCAATGTTGATAGCCAAATCCTCCTTTGCTTTCTGCAAATCCGCCATCGATGCCTTCAGATTCAGCTTCGAAAGGTTATGCTGACTGGGAATCTGGAAACCTGTAAACACAGGAATGCTAGTGGTAAGACTCATGTTTGTTCCCCTACTGCTTGTGTCTACAAACTTTGTGGTATAGTCGCCCGTATCCTCATCCTTGATGGCGGTTTGTGTACGACCCCAGTTAAAGCTCTGACTGCCAGATGCGTTTAGGTTCGGCAATCGAGCCCATTTGGCGGTGTTCTCCTCCACCTCACTTTGCTTCACCGCAAGTTCAGCCTGCAGAATACTCACATTGTGGGCTGTGGCATAGTCGATGCACTGACGCAATGACCAACTCTCTTGGGCATGTATGCCGATGGCACAAGCCAAGCAAACCACTGAAAATATTATTTTCCTCATAGTCTTATTCCTCTTCGTTTATTTCCAAACCTCTCACTTGTTCTTTCTCACTGATGCCACTATTGATGACAATCTTGATACCGTCACTCATGCCTACTTCTACTGCCTGACGACGGAACTCCTGGGGAGTACCAGCTTTGGTGAGTACATAGACAAAAGTACTGTCGCCACTGAACTCAATGGCACTCTCGGGTACAGCCAAAACGTTGTCGGCACGTTCCAGTACAATCTCGGCATTTGCAGAATATCCAGAACGGATCTGCACACCTTCTGGTGCTTTCACAGCAGCCTTAATCTCAAACTGGTTGGCACCGTTTTCTTCAGTAGCTTTTGGGGAGATATATTCCAGAGTAGCATCGAATGTGAGGTTCTGCAAAGCACCGATGGTGAGCTTTACTGGCATGCCTTCATAGACCTTGCCTACCTCGGTCTCATCAATCTTTCCTCGGAAGATCAGGTCGTTCATGTTTGCCACACTGGCGATGGTGGTACCGTCATTGAAAGTGTTGCTCATGATGACCGAGTTACCCACCTTTATAGGAACGTCAAGAATCAGACCGTCGATGGTGGAACGAATCAGTGTAGAGCTGAATGAAGCGCTGCTCTGAGTGATGCCCTCCTTTACAATCTGCAGATTATCGGTGGCCGCTTTCAACTCCTCACGAGCCTGCTTTACTGATACCTCAGCACGTTCGTATTCCTCACGACTGATGAGCTTGTCCTTGTACAGTTGGTCATTGCGACCGAACTCGTTCTCCGCTTGCTTGGCATTCATCTCAGCCAGCCTTACGCGACTCTCTGCCGAGTTCAACTGTCCCAGTTCGGGTATTACCTTTACCTTGGCAATGACCTCACCCGAGTTTACCATCTCGCCAGCTTCTTTATATACTTCCGCTATGATGCCTGATATCTGCGGCTTAATCAGGATCTCGTCGCGAGGCTCCACCTTGCCTGTAGCAATTGTTGTCTTCTCCAGGCTGGTACGCTCGGGCGTGAGTATCTCATATTTCGTTACTTTCGGCAACGATTTCTGATACAGGAACACAAAGGTTCCAATGAATACAATGGCGACGATGGCCATGATTCCGTACTTCACAAATTTCTTCATATCTCGTTTCTTTTTTTTATTATCAAGTAATATTTATTCGTCACGTATTGCATCAATCGGCTTAATTGCCATAGCTCTGTATGCAGGAGCTAATCCAGCCAAGATACTCAGCAAGAGTAAAATGAAACATGTTCCTATCGCTAACCAGAAGGAAACCTGCAAACCAGTTTCCCCTGTGGCTTTCTCCATCAACTCCAATAGGAAGACTCCAAAGCAGATGCCTGCCATGCCTGCCACACAGGTAATTGCGATACTCTCCTCCATAATCTGCTGTAGGATATCCCGGGGTCTTGCCCCAATGGCCCTGCGTATGCCTATCTCTGTAGTGCGCTCCTTGACCGTCACCATCATGATGTTGCTCACGCCAATGGCACCAGCTAACAAAGTGCCCAATCCCACCATCCATATCAGTACCTCAATGCCACTCATGAGGTCGTCCACCATCTTGAACAGCGTTTCGGCATCGACGAATTGCACCGCCTGCTTGTCGTCTGGCGCTAAGAGGTGACGTTCCTTCATGGCTTGTTCAATCTTGGGCTGTACATCTTTGACATGCACGCCAGGCTTCATGGTAAAAGCAATCAATTCCAGTATGTTGCCCATGTTATACATGCGTTGCATTGTACTCAGGGGAATGGATATGCTCTCTGGGTTACTACCATTGATATTGAAATTGCCATCGGTGGTGGATAAGCCTATGATGGTGTAATACACACCGTCTATCTGCACAAAGTGACCGCAAGGATTCTCTCCTTCTTCGAAGAACCTTTGATAGACCTCCTTGCCAATGACGCATACCTTGCGTTCCTCACGCATATCCACGTCATTAATCCATCTGCCATATTTGATGCGCTGCTCTTCAATCTTCTCGAACGATGGGGTGAGTCCACGCAGGTTACCTTCATCGTACTTCTTCTCTTCATAGATGAAGGTCTTGCCCCATCGCGAGCTATTGGCGGCAACTACATCCAATCCCCTGATTTGCTGTATAATCTCCAAGTCTTTGGTTTCCAAGTTCCACCTACGTCCCTTGCGGAAACCCTTATAGGGAACGGTGGTACGATTAGAGAATACAAAGCCTGAGTTGTTGGCAACACCTGATAATTCCTCACTCAGCATCTTTTTCATGCCATGACCTCCTCCCAGCATGAACACCAGCATGAAGATGCCCCAGAACACACCAAAGGCGGTGAGGATACTCCTGGTCTTGTTTCTACCGATGGTAATCAGTATCTCTTCAATATTATCTCTGTCTATTCTCATCTTGCGTTCAAAGCTTCAATAGGTCTTACATTTGCCGCTTTCCTGGCTGGGAAAAGTCCTGCCAGCGTACCAGCAATAATCAATAACAAGGTGGCTCCGATGGCTATGCTGATATCAACGGTGGGATCGATGAACATGGTGACACTCTCGCTACCTAAATCGACACTGGTACTGCCATACGAATTATTCATCCATTCTGTTGCAGCCACGCCACAAACCATACCGATATAGCCAAATAGGGTAGTGATGGCGATACTCTCTGCCACAATGAGTTTGTAGATGGCACGGGGCTTGGCACCTAATGCCTTGCGGATGCCAAACTCGTGTGTGCGTTCCTTGACGGTGATGAACATGATGTTGCTCACACCCACGATACCACTCACTAAAGTGAAGATACCTATGATCCACAAACTAAGTTGCAGCAAGCCCATGGCCGTCATGCCCTGCTGGTATTGGGTGAGGCGATTGCTAATGTAAAGAGCGCCTTTGTCGTCAGGGTCGAAGTCGTGGATGCCTGCCAATGTCTTTCGATATTCTGTTTCAAAGGCATCAGATTTCTCCTGAGTATCCAGTCCTTCAGTGGTAGCTACAATCAAATCCAACCTGTTGCCCTTATTAAAAATCTGCTGTAAGGTAGTGAATGGAATATAAGCCGGAGCGTTTTGGTCGTTGCCTTGGTTATTATAGATACCTGCCACCTGGTAGTATGCATTGCCAGCCTTGATATATTGCCCAATCGATTCGCTATGCTTGAACAAAAAATCAGCCGTCTTCTTGTGCAACACAATGACCTTTCTCTGCTCACGGATGTCGAGTGGGTTGATGAACCTGCCTTCTACTATCTTAAGCGCTTCGATGTGATCATAGTTGGGATGCACTCCATTCAGACGGATATTTAAATAATTGGATCCGTTGCTTACCGTCACGTTATTCTGACTTACCAAAGCGCCAGCATCTGTGATATTCACAGGGAAATCCTCTTCAGTGGCCTTCAGATCACGATTATCCAGTCGGATAGAGCGTCCTTCTTTATAGCCTTTGTAGGCAGTGGTGGTCGTATTGCCATATATGGTTAGCGTATTCAGTGCGTTTGTGTTCATATTGGCTTGGAAGGTGTGGATGATGCCATTGCCTGCACCCAGCAATACTAGTAGCATGAAGATGCCCCACGCCACAGCAAAACCAGTAAGCGAAGTACGCAATTTGTTCTTGCTCAAAGAAATTCCTATTTCCTGTAAAAAGTCTCTCATTTCATTACTCCATTAACACCAAATGGCGATGAGTCATGGTGCAAATTTTCCTCAATACTCTCGATGATACCATCTTTGATATGGATAATCTTGTCTGTCTCGTTGGCAACGCCGCTTTCGTGTGTCACCACCACGATAGTCATGCCCTCACGATGCAGGTCTTTCAAGATTTCCATTACTTCTACAGAAGTCTTACTGTCTAATGCACCTGTTGGCTCATCTGCCAAAATAATCTGAGGTTTGGTGATCAGTGCACGAGCTATGGCCACACGCTGCTTTTGTCCGCCACTCATCTCGTTCGGCAAATGGTGCGCCCAATCCTTCAGTCCTAATTTATCGAGGTATTCCAGTGCCAGAGCGTTGCGTTTTTTGCGCGATATGCCCATATAGAACAGTGGCAATGCCACGTTCTCAACGGCATCCTTGAAGTTAATCAGGTTGAACGACTGGAAGATGAAACCAATCATACGGTTGCGATATTCGGCAGCTTTCGTTTCGCTCAGTCCTTTGATCAATGTACCATTCAGGTAATACTCGCCTGTATCGTAGTTGTCGAGCATGCCCATAATATTTAATAAGGTAGATTTTCCTGAGCCTGAAGCGCCCATAATAGAAACGAACTCCCCCTTGTCGATGTGCAGGTCGATGCCTTTCAAAACATGCAGGGGCGTACCGTTGTTGTATGTCTTGTTGATGTTTTTAAGCGTTATCATGTCTTAGCTTTTTGTGATTTAGACGTTCGTAAAAGGTAATAGGTTGCAAAAAGAATGCAAAAAAAAGTTATTTTGGTTCGACATGCACCACCACGTGGGTATCGTCGCCATAGTGGCTCGTTAATAGTTCTTCTACCTCATCTGCCTTGGCGTGTGCCTCGCAAAGGGGGATATGACCATCCATCAAGATATGCAGCTCGATGGCGTAGTGGTTGCCGATGCGACGGGTACGCAGGTCGTGGGGTTCTGAAATTCCCTCTACTGAACTTGCTAATTGCAGTATCTCTTCTTCTACTTCATCGGGCAATGATTGCTCCATAAGGTCACCGATGCCGTTGCGTAACAGTCCGATGGAAACATGTACGATAAATATGCCGACAATGATGGATGCCACAGGATCGAGCACTGTCCACCGATGTCCTAAGAAAATGGCTCCGCCAATACCTATGGCAGTGCCAATAGAGGAGAGGGCATCGCTGCGATGATGCCAGGCGTTGGCCTCAATTGCCTGTGAGTTAAGTTGGTGGGCTTTGACCATAGAATAGCGATAGACAATTTCCTTGAGTAAGATTGACAGCAAAGCTGCCCACAAAGCCAAGGTGCCAGGAGCTGCTAACTCGCCTCCTTTTGCCCAATATACCACTTTCGTTATGCCACTATAGAGTATGCCTGTAGCCACAGCCAACAGCGCTAAGCCGATGATAGTCATCGCCAAAGTTTCGTATTTGCCATGACCATAATCGTGTGACTTGTCCTTGGGTTTGCCACTAATGCGGACGAAGAGGATTACAATGATGTCGGTTACAAAGTCACTGAGGGAGTGAACGGCATCGGCAATCATGGCGGCACTATGACCCACAATGCCAGCCACAAACTTAAAGAGCAGTAAGATGACATTCACTGCTCCGCCAATCAGGGTTACCTTATATATCTCTTTACTCCTTTCCATCTTGAATTCGGTTAAGCCTCCAAAATTACACAATATTTATAGAAATCATAGTTTTACTCTCTTTCATGTTAATCGTGGTAGTCACTGTCCTGCCATTCAAATCTCACCTTTTCAGGTACAAGGTAATTGCCTATCTTGTAGTCGATGTTTGCCTTATGCGCCTGACTGAGTTGGTAGCACCTGGGCACTCGGTATGTCTTCCCGTTCTTAATGAAATAAGCCCCCGTCTGGTGAAAGCGGAAAGGAACATCTTTTGATATACACTGCTCTCTGACTGCCAGAATCCAGTCATAGTAGCAAGGTCTGGCATTCACGCCTGACTCTCCCCCTGCCGACACTTCCTCTATTGTTTCATTCAGATAAGGAGTGAGGTCAATAGCAGTAATCATAGGCGCCACAATGATGCTTTTATGTTTGATGGGCAGCGATAGAAAAATAGGCAAACGATAGTTAGCCATAGCCTGATTCTCGACAGTACATCCCACCATCACGTTGTCATATCCGTTACCCCAGTCGGCTGGCACGCACTCCATGAAACGGTCAATACGCTTGGTGAAAAAGAAGAACCAAAGGTCGCTTCGTTCCTTTATCATTTTCCAACAATCAGGTCGCCATTCGTCCGCATCTTTCAGCAAGAAATCAGAAGTGAAGCAGGTAAAAACAATCTTGCCACTCTCAATCTTCCATGATTTATCGCGCTTCTTCTTGACGGGCAGGTTGAAGTTGGCCGTCTTTCTGCACTCGCTGCTCGATATCTCGCTGCCGTACATTTTGTCCTGCCTATACACATAGCAGTATTTGCACCCAGGACTAATCTTGGTGCAACCGTGCCACGGGTTCCAGTCAGCATATATGTTCCAGTTTTCAGACATAATTACTTTCTGACAACAAAGATACAAATTACGAACAAAATATCTATCACTCCTAACATGAAAAAGAGGTTGCTCATGGTGTTAAAGTCCCATACCGCACATCATTCCTTTCGGATCTGTCCACATCATCATAGTACCAATTACTGCGCCGATTCCAATGAATAATGTTAAAACTTTCTGAAGTTTAATCATAGCTTATTCATTGTTTTTTGTAGCTCAACTAGAAAGCGTGTAGCCTGCTGACCATCCATCTGCACATGATGAAACTGGAAAGATATAGGCAAGGTTGTTTTGAACCAACCTTTACGGTATCTGCCCCAAGCCATGAATGGGTTGTTGTAGATGCCTGAGTATTGATTGACGATGCAGTCGAGTTCTGTGCCTACCAATGCTGACGTACCAACGATGACAGCTTCACCGTCAAGCATATCCTGACAGGTCTGACTGCTAGTCTTTGTCAGGTACTGGTAATTGGCGTTAAACTCTTCCAGGTTGTCGTTGCTGACGATGTCGCAGAAACTAAGTCCGCCTTTACTATTGTTCACTATCATGTTGATGGCCAGGTGGTCATATTTATACAATTTACCATTCTCTGGCAATAAGTAGAACTCCTCCATTTTGGATGCCGTCTTGGCAATACACCAGCATAGGAGCATATTGAATTTCCATCCCTTTTGCTTGCTCAACTTATATAGGCGAGTTACATCGAAAGTCTTAGTAAGTGTCACCATCGGCATGGGTGACTTCATCCAATGTTCAAATGCCTCTTTGCGATTCGTTTCTTTAGGGTCAATCTCTTGTTTCATATCTTTATTTTAGTTCAAAAAAGTAAAAGTCAGTCCAGCCTGTATTCTCAGCATAGAGATGTTGTTTGCCTCTGTACTCGAAGCCTAAACGTTCGTACATTCTGTGTGCAGGGATATTGGAAGCAAGGGCATCCAGACGAATGGCTTGCATACCATTCTCCTTGGCCAAGCGGATGGCCTCAAGTATCATTTCTGTGCCGATGCCTTTGCTTTGAAAATCAGGATTGACAGCCAAGATATGAATGACTGCCGCTTTGTCGTCAGCTACCTGCTGCAACCACTCTATGGCGTGGTAGTCCTCGCCTTGGTACATCGTGACAGCCATTGCCCCCACAATTACAGTATCTTCTTTGTAAAGATACATGCTACCCTCCTCGATATAGGCTTTAATACCTTCAAGTGTTGGGTGTTTTCTCTTGCTCCATCGGGCATATACTGCCATGTCAGGCGTACGTTCCGTCACATCATCATAGAATGCAGTGATGGACTCATAATCTTCAATTACAGCTTGATTTAGTTTCATTTTTATGCTTCGTTATTTTCAAATTATTTTTTGCCTCTTCGTTATTACTTATCTCCTCGGCAAGAATTTCACATATATCAATGTTTGGGCATTCACCACAAGATTCATAACCCTTCTTGGTAACACATGGCTTGATTTTGCACATTTGATTACAAAAGAAGTATTTCACACCATCGCCCTTACATCCTGTACAATTAATTTTATCAGGAGTAATCATATCGGTATGAAACAACTCGCACCATTTACGAGATACCTCCTCACGCATTTTGTCATCATCCTTAATAGTGGCAATGCGAGCTTCACATTTCTCACAGTTAATGCCACAATATCCAATCATTTTATCCATAACTACAATTCTCACATTTATATTCAAATCATAAGTTTAGTCCAAGTTCATAAGCCTTTTGTAAGGCAGCAGCACCCGTACTTCACAAGTGCCGAAAGCTCGTTTGAAGATGGCTAAGTCGTGACGGACGAAGGCAAGGCCAAAGGACTGCTTGACACATTGCTCTGCAGCAGAGCAATAGCCCCCACCATTCGGAGCGATGAGAGGATATTTGGCAGATGTCTCATCTTCTTATTCCTTTCTTTTTCAGGTAAAACCAGATTAATGCCACAGGAATGGCATTGATAATCAAAGTCAATGGAGATTTGAACACACTATCTGTCACATAATTGGATACTGTAGGATAAATTGCTAATACTAGGTAGCACAGAAGGTAGTATTGAATACCCCACTTGGGATGTTTCAGGTAGAGCCAAGTAAGACCAAAGATGATCAATCCGATAGCCAATAGTATGACATAAGCCCCTGTATTTCCTGCTTGAGACATCACATCCACACCCACAGTCATGGATAAAAATACTCCTCCAATGGATTGGCAGACCACGGCGATGACAGCAGGAACCAGCGAGTGGGTTATGTCTTTG
>JAEEGF012389404.1_pt1 | contig 18053 bp, 19 predicted proteins | sample 9134171 | NCBI WGS metagenome assembly JAEEGF01 (sample SAMN16246542, study PRJNA631951) | gut metagenome | biome: gut microbiome; feature: rumen; material: AP-attached | host: Bos | place: Iran: Karaj | collected 2018-10
TCGGCGGCAACACCTCTTCCACCGCTTCGCGGTCCCCCTTCCCCTTACAGGGGAAGGATTTCCCGTATCGGAAGGCTGCTGCTTCTTCTGTGCGGCTCTCGTCCGGAATGCGCCGCCTTCGGCGGCAGCACCTCTTCCACCGCTTCGCGGTCCCCCTTCCCCTTACAGGGGAAGGATTTCCCGTTCCGTATCGGAAGGCTGCTGCTTCTTCTGTGCGGCTCTCGTCCGGAAAGCGCCGCCTTCGGCGGCAACACCTTCCCTTATGAATGGGACACGATCCGCTCCACGGCGTCGATGATCGGCTGGGAAAAGAGGCCGGCAGCCAGGGTCGCCAGAGCCAGGAGGACGTCGGGAAGGTTCATTCGCCAATCCGCCTCGCAGCGGGCGGGCAGGGCGCGGCGCGGGGCGGCGTCGCGCGGGAGGATCGGCCCGGCGGGGCCGTCCCTGCGCGGGAACCAGGCGCGGGAGACGACGGTGAACATATAGATCGCCGTCAGCAGGGCAGAGATCAGCAGGGCCGCCGCCCCTGCGTAGGCAAGGGTCGTGCCCGCCTCGGCGGAGGCCGTCAGCAGATACCACTTGCTCACAAAGCCGTTGAAGGGCGGGATGCCGGTCAGGGCCAGGGCCGAGACCGTGAAGCAGGCGAAGGTAAGGGGCATCTTCCGGCCCAGGCCGTCCAGCTCCACGTTGTATTCCCGCCCCGTCCGGTGCAGGACCGCGCCGGCGCAGAAGAAGGCCAGGATCTTGATGCAGGCATGGGCAGCCATATGGAGCAGACCGGCGGCAAGACCGGCGGAGGTCATCAGCAGAGCGCCGAACAGCACGTAGGAGAGGTTCGCCACCGTGGAGTAGGCCAGACGCCGCTTCCAGTGCGGGCATTTGACCGCCATCACGGAGCCGTACAGGATCGTGAAGAGGATAAAGAGCATCGGCACCCACTGGGCCCAGGTCCCGGCCAGCAGGTCGGTCCCGAAGCAGAACCAGGTCAGGCGGATGACGGCGAAGGCTCCGGCCTTGACGACGGCAACCGCGTGGAGCAGGGCAGTGACCGGGGTCGGCGCGACGGCCGCCCGGGGGAGCCAGACGTGGAGCGGGAAGACCGCGGACTTGACGCCGAAGCCGAAGAAGCCGAGGACGAAGAAGATCCGCGTGATCTCCGGCCCGTAGGGGTGGCCGGTCAGGAGGCCGCCCAGGGTGAAGCTCCCGTCGGCCCCGTTTGCGATCAGGAAGATCATCGAGGCAAAGGCGAAGGCCGCCCCGCCGAGGGAGAAGAAGAGATAGGTCCGCGTCGCCTTGCTTGCCGCGCGGGTCATCGGGTGGAGGACCAGAGGCATCGTGGCAAGGGTCAGCAGCTCATAGTTGAAATACAGGGTAAAGAGGTTGGACGACATCGCTACGCCGAGGCTGGCGGCGTAGGACATCGTGAAAAAGCTGAAGAAGGCGATCTGACGCGGCTCATGCTCCATGTAGGACAGGGCGTAGAGAACCGTCAGCGGCCAGAGCGTCGCCAGGATCCCGGCAAAGAAGCGGCCCAGCCCGTCGAGCCGGTAGGCAACGACCAGTCCGTCGGTGAAGGAGGCCAGGCGGAAGGTCGCGGTCGAGCCGGTCAGGATCAGCGCCCAGACCAGGATCGAGGTCGCGCAGGTCAGGGCAAGCGCGAGCAGCTTCGCCGTTCCGGCCTGTTTCTTTTTCAGCAGCAGAAGTCCGGCGCCGCCGAGCAGCGGCAGCAGGATCGCCGCAAGCATCCAAACGGGAGCCATGGTACACCTCTCAGAACAGGCCCTCTGCCAGCGCGGAGAGGGCGTTGACCAGAGGCGCGGAGAAGATACCGAACAGCAGGGTCAGAGCGGAGAGGATCAGAACGGGGACCCACATCCGCGCGCCGCCCTCGTCGTTTTTCGGCGGCAGGGCGGGGCAGTCCTTCCCGGGGAAGAAGGCGTCGATGGAGATCGGGAGCAGATAGCCCGCCGTCAGCAGGGCCGAGACCAGCAGGATAACGGGAGCCAGCCAGGAGAAGACCGGCAGGCCGGAATGCAGGGCCCCGCCCGCAAGATACCACTTGCTGACAAAGCCGGAGGCGGGCGGAATGCCGATCAGGGCCAGGGAGGCGATCGTAAAGGCCCAGAGCGTCTTCGGCATGACCCTTCCATAGCCGCGCAGCTCGTCCACGCGGGTCTTGCCCGCGTTCACGATGACGGAGCCCGCCACCAGGAAGAGGCAGAGCTTGATCGTCGCGTGGAAGACCACGTGGAGCAGGCCGCCGAGCGCTCCCTCCGGGGTCAGGAGAAAGAGTCCGGTCAGGACGTAGGAGATCTGGCTGACCGTGGAGTAGGCCAGGCGCTTTTTGAACACCTTTTCCCGGTAGGCCATCATCGAGCCCATGAAGACCGTCAGCAGGGCAAGGCTCAGCCAGGCCGTCTGGACCCAGGTCCCGGCCAGGAAGTCCGCGCCGACGCAAAAATACACCAGACGCAGAATGGCAAGCACGCCCGCCTTGGCAATGATGCCGGACAGGACGGCGGAGGCTGGGGCCGGGGCGACCGGGTGGGCCGTGGGCAGCCAGCCGTGGAGGGGATAGAGACCGGCCTTGGCCCCGAAGCCGATCACACCGAGAAAGACGGCGACCCGCAGGACGTTCTCATGGCCCGCCAGCTTTCCGAGATCGAGATTTCCGCCCGCGCGGAAGTCCAGGCTCGCAGAATAGGCCGAGAGGAAGAAGATCGCGGCGAGGCCCAGAAACGCGCCGGCGATCGAATAGAACAGATACTTGAGGGCCGCCTGAATGGACTCCTTCGTGCGGTCATGGAGGACCAGGGGCATGGAGAGCAGGGTCAGCGCCTCGAAAAACAGGTACATCGTGACGAGGTTTTTCGACAGATCCATGCCCGCGAGCGTGCCGAGCGACAGAAGGAAGAAGGCATAGAAGGAGATCTCCCGTCCGCCGTGGGAAAGATAGCGGAAGGCGTAGATCCCGGTCAGCAGATAGCCGTAGGCCGCCACCGCCAGAAACAGGCGCGAGACGCCGTCCATCCGCAGGGCGAGAACCAGGGAATCCGACATGGCGAGCACGGTCAGCTCCGAGGCGGGCGACAGGAGCAGGCCCGTCACCGCAGCGGCCTCAAGCACGAGGATCGCCAGCACGCAGAGATGCAGGGTCCTCTTGCTCCGGCCCCGGAGCAGCGGCAGCGCCGCCCCGCCGGCCAGCGGCAGGAGAATTACAAGGCACATGAGCAGGTTGGTCACAGGAGTCCCTCCTATCAATTGAATTGACGGTATCAGAGAACGGACAGGCCCTTGGTCAGCATCTCGATCAGCGGCTGGGCGAGGATGCCGCAGACGACGTTCTCCGCCGTCAGCAGGATCGCGGCGAAGGCGTAGCCGGGCTGGGTGCGGAGCCGCACCGGCGGCACGGGGGTGACGCCGCGGGTATTATAGACGCGGATCAGGGTGCGCGCGAAGTAGAAGGTATTGAGCACGGTGGAGATCGCCAGGGCCAGCAGCGTCGGGACCAGCAGGCGGTTTTCGCGGAAGGCCGCGAAGGCGAACAGATATTTGGCGATAAAGCCCATCGTCAGCGGCACGCCGATCATGCTCAGACAGCCCACGGCAAAGGCCGCCCCGGCCGTCGGGTTTCGGTGCGCCGCGCCCTGCAGGGCCTTGAAGCGCTTCCGTCCGCCCGAGGCCTCCGACAGGCGGGAGGCGGACAGGAACAGAGCGGGCTTGGTGATCGCGTGGGTCAGGATATGGAACAGAGCCGCCGCGGTGCCGAGCTCCGGCGACAGGCCGACGCCCATGAAGATATAGCCGATCTGCGCGGCGGAGGAGAAGGCGATCATGCGGAAGACGTCGTTCTCCCGGATGGCAGAGACCGAGCCCACCACCATCCCGGCGACGCCCAGAACGTAGAGCACGGTCTGGATCCCGCTCGCGTAAAAGACCTCCACGCCGAAGACGCAGCGGATGATCTTGATGAGCAGGAAGATATAGCCCTTCGTCACCAGGCCGGAGAGAATGCCCGCCGAGCAGGGCGTGGAATAGCCGTAGGTATCCGGCATCCAGAAGTGGAAGGGAAAGAGACCGCTCTTGATGCAGAGGCCGAGGGTGATCAGGCACATGGCGGTCGTCAGCGGCGCGCGGGATTCCCCGCTCGCCCACAGGGCAGCCACGGCAGTCTTGAGATTCGGCATCAGCAGGTGGCCGGTCAGCGAATAGAGGAAGACGATCCCCAGCATGAACAGGCCGGAGCCGATCAGCGAGAAGATCATATAGCGGACCGCCGCAAGGGTCGTGCGCCCGAGCTGGCGGATCATCAGAATGCCGCAGGCGGCAATCGTGCAGATCTCGATGAAAACGTAGCCCGTAAAGAGGTCGTTCGTATAGAGCAGGGCCAGAAGCGCAGCCAGCACCAGATCGACCATCACGAAGTAGAGGTTCTGCTTGGCGGGCTCGATATCCCGCTTGAGCTCCCGGTCGCCGCCCACCACGCAGGCAAGCAGGACGAGGGCGAAGATGCCGGAGACCAGCGGCTCCAGAATGCCGAAGCGGAGCTCGTTGCCCCACGGCGCCGGGAAATGGCCCATCGTGTAGGTCACAGCCGTCCCGGTTCTCAGCCCCAGAAGCAGAACGGGGACGGAGGCGGCAGCGACCAGCGCCGCCAGGATCCGCGTGACCCAGGCCGCGGGCTTCGCCCGCAGGACGGCGCTCACCGCCGAGGCGAGCAGACACCCGACGACGGAGAACAGGGGAAGGTTCGCGGCAAAGCTCATTTCTTCTCCTCCTCTTCATCCTTCGCCATCAGATAGATCTTGTCCAGATCCAGCGTATGATAGCGCTCGTAGAGGCGGACGGTCAGGGCCAGCATCAGGGCGGTCACGGAGACCGAGACCACGATGCCGGTCAGCACCAGACCGGCGGGCAGGGGATTGACGTAGGCGGACGCGTCGGTGACGCCGTTCGTGACGATCGGCGGCTTGCGGCCGGAAATATAGCCCAGTGAGGTCAGAAAGAGGTAGGCTGCGGTATCCATGATATTCAAGCCGATGATCTTCTTAAAGAGGTTCCGGTGCAGCAGCAGGGTCGAGAAGCCGACGGCAAAGAGGACGACCGCCGCAACCGGAATGCGATTCTCCCAGAGACTTTGCAGCATCAGACCCGCCCCCTTTGGAACATCGAATAGAAGCCGTACATCGTCAGCGCGACGATCAGCCCGACGGCGACGTTCAGCGGCAGGATCAGCCCCGCCGAGAGGATCGCGCCGGGGGTCCCGCTGCGGAAGATCGTCTCCAGATGGTTGGCCCCGCAGAAGAAGGAATAGCACTTGGCCGCGCTGTAGAAGCAGAGGGCAGAGGCGATCCCGACGCGGTAGACCCTTCCGCTGACGATCCGCTCCAGCGGCTCGAAGCCGAAGGCGATCACGTAGAGGATCAGGCCGCCGCCGAGGATGGCCCCGCCGGCAAAGCCGCCGCCCGGCCCCAGGTGGCCGTTGAGGATCACGCAGACCCCGAACAGCAGGATGACCGGCACCAGGACCCGGGCCGTGCCGCGCAGAATCGGGTCGCCCTCCATGATCCGCCGGACCGAGGGCGGCTCCTCCCGTCCTCCGCCCGCCGCGAGCAGCAGGATCATCACCGCCGTCGCCGCCGTGTAGAGCACGTGGGATTCGCCCAGGGTATCGAAGGCGCGGTAGTCCAGGATCACGCCCGCCACGGTGTTCACCGCCCCGGTCTCGTCCAGACCGCGGGAGACGTAACGCTCCATGACCTCGTTGTGCGGCGGGTTGTCCGCCGCGCCGTAGGGCGGCAGGGCAAGGACGGCGGACAGGAGAAAGGCCACCAGGACCGCGCTCAGCGCGGCCGCCAGCACGGGATACAGCCGCCGGAAGCCGCGCGTCTGCCGCTCGCCGAGCGACACGAGCGGGGGAAGGTCCTCCTGCCGGACGTCGTGCTCGACCGTCGGAACGGGCGGGTCGGGGTCGATGGACGCGGTCAGGTCGAAGCTGCCCGCGTCCCAGGCGCGCAGCCGCTCAGAGAGCTTCGGTTTCGTCTGTTTCTTCATGCCGGACCTTCTTTCGGACGTCACGGAGTTTTTTGAGCGTGATAAACAGCAGGATGCTGGAGATGCCCGCGCCGACGGCCGCCTCGGTGATCGCCAGATCCGGGGCCTGGAGCAGGACCCAGATGACCGACATCATCACCGAATAGGCCATGAAGATGATCAGGCAGACCAGCAGGTTTTTGCTCTGACAGGCCGCGATCCCGCAGACCACGATGCCCGCGAGCAGCAGAAGCTGAAACAGGTCCAGACCGTTCACGTGCGGTCCTCCTCCCTGAAATGGTTTTTTGCGTCCTCGTCGGTCAGGTATTCCATCCGGCTGACCAGATGCGAGGCGATGGGGCTGCCGACCCAGAGGGCGGCAAGGATCAAAAGCAGCTTGGGCAGGTATTCCATGCTGTGCGAGGCGAAGGCCAGACCCAGCAGGATCAGAAAAATCCCCAGGGTGTCCAGAATGCCCGCGCTGTGCATCCGGTTGAGGACGAAGCGGAAGCGGTAGACGCCCGCCACGCCGCAGAGCATGCAGAGCACGCCCGCGCAGAGAAAGACCCCGCAGAGCACGGTCCAAAGGGCTTCAGGCATCGTCGTCCTCCCTTCTGTGCGAGGCGATGTAGTTCTTCACCAGCACCACCACGGCAAGGGAGCTGATCAGGCAGTAGATCAGCCCCACGTCAAGCAGCCAGCTCTGCCGGAGCAGGACCGACAGAATGCAGATGCAGGCCGTGCTCATCGTGCCGATCATGTTGACGCCCATGATCCGGTCCGCGACCCGCGGCCCGCGAATGGCCCGCAGCAGGGCCAGAAAGATGCCGACGGCCAGCGCGAGCAGCGCGGCGATCAGCAGCCGATCTCTCCAGACGTCCATCTCAGGCCTCCATTCTGCGCAGCAGACGCACGATCCTGCCGTTTTCGGTGTCCTCCAGCAGGCCGGGTCGGATGCAGTGGACCGTCAGGACCCCGTCCTCGCTCTGGACGGTCAGGGTGCCCGGGGTCAGGGTGATCGCGTTGGCAAGGAGATAGCGGGCAAACTGCGTCTTGAGGTCGGTGCGGACGCGGACGACGGTCGGGTCGATCCGGCGCTTCGGGCCGAGGATCGTCCCGATCATGCCGAGATTCGCCCGGACGATCTCCCCGAACAGGACGGCCAGAAACGCAGCGAACAGCGGCGCCTTGCGCCACAGCCGCAGCTCCGTCCGGGGACCGTAGCCAAAGAGCAGGCGGAGCACAGCCGCAAAGATCGCGGTCAGCGCAAGCCCGAAGAGCACGAGCTCCGTGGTCAGTCTGCCGTTGATCACGAGCCAGAGCGCAAACAGAAGCAGATACACGGTTCATCCCCCCCCCGGTTCGTTCGGAATTGAGCAAATGTGATCGAATATAATTCAGTATATCACAGACGGGCGGGAATTGCACGGAATTTTTCCGGAAATCGCGCAATTATTTCACCGGCGCGGCAAGAATCATTTGACTTTCCCGCCCGAATCGGATAAAATACAGTTCGCAACCGGGCCGGACAGCCGCGCGGCTGCGCCCAACGGCGCTTCCGTGAGGAAAGTCCGGGCTCCACAGGGCAAGGATAACGGGTAACACCCGCCGAAGGCGACTTCAGGAAAAGTGCAACAGAGAGATACCGCCCGCGCAAGCGGGTAAGGGTGGAAACGTGAGGTAAGAGCTCACGCACCGGCTGGGAACAGTCCGGCGCTGTAAACTCTATCCGGAGCAACACCGTGGAGGAGACAGAGGTCTGCCCGACCGTCTCCGAGGAGGTGGCATGGAGCGGGCCGGCAACGGTTCCGCCAAGATAGATGGCTGTCCACGACAGAACCCGGCTTACAGGCCCGATTGCACGCAAAACCGCCGCGCCCCAACGCACAGCGTTGGAACGCGGCGGTTTTTTTGCTGTTCAGGTTTGAGCGCGGCCCGGAACGGGTATCATCCCGGTGAAGCAGAAACGCAACGGGGTGGTAAAATGAAAGGAACACATAGGCTTCACAGGCTCCTCTGCCTTGCTCTGGCCGTGGGAATGATCTGCACGCTGACGCTCGCCGTCGGCCTGGCCGCGAAACAGCGGCGTCTGGCCGGGAAGCTGATCCGTCTGCACGTGGTGGCAAGCTCGGACGCGCCGGACGACCAGGCGCGCAAGCTCCTGGTCCGGGACGCCGTCCTTCCGGTGGCGGCGGCTCTGACCGACGGCTGCGCCGACGCGGACGCTGCGCGCAGGCGTCTGGCAGCCGGACTGCCGGAGCTTGAGACCGCCGCGCGGTCCGCCCTGCGCTCTGCGGGCAGCGACGAGCCGGTCCGCGTCAGCCTGGGCAGCGAGCTCTTCCCCCGGCGGGATTACCCGACCTTTTCCCTGCCCGCCGGACCCTACACCGCCCTGCGCGTGACCGTCGGCGCGGGGAGCGGGCACAACTGGTGGTGCGTGGCCTTCCCGGCCCTCTGCCTGCCGGCCACGACGGAGGGACTGGCCGACGCAGCGAAGACCGCCGGTCTGACCGGGGACGAGGTGGATCTGATCACCGGGGATTCCGCGCCGGTACGCCTCAGATTCCGGGCGCTGGACTGGCTGGCGGAGCTATTCGGGTAGCGTTCACAATTTGTTCTCAGTTTTGCCGCAAAAGGTTTACAGGTTTTTAGCACTCTCCCCTTGACAGTGCTAAAATTGGTGGTATAATAAAGCCAGAACAAAGGAAGGGAGCAAAAAGCTCCCCCACCCCCTGCTCCAAATCAACTGTACTGCATGTTTGAAAGGAGAAATGACTTATGTCTATGTTGATGCCCAGAATTTTTGATGATGATTTCTTTGACGACTGGATGCGCTGGCCGACCCTCCGCGGGCTGGACGACACCGAGCGGAAGCTCTACGGCAAGCACGCCCCCCACGTGATGAAGACCGATATCCGCGAGCACGACGACCACTACGAGGTCGAGATCGACCTGCCCGGCTTCAAGAAGGACGAGATCGAGCTGAGCCTGGAAAAGGGCTATCTGACGATCAGCGCCTCCAAGGGTCTGGACGAGAGCAAGACCGACAAGGAGGGCCGCGTGATCCGTCAGGAGCGCTACGCCGGCGCGATGCAGCGCAGCTTCTACGTCGGAACCGGTCTGACCGAGGAGGATATCAAGGCCCGCTTCGAGGACGGCGTCCTGTCGCTGAACGTCCCCAAGAAGGCCGCCCCCAAGCTGCCCGAAAAGAAGACCATCTGCATCGAAGGCTAAGGTCTGAGATCCCCGCCCCCGCCCGGAGTTCAATCCGGGCGGGGGCGTTTTTGTTACGCCAGCGCTTCCCAGGCTTCCGCGAAGACGATGGCGGGAACGGGTTCACAGCGGGCGGTCAGGGTCTGCTGCGTATCCCGGAAAAACACGCCGGCCGGGGTCTCGCGGCAGAGGCATCCCGCGCCGGGACAGAAGCGCTCCGGCGGCGCAGAGCCGGGGTCATCCGGTTCCTCCGCTCCGCAGAAGGGGACGAAGCAGGAGAGCGGGGCGGCGTCCAGAACGACCGGGCCGTACCGCTCCCGCTGCCGGTCCAGCCAGCGGTCGAAGCGCCCGCGCGGCTCGTACGGTCCCACGAGGACGGCTGCGTGGGGCAGCTCCGCCCAGGCGGCGGGAACGACCGTCTCGATCCCCGCAGCTGCAAGCTGCCGGACCAGCTCCGCCAGGGCAGGGGTCGGGGCGCGTTCAAAGTCGCAGACCACGAGCGGCGCTGCCCGCAGGGCAGCCGCCAGCTCCGCGGCGGCGCTCTGCGCGGGCGGAAACCGGTCGTCCAGCAGAACCCCGTCCGCAAGCCCGCCCGCCCCTCGGCGGAGCCCGCCCGCCGCGTCAAAGCCCCAGCCCGGGGTGAGGCGCGGCGTGAATTTTTCCGAATTTGCGGCAAAATAGATGCAATTTTTCATGGACAAGGCCCCTCCCGTGTGTTATACTAATATACTGTGAGAACCTATGAAAGGGAGGCTCCGACTATGCCCTTTTCCCTGCTGCCGAAGGCGATCTTCCCGGCACTGACCGACATTACGCCGGAATACCTCCGCGATCACGGCCGGAGGCTGCTCATGCTGGACTTCGACAACACGATGCTGCCCTATACCTCCAGGATTCCCACGCCGGAGCTGCTGGTCTGGATCGACCGGATGAAGCGCGGCGGGATCACCCTTTTCGTGGTCTCCAACAGCCACAAGCAGAAATCCCCCGCCTTCTGCAGGGCGCACAACGTCGGCTGCGTCACCCACTCCAAAAAGCCCACGGGCCGGGGCATCCGCAAGTGCATGGAGCGCTGCGGCTGCCGTCCCGACGAGGCCGCTCTGGTCGGCGACCAGATCTACACCGACGTGCTCGGCGCGAACTGCGCGGGCGTGATGTCGATCCTGGTCAAGCCCATTCACCTTCATAATATCTGGCTCAAGCTCCGCCACGCTGCGGAGAAGCCTTGGATATGGATTGCAAGTAAAAGGAGAGTGTTCCCAAAATGACAAATCTGGAAAAGTATCTTTCTCTGCTCGACGCCGGCAAGTATGACGGCCTGCTGCTCACCAGCGCCATGTCGCGCAAGTACTGCGCCGAATTCAACGTGGACGAGGGCGTTGCCATCGTCACGAAGAAGGGCTGCCGCTACTACACCGACTCCCGCTACATCGAAACCGCCGAGAAGAACCTCAAGGGCTTCGAGGTGATGATGGTTTCCAAGAACAACGGCTACGTCAAGCTGCTCAACGAGGCCATTGCCGACTTCGGCGTGACCACCCTCGGCTTCGAGGAGGCCTATCTGACCGTCGCCGAGTTCCGCTCCTACGAGGAGAAGCTGAACGCAAAGCTGGTCCCCTGCCAGCAGGACATCAACGCCTTCCGCGTGGTCAAGGAGGAGTATGAGCTCCAGCGGATGCGCGAGGCCCAGGACATCACCGACCGCGCCTTCACCGAGGTCTGCACCCGCATCCGCGAGGGCATGACCGAGAAGGAGCTGGCTGCCGAGCTGATCTACTGCATGTACAAGAACGGCGCCGACGATCTGAGCTTCAAGCCCATCGTCGTTTCCGGCCCCAATACCTCGATGCCCCACGGCGTGCCCGGCGAGCGCAAGCTCCGGAAGGGCGACTTCATCACGATGGACTTCGGCGTCATCTACAAGGACTACTGCTCCGACATGACCCGCACCGTCGCCCTCGGCTGCGCCACCGACGAGATGAAGACCGTCTACTACACCGTTCTGAAGGCCCAGACCACCGCCATCGCCATGACCAAGGCCGGCGTCACCGGTCAGGCCATCGACGGCACCGCCCGCAAGATCATTGCCGACGCCGGCTACGGCGATTACTTCGGCCACGGCTACGGTCACTGCCTGGGCATGGAGGTCCACGAGGCCCCCTACTGCAACCCCTCCAACGACAAGCCGATGCCCGCCGGCTGCGTCTCCTCCGCTGAGCCCGGCATCTACATCCCCGGCAAGTTCGGCGTCCGCATCGAGGACTGCGTCATCATCAAGGAAGACGGCGTTGAGGATCTGGCCCACAGCCCGAAGGACCTCATCATCATCGAGGCCTGAGTTCAGAAAGAAAAACCGGGCCGGATCTGCTCCGGCCCGGAAAAATAATACTTGCAAAATTTCACAGCGTATAGTATACTATATCAGTAAAATTGCCGAATCGGCATAAACCCGTGTATTTTTTGGATTTTGGAGGAAACTATATATGGCTACCATTACCGCTGGTGATTTCAGAAACGGCAAGACCTTTGAGATGGACGGCAAGATCTTTCAGGTCGTGGAGTTCCAGCACGTCAAGCCCGGCAAGGGCGCGGCTTTCGTCCGCACCAAGATGAGGAACATCATCACCGGCGGCGTGACCGAAACCTCCTTCAACCCCACTGCCAAGTTCGAGGAAGCCTTCGTTGAGCGCAAGAAGATGTCCTACAGCTACAACGACGGCGATCTGTACTACTTCATGGACAGCGAAACCTTCGACATGACCCCGATCGGCAAGGACATCCTGCCCGACGCCTTCAAGTTCGTCAAGGAAAACGAGGAATGCACCCTGCTGTCCTACAAGGGCAACGTCTTCGGCGTTGAGTGCCCGAACTTCGTCTATCTGGAAGTCACCCACACCGAGCCCGGCCTTGCCGGCAACACCGCCACCAACACCCTGAAGCCCGCCACGCTGGAGACCGGCGCCGAGGTCAAGATCCCCCTGTTCATCAACGAGGGCGACGTGATCCAGATCGACACCCGCACCGGCGAGTACATGGGCAGAGCCAAGGGCTGATACTAAAATTCAATCAGATCGTATAAACCCACCACCCAACCGAGCACCGTAATTCGGGAAAGGAGCGCATTATGACTCTCTCTGAAAAAGCAGCCTACCTCAAGGGCCTGATGGACGGCATCAAGCTGGACACCGAAAAGGATGAAAACCGCCTGCTGGGCAAGATCGTGGAATTCCTCCAGGACCTTGCGGTCAGCGTGGACGATCTCGAGGACAACGCGATTGCGGTCTCCGACGAGCTTGACGAGATCGAGGACAACCTCGACGCCATCGACGAGTTCCTGATGGATGACGACGACGAATATGACGACGACTTCGACGATGAGGACTACGACTTCGGCGACGACGACTACGAATTCGACGAGGATCCGATCTACGAGGTCACCTGCCCCAAGTGCGGCGAGGTCGAGCAGCTCAGCGAGGAAGAGCTGCTGAAGGGCTCCATCGCCTGCCCGAAGTGCGGCGAGCCGCTGGAATTCGAGTTCGACGAGGACGACGAGGCGGAAGAAGACGAATAAACCGATCGCAGCTTCCCGGCACAAAATGATTGCATTTTGTGCCGGGTCTTTTTTCACAGGAGGCAGCAGATGTTTGATTATCACAACTATCTTGCGCTGATCGCCGCGATCTGCGCAGCGGCAAAGGATGGAGACGCGGACGCCGCTGAGGACCTGGGCTTTCTGCGGGACGCGGTAAAGAATTTCGTCGGTTACGTCGCGGCAGTGGATCTCTCCGAGGTCGGGATCGACACGGCGCCCGGTCTGCTGGAAGGTGAGGCGCTGCGCACGGAGGTCACGGCCCTGGACCGGGACCGGAGCACGCATCACAACGCCGCGATCGCCAGCGCCGGCGCGATCAACCGGATCGCCGCCCTCTACGGCGTCGGGAAAATCTACGGCGGTGATCCGGAAAAGCGGCGCGAGGTCGCACAGTTCTGCATGGAGCTGACCGAGACCCTGTTCCGCAACCGGAGATAGCAGGGGCAGCGGCGACCGGCCGCCGGATCGCACCGGCGCGGGTACGCTTCCCGTTATCCGTTCCACTCTGCTCTTTCCGCAGCGATACGGCGACGAAAACGCCCCCGGCTTCCGAGGAAGCCGGGGGCGCGGTTATTTGGCTGCGTTACGCGGGATGAAGCAAGCGGGTTTGATTAGAACGCACCCTGCTCGAACATGGCGGTAGCGACCTTCTTGAAGCCCGCAATGTTGGCGCCGGCGACCAGGTCGTAGCCCAGGCCGTACTCTTCAGCGGCTTCGGCGGAGACGCGGTGGATGGTCTCCATCATGCGGTGCAGCTGGTTGTCGACTTCGTCGGCGGTCCAGACCAGACGCTCGGAGTTCTGAGCCATCTCGAGAGCGGAGACGCCCACGCCGCCGGCGTTGACAGCCTTGGACGGAGCCACGATCATGCCGTCCTGATGACGCAGGAAGTCCAGAGCGTCGTTGGTGGTGGGCATGTTGGCGACTTCGATGTAGTACTTGATGTGGTTGGCGGCGATCTTCTCAGCAGACTCCATGCGGACGTCGTTCTGCATAGCGGACGGCATCACGATGTCAACCTTGCGGCCCCAGGGCTTCTCGCCGGGGAAGAACTCGCAGCCGAACTTGTCGGAGTAATCCTTGACCTTGTTGCGGTTGGAGGCACGCATCTCGAGCAGGTAGTTGACCTTCTCTTCGGTGGCAACGCCTTCGGGATCATAGATGTAGCCGTCGGGGCCGGACAGAGTCACGACCTTGGCGCCGAGCTGCATGGCCTTCTTGCAGATGCCCCAGGTAACGTTGCCGAAGCCGGAGCAGGCAATGGTCTTGCCCTTGATGTCGTCATGCTCGTGCTTCAGAACCTCGTTGAGGTAGTAGACAGCGCCGTAGCCGGTGGCCTCGGGACGGATGACAGAGCCGCCGTAGGTCTGGCCCTTGCCGGTGAGAACGCCGTTCTCCCAAGCGCCCTTCAGGCGACGGTACTGGCCGAACAGGTAGCCGATCTCGCGGCCGCCAACACCCATATCGCCGGCGGGAACGTCGACGTCGGGCCCGATGTAACGGTACAGAGCAGTCATGAAGCTCTGGCAGAAGCGCATGATCTCAGCGTCAGACTTGCCGGTCGGGTCGAAGTCGGAGCCGCCCTTGCCGCCGCCGATGGGCAGACCGGTCAGAGCGTTCTTGAAGATCTGCTCGAAGCCGAGGAACTTGATGATGCCGGGGTAAACGTTCTTCTGGAAGCGCAGGCCGCCCTTGTAGGGGCCGATGGCGCCGTTGAACTGGCAGCGGTAGCCGGTGTTGGTGTGGTAGTTGCCATTGTCGTCCATCCAGACAACGCGGAAGGTGAACATACGCTCGGGCTCCACAATGCGGCCCAGCAGGTCGACCTTTTCATACTCGGGATGCTTGTCGATCACGGGAGACAGGGAGGAAAGGACTTCCTCGATGGTCTGCACGAACTCGGGCTCGGAAGCATGCTTTGCCTTGACGTTCTCAATGACTCTTTCTACATAAGCGTTCATGTGTTTTACCTCCATTATTTATATGCATTTCTGCATACATTACAAATTAAAAGTTTTCGATGATGGAAACGATTTCCTTGCCGATGCGCTTCTGGGCCTCGCCGGTGGCAGCGCCGATGTGCGGGGTGCAGGAGACGTTGGGCATGTTGTACAGCTCGGCGTTCTGGGAGGGTTCCTCCGCCCAGACGTCCAGACCGGCCGCACGGACCTTGCCGGACTTGAGGGCCTCAAGCAGGGCAGCCTCGTCCACGTTGGTGCCGCGGGAGGTGTTGATGATGGTCACGCCGTCCTTCATCTTGGCGATGGTCTCGGCGTTGATCAGAGCGCCGCCGTCAACCGCGGGGGCATGGACGGAGATGAAATCAGACTTCGCCAGAAGCTCGTCCATCTCGACGTAGGGGATGCCAAGCTGCTCTTCGATGCCGGGGATGTGGAAGATATCGAACGCAATGACCTGCATGCCGATGGCCTTGGCCATGACGCCCAGATGCTGACCGATGCGGCCGAAGCCCACGATGCCGAGGGTCTTGCCCTGGAGCTCGTAGCCCTTGCCGTAGGCCTTCTTCTCCCACTTGCCTTCCCGCATGGTGTGGCCGGCCACGCTGATGAAGCGGGCGCAGGAGAACATGTGGCCCAGAGCCAGCTCAGCGACGGACTGGGAGGAAGCCTTCGGGGTGTTGCGGACGGTGATGCCGTTGGCCTCGGCATACTTGACGTCGATGTTGTCCACGCCCACGCCGCCGCGGATGATGAGCTTCAGCTTGCCGCCCTTGGCCTCGTCGATGTGGTTCTGGCGGACCTTGGTCTTGGAGCGGACGACGACAGCGTCGAAGTCGCGGAGGGCCGCGCCGAGCTGATCGGGCTCATAGAACTGCTCAACGACCTCGTGACCCTGCTCGCGCAGAGCGGCCATCGCGGTCTTGTCCATTCCGTCGGTAACAAGAATACGCATAGTGTTAAGTCTCCTTATATAAATGTGATATGGATTATTTGTGCTCAGCCTCGAACTTCTTCAGGCACTCGACCAGGGCTTCGACGCCTTCCTTGGGCATGGCGTTGTAGATGGAGGCGCGCAGGCCGCCGACGGACTTGTGGCCCTTGAGGTTTTCAAAGCCGGCTGCCTTGGTGTAGGCGACGACTTCGGCGTCGAGATCCTTGTCGCCGGTGACGAACGGGATGTTCATCAGGGAGCGGTCCTCGGGAACGACGGTGCCCTTGAAGAGCTTGGAGCTGTCCAGGAAGTCATAGAAGACCTTGGCCTTGTCGATGTTGATCTTTTCCATTTCGCCCAGGCCGCCGATGGACTTGAGGTACTTGAAGACCTTGCCGCAGACGTAGATGCACCAGCAGTTCGGGGTGTTGTACATGGAGCCGGCGCCGGCGTGGGTGTCGTAGCGCATGTAGATCGGGGTGTTGGGATCGAGATCCTTGATCAGATCCTCGCGGATGATGACGATGGCCATGCCCGCGGGGCCGATGTTCTTCTGAACGCCGCCGTAGATGATGCCGTAGTCGGAGACGTTGCAGGGACGGGACAGGAACATGGAGGACTGGTCGGAAACCAGGACGTGGCCCTTGGTGTTGGGCAGCTTGTTCCAGGTCAGGCCGTGGATGGTCTCGTTTTCGCAGATGTAGACGTAGTCGGTCTCATCGGGGATGTCCAGATCGGAGCAGTCGGGGATATAGGTGTAGTTCTTATCCTTGGAGGAGGCTGCGACGATCAGGTTGTCGCCGTAAACGCGCTTGGCCTCGGCAATGGCCTTCTTGGACCACGCGCCGGTCTCGATGTAAACAGCCTTGCCGTTCGGGGTCTTCAGGTTCATCGGGATCATGGAGAACTGGAGCGTCGCGCCGCCCTGGATGAAAAGAACCTTGTAGTTATCGGGAATATTCATCAGCTCGCGCAGGTCAGCTTCCGCCTCGTCGGCAATCTGCTGGAAGACCTTGGAGCGATGGGACATCTCCATAACGCACATACCGCTGCCGCGGTAGTTCATCATTTCGTCCCGGATCTCCTCCAGGACAGGCTCCGGCATGGTGGCGGGACCTGCGGAGAAATTATAAGTGCGACCGTATTTCATAGCGTACCTCCTGAGTGTTTTACATTTGGTAATTGTAGCTAAGGGGAGTACCCCCTCTTTTGCCGTATATTAGTATACTCTCCAAATCCAAAATAATCAACTGCTTTTTATGCAAAATTGCAAAAATTTTTTTCGGCGCATGAAAACAGCACCGCAAGCAAAGGGCGTGCCGCAAGGTTTGCCCTGCAGCACGCCCGAATTACGCTTGTTTACAGCTGGGGACCGGCGGCAACCAGAGCCTTGCCGGCCTCGTTGGACTCGTACTTGACGAAGTTCTTGATGAAGCGGCCTGCCAGATCCTTGGCCTTCTCCTCCCAGACCTTGGGATCGGCGTAGGTGTCGCGCGGGTCGAGGATGGCGGGATCGACGCCGGGCAGCTCGGTGGGGACCTCGAAGTTGAAGTACGGGATCTTCTTGGTCGGGGCCTTCAGGATGGAGCCGTCGAGGATGGCGTCAATGATGCCGCGGGTATCCTTGATGGAGATGCGCTTGCCGGTGCCGTTCCAGCCGGTGTTGACCAGATAAGCCTTCGCGCCGCTCTTTTCCATCTTCTTGACCAGCTCCTCGCCGTACTTGGTGGGATGCAGCTCCAGGAAGGCCTGGCCGAAGCAGGCGGAGAAGGTCGGGGTGGGCTCGGTGATGCCGCGCTCGGTGCCGGCCAGCTTTGCGGTGAAGCCGGAGAGGAAGTAATACTTGGTCTGCTCCGGGGTCAGAACGGAGACGGGCGGCAGGACGCCGAAGGCGTCGGCGGACAGGAAGATGACGTTCTTTGCATCGGGACCGGCGGAGATCGGACGGACCTTCTTGACGATCTTCTCGATGTGCTCGATGGGGTAGCTCACGCGGGTGTTCTCGGTGACGGACTTGTCCTTGAAGTCGATCTTGCCGTTCTCATCCACGGTGACGTTCTCCAGCAGGGCGTTGCGGCGGATGGCGTTGTAGATGTCGGGCTCGGAGTCCTTGTCGAGATTGATGACCTTGGCGTAGCAGCCGCCCTCGAAGTTGAAGACGCCGTTGTCGTCCCAGCCGTGCTCGTCGTCGCCGATCAGCAGGCGCTTGGGGTCGGTGGAGAGGGTGGTCTTGCCGGTGCCGGACAGGCCGAAGAAGATGGCGGTGTTCTCGCCGTTCATGTCGGTGTTGGCCGAGCAGTGCATGGCGGCAATGCCCTTCAGG
>JAEEGF010842148.1_pt1 | contig 18052 bp, 12 predicted proteins | sample 9134171 | NCBI WGS metagenome assembly JAEEGF01 (sample SAMN16246542, study PRJNA631951) | gut metagenome | biome: gut microbiome; feature: rumen; material: AP-attached | host: Bos | place: Iran: Karaj | collected 2018-10
CGTCAATGTCGGGCAGGACATTTTGCTTTTCAAGCGGAGAATCGTATGTGAGTGCATCGTAAAGGTACTTCTTGCAAGGTTTCCCCGCAAGTATCTTCGTGCCGATCACGCCTTGCGTGACGGTCTTTCGCATTGAACCGTCCTTGTTGGTCAATGCTGTCGCCGTAACCTTGTCCTCGCTCTTCTTATAGCAGAACCGCCCCTGCAGTTCCTTGTTCTTCCACAACTGGAACTCATCGCAGAACCGCGCCGCAGACCGTTCGTTGATCTTCGCGGCGTCCGGCGCACCGTTCTTCCTCGCATAGAGCCTCAATCCCTTGTCCACGACATCCACGGGGATGTTCGTCACATTCGATATCCGCCGCAAAAACGTCCCGTAGGGGATCGGGCTCTCAATGACGTAGGACGCCCCCGTCTCCTGCACAACCGACAATGCGGCGCCATCGCTCGCAATCTTGACGCGCGAACTCGTCAGCGTAACGTCCTTGAACACATCCCTGGCGAAAATCTCTGCGACGACCTTCGGCAGTTTGGCGTTCAATTCCTCTTCGTAGAACAGCACATACCGCTGATTAATCTCCATCCAAAGCTTCTTGATCTTGTCGAACGGCTCCTTGCGGACTTTGATTTTCTGCGCCTTCTCCTTGTTGGCATCCTTGACCTTGCCGCCATTGAGACCTCCAACGAAGTCGGGATATTCCTCAAAGAACGCCTCACGGTTCTCCGGCTGGATGTTCCGACTGAAATCAACGAACTTCTTCGTCAGCAACTCAATCATCAGCTCGTCGGGCGACTTGCCGAGCTTCACAGCAACCTCTCGCAGCTTCTGCTCGGTGATTGTCACGGCCAGCGGCGCCTCGGCATTGATTTGCGAAACAAGCTTTTCCGCAAAGTCCGCCTCGCTGAAATCAACAATGTAGTTGAGCTGGAACTCCATGTCCGAGACACGGTTGCCGTTCTCATCGACCGGCAGGCGCAGTCCGCGCCCGACCTCCTGCAACTTGCTGATCTCACTGCCGCTGGACCGCAGCTTGGCGATAGTGAACACATTCGGGTTGTCCCACCCCTCCTTCAACGTCCATTTGGAGAAGAGGAACCGCCGGACATTCCACTTGCCATCCTCGTCCTTGAACGACAACAGCTTTTTCTTGCCGTGCAGAATCTCGTCGACTTCCTTGGCAATCGCCTCGTCGGACGAATCATTGTCCTTGGCGAAATATCCAGCGTGACATTCCTTGATGCGCTTCAAGCTGTCCTCAAGGAATTCCCTGTATTCCGTCTCGGACGGCTCCAGCTCCTTCAGCACGATCTTGATGCGTTCCTTGAGCAACTTCTCGAAGGTCGTCCGCAAATAGGCCCTGCCCTCATCCTCGCCGTCACCGCGATAGGACACGATGTCATCAATGAAGAACAGCGCCAGCGTCTTGATCTTGTTCGGCTGGTCACAGAAGTTGTGGCGCTCGACCTCGAAATGCCGCTCCAGAGCCAGCTTCATCATCTGCTTCTGGTAGCTTTCCATATAAACGTCGACGCTCATCTCCTCGCCGACACGCTTCTCCGACTCGTTGGAAAAGACCACTACATCCGACCCGATCGCCTGCACAGCGATTCCGCTGAACGCCTCGTTCACAGTCGAAAGCGAATCGCCAACGCACAAGGTGAAGCTCTTCTTCGCCTTGCCCGCTTCAAGATACTGCATCCGTACGGACTTCCTGGACTCGATCTTGACGATCTTGACTTTCGCGTCCTTCTGATGTTCCGGCTCGAAGTGCTCCTTCACCACGCCCTTTATCAGCCCCTGATTGAAGGACTGACAGGCATTCAGGTCGTAAAGGAGATGCCGATAGTCTTTTACGGAATGCTTCGACTTGCCAAATCCCTCCGTCCGCAGGGGGAACGTCGCGCCGAAGCGGATGATGCACTGCGGATCCAGCTCCTTCTCGATGGCCTGGTACGCCTTCTGGTCACGCGAGAAGCGATGCGGCTCGTCGATGATCACGAACGGGCGCGTCGCCTTGATTGCGTCGAACGGACGGTAAAAGCCCTCGACACCCGCATCATAGTCGTCACGCTGCAGCAACGAATTCTTGCTTCCGGTCAGAAGCTGCATGTTGACCAAAAGCACATAGATGCGGTTATCAACTTGACACGAACCCTTGACGAAATCCTCAACCGCCGCAGGGAAGTACTGACGCCCCTTCTTCTTGTTCTTCGGCGGCTCCAGCACCTCGCACTCAATCTCGGCCCCATATCCACACTGGTCCTTGAAGTGCTTCTTGACATAGCCATCCGTCAGGAACTGCGCCGTGCCCGCCTTGATCGCCAAGGACGGCACCGCAATCACGAACTTGTTGATCTTGAACTTCTGGTGGAGTTCGTAGATGAGATGGGTATAGACGTAGGTCTTCCCCGTTCCCGTCTCCATCTTAATATCCAGCGGAAGATAGCGCGAGCCAGTTTGGATTCCGCGAAACGCATAATCTATCTTGTTTTCGTCCTGAACCCGACGAAGATTTTCAGTGATTGCAGGGCTAGCGAATACCAACTTTGGATTGGCGTAGAACTGCGACGGCGGCAGAAATGTCACGCCCGCAAAGACGCCGCTCACCGCGTCCACCGCCTTCTGCTGATGCGGCAATGCCTTCTCAAGTATAATTTCCATTTGCCTCTTGCCCTCAGTAACGCTTGTCGAGAAGGACGTGCTTGTTCGTGCCGTTCGCGGCAATCTTCAGGAGATTGTTCTTCAGCGCCTCCAACTGCGTCCATGAGAAGCTGTAGCCGAACACAACCACATTGCCCGGATTAAACGCGCCCTCTGTCTCGAACTTGTCAAAGAGCGCAGAGATGCCCTTGTCGCTCAATCCCGGCTCAATCAGGTAGATGTGCTTCTCCATCCAGTACGCCTTGTAGCCGTCAAGATCAACCACCTTCGGCTCGGCGGAGAATCCATAGCCGTCATGCACCAGCCACGTCGCCAGCACCGTCTCAACGCCAAATTCCTTCAAAATGTCATCCGTCGCCGCCAAAGCATTATCATTCAAATCAAACTTCTCAATCTTGTCGAGCGTCTTGCCCTCAACCTCCTTCAGCGTGTAATGCCTGAAGCCCAGGTCCATCGTCTTCGCCAGCAACGGATTCTCCTCGGCGATTTTCGCCGCCGCCTTTTTAATTCGTGCCTGTCCAATCTCATCAATAGTTTTATAACCAGCTGTGAAAGCGGCAGATTTTTCAGGGCACTTTTCAGGCAACTGCACAAGGATGAATTGCCGATTGCCACCATCCTCCGCATTCAGCTGCATAACAGCTTGTGCGGCAGTTCCCGACCCTGAAAAGAAATCAACGATTGTAGCGTTTTGTGTTTTTGCTATGTGAAACAACCGTTTCAGTGTTCCTACTGGCTTGGGATTTTGGAAAACGTTTGAATCAAAACCGAGCTCCTCGAACGCTTCCGTGCCGCGCTCACTGTTGACATCTTTCTGTTGCCAGACACTCAAAGGTTTCACATCCCCACGTTCATCAAGATACTGCATCTCGAATACAGTCCATTGCCCTTTGTTCTCCATGTACCCCGCTCGCAGATGCGTTAAATCAGCAGCCGCCGTTTCCCGGCCCCACCGCCAGGTTCCCTCGACACCAACATCCTTCATTGGAACAATTCGAATAAATCCATCTGGCGTAGCATCTTCATTTTCGCCAATTCGCAATTCCTGTGTCTGCTCGTTGAAGAAGAACGGATAGAATAAATTCGGGCGATCCTTGCGCTCATCATGAGACCCACGTTTGCGCAAATCCTCATCACGATACAATCTGCCGTCCTTGTCTTTCTTTGAATATCGTGCAACGATTTGCTCTTCCGGCACAAACCCTCCGAATTCCAGCGCCTCACTTCTGCGATAAATAAATATACTCTCGTGTGCGGTAGCAATGTACTTATCATCTGATCGCCCCGACGGTTTATTCACGCAAGCAATTTCAGCAACAAAATTATCCCCGCCAAAAATCTCATCACACATCAGCTTCAGATTATGCGACTCGTTACTATCAATCGAAATAAAGATAACGCCATCCTTTGCAAGCAAATCTCTCGCCAACATCAGCCGCGGATACATAAACATCAGCCATGCCGAGTGGGACGCGCTGCCTCGCTTGGTGAAATCAAGAATGCGCTGGGCTTCATCCTCGGAAATCGAAAGCTTGCTGGCAAGTTCATCGACCTTAAAGCCGAACGAGTCATTGTAGACAAAGCCATCCGAGCCAGTGTTATACGGCGGATCAATGTAGATACACTTCACCTGCCCTTGCTTGGACTTCAAGAGGTGCTTCAGCGCGTCGAGGTTGTCGCCGGAGATATAGACGTTCTTGCTCTTCGCATTCTCCGGCTTCGCATTGTGCTTCTTGTCCGGCACCACGACCGTCGTCGTCTCCAGCGAAGTCAGAAGCCGCGCATAGTTCTTGCCGAGAAACTTCAGCTCGTAGCCCTCGTTCGAAATCGCCACCTGATCGCCCAGCCGCGCCTTCAGCTTCTCCAAATCCAGCGACCCGTCGCTATTGAAGCACATCCCGAAGTGCTTCTTCAGCACCTCCAGATCCGCCCCATTCGGCGTCGCCTTCTCATTCTTCTCCATCGCATCTTTGATCATTGCTTTCTCCTCTCAAGTTGATGGTGATATTATACCAAACCTCTAAATGCCTTTCAGATGTTCATCGCCTTAACAAACTTTCGTGCCTCACAATAAATATCGGCGTTCAGGTCTGTGTATTCTTGTAAAACCTTATCAACCCATTTTGGCCCATGTAGCCCGCCTACATCTTTGACAAAATTTTCCAACTCGCCCACAGGAACGATGAAAACGCCCATCCCTTTCACTTTTTGCTCTAATCGCCTCCAAGCTTGAATAGGTTCACCAGACGGTATTATCGCCACTCCACCCTTCTTCAACAAATCCCATTTTGATTCCGTTTTTAAACAATCCCGAATCCGCAACATTTCGTTTTCCATCAGGTATGTCTCCTCTCTCGACATCACATCTGTTAAAACGGCTTTAATTTCCGACCGCGGCACCTTATCTCGTGGAACTTGCAAGTTCGCCGCTATACGCCTGTAATCAACTTCAACATCATTCCATACAAGTCCGACAGCTTCACATATATCTTTAAAAATCCGTTCATTATCCAATACATCAATGTCTGTCACAAGGCGGAAGTCAATATTCAATGCTTTAAGTGCTTTTGCAATAACAGGCAGGCGATGTTTCCCACCGCCGCATGTGAACAATGCTGTGGAAAATGTGCCTTCCTTTGATTTATTATACGCATCAACAGCAGAATAAAACTTACAATCAGAATCACTCTCACAAACAACAGTTTTAGTGTGAAACATTCCCGACATTATATTTGAATACCGAAGAACGGGATCGCTCCAAATCCTAGCTATCTCCGCATTTTCTAACAAAGAAACAGAATTCCTTTCCTCATCTCGAACAAGTCTCACTATTTTCACCCGATCAGGCGCAGCTTCAATTAACCCTTGGACAATAGATTCACTATGCGTAGCGATAAAACCCTGTTGCTGCTGATTAAGCAATTTGGCAATCATCTCTCCCATGATTCGAGCCTGAGGCGGATGCAAAAATGCTTCAGGCTCATCAATAAAGAATGTTCGGATATAGTTCAAAGCAAGATTTAGCAATACACCTGCAAAACTTCGCATCCCATCACCTTGTTCATGCAGCGATGAAAATTTTCTAAGCCGTTCATAAAAAGCATCTTCTCGTTCTAACTCATCCTTGCAATTGAGTCCTTCCAACATCGGAATTTCTGAGACGCACCTTAAAGGCACGGTCTTTCCGAAACGCATATCAGGGATTAGATAACAACCAAACGCCCTGAAAAATGAACCGCTGATAAGCTTACGCAATTCCACATCCTGCGCCATTGAATGAATAGGATGAATTGGCTGTTCATTCATATTTATCGTATTAGGCGGCTGGCAAATTTCCAATCGCTTATCAGTCGACAGATATCTACAAAACAGATTTGTGCTCTCATCGTAGTCCGTTCTATTCTGAAAGTATTTATTAGCATCCTGCACATAGAACCGATAATCCAACCCCGAATAAACAAACCCGTTGTTTGAGCTGGGCTCTTTATGCGCAACCGCGTCTAAATAAGCATCCAAATTTACACTATCATCCAAATTTAAAGCTATACTTTTAACAACAACAGTGCTGGCTGCATGATTCTTCGCCAATAAGCTAATGTCTTTTAAACTTCTACTTTTCCCCGCGTTGTTCGCTCCGACAAATACGACTATTGAATCGCGACCAACATCTATCTCGCGACCATCATTAAACACTAAATGTCTAATGTAGCATTTAGGATATGTCATATGGGGCTCCTTATTTTGCTTGCTGTTCCAATCTATCCAACCGATCTGCTAGTTCCACAATAGCCTCGTACATTATTTCTCGTTCACGCGCCATGAGACGCAATGTATGCTGTTTTTGCTGAATTAGCCCTAAAATGGCGCGACTCGCCTGCACACCATGTAAAGCATTAAATGCATTTTCTGTCGTCATACCAAATCACCTTCCTATCATACAATGTTCGCAAGCACCGCGTTTTCATTCCAAGCCACACAGTTCTGTGGCAAATAGTCGGGAGAATAACCAAGCGCCCTCAATTGCGCAACGGTGGGATACACAACATCCATCACGCCAACCTTACGATTGAAATAGCGGTCAAACGTACAAAGACCAATAAACCACCAACCGAATTTCCGCGTTTCGTCATGCACGACCGGCATGTCCGAATCGAAGTATGGTTCACTCGGAATCTTCGTCTGATCAACAAGCAATCCACACTTCGTGGAAAGATGAACCATCCAGTTCAATGGCGCATACGACAAATCTGCCTCCTTATATCCGCCTCCCACATCTGAATGGCAACCAGGGAACCACACCTCGACAGCCTTCGGAGAATCCCGGAAATGCGTTACATCAAATAATCCACGATGCGCGTCAATTGCCATCGCGTGAAAAGCGTGTTTGACATTCAGAGATGCAACATCAACATCCGGCCCGCTGAGGGTCGCTTTCACAGTGTCCCATACGCCAAGAACTTCAACCTCATATGGTATTTTCGTGGCAAGCCAACGTACAGCATATGCTCCGCGACTAAAACCAAATAGATAGATGCGCGGAATTCGTCCATCCTCCTTGGCGATCTTCACCTCATTATCCAACCAAGACACTGCCTCATTAACCCGGTCACTAAGATAGGCTCCCCTCGCCTGCCCTCTCGCCAGTTCCCAACGGCGCGTGCCAACTCCCGGTTTGTAAATCACATCTTGAGAGACCTCATCCGTAGACACTTCTTCACACGCATGCCACAACCGCGCGACATTCGTCTGCTCTTCAACAGACTTCTTGAAATCATTGTTCCCTGTTCCATCGATGAAAACGACCAGATTCGCAAACTTACTCATTTGTTCACCTCGTATGTAATATCAAACGGCATCCAAATACCAAGCGAAAGAACGGATCCAAGCGCATAGAGATAATTCGTATGGAGCTTTACGGCTCCAAGCGTCTCCCGCTCTCCAACTCTAATTTCGGTCTTCCCTCCCTCAAGATCCATACTCCATCCGCACTCATTGACGAAGGCCTCCTTTTCCTTAGGATTCGTTTCTCGCGCAACAAGACGCACAGACGCACATCCCATCATAATCAATGCGGCAATTACAACCGTGCCCATCATCTTAATTTCGCCTTTGACCTTCACTGTAATTTCCATAATTAGCACTCCACTATGAGTTGTTCGCGAAACTCTTGATGGTAGGTGGAAAAATACGAACATTGTGCGCTATAAGGATAGTCCGCCATTCTGCCACCTTGCCTTTCTTCAACTTGGACGCTGTCGCGGCGAATTGCGTTTCGGCGTCTGCGCAGCACATCGCGGCCCCATCCGTTCTGAATCGTGCGACGGACGGAGAACAGCGCCTGGCAACATCCGTTCTCGCTATCGCCAACACAAATCAATTCGTGCAAAGCGTTGATTTCCGCAAGCGGCCATTCGGTAACATAATCTTCCGAATCCTCAAACCGAAATGCCTTGAAATCCTTTGCCGACACCCATGAAATCGAGCCGTTCCAATATTCCGGATGGGCGGTGGACGGCGTTCCTCCCGTGCGGAAATAGGACAATGACAACAACTTTGCAGACGGATAAGTCGATCTGATTCGCGTCCGCCTCAATGCATGATGATACTCAGGAGCCAGTCGCCTGCCATGCGCTTCAGACGCCTTTATCGTAAACATCTGGCCCATGGCTATTTATTCCCTCCCCAGATCCGCGTCCTTCCCGTCTTTTGCGGCGCGGCAAGGAGTCGCGCTTCTTCAAAGGCGGCGCGTTCGCGCTGGAGCTCCCTTCGTAGCTCCTCTTCCGTCGGCAGGTTCAGGTGATACTTCACCGCAAAGAGATTGCGCTCGTGCTCGTTCAGTGTATAGCGAATCACCGCCTCGTCGCGATCAGAACCAAGGACAATGCCGACTGGTGGATTGTCACCGGGATTCATCCGCTCGCGTTCGTAGTAGTGCTTGTAGAGCTGCATCTGCCCAAGGTCTTCGGGCGTGACCTTGCCGACCTTCAAATCGACCAGGAAGAAGCAACGCGCAAGGAAGTTGTAGAAAACAAGATCGCAATGATAGACCTCATTGCCAACGTGAATCGGACACTGCTCGCCGACCAATGCAAAGCCGCGCCCCAACTCCAACAGGAACTTCCCCAAATGATGGATAAGCCCCGCCTCCAAATCAGCTTCCTTGTAGGCAAACGGAGAAACACCCGTGAACTCCAAAATCGCAGGACTTCTGACAATGTCCTTCGGCTCTGGACGACTACGCTTCACATAACCTGACGCCTTCTTGAGATCGACATGATTCGCAAGCAACCGTTCGTAGAACTGCGTCGAGATCTGCCGCTGGAGGTCGCGCACTCCCCATCCGGACTTGGCACACTCTTCGAGATAGAACTGCCGCTTCTTGGCATTTTCAACGCTCGCTAACGTACGATAATGGGACCAGCTCAATTGGTCACACAGTGTGTGACGATTTGGGAATGCCAGAAATACCAGTCGCATGTACTTGAGGTTTGTCGATGTGTAGCCGGGGCCGAACTCCGCCGTCAATTTCAGCGAAAGCCCCTTGATGAGGCCATCCCCGTACTTAGCGCGTTCAGCCCCGCCTTGCTTCTCGACAATCTCACGCCCGACATTCCAATAGGCGGCGACCATCTCCTTGTTGGCAACGGCATAAACCTTCGCGCGCGCCTTCGCGATATACGACCGAACGCGCTTGTATAGTTCCGCCTCGACGGATTCGACGACCTCGACATCCGGCTTGATCAAAGCAGCCTTTGCCTTGCGTGCTTTCTTCATCGCCCGCCCCCCTCTTCAGCTGCCGCATTGATGAATTTCGCCAACTCCGCGCCGATCTCGTCCAGCTCGTTGACCTTGGTCGGCTTGCCGGTCGCGTCAAAGCCAATGTCGTCGGCAATGGTCATGAAGATGTCCTCGCCCGGAAAGGCCTCCGCTGCGTTCGATTCCGTACAAATCCATTCGCGTATTGCGTGGATGTCTGCGAGCGAAAAGTTGTGCCACATGGAGCCGCCGACGATCGGCTTCGGGTAGTGCCTCGTCAGGATCGGGCCAAACATGTCGAGCGCACGGACGTAGGACGCGGCCTTGCCGCTCCCGTCCGTGTTCGTGGCGAAGATGAAGTCTGTAAACGATTGCCTCAACATGGTGGGGGAAAGTATATCAAATCGGCAGGGTGGATGAAAGCGCGGACGAAAAATTTTCAGCCGCAAGAAAGCGTTCGATGAGGGAATCCACTTCCTCCCAGGTCTTCACCGTCTTCACCCAGCGTTCGGGTATCGCGTTGAAGCCGTAGTACGCGCCGGCGATCTGGCCATATACGGCGCCGATGGTGTCGGCGTCGCCGCCAAGGTTGACGGCGGCGACGAGTCCGTCGGCAAACGTCTCCGTGGTGTTGAACGCCCAGAGCGCGGCATCAAGGGTCGACACCGCCCAGCCGGAGTTGTTCACGAGCGAACGGTCAAGCTCCTTGCCAGGACCCGTCTTCGTGCGCGCGCCGGCGAGATGCTCGTCGAGAACGCCAGCGAACTTGTCGCATACCGCCCTCACCGCGCTCGACGCGTGCGTCACGTCGCTCACTTCGTGGATGATCTCAGGCCGCCCCAGCGCGCGGGCGATCAGATAGCTCGGCGCAAAGCGCATGATTGAGCCGTTCCCCTGCGCCTCCTCGCTTCCGTTCACGAGCGAACCCGTGCTCGAGAACGCCATCACCGAGTCGTATGTGGCATTGCCCACGTCGAAAGAGCTGCCCTCAATCGAGGAGAGATAGCCCTCCTTCAGCCACTTCAGGAACGTTTCGGCAACGTCCTTCAGGTCGTAGCCGCCCTTGCGGACAAACGAATCCATCACGCACATCGCCATGGAACCGTCGTCCGTCCAGTAGCCGGCCGGCAGACCGAAGACGGGACACGGCACCATCTCCGTGATCCACGGATGCGAATCACGCCCAGTGAACTGAATGGGACTTCCGAAGGCGTCGCCTACAACGAGCCCCCACAGCATTCCCTTGACCTTGTCCTTCTCCATCATCTCTTCCCTCTTCCTTCTTTATGCCTTATTGACAATATGAAATGACGTCATCAGACAACCATGGTGTGAACTTATCCTCATATCTTTGATTATCCTATCATGGGTGAACGACAACTAGCATATCATATTGCGCATCTGACATCAAGAAGAAATCTAGAAAATCTTCCCTTACGAAACATATCGCTACAGCGACTTGAGGAAGGCCACGAACGCGGCGCGCTCATTCTCGTCCAGTTCGCCTGCCGGCATGTACGCGAGCACAGCTCCGATATCCGTGCATTTCCCCGAGAGGTAAACGTTTCGCTGCCCTAGGCCTCTGAGCGCGCTCACCTTCCGCCCATCGTGCACCTTGGTGCCGCCAAGGCCTGGACCGTCATGGCACTTCAGGCATCCGCGCCGCTTGAAGAGGTCCATGCCCTCCCGCTCTGGTGCCGCAAGCGCGTTCTGGTCGCCCCCAAAAGAGCGGTCAAACGGCCGGCCGGCCGAAAGAAGCGTGCGGGAATACTGCGCGATGGCGTCCACAACGTTTGCCGCGCTCGGTGGCGAGGAATATGCCGCTTCGAATCGCGCAGCCAAGGGCTCATCCGCCGCGAGGCGAGCCGTCACGTCGCCCAGCGTACCGCCGCCAGCGAAGTCCCCGTTCTCGATCATCAGCGCAACAACGTCGGCGATGTTGGTAAGCGAACCATCGCCAAGGAAGCGCGTTGCGAGCGCCACGTTCACGAATGGACGCGTAAGCCTGCCGGCGTGCATCTTTCCGTCAGTGCCGCCCATGTTCAGCCAGTGGCAAGAGGCGCACGTCCGGCGCGACGCCCTCGCGAGGCGCCTGTCGATGAAGAGGTCCGCCCCGATGCGCGCCGCAGTTGCGTTGTGCGGCAGAATCGCCGGCAAAGGCACAAAGTCGCTCGTGCCATCGCCTGGCAGCCCAAGCCGCTCAAGCTCGGCGCGTCTTTCAAGCACCTTTGCGCGCCGCGCGTTCCAGTTGTGCACCGCTATAACGCCCCAGACGGCAAGCGCGGCCACGATCGTGGTCAGCGCATATCTTAGAATGCGTCCCTTCATTTCCTCGCCTTTCCCGCCGTCCAGCGGATTGCCCCCTTGCGGCACGCCGAGATGCACTCGAAGCACCGCACGCAGCGCGACTGGTCCACCGCGCCCTTCTCAACGTCAACGCACTGCGCCCTGCACGCGCGCTCGCACATTCTGCACTTCACGCACGCATCAGCGTCTATGCGCACCTGAACGAGCGGACGCACCGCGCACGCGCCAAGGAGCGCACCCACCGGGCACACGGTGTTGCACACGAGCCTCCCCTTCCACATCGCGCACGCAATCACCGCGATCCCCACCGAAACCGCGAACGCAAACGCGCACGCACCCCTCAACACCATCTCCTGGCGAATCATGCACTCATGCCCATTCGCCGCAAGCGCTCCCCCCACCAGATTCGCAAGCCACGCCGCCACAGGCTCAAGCGCGGACGACGCGAACCTTCCGTATGTCGCGTACGGATCAAGAAACCCCGCAAGCGAAGCGCCGCCTGCAAGGGAAAGGACAACGCACGCCGCAAGCGCCGCGCCGCGCAGATACCAGCGCGCCGGACGCGCCGCGAACGAAGTCTTCACGAAACGCCGCCGCACCCAAAGCGCGGCGTCCTGCATCACCCCGAGCGGACACACGCACGCACAGTACAGCCTGCCGAAGAGAACGGTGGTCACGCCCCACAGCGCAAGCACCGCAACATTAAGCGCAATCAGCGCCGGAACCATCTGCGCGCGCGCGAGCGCACCCAGGCAGTCGGCAAAGCCGAGGAAGAACAGGTTGAACGCCGTAAACAGCGCAACCGCGCAGACTATGCGAAGCGTCTTCAGCATGGCAGGGGACCCTTTCCGTGAAGGCGGCCACCGGCGGCAAGATACGCGTCGCGCGTCTTGCCCACGAACGCCGCAAGCTTGGTGAGCTCGTCGGGGATGCGCAGCGTCCACTGCGGACACGCCGCCATGCACTTGCGGCAGCCAATGCAGTTGTGCGCCCGATGTCCTTCGGAGAACTCGTTGAAGTACGAGACGAGCGCATCGCGCCGCTTCCGCTGCGCGTCCGGCGCATCGCCTTCGGGCGGCAGGCCCGTGAGCGCCAGCTTGTTGTACCACGCAAAGAGGTCTGGAATCGGCACGCCGTACGGACACGGCGTGCAGTATCTGCATCCCGTGCACGCGATGGTCGGCACCTCCATGAACGCGGCCACGGCCTTCTCGTACACAGCGGCCTCGGCCTCCGTGAAAGGCTTGAACTCCCTGGTGGAGAGCGTCCTCACGTTCTCGCGCACGTATGCGAAGTGCCCCATGCCCGTGAGGATGCTCATCACGCCAGGCTGCGAGGCCGCGTAGCGGTAGCCCCACTTTGCCGGCGTGTCGCCCGGGGCCGTCTCCTTCAGCAGCTCGCGCGCGCGGCCGTGCATCGTCGAGAGCCTTCCGCCCGCCAGCGGCTCCATCACGACGATGGCGACCTTGCGCTCGCGCAGAATGTCGCGCATCTTGAGGTTGTCGGGATTGCGCCGCCCCTCGTAGGCGTTCACGAGCAGAATGCACACCTCGCACTCGGGATATTCGTCGAGGATGCGCGGAAGGTCCTTGGACTGTCCGTGGTAGGACATGCCTAGATGCCTGATGCGGCCGCGCTCCTTCTCCTTGCGCATGTAGTCGAGCGTGCCGAGCTTGAGGTAGGAGTGCTGGAAAGCGCCGTATGAGCCCACGGAGTGGCAGAGGTAGAAGTCGAAGTAGTCCACTGCGCAGCGCTTAAGCTGCTCCGCGAACATCTCCGGCCCGTCGGTCTCCTTCTTGAGACGCCAGGAGCACATCTTGTCGGAGAGGAAGAAGGAATCGCGCGGATACTTCGAGAGCGTTGCGCCCCAGAAGCGTTCGCCGTTGCCCTCGTGGTAGTTCCAGCCGGTGTCGAAGTAGTTGAGGCCGTGGCGGTAGGCGAAGTCCACAAGCTTCGCGCCGAGCTCGCGGTCAACGTTGTTCTTGTCGCGTCCGCGAGTGGGCAGGCGCGTGCCGCCATATCCAAGGAGCGATATCTCGCGCGAAGGTTCAAAAGGCACGGGGCGGCGCGCCACCTGCACGGGATCCGTGTCCTCGGCGTCCGCATCGAGCGCGCGGATGACGTCTTCGCGGCTCTGGCGCGAACATCCGCCGAGTCCGGCAGCCGTAGCGCCGCCGAGAAGCGCCATCACGTCGCGGCGCGTCATCTTTTCATGGCAGGTCATAGCGTCTCGCTTCTCTTTCCTCTTTTGCCTTTCTGAACGGACAACATTATACCAAAACAGCCGCATCGGCGCAAAACTTCTCCTGGGAAGCCACGAACGCCGCGGCCGCTCCGCTTTCCTCAGGCCATGATCTGGACTAGTCGGACGGATTCAGCCGCATGACGCGCGACTCCTCGTCGCGGTTGAGCACCTCGACGAAATACGGCGCGTGGCCGCCGCGGCAGAAGAGCCCGTGAACTGCGTCCGCTCCGTCCGTCGCGATTACGTCACGCACGAGACGGATCATGGCCTTCGTCACGCGCAGGCCAGGAATCAGCACTGGCACTCCGGGCGGATACGGCACGAGGAACTGCGAGGCGATGCGCCCTTCTGCCTCCTCAATCGGCACGAGCTCGCCGTCGCAGAGGGCTGCGTCGCGCGGCAGCACCACTGGCTGCGCAGACACCGCCTCGGCCATGCGCGCGACGCCGGCATTGCCTACAGCGGCGCCGATCAGTCCCTTGTGCTGGCGGCAAACGCGAAATAGATACTCGAAGTGCTCCTCCACCGTGCCCGCCGTCACGAGGAAAAGCACGGTGGTGGCGCTGGACTTCTCCCATTGGATGTGCGCCTTGAGCAGCGCCTTCTTGAAAGTGGCGCACGCCGTAGGCGACTTAAGCATCAGCACGATCTTGAGCGGGTCCTTCATGTAGCCGGCCGCTCGCCAGTCAGCCGTGCGCCCGGCAATCTCCTCCAAGCCCGCGAAACAGACGTTTTCCGGCTTGCCGCATGTCTCGGCCACGCGCTTGCGGAACGCGGCCGTCCAGCGCAGACGCTCGTCGATGAGCTTCATCCCCTCCAGCCGCATCTGCACGCCGGCCACGTCGAGCGCCGCCAGAAACGGGTAGTGCGGCGAAGTCGAGTGCCAGTAGCGGAGTATCTCGTGCAGGTCGTGAGAAAACTTCTCGTAGCTGCCGCGCCCGTGGAGCTTGAAACGCCTGCGAAGCCAACGGTAGGCGGGCGATGCGTCGTCCTCCAGCAATTGCTTGAAGCGCGTGGAGACGTGGATCATCGAGGCCTGCGAGAATGCGGCGAGCGTCTTGTGTGTGGACTGCACGGAGAAGTGGGCGCCGCACGTCTCGTTTACGGCGCTGTAGCGCACCGTATCGTCCTTTCCGCGCCCGAACGTGTAGAAGGGATGGAAGTTGAGGTACGCGGCCCACGCTTCGTCCGCGTAGAACAGCACTCCCGCGCGTTCGCAGAGGCGCGCGATCTCCCATACCGGGTACAGCACCCCTTCGTAGGTGCACGTGGTCAGCACGAGTAGGCGGGGCGAGCCGCCGGCCTTCAGCGCCCGCTGCACGTCCTCAAGCGCCACGGGCCCCCATACGCCAAGGCGGGAGTTCCAGCGGGCAGGCAGGTAGTGCGGAACGGCGCCAGAGGTGACCACTGCGTGGTGCACGCTCTTGTGGCAGTTGCGGTCGATCAGCACCGTCTCGCCGGGACGCAGCAACGTCATGAGCATGGCCTTGTTCGAAGTGGAGGTGCCGTTCGTGATGTAGCAGCTCTGCGCGGTGCCGAATATCTCGCTTGTGAGCTTCTGCGCCTCCGAAAGAGGGGTGCGCGCCTCGGGGCTGGAGAGGTCGCCGAGCGACTCCACGGACACGGAGAGGTCCGTGCGGAAGATCGTCTGGCCGAACGAGTCGTAGAATCCGCGCAGGAACGGAGAGTTGGAGAAGGCGCGGCCGCCGTTGTGGCCTGGAGTGTGCCAGTTGGTGCCGGCCTTCGTGGTCACGTACTGGCGAAGCGCCGTTGAGAAGCGGGGCATCCAGAAGCTCTTGAAGAGGTGCACGATACGCTCGTGGCACTTGTCTGGATGCGTGAAGACCGAGAATTCCTTCTTCGTCCAGCGGCGCGCAGGCAAAGTCACTTCTGGGTGCCCGGGGCGGGTGACGAGCACCTTGGGTATGGCCGGAAAGAAGAGCTGCATCCATGCGCGCAGCGGGCGGCCGTCTATGTGGGACGACATGAAGTCGTCATCGATCAGGAAAAGGCAGCACGCTCGCCCGGCATCGGTGAGCACTCCGCGCGGCCCGCCGCTCGTGAAGAGCGCGTGCGCCAGATCGCCAGGCTCGTGCACGATGACCAGCTTCAGCGGAGGGTAGTCGAGCGGTCCGCGGGCGTCAAACGTCTCGCGGCAGAATTCACGGAACGCGTCCGCCAGGCCGTATTCCACGATGGGCAGGTTCTTCCCGTCCAGCCTGTGCGGCCTGTGCAGGTAGAACACCGTCAGCGTCCTTATCATGAGCCACCTGTCTTTTACTTTTATGCCGATGCAAGCGACATTGACATCCACCTGCTAGTCATATATCCTGCGACCTTCGCGGATGGCGTCGTAGGCGCGGCGCTCAACGGCGAGGCGGCGCTGGTAGCGCTCCTCGCGCGCACGGTCCGCCTCGCAAGGCACGAAGCCTTCCATGTCGGCGCGCGGGGTCGTCTTGAGCCGCTCCTTGCCGGCCTTGAGTATCGCAAGCGCCTTGTCGTATTCGGGCTTGCCCTTGACGGGAAGGAGTATGCGCGACATCTCGGGGCGGTCGAAGTTCAGCTGTTCGCGCTGGCGCGCGCCGTGGCTGTTGGCGATCTTGACACCTGTCAGCTTCATCAATGCGTTGTACTCGCCCTGCGTGATCGGCATGCGTCCGCCGAAGTTCTGGCCGAAGGCGCAATCGTAGGTAGGCCAGTACGGCGCGTTGATGTCCATCCACGTGATCACGCGGTCGCGCTCCTCCTCCGTGATGCCGCTCCTGCCGTGGCCGTAGAGCTTCTTGGTGAAGCGCGAGGCGTGGGAGCCCCACGAGTAGGCGGGCTGTATTGAGGCCGGGCCGCCGCCAATACCCTTCACGTAGCCGAGCGCCCAGAGGTCCACGTAGCTCGTGCAGAAGTACGCGCCCTTGTCGCCGGAGAGATTTATCTTGTCGCCGGCCTTCTTGCCGTAGTCATGGCACGAGACGCAGCGGCGGTCGAAGACGGGCTGCACCTCCTTCTGGAAGGAGTAGAGATGCGGCGGCGTGCCCTTCTCGAGTCCCTTGAGGTTGTACGAGCCGTCGAGCTTCGACGGGGCGCGCAGCATGGCGAGCGCCTTCTTCTCGGTCTTCGGAACGTCGCCCACGCGGTTCTCGTGGCAGCCCACGCAGCCGTAGAGCTCGCCCGGCTGCAGATACGCGCCGCTGCGCATCGACTGCACCATCCTGCCCTCCGCGTCGAGCGCCTGGAAATAGACGAACGTGTTGCCGGGCACCTCGAAATACGCGCTGCCATCCTCCTCGACGGGGACAGTCCCCAATATGCGCTTGTTCTCGAACGAATGCCAGTTCATCGCGGCCGCCTCCTCGCCGTGGCCGAACCATCCGCGCACCGGCAGCCAGCTGCGCTTCTCCGGACTCTCCACCACGCGCAGCGCCTTGATCGAGCCCTTCTCTACGCCCTGCATGTGCGTGCCGATGTACACGTTCTGCACGTAGAAGCGTCCCGGCGCGTCGGGCGCAATGAAGTTGCGCTGCTCGGCCTGCACAACAGGCTTCTTCGACGGACGCAGCAGCATGGGCGAATGGCAGCCAGGCGCGTCCTCCGCCACAAGCACCTCGTTGCCGTGCAGGTCGAGGTAGTAGATCGCTGTCTCGTCGCCGCGGCCCGTCTGTCGCACGCAGAGGAAGTGGGCGTCGTCGATCGGATACGGGTCCGCATACTTGCGCGCTATGCCGCGCGTCGAGTCGAAGTCCTCGCGTCCGCCTGCATGGATTCTCTCTCGATAGTCGGCGGGCCACGTGCGAAGCACAGGCTCCTTGCCGTCAACGCCGAGCGAACGGTCGATGATGCCGAGTGCGCCCCAGGGACGGTCGTGGCAGCTGCCGAGAACGGCGATCACCTGCGATGCGCTGGAGAGCGGGCGCGCGTTCACCACGCCGCCCGGCGAGGTGGTGTTGTTACCCCAGTAGATGGCATGACGCGTGCCGTCGGGATTGCACACCCAGAGACCCTGCGCGTCGCCGAAGTTGCGGTCAACATACTCCCAGCGGTCGTAGAGCACGCGCCCGTCGGGCAGCATCGCCGAGTGGCCCTCGAAG
>JAEEGF010603095.1_pt1 | contig 18051 bp, 14 predicted proteins | sample 9134171 | NCBI WGS metagenome assembly JAEEGF01 (sample SAMN16246542, study PRJNA631951) | gut metagenome | biome: gut microbiome; feature: rumen; material: AP-attached | host: Bos | place: Iran: Karaj | collected 2018-10
TCGGTTATGTGGTAGTCGAACGACGCGTAGCCTTTCGATATGCTCTTCAGTTTGTCGTAGAAGTCGAATACGATCTCGCCGAGCGGCAGGTCGTACATGAGTTCTATGCGGTCGCCTGATATGTAGTTCTGTGTTATCAGCTCGCCTCTCTTGCCGAGACAGAGCGTCATTATGTTTCCTATGAATGCGGTCTTGGTTATTATCGACGCTCTGATGTACGGCTCGTCGATATGGTCGATGGTCGTCACTTCCGGCAGTCCGGCAGGGTTGTGCACCTCCACCATAGCGCCTTTCTTCGTGTAAACCTTGTATTGCACGTTAGGCACGGTGGTTATGACCTCCATGTTGAACTCGCGCGACAGACGCTCCTGTACAATCTCCATGTGCAGCAGTCCGAGGAATCCGCAACGGAAACCGAATCCCAGCGCTACGGAGCTTTCTGGCTCGAATGTCAGCGATGCGTCGTTGAGCTGCAGCTTCTCGATGGATGCGCGCAGGTTTTCGAATTCGGATGTCTCTATCGGGTAAACTCCGGCGTAGAGCATCGGCTTCACTTCCTGGAAACCTGCCACAGCCTCCTCGCAAGGCTTGTCTATGTGCGTTATTGTGTCGCCGACCTTCACTTCGCGCGAAGTCTTGATGCCCGACACGATGTAGCCTACATCGCCGGCCTTCAGTTCCTTTGTCGGTCTTCTGGTGAGTTCCAGCACGCCAATCTCGTCGGCGTCGTATTCCTTGCCTGTCGCCACGAACTTCACTCTGTCGCCGCTGTGTATCGTTCCGTTTATCACCTTGAAGTAGGCGATAATGCCGCGGTATGAGTCGAACACGGAGTCGAAAATCAGGCATTGCAGCGGTGCCTTGTCGTCGCCGACAGGCGGCTCCACTCTTTCCACGATTGCGTCGAGTATCTCATCGACACCCATGCCGGTCTTTCCGCTCGCTCTTATAATGTCCTCTCGCTTGCATCCGAGCAGCTCTATTATCTGGTCCTCCACTTCGTCTGGCATCGCGCTGTCCACGTCCATTTTGTTCATCACAGGGATGATTTCCAGATCGTGCTCTATCGCCATGTACAGGTTTGAGATTGTCTGCGCCTGTATGCCTTGCGTGGCGTCAACCACAAGCAGCGCGCCCTCGCATGCGGCAATGCTTCGCGACACTTCGTATGAGAAGTCCACGTGTCCCGGAGTGTCAATGAGGTTCAGTATGTATGTCTCGCCGTCTTTGTGCTTGTAGCCCATCTGTATGGCGTGGCTTTTTATGGTTATGCCTCTCTCTCTCTCCAGGTCCATGTCGTCGAGCACCTGCGCTTGCATGTCCTTCTTTTCCACAGCGTTAGTGCGCTCCAGCAGTCTGTCGGCCAGAGTGCTCTTTCCGTGGTCAATATGCGCTATGATGCAGAAGTTTCTTATGTTTTTTATGTTAGCCATGTTTATGGTTAATTATGTGCTTGTGTTATAGTCACGCAAAGATATGACAAAAAGCCTTTTTATTAAAATCCAAGCGGCTATTGGGCAATAAAAAAGCCACTCTTTTTAGAGCGGCTTTTTTGCTTATGTGTGTATTCTGTTAGTTCAGTTTGAATACTACTGGCAGTGTGAACTTACAACGAACCTTCTTGCGGCTCTGCTCACCTGGAATCCAGTTAGGCATCTTCTTGATGACAGCTACAGCCTCTTTGTCCAGGTCTGGGTCAACGCCTCTGAGCACAACAACATCAACGATAGAACCGTCTCTGTTTACTGTGAACTGGCATATTACACGACCTTGGATACCAGACTCCTTAGCTGCAGCAGGGTAGTTCAGGTTCTTGTTCAAGAACTTGTACAATGCGTCCTGGCCGCCTGGGAACTCTGGAGCTTTCTCTACAGCCACGAACACAACGTCTTCGTCCTTCTCGACAGGCTTAGCCACAGGTGCTGGTGGTGGAGGTGGTGGTGCTATCACGTCAGTGACCTTAGACTCAGAGTTGAAAGCGTCAGTGCTTGTAGCGACCTCTTTGTCTGTCACTTTGATTTCTGGTGGAACTTCAACAGGCACCTCGGGAGCTGGTGGAGGTGGTGTTACTTGCTGCTGGGTTTGTACAACCATTTCCTCTTCCTCGAACACGATCTGGGACATGTCGTCTGTATAGACTTCAACTTCCTTGTCTGCCCATTCGAAGAAGATGTAAACAAAACCCAACACTACTACAAAACCTAAGAGAGTGAAAAAGCCTTTCTGGTTCTCAAGGTTTGCGGATGCTGATTTTTTTGCTTCCATGTTTTTTGTATAGATATTTGATTATTCCTTTGTCGCGCCGATTTTCATCAGGCTTTTGAATGGCAAATGTAGCATTTTTTTTGAGAAAAGGAAGACATGCGGAAGTAAAAATAGTTTATTTAGACATTTTAATAACTTCTTTGCGCGCAAGGGTGGCATATCAACATTCAATGCGTTATATTTGAATTCTTTTTTATATAAAGCAACGTCTCTCGAAATGAAACGATTAATTGTACTTGCATACGCTGTGTTCTCCACGATGGCCTTGTGCGCTGGGAACGGGCTCAGTGCATACACGTTTCTCGAGATGCCGGCTTCGGCTTATTCTGCGGCGCAGGGTGGACAGAATGTCGCTTTGAGCCACGATGGCGTGAATAACGTGTTCTCTAACGCGGCGCTCATCTCCGAGAAGGAGAACAAGCAGCTGTCGCTGTCATACAGCCGCTACCTGAACATCGCCAACTTTGGCGGCGCGGCTTATTCGCAGACTTGGAACTCACACACGTTCTCTGGCGGCGTCAGATTCCTGAATTACGGTCAGTTCTCCGGCTACGACGAGTATGGAGCCTCGACCGGCACTTTCACGGCGACCGATGTCGAGATGGTCTTCTCTTATTCCAGAATGTTGTACAAAGGGCTGTCGGCTGGAGTGTCGTTCAAGCCGATTTTCTCGGTTTATGAGAATTACGGCTCGTTCGCTCTGGCAGTGGATGTGGCTGCGGCTTATGTCTGTGAGAAGTACAGCCTGTCGACTGGTCTGGCTTTTCAGCAAATCGGCCGTCAGGTTGTCACGTACGACGACGATGTCCAGGCGTTGCCGTTCAATATGGTGTTCTCCATCAACAAAGGCTTCAAGCATGCGCCAGTCATACTGCATTTCACATACAACCACATAACAGACTGGGATTTCGATTATGTGAACAAGGTGTCGGCAACGAATATGCTCGGTGTGAAGCAGAGCAGCAAGATTTCCGGTGTCGATATGTTCTTCAGGCATACGATATGGGGCGTGGACTTCGTGCCGTTCGGCGGCAAGTTCAGAGTGTCGGCGTCATATAACCACAGAAGGGCGCAGGAACTGAAACTTAGTGACGCGAAGACAATCGCAGGATTCTCTTTCGGCGCCGGTCTTTACCTGAAGAAATTCAATTTGTCGATGGCGGCGTCGCAATACCAGTCCGGCGTTTGGAACTGGCAATTCAATGTAGGTCTTGATTTTGATAAAATATTAAAGAAATGAGAAAGATAGTAGTGGCTGTGGACGGTTACTCGTCATGCGGCAAAAGCACGATGGCCAAGGCGTTGGCGAAATACGCAGGATATGCGTACATAGATACAGGGGCGATGTACAGGGCAATCGGACTTTACGCGACAAGAAAGGGATTCGTCAAGGACGGGGAACTGGACAAGAACGCTATAGTCGGCGCGCTTGATGAGATTGAGATATTCTTCAAGCCTAACGCTGAAGGCAAGAACGAGACTTACCTGAACGGCGAGAACGTTGAGGGCGAGATAAGGACGCTTGACGCGGCGATAGCGGCGAGCAAGGTCAGCGAGATAAAGGAGGTGAGAGCGGCTCTTGTGCGCCAGCAGCAGAAGATGGGCGAAGGCAAGTGTGTCGTCATGGACGGCAGAGACATAGGCACTGTCGTGTTCCCGAACGCGGAGCTGAAAATCTTCGTCACGGCGTCTTCCGACGTCAGAGCGAAGCGCAGATACGATGAGCTTGTGGCTAAGGGCGATGCGCCGGAGTCGTTGGAGAAGGTGAAGAAGGACATTGAGGAAAGAGACCTGCGCGACACTACACGAAAGGAGAGCCCGCTGGTTCAGGCGGCTGACGCAGTGGTGCTGGATAACAGCGACATGACACTCGAAGAGCAGTTCGAGTGGCTGAAGCGCAAGTTCGACGAAACGGTTGGTAAATAATCGGCCAGTGAACAAGGACATTAAAATAGAGATAGACGAGCATTCCGGATTCTGTTTCGGCGTGGTTACAGCCATAAAGAAAGCGGAAGAGGAATTGAGCAAGGGCGGTGTGCTGTGTTGTCTGGGCGATATTGTGCATAACGGCAGCGAGGTGAAGCGTCTTGAGGAAGCCGGGCTTGTGACCATTGACCATGAGCAGTTCGCCAAGCTGCATGACGTCAAAGTCCTGCTCAGAGCGCACGGCGAGCCGCCTGCGACATACGAGATGGCGAAGCGCAACAACATCACGCTCATAGACGCGACATGCCCTGTGGTGCTGATGCTGCAGAAGCGAATCAAGATGGAGTACGACACGGAAGGCGATAAGTCCAGGATTGTGATTTTCGGCAAGAAAGGTCATGCCGAGGTCAACGGACTTGTAGGGCAGACCGACAACAAAGCCATTGTCATAGAGAGTCCATCGGAGGTGTCGAAGGTCGGGCTAGACAAGGACATATCGCTGTTCTCGCAGACGACCAAGCCGCTCGACGAGTACAACGAGGTGGCGGAAAGCCTGCGCGAAGGGTTGAAGCAAAATGGAGGCTATTCGCTGAAATTCAATGACACAATTTGCAGGCAAGTGGCAAATCGTATTCCAAATATATTTAATTTTGCGAAAGTCCATGACTTAATAATATTTGTGAGCGGCAAGAAAAGCTCTAACGGAAAGAGCCTGTTTGCCGAGTGTCACAGAGCGAACGAAAGGTCCTATTTCATCTCATCGGCGGATGAGCTTGAAGCGGCCTGGTTCGCCGACGATGTTAAGTCGATAGGCGTCTGTGGAGCGACGTCCACGCCAAAATGGCTCATGGAGAAGGTCGCCGACAGAATTAAGGAGATAATAACGAATAACTAATATCTAACTGCTAATGTATAACATGAGATGCATAGGTGTGTTGACCTCGGGAGGTGATGCGCCAGGTATGAATGCAGCAATCAGAGCTGTGACAAGAACAGCGATGTTCAACGGATTGCAAGTAAAAGGAATCTTGCGCGGATACAAAGGACTGATAACTGACGAGATAGTCACATTCCAGACTGAGAGCGTCAGCAATATCATAAATCACGGAGGTACAATCCTCAAGACAGCGAGATGCTTGGAGTTCAGAACTCCAGAAGGACGTCGTCAGGCTTACGACACATTGATGAGACATCAGATTGACGGTCTGGTGGTTATCGGTGGTGACGGAACATTCACTGGCGCGCGAGTCCTGGCTCAGGAATATAACTATCCAATAGTCGGAGTACCAGGAACAATCGACAACGACCTGTACGGAACCGACACGACAATCGGTTATGACACAGCGCTTAACACTATAGTTTCGGCTGTGGACAAGATACGTGACACAGCAGCCAGCCACGAGCGCTTGTTCCTCGTTGAGGTGATGGGACGTGACGCAGGATTCTTGGCTTTGAACGGCGCGATTGCCGTAGGAGCGGAGGCTGCGCTTATCCCAGAAATAGCCACAGAGGAGGACCAGCTGGAAAGACTTATCCAGAACGGTTTCCATAAGATGAAGAATAGTAGTATCGTGCTCGTTTCCGAGAGCGACGCTACAGGCGGAGCGATGGGTGTGGCTCAGAGACTGAAGGAGAAGGGCTATGACCCTCACGTGACTATACTCGGTCATATACAGAGAGGTGGAAGCCCAACTGCCAACGACAGAATCCTGGCCAGCCGATGCGGTGTGGCTGCTGTCGATGCTTTGCTCGATGAGCAGAGAAGCATCATGATAGGAATCATGAACAACAAGATAGTGCATGTGCCATTCACAGACGCAATAAAGGATGAGAAGCCTGTGGACAAGCACTTGTTCGATGTATTAAGATTATTGTGTATTTAGAGACTCGTTAATGAAGAAATTTATTGTCTCCATGCTGGCGGCTTTGTCGTTGACAGCATCTGCGTTTTCCGCGACAAAGTACAGTGCGCCGCAATTGGTGTATTCTTTGCCTAAGACTGTTCTGTCCATAGAGATAACCTTGACAAGGACAGAAATCAAGGTTGGTCCGTATTACAAATACAGCGAAAGACTTCTCGCCATAAAGGACGCTGCCACCGAGGACAAGGTGGAGTGGACTCTGAACCAGGTGAGAGTGAAGCCTGTCGGCATACCAGACAAGGACAAGACTTTCAAGCTGAAGACAGCCAAGAGTATTGTGCTTAATGACAAAGGCATTATTTGCGGTCTTAATGTAGACAACGAGTCTGTAAAGCAGGAGAACAAGGATGAGTTCGCTGAGCCGATAGTCATACGTCTTGACGACAATAATTTCGACCCAAGCGCATACTATGAAGAGCAGCTCGAGGCTAATTCCATAGGACGAATGGCTGAAAGCGCAGCGAAGCAAATCTACAGAATCAGAGACAGCAGAGCGAGCCTCGCTACGGGCGACATGGAGCACATGCCAGCCGACGGCGAGTCGATGAAGATGATGTTCGACCAGATGGATTCTCAGGAAAAGGCGCTCATGGCGTTGTTCGAGGGAAAAAAGAGAACCACTGAGGTTAAGAAAATCCTTCTTTACGTGCCAGCCAAGAAGAGCGTCAAGGACGAACTCGTCTTCAGAGTGTCGAAGCTGGGCGGCGTGGTGGAAAAGGACGACCTGACAGGCGACCCTGTGTATCTGACTATAACAGCGAAGAAGAACGAGACACCTTCCGCACAGACCAACAAGGGCGAGTTCTTCTACAACATGCCAGGCTCGGCGAGAGTGCAGCTGACATACAACAACCAGCTGATTTTCGATGCCGACATGCAGATAGCGCAGATGGGAAGCATACAGGCGCTGCCATCGGCTTACAAGAGCGCTAAACTCATATTCGATCCAACAACAGGTGCATTAATAAAGATAGGAAAATAAATGGTAAAAACAGGTTTGAAAACGTTTGTGTTGCTGGGCATGGCTATGCTGTGCGTAGTCGCTAATGCGGGCAAAAGGGCTCATAAGATATGGATGGCGGAAGTCGATTACGAGTTCTCTTACCAAGGTTTCACCGACGTGGAGCCAGGCGAGATGCCTAAGACGGCAGTCTTGCTCGTGAGCGGCAACAACACTTGCCGGACCACCCAGACGGAATTCCTGACCTTATCCATAATAGGAAACAAGACAAAAAACGCGCTTATAAACCTTGCTGTTACTCCTGAGGTAAAGTCGGCGACGCTTTGCGACAGCGCCGACATCGCGGCAGGCCAGGCGAGCCTGAAGTTCGATATACAAGGCAAGGGCAAGTACAAGAAGATATTGGGCTATCCATGTCACGGCTACGACATTGTCATAGAGGATGTGGCAGCCGGGCTGAAGTACACCGAGGAGGTCTGGGCGACTGACTACATCGGCGGCAAGGATGTGAACTTCTACCTTTATCCTGAAGTGAAGGGCGTGATACTGTACAGCAAGAAAACCGACGGCAAGGAGGTGACTGTGATGCAGGCGAAGGCTGTCAGCAAAAGAGTCGCTATAGAGGCAGGCACGTTCTGGTATCCTTACGGCTGCGAGGTGAATACGTGCAGCGGCGAGCAAGTGTTTGACGAAGAGGAGCTGACCGAGGGTGAAACCGAGGGCGAAGGCGAGGAGACAGAGGAATAATAGTCGAAACAGATACAACAAAAAAAGGAGCAATCGCTCCTTTTTTTTGTTTCTATGCCTTATCGTTAGAATCTTCCCATCTTCAGGTAGTTGATTTCCTCCTGAGTCAGGAAACGCCAAGTTCCTCGTGGCAGGTTCTTCTTGGTCAGTCCGGCGAAATACACTCTGTCGAGCTTCATCACCTTGTAACCCAGATGCTCGAACATACGGCGCACGATTCGGTTTTTTCCGCTGTGTATCTCTATGCCGACCTCTTTCTTGGAGCCGCCTTCGATGTAATCCACCTCGTCGGCGTACGCTCTGCCGTCGTCCAGCTCCACGCCGTCGCGCAGTTTCTGCAGTTCCTCCTCCCTTATCGGGTTGTCCAGCGTCACTTGGTATATCTTCTTTTTGTTGTATTTCGGATGCATGAGCTTTGCGGCCAGGTCGCCGTCGTTGGTCAGCAGCAGCACGCCAGTAGTGTTTCTGTCGAGTCTGCCCACAGGGTATATGCGCTCCTTGCATGCGTTCTTCACAATGTCCATGACGGTGATGCGCGCGTGCGGGTCGTCTGTTGTGGTTACGCAGTCCTTAGGCTTGTTCAGCAGCACATAGACCATCTTTTCGGCCTTGATAGGCTCGTTGTGGAACATGACCTTGTCCTTTGACGGAATCACCTTGTATCCGAGCTCGGTCACAACTTCGCCGTTCACAGTCACGACTCCCGCCTCGATGTAAGTGTCAGCCTCGCGGCGTGAGCATAGTCCGGCGTTGGCGATGAATTTGTTCAGGCGGACAGGGTCGTCGTTGCTTCTTGTCTTAGCCTTGTGTGCAAGCTGCTTTTTTAGCGAGTACTTTGCGTTTGGGTCGTATCCGTCGTCGCTGAAGCTTCTCTTGGCGAATCCGCTGTTGCTTCTGCCGCGTGAGTCGCGTCTGTCGTCGTTGCTGCCGAATCTTCTGCTTGGGCGGTGTGCGCCGTTGTTGTCGGAGAATCGGCTGCTGGTTCTGCGTCTTGGCGCCTCGTTGTCGAAGTCGCTGTCGGCCTCGAAGTCGTCGTTGTAGCGGCGGCTTGCGTGCGAGCGGTTGGCTCTGCCGCCTTGTCCGCCGCGGTCGTTCCATGATTGGCGTCTTCCGTTGCCGGAGCGCTTATCGTTGTTGTTGAATGTTCTTTTGTTGTAAGCCATATTATGTTTTTTATGAAGTCCCGGCTCGTATTCTAAACGGCGGAACGGATTATGCCATTGGCAACTATGTTTCAGTAGTGTGCTTAAGGCGTTGCAAAGGTGCGACATTTTTGCCACATTATAATGTGTTTTAATGCGGCGCAGACTTTTTTTTAACTAAAATATTTTTTAGATTTGTTGCAAGTATCATCTATATTACTGAAACAGACAGTATGAGTTATCTTAAGTTTGACAAGTCGCAACTTATAAATCTCGAAAAGTCCTTGACTAAGGACATGCTTCGTACCAATAAGCTTGGAGCGTATTCTGTGACTACGCCAATAGATTGTAACACAAGCAAGTATGACGGTCTTTTGGTGGTTCCTGTGCCAGAGCATAACTTCGACAATTATGTTCTGCTGTCGTCTTTGGACGAGACTGTGATACAGCATGGCGCTGAATTCAACATGGGAATACACAAGTTCCAGGGCAACCATTATTCACCTAAGGGGCACAAGTATATCCGGGAGTTTACGATGGAGACTGTGGCTTGCACTACTTATAGAGTCGGCGGAGTGGTGTTCTCCAAGGAGCGTGTGTTCATCTCCAACGAGAACAGAATCCTCATCAAGTACTCTATGCTGGAGTCTCACGCTCCAGTGACTATGCGTTTCCGTCCTCTTCTTGCGTTCCGTTCGGTCAACGAGCTTACGCATGAGAACAACACGTTGAACAAGAACTACGACGTGATAGACAACGGCATAAGAATACAGCTTTACGACAAACTTCCGCATCTTAGCATGCAGTTCTCGAAGGAGAACCAGTTTGTTGACAGCCAGGATTGGTATAAGAACATCGAATATTTCAAGGAGCAGGACAGAGGATATGACTTCAGAGAGGACCTTTACACTCCGGGATATTTCGAGTTGACGTTGAATCCAGGCGAGAGCGTTATTTTCTCCGCTGGAATATCGGACGCCGACACTAAGAAACTCAACAAGCAGTATAACGACGAGATTTCGGGAAGAACGTCGAGACTGGACTTCTTCAACACTCTGAAGAATGCCGGCTCGCAGTTTTACAACTACCGCGACAAGGGCCACTACATCATGGCTGGCTACCCATGGTTCAAGTGCAGAGCCAGAGACGAGTTCATCTCGCTGCCTGGAATCACGCTCGCTGTGGACAATCTGGAACTGTTCCGCGATGTCATGGACACAGCGCTCAAGGCCGTTGCCGATTTCATGGACGGCAAGCCTAACAAGTCGCAGATACAGGAACTGGAAAGCCCCGACGCATTGCTTTGGCTGATATGGGCGTTCCAGCAGTATGCGATAAAGACATCAATAGCAGAGGCTAACAGAAGATACGGCGACTGGATAATACGCATCGTCAACTTCATAAGAGAGGGCATGCATCCGAACCTCGCGCTTAACGACAACGGACTGCTCTTCACCAACGGCTACGACAAGCCGGCATCGTGGATGAACGCCACATGCTTCGGCAGACCGGTGCTCCCACGCACAGGCTATTTGGTCGAGATAAACGCCTTGTGGTATAACGCCCTGAAGTTCGACGCCGAAATTTCAAACGAACGCAACGACAGCTACGATGCCGACATAATAAACTATCAGGCGGAGTTCGCCAAGCAGTCGTTCGTCCAGATGTTCTGGAACGGCACTTATCTCTACGACTACATCATAGGCACGGAGAGAAACCAGGAGGTGCGTCCTAACATGATATTCGCCGTTTCGCTGCCTTATTCGCCGCTTGACAGAGCGAAGCAGAAGTCTGTTGTCGATATTGTCACAAGAGAGCTGCTTACGCCACGAGGACTCAGAACCCTCTCGCCTAAGAGCGGACAGTACAAGCCTATATGCGCAGGCAACGAGGTGGACCGCAGCTACACTTACCAGAGCGGCACAGTATGGCCATGGCTCATCGGCGCGTTCTCCGAGGCTTACCTGAAGATACACAAGCATTCTGGCGTGTTCTTCATGCAGAGAATGATAATAGGATTCGAGAGCGAGATGGGACAGGGATGCATCGGAACTCTGAACGAGTTCTACGACGGCAATCCTCCTTACACGCCAAGAGGCGCGATGTCGTTCGCTATGTCAGTGGCAGAGACCACGAGAACGCTCGGCATATTGAAACAGTTTGACAACGAAGATTAGTATTTAAGATATGAACGCATTAATGTTCGGGTGGGAGTTCCCGCCTCACATACTCGGAGGACTTGGAACGGCTTCATACGGTCTGACCAAGGGAATGTCCAAACAGGGCGACATGAATATCACTTTTGTGATACCTCATCCTCACGGAGATGAGGACCAGTCGTTCCTGCATATTATAGGCGCAAACAATGTTCCTATCGTATGGAAGGAAAACTCATGGGACCATGTCAATTCGCGAATCGGCAAGACCATGCACCCAGATGAGTATTTCCAGCTGCGTGACAATATACGTTATGATTTCCGCCGCATAGGAACAGACGAGCTTGGCTGTGTCAACTTCTCGGGAGTGTATCCCAAGAACCTCATGGAGGAAATCTCCAACTACGAGGCTGTGGCTTCGGTCGTGGCTCATAAGGGCGGATTTGATATTATCCACTCGCACGACTGGCTGACTTACCCTGCCGGCATCTTCGCCAAGCACATTTCCGGCAAGCCGCTGGTTATCCATGTTCACGCCACCGACTTCGACAGGTCGAGAGGCAATGTCAACCCTCAGGTCTATGACATAGAGAGACGAGGCATGGATGAGGCTGACCACATAATCTGCGTTTCCAACCTCACACGCCAGACCGTCATAGAGAAATACGGACAGAATCCGGCGAAGGTTTCCACAGTGCACAACGCCGTCGAGCCGCTGGCCGACAGAGACAGCTTCCAGAAGACTCCGCGAAAGGACAAGGTTGTGACCTTCCTGGGCAGAATAACCATGCAGAAAGGACCGGAGTATTTCGTCGAAGCGGCGTACAGAGTTCTGCAGAAGACCAGAAACGTGCGTTTCGTGATGGCAGGCTCGGGCGATATGATGAACCAGATGATACATCTTGCCGCTGCGAGAAATATCGCCGACAAGTTCCACTTCACAGGCTTCCTCAGAGGCAAGGACGTGACGGAGATGCTGTCGGAGAGCGATGTTTACATCATGCCGTCGGTTTCCGAGCCTTTCGGCATATCGCCGCTGGAGGCTATGCAGGTGGGCACGCCGACTATCGTTTCCAAGCAGTCGGGATGCGCCGAGATACTTGACAACGCCATCAAGATAGACTATTGGGACATCGACGCGATGGCGGACGCTATACACGCGATAGTGAGCTACCCAGCCATGTACAAGTCTTTGCACGAGATGGGCGAGGACGAGGTGAACAGAATAACCTGGGAGGCCGCAGGACGCAAAGTCAGAGCGATATACAACAGAGTGCTCGGATGGGAATAATTAACTAAAGAAATAACAAAACAAAATAGAGATTCTATGAAGTCAATATGCTTCTTCTTTCAGCTGCATCAGCCATTAAGACTGAAAAGATACCGTTTCTTCGAGATTGGTACGGACCATTATTATTATAATGACTTTGCCAACGAGGACTCGGTGAGGTATCTTGCAGACAACTGTTATTTGCCAGCGAACAGGACTTTGCTGGAGATGATACAGAACACAAATGGTAAGTTCAAGGTCGCATTCTCGATTTCGGGAGTCCTTTTGGAGCAGCTGGAGCAGTATGCGCCGGAGGTGATTGACAGTTTCAAGGAACTTGTTGACACAGGTTCGGTGGAGCTTCTCGGCGAGCCTTACGCACATTCGCTCTCTGCGCTGTATGACGAGAACGAGTTCAAGGCTCAGGTCAAGCGCCACAGCCAGAAAATCGAGTCGCTCTTCGGACAGACACCAAAGGTTTTCTGCAACACAGAGCTCATTTACTCCGACGAAATAGGCGAGTATATCTCAAAACTTGGTTTCAAGGGCGTTATGCTTGAGGGCGCACGCCACATCTTAGGATGGAAGAGCGCTAACTATACATACAAGCATCCGTATGTTGATCTGACTCTTCTGCCACGTAACACAGAGATGTCTGACAATATCGCGTTCAGATTCTCTAACTGGGGATGGGATCAGTATCCACTGACTGCTGATAAGTACATAAACTGGGTGGCAGACATGAAGGACGGCGAGGATTTCATGGTTGTGGGCATGAACTACGGCGCACTTGGCATTAACAACCATGCGGATTCAGGCATCTTTGAGTTCCTCAAGGCGTTGCCATATCAGGCTATGATCAAGAAGGTGAACTTCGTGACTCCTTCCGAGGTCATTGCCAAGTCCAAGAACGACGATGTGCTGACCACAGGCGAGCCTATCTCATGGGCGGACGAGGAGAAGGACCTCAGCGCATGGAACGGAAACGACCTGCAAGGCGAGGCGCTGCAGAAACTCTATGCCGTGAGCGAGAGAGTGCGTCTCTGCACCGACAGAGCGATTAAGTACGACTGGCTGAATCTGCAGGCATGCGACAATTTCTACTACATGTCCACAAAGCACTTCGCCGGCAACACAATCGCCCACACAGGACCGTACGAAAGCCCATACGAGGCGTTCATGAACTACATGAACATCTTGTCCGACTTCCTGCAGAGAGTGGACGAGCAGTATCCTACGACAATCGACAACGAGGAGCTCAACTCGCTGCTCAAGACCATAAACAACCAGGAGTCGCAGATAGTGGAGCTGGAGGAGGAGATAGCCAAGCTGAAGGCTGGCAAGAAACCGGCTAAGGCGAAAGAAGAGCCTGCCGCGCCTAAGGCCAAGGCAGAGCCTAAGACAAAGAAGGCCGCCGCTGCCAAGAAAACCACTAAGAAATAGGCAAAAACAAGCATGAATAATAAACTCCCGGACCGATGAGGCTCGGGAGTTTTTTTGTGCCAACGAATGTGGACAAAAATGATTCCTATTTTTTTGGATAGGATAGAAAATTTTGTTAAAATTGCACCCAATTTCAAAATTAATTAAAACACAAAAGAGAACATGAAAAAGGTATTTTTATTCGCGCTCGTCTCATTGATGACATTGGGAGCGATGGCAGAGGAAAAGGCACCAGAAAAGGGCCCCGCAGTATTGGAAACAGAGAACTTCTCAGTTAAAGTGCCTAAAGGCTGGGTTATTAAGAAATTCAGCTCTGGATACACAAGCTCCGTTGAATTGGTTCCAGAAAAGAAGCCGACACCAGCTACAAACTTCGGCTACAGCATTGAAATCTGGTCATTCCGCTACAGCGGCTCTACAGTGGAGAAGCAGATCGATGAGGCTTTGCGTCAGTACGGCGATGGCGCAACAAAGAAGATGGATGATGTGACATTCGGCGAGAACACATATCAGCACACATACTTCGACGAGGGTCACGGCTCATCTCAGCACCTCGTCACTGCGCTTAAGGAAAGCGGTGTGATGAACATCTCTATTCACAGCTACTCTTTGGACAACAAGGCAGTGAAAAACATCATCAAGAGCATCAAGCTTAAGAAGTAAAATCTGACACTCAGATAAACATCAACTCCCGGACCGCTAAGGCTTGGGAGTTTTTTTGTTTTATAACTCGACGAGTTGATGAGATAATTTAAAGAGGTAGCATGATGGATAACTAAATATCTTCAATTTGTGGAAGACCACCAAGTTTGTTGTTTAAGTATGCACGTTGAAGCGACCGCATCTTGTTAACACCATTTTTAGATACAAGCGAATGTAAAACTGAATTGCCATTTTCTTCTTTGTCCATCAGCCAGAAACTATCTTTGCGCAAATATTCGCCTACAGCATTGAAGAGAGGATCATAGTGGGTGGTGAGGAGTAGCTGACTACGAGAATTCGTTTTCAAAAATCGTTGAATCATATACTTTAAAAGCAAGGGGTGCAGAGAAGATTCAATCTCGTCGATAGGCAGAAACTTGTTGTTTTGTTCTGCCACATAAATGGCGGTTTCGACACCAATAGACCGAAGTGTTCCATCGCTTTGGCTGGATTTTGGTAAGGTGTAGATTTCCTTACCTCTTGTGTTATTAACTGATACACGGAAATCTGTTTTGAATCCTGTTTGCATACGTGGATCCTTGTTTAGTTTACTAACGTTTTCTTCGGATAGTCGTCCTGTGGCTTGCATGAACTGAATCATTTCTGGTGTCAGCGACATGTAATCCTTCTCAACTATCATATCTTCGATGTTTAGGCCGATTTGATGACTAAACTCCAAGAGGTGATTTTTGGCATCGGGGTTATCGAGCATTTTACTTTCGGCATAGGTAAACATATGTTGACCTAGTTCGATGACAGGTAGCGTGTGATTTATCATCCAATCACGAACATCGTCTATCTCGCCTAGGTTACAGTTAACCCCCTTGCGTGCGGCAAAAAAAGACGTATTATTAAGACACTTGCCTGTAAGCTGGTCTTTAACAACTGCAGGAACTTTGATAAGGGCAGAGTTGAATTTCAAAACCGTATTACCATCATTAAGTTCGCGGTGCATGAGCAGTGAGGGCTGGTTGCTATTGTAGACCAGAAGTTTCTCGGACAAGATAGCTTGGTGGGTTAAAACAAGCAGATAGACATACTTCTTTTCGTTTACATATATCTTAAGTTCAAACTCTGATGGTTGTGTTGGGGTCTCTGTATCAAAAGCAAAAGGCTCAACACCAGTGGGTAATTCATCGTCACCTGTTTTTCTTTTCCAAAACCTAAACAGATATTCAAAGGCTTCGAGCAGGTTAGATTTACCTGAGGCGTTGGCACCATAGATAATTGCCAGGCGTGACAGACGGGTACCATCATTCATGGTGACTAACATCGAGTCTTGCCGAAAATCGTCCTTTGATGCTTCAAAACTTATGACGGTTTCTTCCTTGAAAGATAGGAAATTCTTGATTCGGAGTTCGTGTACCATAATCATGTTGTGTAATGTGGGTACAAAGGTAGAAAAAAATGCCGAATTAGACGTTGATTTTCTAGTATATTTAGGTTTAATTATTAAAAATAGGACAAAATGTGTCAAAATGGCAGTTAGATTAACTATTGTATCAGCTAGTGTCAGTGTGCTTTGTCAGTAGTTAACATGGTGGCGGTATATGATGTAGATTCACGATTTATTGGGTGATTTGACACAATTTGTACCAAAAGCAAAAATAAAAAGCGGATTCTTTTGGTCTTCTTTTGTGAGTTTGGCACATTGTTTGTGTTATTGAAGAATAAAAAATATAAAAATATGAAGAAAACTAGATTTCGTGCGTATCAATTAGGTGAGAAAGGTTCTTCCTTCTCTTATAGTGTTGATAACCATTTTACGCTCATTGAAGGTAGATTCAACGAGGTGAACAGGGCTAACGTCTTGTATGAGATGAAGTGTGCAGGTGTAACTCGTGTAAGCTGCCTGCATATAACCAGTTGGGATGAAGATCATTGTAAAGAGACTGAGCTGAGAAACATTTTGAGCGAACTAAGACCCTTACGTATTGAATATCCAGGCTATGAGCCAGATTCAGATTGTGGTAAGGCTTGTAAAAAGATGATTCAGAACTATTGTGTTAGGAACATCATTTGTTCAAAGGCGGTAACGCCAGACTATATAAAAAGTCTAACAGTTGGAGAAAATAGGCAATATAATGATATTCTGTATAATCCGACAGAGGGTCACACTTCACACAACGATAATTCTATAGTGAAATTATTTCGCCAAGGTCGATTTACGCTCCTTAGTCTGGGCGATTGCGAAAGCAGCGAAATCGCACAAACTATAGAAGGATGCTCCATTGCATCCACAGAAGTGGACGTGATGATTCTAGCTCACCATGGTGCTGATAACGGATTCACGACAGAGAAGTTTGTCAACAAGATCAATCCCAGGGTGACAATCTGCTCAAGTAATTACGATAATCAGTTTGAGCATCCCCGTCAGAATGTCCGTAACATATTATTTAATCATGAGCCTACTATTCCTTTGTACACAACAAAGACTGGCGATGTGGTAATTACCTGTAACGAGGATAATGTAGTGCATGTTTATAACCTGATTTCTAACAATACTAAAATGAGTTCTCTAATGACTTTTAGTCCTAAATTGATCGTGTCAAATAATTATGATTAATAATAGTAGAATAGGATTGGCCCTTTCGGGCGGTGGTTACAGAGCTGCAGCGTACCATATTGGTGCGTTGCGTGCTCTGCATAAACTAGGAGTGCTGGACAAGGTAGATGTTATATCGTCTGTATCTGGCGGTTCTATCATTGCAGCCAGCTATGCCCTGCATGATGGTGACTATGAGAACTTTGAGAAAAAGTTTAGCGAGAAGATGCGTAAAGGAGTGTTGCATCTAGCCTTAATTAATCTGTTTTTGGTGCTTGGCCTAGTTGGTTTGGCGGCTTGGCTTGGTGGTGGCTGGGGATTGATGACCTCATGTATTGTGCTGTGGTTTGTATGGTATAATGTATTGCCTGTAAGCTGCCTGATAGCTAAGCAATATGACTGGCTATTCTTCCACGGGAAGAAACTGAAGGATTTGAAACCATGTCCTGTGGTAACTATCAACGCAACGGACTATCCTACGGTATCCCAGTTTACGTTCTCGCGTGAGAGAATGTACAACTATTATTATGGGGTTGACGCGTTTTACCATGAGTTCTTTCCTGTGTCGAAGGCTGTTATGGCATCATCGTGTGTGCCGTTTGCTTTCTGTCCGATACGAATACCCCAAACCTTTAGAACAAGCGTCATGAAAGGAAAGAAACTACCCATGTTGCTGGATGGCGGGTTGTATGATAACCAAGGGACCCATGTGCTAACGGACAAGATGAGTCCATACAAATGCTCGTACATCATAGTTAGCGATGCAGGTAATGGTGAGGTGTCTGACAAGTGGATTTTTAACCCACTTATTACCTTGAAGAGGACTTCAGAAGTATTCATGCAGCGTATTAAGAAGATACAGGTACAGCAGAACCTATTTATGAAAGCACATCCAGATAAGCGGTTTGCCTATGCACTATTGGAATGGGATGTTAATGAAAGAATGCTGAAAGGTTTTGTGGAAAACCTTAA
>JAEEGF012107706.1_pt1 | contig 18050 bp, 15 predicted proteins | sample 9134171 | NCBI WGS metagenome assembly JAEEGF01 (sample SAMN16246542, study PRJNA631951) | gut metagenome | biome: gut microbiome; feature: rumen; material: AP-attached | host: Bos | place: Iran: Karaj | collected 2018-10
TCATCGATGAAGATCACCGCTGGGGTGCTCCTTTTGGCGGTGTTGAACAGGTCCCGGACCCGGGACGCGCCCACGCCCACGAACATCTCCACGAAGTCGGAACCGGAGATGGAGAAGAAGGGCACCTTGGCTTCCCCTGCCACGGCCTTGGCCATAAGGGTCTTGCCGGTCCCCGGCGGGCCCACCAGCAGCACCCCCTTGGGGATGCGGGCGCCCACCTGGGAGAACCGCTGGGGTTCCTTGAGGAAGTCCACGATCTCCTGCAACTCCAGCTTCTCCTCGTCGGCCCCCGCCACGTCCTTAAAGGTGATGGGGTTCTGGCCCGGGGCGTATTCCCTGGCCCGGGAACGGCCGAAGTTGCTCATCTGCTTGCCGCCGCCCTGCTGCCGATAGATGAACCACATGAACAGGGCCATGGTCCCGAACAGCAGCACGTAGGGCAGGATCACCACCAGCCAGCTCTCACCCTTGGGCTGGGCCACGATGTAGGTGAAGGGATAGTCCACGCTGGACACGCTGTCCGCATCCTTCCCCTGGGTGCGGGCGATCAGCAGGGACATGCTCTTGCTGAACTCCTCTTCCGAGCAGGTGAAGGTGAAGTCCGCCCGGTTGGGCAGATCCTTGACCGCATAGGTGGACCCGGTGTACAGACCGTTGTACAGGCCGGAGCCCAGGGACTCGTGGATGGCGGAGACCTTGTTGTCCTCCACCAGCTTGACGAAGTCCTGGACCGTGATCTTGTCCGGGGACTTGGAGGTGAAACCGCCGCTGATCATGTAGAGGATCAGGACGCCCAGAAGCACCCAGATCAGCAGGGTCGATATGCCTTTTCTAACTTTGGGATCCAAATGACACTTACTCCTTGCGCAGAGTCGGTTTTATTTCTCTTCGTATACTTTGGGGCTCAGCACGCCCACGTAGGGCAGATTGCGATAATAGCCCTTGTAATCGAGGCCGTAGCCCACCACGAACTTGTTGGGGATGGTGAACCCGCAGTAGTCCGGGGTGATCTCGCACTCCCGGCGCTCGGGTTTGTCCAGGAGGGCGCAGACCCGCAGGGACGCCGGCTGCCGTTCGCTGAGGAGGCGGGTCAGGTAGGAGAGGGTGAGACCGCTGTCCATGATATCCTCCGCGATGATCACGTGCTTGCCGGTGATGCTGCTGTCCATGTCCTTGTTGATGCGTACGATGCCGCTGGTCTTCTGGGCGTCGCCGTAGCTGGAGATGCTCATGAAGTCCATCTTGAGGTGGATGCTCATGGCCCTGGCCAGGTCCGTGAAGAACACGCAAGCGCCTTTGAGGACGCACAGGAGGATCACTTCCTTGCCCGCGTATTCCCGGCTGATCTGCTGGCCCAGCTCCTTCACCCGCTGCTGGATCTGCTCCTCGGTGACCAGCACTTCGGCGATATCCTTGTTCATAAACTCAGTGCCCCAGTTTTTCATGGTCTTCTGCTCCCTTCGCAAAGATGATATGTAGAATGCGTTTCGTATCGTCCTGTATCTTGACCCGGTCCGCCACCGTGCCGCCGGGGAGGAACACCGGCCCTGATTCATCCGCCAGGATAGGTGTTTGGCGGGCGGATCTGCCCATCTTCCGGTCCGTATAATAGTCGGACAGGAGCTTGCTCCCCTGCATGCCCAGAGGGGTGAACCGTTCTCCCGGTCGGGCATGCCGCAGCGTCAGCCCCCCCGTCAGTCGGTCCCCGTCCACATAGGCTTCGTGGACGGGACAGGGGAGGGGGGCTTTTTGCACCCATTCCGCCCGGTAGACGCCCCAGGGGGTGACCAGAGGCTCGCCCACGGTCAGGGTGGCACGGAAGCTTTCCTCTGCCGCAGCCGGGCCGATGGTGAGCCGGTCCCCGTCCGCCCGGGCAACGAGATGGCCCCGGAGGGGCGCCGTCCGTCCCGAGGGAAGGGAGAAAAGGTCCGTGAGCCGGTCCACGTCCGCCGCGGTGAAATCGTCCGTGACCTGACGAAGGAGCAGCATCGCCGCCCGCTCCCGCAGCACGGGGGGAAGCCCGGCCAGGGCGGCGCGACTGCCCTGGGCCTTTTGAAGGGCATCCTGAGCGAGACGGTTCAAAAACTCGTCCTCCGCCCGGAGCTTTTCGGCGCAGGCTGCGATATGCGCCGCGGCTCGGGGATTGATGGCCGTCAGAGCCGCCATGCCCGCCTGCCGCAGCCGGTTTCGACTGGCGTCGGTCAGGGCGTTGGTGCTGTCCAGCCGGTAAGCTTGCCGATGCTCAGCCAGGTATGCCAGGATCTCGTCCTTGCCCACGCTGAGCAGGGGACGGACGAGATCGGCCCGTCGGGGCGCCATGCCGGTGAGCCCCGTCATGCCGCTGCCGCGGACCAGGTGCAGCAGCACCGTCTCCGCCTGGTCGTCCCGATGGTGGCCCAGGGCGATGCAATCGGCGCCCAGAGCCTCCTTCAGCCGCCGAAGGAAGGCGTACCGCAAGTGTCGGGCCGCCGTCTCCAGGGAGAGACCTTCCCCGGCGGCATAGGCGGGCACGTCGGCGCTTTCGCTGAACAGAGGCACGCCCAGGTCCAGGCAGAGCCTGCGGCAGAACGCCAGATCGTCCAGTGCTTCCTGGCCCCGGATGCCGTGCTCGAAGTGGGCCGCGTACAGGGGGCCGATCCGGCCTTCGTCGCCCAGCCGCTTCAGCTCCAGCAGCAGGGCCGTGGAATCGGGACCGCCGGAAAAAGCGCACACCACAGCCTCCCGCCCCTTCAGGCGGCAGGCCGTCAGCGTTCTTTCCGTCAAGAGCAGCATGGTTATACCGAATCCCGATTATAGATACATACATCATACCCTTTGCGCCGCTTTTTGACAAGAGATTTTTTTATGGGAGCCGAATAAAAACGGACGCCTTTCTTGGAAGAAAAGGCGTCCAGAAGAACTCTGTTTGGAATGAGGGGATCAGTTGACCACGTTCACCGGGCTTCCCGCCAGCATGCCCCGGATGCTCTCGGCGGTCACGTCCACGATCTTCTGCCGGGCCTCCACGGTGGCCCAGGCGGAATGGGCCGTAAGATAGCAGTTGGGTGCTTTCAGGAGGGGGTTGTGGATGTCGATGGGCTCCCGGCTCGCCACATCCGCGCCGTAGCCGCCCAGCTTTCCGGAAGCGAGGGCCGCAGCCACGTCCGCTTCGTTCACTAACGACCCTCGGGCGGTGTTGATGAGCAGGGCCCCGTCCTTCATCTTTTCGATGGTCTCGGCGTTGATGAACCCCAGGTTCTCCGCCGCGGCCGGGCAATGGAGGGTAACAACGTCCGATGCGGCCAGGAGCTTTTCCAGGGGCACCTGCGTCCCGGGGAAATCGGGGCGCTCATGACGGGCGTACCCCAGCACCCGCATGCCGAAGGCCCGGCCTACAGCCGCCACCCGGGAGCCGATGGCGCCGCAGCCCACCACGCCCATCGTCCGCCCCTCCAAGGCAAGAGGCGCCTTGTCCCACCAGCAGAATTCCGGGCAGGCGGTCCAGGCCCCCTGGCGGATGCGGGCGGTGCTCTGATACGTCCGGCGGGTCATCTCCAGCAGGAAGCCGAACACGCTTTCGGTCACGGCCCCGGTGGCGTATCCGGGCACGTTGCACACGGGGATGCCCAGGGCCCGGGCGGCCTTCACGTCCACCACGTCATAGCCCGTGGCCAGGACGCCGATCATCCGCAGGGAGGACGCTCCCCGCAGAGCGTCGACCGTCAGCCGCGCCTTGTTGGTCAGCACCACGTCCGCGCCCCGGAGCCGCTGGGGCACCAGTATAGGATCGGTCCGATCATAGAGGGACAGGGTGCCTAAAGAGCGCCAGGGGGAGAGATCCAGCTCCTCCACCTTCAGGGTCTTTGCGTCCAGAACCACGATCTGCATGACGATATCTTCCTTTTTTCATCCTTTTTTCAGAACAATTGTAGTCCCGCGTCGAAGGACCGTCAAATGAATTTTCCTTGAACGCTGACCATAATACGTTGCGAAAAGGAGGATAGCATGGTAAAATATACGATAATTATCAAAGTGGGGGCAAAGATATGTTCATCATTGTGGTCGGCCAGGGCAAGGTGGGGACCACCCTTTCGTCCCAGCTGTGCGCCGAGGGCCACGACATCGTCATCATCGACAGCGATCCGTCGGTCCTCAAAAAGCTCCAGGAGACCTTGGATGTGGCGACCCTTTGCGGCAACGGCGCAGCCGGCTCCGTGCTGGAGGAGGCGGGCGCCGCCAAAGCGGATCTGCTCATCGCCTGCACCGACGGGGACGAGATCAATCTGCTGAGCTGCATGGTGGCCCGGAAGCTGGGCACCAAGAACACCATCGCCCGGGTTCGGAACCCGGAATACGACAGCGACCTCAGGCTCCTGAAGGATGAGTTCCACATCTCCCTTTCCATCAATCCGGAGCTCACCTGCGCCCGCGAGATCTTCCGCATCCTCCGATTCCCGGCCTTTTTGAAGCGGGAGACCTTCCTCCGGGACAAGGCGGAGCTGGTGGAGCTGAAGGTGGCCCCCGGCAGCCGGCTGGACGGGCTCAAGCTCATGGACCTAAGGCGGCTCACCGATGAAAAGGCCCTGATCTGCGCCGTGGAGCGCCAGGGACAGGTGACCATCCCCGACGGCACATTCGTCCTCCAGGGGAACGACAGGATCTCCATCACCGCCGAAGCCTCGGGCCTGGTCCGGTTCATGAACGATCTCAAGCTTTCCACTCCCAGCATCCGCAAGGTCATGATCGTGGGCGGCAGCCGCATCGCCATCCACGTGGCCAGGATGCTCCTTCGGAACAAAGTGCGGGTCACCATCATCGACAACGATGTGGCCAAATGCAACAAGCTGATCGAAATGCTCCCCGAAGCCAACATCATCTGCGGCAACGGATCCCTCCAGGAGGTGCTGCTGGAGGAGGGCGTGAAGGACACCGACGCGGTCCTGGCTCTCACGGGCTTCGACGAGGAGAATTTGACCATCTCCATGTTCGCCAACTACCTGAAGGTGCCCAAGACCGTCACCAAGATCGACCGGACGGAGCATCTGGAGGTATACACCAACGCGGGCATCGACACCATCGTGTCCCCCAAGCTTTTGACCGCCAACGAGATCGTCCGCTATGTGCGGGCCATGGGCAGCCGGTCCGGCCAGTCCATGCTGGCCCTGAGCCGGTTCATGGACGGGAAGGTGGAGGCCATGGAGTTTGTGGTCCCCGCCGGCGCCAACTACTGCGACATCCCCTTCAAGGTCCTGCAGGCCCGCAAACGGAAGAACACCCTGGTGGCGGCCATCGCCCGGAACCGACAGCTCATCATCCCCAGCGGCAACGACTGCTTGCTCCCTGAAGACAGGGTGGTGATCGTGGCGCCTCGGGATGTGACCATCTCCGAGATGAAGGATGTGTTCCCGGGAGGCAACCTATGAACGGCCGGGCCGTTAGATACTTCATCGGCCATATCCTTCGCTGGGAAGCCATATTGATGCTCCCCGCCCTCATCATCGCCATGGCGGACAGGTCCTGGGGCGCGGTGAACGGGTTTTTGATCACCATCCTGGCGCTGCTGGTGGTCTCCTCCCTGCTGCTGTTCATCGGACAGAAGGGAGATCACAGCATGCAGGCGCGGGAGGGCTTCGTGATCGTGGGATTGAGCTGGGTGCTCATGTCCCTGTTCGGCGCCATGCCCTTCGCCATCTCCCGGGAGATCCCCCGGTATGTGGACGCCGTCTTTGAGACCGCGTCCGGCTTCACCACCACAGGGGCCAGCATCCTCACCAACATCGAGGGCCTGTGCCGGGGCCTGCTCTTCTGGCGCAGCTTCACCCACTGGATCGGCGGCATGGGCGTGCTGGTGTTCGTCCTGGCCATCATTCCCCTTTCCAAAGGCAGCGGCGAAAGCATGCATCTTCTCCGGGCGGAGAGCCCCGGCCCGGACGTGGGCAAGGTGTCCCCCACCATGCGCAAGACCACCCGCGCCCTCTACGCCATCTATTTCGGCATCACCCTGTTGACCTTCCTGCTGCTGGTCCTGGGCGGGGACCCGGCCTTCGACAGCTTCTGCAACGCGGTGGGCGCGGCGGGCACCGGGGGCTTTGCCATCAAGAACGCGGGCATCGCAGCCTACAGTCACTACACCCAGACCGTCCTATCCTTCGCCATGATGGCCTTCGGCGTCAACTTCTCCGTGTATTACCTGATCCTGACCCGGCAGGCCAAGCGCGCCCTGCAGGACGAGGAGCTCCATTGGTACGTGGGCATCATCCTGGCGGTGCTGGTGATCCTGGTTTTCAACACCCGCAAGCTCTTCCCCAGCCTGGGGGAGGCGATCCACCACGTGTTCTTCACCATCTGCTCCATCATCACCACCACGGGCTTCTCCACGGTGGACTTCAATCTGTGGCCGGAGCTCTCCAAGTGGATATTGGTGCTCCTCATGTTCATGGGCGCCTCCGCGGGCAGCACCGGCGGCGGCATGAAGGTGAGCCGCATCCTGATCCTCATCAAGAGCCTGAAGAACCAGATCGCCACCATGCTTCGCCCCCGGAGCGTCCACATCGTGCGCCTCAACAAGAAGATGGTGGAGGACGCCACCGTCCGGGGCGTCCACGTGTTTGCCCTGGCCTACTTCTTCATCCTGGCTGTCTCCGCCCTCATCGTGTCCTTCGACAACTTTGACGGCGTCACCACCCTGACCGGCGTCATCGCCTGCATCAGCAACATCGGCCCCGGTCTCAACATGGTGGGCCCAACAGGGAACTACGCCGCCTTCTCGGACCTTTCCAAGATCGTCCTGTCATTGGACATGCTCTTCGGGCGGCTGGAGATCTTCCCTATGCTGCTGCTGTTCTCGCCCCGGGCCTGGCGCAGCAACGGATAAAAAACGGGTATGCCAAGGGACTCCGTCGTGGGACGGGGTCCTTTTGTATCCCGGGATTGCGCGGCGGAGGCGGATTTGCTATAATGGCATCGCAACAAAAAATATGCCCCATTTGAGAGGATGAAGGAGGCCTGACCTTTGAAGAACCATGCCGACACCCTTCGGGAACAGCGGGAGCTGGAACGGCTCCAACGGGAGGCCCAGCGGCCCAAAGGCGCGCGGTATCTGCTGTTCGCCATGATCGTGCTGACGATCATCTACATCGTGGACGAGATCACGTCCAACGTCAACGCTGCCATGCAGCCTTACGCCCTGTTCGACCTGTTTGGCATCGCATCCCGGAACGTCAACGGGCCGGAGTACAAGGCGGCCATCAACACCGTGGCGCCGTGGCAGGTGGCGTCCAACCTGTTCCTGATCATTTCACCCTTCTATAAAGCGCTGTCCGACCGCTATGGCCGCCGCCTGTTCCTCATGATAAACACCGTGGGCATGGGCGTGGGCATGCTGATCGTCATGACCAGCGTCAACACGGTCCAGTACATCCTGGGCATGCTCTTCATGATGTTCTTCACCCCCAACGATATGCAGGTGCTGTACATCATGGAGACGGCGCCCAAGGAGAAGCGGGCCACCTATAGTTTCATCGCCAAGGGCGTCGCCCTCATCAGCGTGTCCCTGATTGGCGTGCTGTCCAGGATGTTTCTGCGGGAGGACGTGTCCGGGAGCTGGCGGATGGTGTATCTCATCCCGGTGGTGGTGGCCATCGCGGTGGGGTTGCTGTCCTTCCTGCTGATGCGGGAGACGCCGGTGTTCGTGGAGCAGCGGCGCGCCTTCCTGTCCCTGACGCCGGAGCAGCGCCAGGCCCAAGCCGCGGCAGACAGGAAGAGCGGCACCGCGGAGCAGGGCGGCGTGTTCCGGGCGGTCAAATTCATCTTTGTCAACCGGCAGCTTCGGTGGATCCTGATCGCGGGCTTCCTGTTCTTTGCCACCACCTTCTACACCTCCTACTATGCCACGGTGCTGGAGGGGGCCATGGCCACGGAGCTGGTGGCTGTGGCGCTCATCATCTACCCCCTGGTCAACGGGGTGGTCACCATCACCAGCGGCTTCTTTTCGGACCGGCTGGGCCGCAAGAAAGCCTGCCTGATCCTGGGCGGCCTTGCTTTGGCGGGGCTGCTGCTGTTCGTGCTGGCCTGCCGGCTCCAGTGGGGCCCGGTGGCTGCGGCCGTGGCCTATGGCTGCTCCATCGGCGGCCTCTGGTCCATGTCCGATACCCTGATCCTCACCATGCCGGCGGAATCCTCGCCCTCGGGCATGCGGGCTTCGGTCATGGGCACCATCTCGGTGATGATCGGCGCGGGCATGTTCATCGGCCAGGCGCTGTTCATCGTGCTGCAGAACTTCGTTGCCATGGACGTGCTGTTCCTGTGCATCTGCGTGCCGTTCATGGCCGTCTCGCTGCTGGTGCTGATGACGAAGGTGAAGGAGACCAAGGACGTGGACTTGGACGCCATCACGGCGGACACCTACCGCTGACGCGCCTTTTCTCCGGAAACGGACCATGGCACGGCGATGGATCGAAAACCGCACCCCGGCGGGCATACTGGCGAACATGCTGCTGGCGGCAGCCAGCCTGTTCGTCAACGGCTTCGGCATCTACCTGACCATCCAGGCCAACCTGGGGGCAGCTCCCTGGGACGTGCTCAATCTGGGCCTTTCGAAGACCTTGGGCATCCTTTACGGCACAGCGTCCGTGGCCGTGTCTCTGACCATATTGGCCATTGATGCGTTGATGCGAGAGCCCATCGGCATCGCCATGTTCATCGACGCCTTCGTGGTGGGCAAGTCCGTGGACTTCTTCAACTGGCTCCATCCCGTGCCGAAGTGCGCTTCGCTCCTCACCGGGATCCCCTGTCTGCTGGCGGGGTTAGTGGTCTTGGCCTACACCCAGTTCGCCTACATGGTCGCCGCACTGGGCTGCGGTCCCCGGGACACGCTGCTGGTGGGCCTGGCCAAGCGGACCAGGCGCATCCCCATCGGAGGCGTCAGCATAGGGCTCCTGGGCTCCGCCACGCTCATCGGCTGGCTCCTGGGCGGGCCGGTGGGGGTGGGGACGCTGATCTGCGCCTTTGCCGCCGGACCCATCATGCAGCTGGCTTTTCAAACGGTGCGCTTCGACGCCACGGGCGTGAAGCATCAGGATCTGAAGGCGTCTTGGCAGGTGTTTTTGAGGAGGAGATCATGAAAGGGCTTGATCGATCCCTGGCGTTCGCGCCCATAGACCCGTCCCATGACGCCGCCATGGCGGCCATCGTCCGCCGGACATTGAAGGATCATCATCTGGACATCCCCGGCACGGCGTTTTTTGACCCGTCCCTGGACAGCCTCAGCGCCTATTATCGCCGGCCCGGCCGCGCCTACTACGTGCTGCTGGAGGCGGGGAAGGTCATCGGCGGCGTGGGCTTGGCGGAGTTCGACGGGCTGGACGGCTGCTGCGAGCTGCAGAAGCTGTATCTGGACGAGGCGGCCCGGGGGCGGGGGATCGGATACGATATGATCCGGTATATCGAGGACAAGGCCCGCCGGATGGGGTATCGGCGCATCTATCTGGAGACCCATTCCGATCTGGCCGCTGCCGTCCACGAATACCAGCGATCCGGCTATCTTCGTATCGAACGGCCCGCGGCGGTGATCCACACCGCCATGGACCTGTTTTATCTCAAGGAACTGTGAGACAAGAAAAGGAGGCAGTTTGTATGCAATTCAAAATGATCCATGAGAACTACAACGTAACCGATCTGGACCGATCATTGGCCTTCTATCGGGAGGCCCTGGGTCTGACCGAGAGGCGCCGCAAGACGGCCTCGGACGGGTCCTACATCATCGTCTTCGTGGGGAACGAGGCCGCCGATTTTGAGCTGGAGCTGACCTGGCTGAGGGATCATCCCCAGCCCTACGACATAGGGGAGGAGGAGTTCCACCTGGCCTTCCGGACGGACGACTTCGCCGCCGCCCATGCGCTGCACGAAGGGATGGGCTGCATCTGCTTTGAGAATCCGTCCATGGGCATTTACTTCATCCAGGATCCCGACGGCTACTGGCTGGAGATCCTGCCCGTCCGCCGGTGAGGGCAGGGCGAGCCTGTCCCGTCCCCCGCGCCGTCGTTCTTGGTTGACTTCAAATTTGGCCAACATAAAAAGCTCCCGTGGTGCATGTGCACACGGGAGCCTTTTTCTCGGTTCAAAGGATGTTTCCGCTATAGATCCTTTACTCCTTCACGGGCTCAAACATGACGTCGGTCAGGAACTGGATGGCCGTCTGGATCTGCTCCTCCGTCAGGGTCTGGTTGGCGGCATTGGGGTTGGGGGTCATGTTGAACTCCACCAGGTAGCCCTTATAGATGGAGAGGATGTCCACGAAGTTAGTGCCATTTCCAACCTCCCGGACCACCATCAGCTTGGTGCCGAGGCCGGTCTGCCGGTACTCGATCTCCACCTGATCCATCTCCTTGTAGGACTCCTCCAGGACCGCCAGATCCTCTTCGGAGAGATCGTTCATGCGAGCCACCTCGCCGTAGAGCTCGTCATAGGCGATGGACAGGTACATCTGGGGCTTGGTCATGTCGTTGGAGGTCACGGAGGCGATGATGTTCTCGCCCTTTACATCCACCACCTGAAGCGCATAGTCCTCGGGCAGCTTGCAGGTGAGCTCGAACTCGCCGTTGACGGTGAGCCGGCCCAGCTTCTCCGTTCCGTCGCTCTTTTCGCTGGTCAGCTCCTTGTTCAGCTTGACCGTGTACTTCTTGTAGATATAGCCGATCTTGCCGGTTTCGGGGTCCTTGGCCCTGAGCCAGGTCTTGGTCTCACCGAGGGCGATCAGCTCCTTGTTGGCGGGATAGGACGTGATCTTGGAGGTGATGGTGGAGGGGCCCACCCGGAAGTTGACCCAGCCGGAGGCTCTGGTGGGGTTGACCGCGATGTAGTAAGGCGTGAGCTCCTTCTCACTCTTGAGCTCCTTGTTCAGCTCCTCCTGCTGCTTCTTCATCTCCTCGGCTTCCTTCTTGGGATCCTTGGTGGGCTTGGGGGTCTTGGGGGCCTTGGTGGGCTTGGGGGTCTTGGGGGCCTTGGTGGGCTTGTGATAGGGGCCGGGGTCTTCGCTCACCAGGTAGCGGGTCTGGATATAGCCATAGGGATGGCCTGCCGCACCCACCAAGATGCGGGACCAGCCATCGTTGCCGGCATAGGACCAGTCCACTTCGACCGCATCCCCGTATCCTACCTGGCCGATGGAGCTGGACTTCTTGTTGGGCTCGCTGCGGACCTTGATGGGTTTGCCGTTGCTGGTCTTCACATACATGGTGCTGGTCCCATACGCATAGGTTTCGGGCACCATGGCCGCCAACACCGGCGCCAGCAGCGCCAGCAAGACGACCCAGATCAGTGCTTTTTTCAGAGTGCTTCGTGCGATCATGTTTTTTCTCCTTTACTGGTGTATTTATACATTTGGCCCAACCTGTCCGCTTGACAGCCGCAGGCCAAACAGTAGCCACTGGAAACTTGGGGATGATTGATATTTATATATAATAATCAGTCGCGTCCAAAGGATGTCCAAAGAAAAACCGTACTTCGCATACAACGGATACGGACGGCCTGCTTTTTTACAGGGCTTCAGCTTCTGTTGGCCGCGTTCCAGAAGAGGATGCCCTCCGTCATGCTGGCCCAGGAATAGGCGCTCATGTACTCCCCCCGATAGGCGTTGATGGCATCGCTGTCGCCGGAATAGAAGAGGTAGGCGTCGCAGGCGAACGTGTCCGGCTTGACCCGCAGCACCCCTTTCTCCATCTCCATGATCTCCGAAATGCCGTATTCCTGCAGCGTTTCCCGAAGGGATCGGATATATACGTCCAGCTGTTTTTGCTGCTTCCGGTCATATAGGCGGTCCTCCCAGATGGCGGCGAACAGCTCCGCCCGGGAGACCCCGGTGCCCTGTTTGTCCACGAGATAGGCCAGGAGCTCCTTGCTCTTGGCCAGCTTGAAGCTGACGGGCCTCCCGTCCACGTAGACGTCGAAATTGCCGAAGGTCTTGATCCGGATATGCCTCGGCGCGGACGGCTTGCTTTCTTGGCACACATAGCGGACCTCCGCCGCCAGCTTTTCCAGGGGCACCGGCTTTAGCAGATACCCTGTCGGGCGCACCGCGTAGGCGTCGAAGGCGTACTCCCTGTACGCGGTCAGAAACAGGATCGCTGTCTTGGGATGCAGCTTTTTGATCCGCGCCGCCAGGGTGATGCCGTCCAGCCTGGGCATGTTGATGTCCAGCAGCGCCAGGTCCACCGGATGGTCACGAAGCCAGTCCAAAGCTTTCTGCCCGTCGGTAAAGCCATGGACATCGTCGATTTCGCTCAGACGAGCGCACTGGTCCAAGGTATATTCCACGGCCAGCGGCTCGTCGTCTACACAGATCGCTTTCATACCCCTCGCTCCTTTTTGTTGCTGCGCACCTGATCCGGGATCAGCAGCGTAACGGTCGTGCCCCTGCCGATCTCGCTTCGTATGAGCATCGTCCCACCGCACATCTGCTCGATACGGTCCCGCACGTTCCGAAGGCCGATATGGGTCCCTTCCGAAAGCTCCGTCGCCTTCGGATCGAAGCCCACGCCGTTGTCCTCCACGAGGATTTGATGCATCTCCCCTTCGCGCAGGGTGGATACCGTCACGACCCCGTCCTCCCGGCCGCGCACGCCATGGCGGATGGCGTTCTCCACCAGGGGCTGGATCGTCAGCGCCGGGACCTGGAATGCCTCGTCCTCGATCCGGTATACCACGCGGATATGGGGGAACCGGAGGGATTCGATCTGGGCGTATAGCCGGGTGTGCTCCAGCTCCTTGGCCATAGGGATCAGCCCGGTCTGGTTCAAAGACTCCAGATTCTGTCGCAGGTACGTGCTGAAATCCTCCAACGTCCTGTCCGCCAGGGGCGGGTCCTTGGCGTAAAGGGCGCGGATGGTGTTGAGGGCGTTGAACAGGAAGTGGGGCTGGATCTGCGTCATCATGATCTGGATGCGCTGGGCCGCCATCAGATCCCGCTCGTGCTCGCGGACGAACTGCAGGTGAAGCCAAACGTAATAGAACACGCTGCCCACGGTGATGGCGATGGTCAGAAAGGAGATGGGCAGCTGCCCTTCCTTGACGTTGTAATCCAACTCCACGGAAGTGACGATCATGCAGAAGACGAAGGCCGGGATCCACAGGCTCCACCTTCCGTTTTTGCGACGGTTGCGTACGGCTTCCATCAGCAGGGCGCCCAGTAGGATCATGCTGCACAGGATGCAGGACGAAGCCAGAGGGCCGCCGTGGTAACAGTTCCCCTCGTCGATCCAGAAGCTGACGGGGGAGAACAGGGCCGAAAGATAGACGGCCGCGTTGATCCCCGTCAGGACCCACCAAGGCCAGAGCTTCTTCTTTTTCTCATGCACGATATAGAGGAACAGGATCAGGATCACCGGCCGGACAGCGTACCCATAGATCGTCAGCGCCGTTCGCAAGTCCCTTCTCGGCTGCGTGGCGGTAAAGCGATATTCCAGCATATTCTGGGCGACCAGGCTGAGGCTCAACAGGACGATGAGTAGCATGACGCGGCGCCGCTCCCGACCGATGTAGGGATCCACCCATACGGTGAAGCCCAACCCGATCAGCAGAAGCAGCAGCGGAGCCAGCACGGCCAGCGTTCCCAAATCCGTCGTCATAGGCATATCCCCTTTGCACCGTTTTGACCCTCCGCCCTTCGAACCGGGCGGAGGATCCTTCCTGCCGACCCTCTGTCAACATGATCTGACGATCCCAGTATATCCGAATATCAGAATATTACAAGAGGGTCATGGGGAAACGGTCTGTTGTGCGGAAAAAGAAAAAAGTGCAGGTAAACTATTGTCGCCTCCCATGGGGCGGTTGCATCAGGATCCAATAAAAAAGGAGCCGGGATCGCGCAGCTCACGATTTCGACTCCGATTCAAATGGTTGCGGGGGAAGTTCCATTGTCACTTCTCCAGACCGTTCTGCCGATCTTGCTTGGGTAGGGGCGAAGGCTATACGCATGAGGCGATGAAATATCATCCCTGCCGGTTCTGCTTGCGGTACTGGGCGGGAGTGAGGCCTTCCAGGGCGCGGAAGGACTGGATGAAGTAGTTGGGGGTGTTGAAGGCCAGGCGCTCAGCGATGTCCCGGACGGAGAGGGCCGTGGAGGTGAGGAGGACCTTGGCCCGGGCGATTTTGGCGGCGCGGATGTACTGGGAGACGGACTGGCCCGTCTCCTTTTTAAATTTCTCGGTCAGGTAGTATTCCGTGTAGCCTACCAGGGCCGCAAGGTCAGCTGTGCGGATGGGCCGGTCCAGGCTCATGTCGATATAGTCGCAGACCTTCTGGACCGTGTGGGAGCAGGTGGGATTGGTGCGGACGTGGTGGACCCGGTAGATGAAGTCGTGGTACATGGCGGAGGCCAGGGCGTTGAGCTCCCCGGAGTCCCGGCTGTTCTCGACGGACTGGATGTAGGAGTCCCCCAGGGGGTAGGCCACCTCGGGGCTGAGGCCCCCTTCCATGGCCGCCCGGCAGACCAATGTGGTGAACACGATGATGCTGGTCTTCATCTGCCGCAGGGGGTCCTGGCCCTGGACCGGCACGCCGGGGCTCAGGCGAATGCTGCGCTGGAGCACAGCCTGGTAGTTGATGTTTCCCGTGCGGACCATCTCCAGCATGGCCTGCTCGGCGGCGTAGACCTCCGACCGGTTCCTCTCTCCCACGGGCAGAGCGGTGGAGAGCTCGCTTCGCGGCCGGTCCTCTTCCAGGGCGTCCAGGCCCAGCTGCTGGTCCGTCAGGGTGTTGTGGATCATCAGCACGTAGCGGATGAAGATGGCGTAGGTCATGACGGGCAGCCGGGGGACCATGGCCGTCAGAGCCGCGACCCAATCCGCCCCTTCCCGGCTGTCCACGTAGGGCTGCAAGGCCCGGCGGAGGCGCTCCGGCCGGGGAGTGTCGTAGAACACGGGGCCGATGAGGAAATAGAGGGACCCGTTCCGGTCCGGCTCGTAGCTCAAAGCCCATTGCATGCCGATGGGGGAGCCCAGGAGCACCGGCCGTTTATCCGCCTGGGCTGCATACTGTGACAGGCGCTGTAGTCCCTCGAACCGGCGGAAGGCCTCCTCCAGGACGGGGCGGTCCTCCTCCGGGCAGGAGGCGGCGATGAAGTCCCCCTCCGGGCGGCAGCACCATACGTAAATTTTTTCATTTTTCGGGATCAGACTTTGGAGCAGGATCAAATTCCGCTCGGCGCGGGTCATTCCATTTTCCATGGAAAGGGACCGTCCTTTCAGTGTTTTTCATGCTATGCTTCGATCCTATCACGGTTTTCCGGAATTCTCAACAGCTTTCCTGAATTTTTATAACTTTTCCCGACATTTTAGCTTTACGCCTCCCGACCTCGGCCCTACAATGAACTCGTAAGGCGGGCGGCAGGTCCAAGCTCGCGAAAAAAGCAAGGAGCAGCACTATGAAAAAGAATCCCCAAGTCCTCGAACCTATCGACGGCGTCCAGTATCGCCGGGCAAAGCTTTGGCAGATCATCCTGTATGCGTGCTCAGCACTGTCTAACATGGCGGTATATATCCTCATCCAGCAGGCGAGCTACGCAGCCAGCATCGGCTTCGGCATCTCCACTGCCATCATTGGCGTCATCATCATGGGCACCCGGATCCTGGATGCTGTGACCGACTCCCTTCTGGCTTTCGTGTACGACAGGGTGAACACCCGCTTCGGCAAGATCCGTATCCTGCTGATCGTGGGCTGGTTGATCCAAAGTTTCGGATTGCTGGGCATGTTCCATCTGTTCTCCAGCAAGGGGCTGGGCGTGGCGACCTTTGCCCTGTCTTATGTGGTTTACATCATCGGGTATACGCTGGTGAACATGACGGGACAGACCATTCCGGCGCTCATGTCGAACGATCCCAAACAGCGGCCGAAGATCGGCGTTTGGCTGACAGCCTTCAATTATGTCGTGCCTATGGCCTTGTCCATCGTGCTGAGCAACGTGATACTGAAAGCCGCCGGCGGCGAATACAACCAGGCGTACCTGTCCATGGCAGTGTTTATGGTCGTTGGATTGTCCGGTCTGGGCGTTCTCCTCACCTGCATCGGCGTTTCCGCCTTTGATAAACCGGAAAACTTCTCGGGCATCGGCAAGCATGAGCACCTGAAGTTCAAGGATATGATTGACGTGCTGTCCCACAACAAGCCTCTGCAGAGCTACATCGCAGCTCAGGCCAGTGATAAAATTGCCCAGCTGGTGGCGGGACAGGCTATCATCACCACGATGCTCTACGGCATCGTGATCGGGAATGTGGGTCTCGGCACCATTCTCTCCGCCATCGGCATGTTCCCCTCCATCATCTTCGCTGTGTTCGGTGCCCGGTATGCCGGCAAGCACGGCAGCAAAAAGGCCATCGTCGATTGGACCTGGGCCTGCATCGGCACCTCCGTGCTCATGATCCTCTTCTTTGTCCTGATCCGCAATAACACTGCGGCCATTGCCGCTATGGGAAGCCTGCCCATGATCGGGTATGTGCTCATCACCTTCCTCTGCCGTGGAACGCAGATGTGCGTCACCACATCCGCCACCTCGTTCATGGCAGATGTGATCGATTATGAGCTCGACCGAAGCGGACGCTATATTCCTGCTGTAGTCAGCGGTACCTACAGCCTTATCGACAAGATCATCTCCTCCTTCGGCGCCGTCCTTGCTACCGGCTGTATAGCTCTGATCGGTTATACCAACACCGTGCCGCAGCCCACCGATCCGCTGACGCCGAGCGTGTTCTGGATGACCCTGGCGCTGATGTATGTTCTGCCGATCATAGGATGGATCATTACGCTCATCGCAATGAAGCCCTGCAAGCTGGACAAGGCCGAGATGGTGGAGGTCCAGAAGCGGATCGCCGAGAAGAAGGCCGAAGCCAAAGCTGAGCTCGCGGCTGAATAAGGAAGACGCACATGCGTAAGAGCGTTACATTGACAAAGGGATGGCGGTTTCTGAAGGCCGCCATTCCTGTAGAGACGGCCATGGCCTACGCCCGGCAAGGGGAAGAGGTGACCCTGCCCCACACCTGGAACGCCCTGGACGGCCAGGACGGGGGCAACGACTACCACCGGGGCAAGTGTTGGTACGTGCGGGAAATACGGCCCGAGGAGCTGTCCGGGGAAGCTAACTTCCTGGAGATCAACGGGGCCAACCACACGGCTGAGGTCTATCTGGACGGGGCGCTGCTCGCCCGGCACGAGGGCGGCTATTCCGCCTTCCGGGTGGAGCTGCCCCATCCCGGCACCCTGGCCATTTCCGTGGACAACGGCGACAGCGACCGCGTCTACCCCCAGAAGGCGGACTTCACCTTTTACGGCGGCCTCTATCGGGACGTGAACATCGTGTCCGTGCCCCGGGAGCATTTCGAGCTTGTAAAGGACGGCACACCGGGGATCAAGGTGACGCCCGTGGTGGATCTTGGTAAAAAACGAGCCGTCGTCACCGTGGAGACCTGGCATAATGCCGAGACTGTGGACATCACCGTGAACGGAGAGACGAAGACCGTGGAGAACACCGCCGTGTTCACCATCGAAAACGTCCGCCTGTGGGACGGTGTATTCGACCCCTATCTCTACACTGCGTCGGCTAAGCTCCCTTCCGGGGATGAGATCAGCGCCCGTTTCGGCTGCCGCATCTTCGATTTCGACCCGCAACAGGGCTTCTTGCTGAACGGCCGCCTTTATCCCCTCCGGGGCGTGAGCCGCCACCAGGACAGGAAGGGCAAGGGCAACGCCCTCGCCTATGAGGACCACGTTGCAGACATGGCCGTGATCCGGGAGATCGGCGCCAACACCGTGCGTCTTGCACACTACCAGCACGCCCAGGCCTTCTACGACCTGTGCGACGAGAACGGCATCGTGGTCTGGGCGGAGATCCCCTACATCACCATGCACATGGCGGACGGGCGGGAGAACACCCTCACCGCCATGCGGGAGCTCATCACCCAGTGTTATAACCATCCCTCCATCGCCGTCTGGGGCCTCAGCAACGAGATCACCGCCGCCAGCGCCGTGAATTAGGACCTGCTGGAGAACCATCGCCTCCTCAACGACCTCTGCCACAAGATGGA
>JAEEGF011296674.1_pt1 | contig 18047 bp, 22 predicted proteins | sample 9134171 | NCBI WGS metagenome assembly JAEEGF01 (sample SAMN16246542, study PRJNA631951) | gut metagenome | biome: gut microbiome; feature: rumen; material: AP-attached | host: Bos | place: Iran: Karaj | collected 2018-10
TTCTCACCCAGACCAAAAAAAGACCGGAATCGTTAGAGATTTCGGTCTTCTGCTTTTTGGCCGGATTGCTTAAAATGGCAAGAAATTTTTTTCTATTGTCACGCTATTGTCACGGTGTTTCCTCTTAGGAAACTCCTAAAAACAAGAAAAGCGCCCGCGGAGATTTCCCGCGGGGGCTTCAAATTTAACAAAATATATTCTTAATAATCGCCCTTTGCCTATTGTGTTTAATAAACACATGTGTTATAATGAATACAACAAAAACAAAGGAGAACAAAACAATGAAGTACATTGTCAATGGTAAGGAACATGAAATGTCCATGCGGGTATGGGACGGTCAGCAGTATTCTCCCGACTTTTTCTACGAGATGGAAATCGATCTCGGTTACGACAAAATCGACGACGAAGGGCGCAGGATCGTTACCGCCAAAAGGTATCGCGAAATCGTCGATTATTGGCAGAGCGAGGTTGACGCGGCTAACAGCGGTGAATGGTCGGAGCAATTTGGTGATTGGCGTGAGTTCCACGCGCAGCCCGAAGAGATCGTGTTTTCTGCTGATGAGCTTGCGGAATATAATAATTAAAACAACTGGAGGATCAAAATGAGAAAGATCATCAACAATAAGGCGTATGACACCTCGACCGCGCGTGAGGTCGGAAGCAACAGTTACAGCAATCCCAGTGATTTCCACTGGTGGTGCGAAACGCTCTACTGCAAGCGCACTGGCGAGTATTTCATCCATGGCGAGGGCGGTCCGATGAGCCGCTACTCCGAGCAAATCGAGCAGAACTCATGGAGCGGCGGGGAGAAAATCATCCCGCTGTCGTATGATAACGCACGTAAATGGGCGGAAGAAAACCTTGCCGCTGACGAGTATGAGCGTGAATTCGGCGACGTGACCGAGGATGGCACCGCCGAAGTCATTACGGTCTCAATGCCGGCAACTATGATTGCAAAACTGCGCCGGAAAGCCCAAGAGGAAGGGGTATCTGTTTCTGCTCTCGTAGTCAAAGTCCTGGAATCAGAATTATGAGTTGACAATAAAAAGCCCCGCGGAGATCTCCCGCGGGGCTTTCGTTCATTCGTTCAGTTTTATGTTTTCGGTTTCCTTTTTGCGCTCGAGCGCCAGGGCGTCACGTGTGCCGTTGGAGGCGAGCGATACGACGACCGCGTTAATGATCGTCAGCACCGCCCCGCCCCAGGTAAAGTTCCCGGTGAATATGAGCGCGAGGATCATAATGATAAGTGCGACGACGTAAGACGTCACCCTCGTCGGGATCTTCTTGATAAAGCCGAGGTTTTTGATAAACTGAGTTATCAGAGCAACGGCGAGGATCGCGCCCGTGTAGGAAGCGAGCAGCTCCCAGGTGAAGTATTCGTTCATGTGGTTTTCCCTCCTTTCTCAGTCGCGCACCGGAAGGGCGCGAAGTTTCTCCATCAGATCGTCAAGATAACCGTTGCCGTCCAGGGGCCCATGATAAAGATCGTGCATTCGCGAAAGGTCTTCGAGCTCCTCCGTTGTGGTCCATCCACGTGCTATGGCGGCTTTTATGCGGTCCTTGATCTGGATATAAAATAATAGACGATCTGCGGCGACGAGCGCTTCGATCATCTTTTCCTGCTTTTCCATTCGTTCTTCGTTCGAAAGCTTCATGTCGTCCTTCTTCTTCGCATGGCGCTCTGCGAGCCACTTGATAAGCGTCCACGCTCCGGCTATGAGGGCAGCGCCTCCTGCAGAGCAGAGGAATGTCATAAACGGGCTCATTTGATCTGCGCCTCCTCTCCGTCGATCGAGACTGTCAAGGGCTCGGTGCAGATCGTGATAACGTGAGGCTCCGGAGCTGCGGCGTGCGCCTTGATGAGCTTACCAAAGGCTTGCGCCGAACGCGGACCGAAAACGCCGTCGGCGTCGAGAGGCTTGTTCTCGTCGTCCGTGTAGCCGGCGGAGTTAAGCGCCTTTTGCATGTCCACCACAGCAAACCCGCGGAGCCGCGGCGACGTCAGCTTAAAAATCACGGGCTCGTCCACCAGGTAAGGATCGAGAAGCGAGATATGCCCTGCAAAATTCCACGGGCGATCTTTGAGCGCAGTGAGTACGACGCCCTCGCGCTGATTCTTTGCCTCCTCGACGATACCGCCGCCTAAATACGTGCCGACGTGCCCGATGCCTGAGGGCTTGCCGTTTTTGGCGTAAAAAACCGGATCGCCGGGACGGAGCTGATCGAGCGAATCGTACTTGATATCGCAGAGCAGGCGGTATATGTCCTTGGCGCTGTGATCAGCCTCGACGAGATGCTTTTTGTTTTGCAAATAGTTCATGACGAGCCCGCTGCAGTCAGTCGCATAGATCGGACGCATACCAGCGGCGAGCCGCTGCCGATACAGGCTTATGGCAAGCTCAGCGTTGGCGTCGTATTTCGCCTTGTTAGTCACGTACCCCGGGCGGAGCGTCGTCTCTTTGCGGCGGATCCAGTCCTCCGCCTCTGCTTGCGTCATTGCAGTAAGCTCCTTGCCCTGCGCTCCGTACACATAGACCGAGCCGAGCATTGAATCAAGATAATCAAGGTATTCGCTCATGTTATAGTCCTCCAATAATCGTCGTTAGGCGGCTGTTTATTCCACGCCGCGTAGTGCCCGACGAGGCATTTGTAAACCACCCCGTCGCGGGTCAAAAGGAAGCCTTCGGGGATGTACTCGCTCTGCGAGATGTCCCAAGCGGGAGTGGTGGGGTCTTCCGCCGAGGGTTCGTCCTCGGAGGGAGGCAACTCGACAAGCTCCCATTCGAGAGTGTCAGCACGGAGCATATAGTCATAGCCGTCTTCCGCTTCGGGCTTGGCGTGAAACAAGGAAAGTATAGCGTCGTACCGTTCTTTTGCTATTCGGGTCTGTCCGTAAACGGTCGTTATGGCTATCGTGTAGCCGTTCTCTATCGTTTCAAAGTACATTTTTCACCTCACCATATCATGTAGCGTATAGGAGTTCCGTCGGGCAGAAACCCCGCCGTGTTTGCATTTGGGAATTTAATTTTGATGCTGTCCGTGGTTGTCTCAACAAACGCGGCTGCTTGCAGACCCCCCAGATATGACGTCGGCGGGACGTTTGCGTTGCCTGCTTTCATATAAAACACTTGCGTATCGGATATCCAAGCAAGACGATATGCCGCGATAGCTCGTCCTGCCGTGCCGAAATACGAATCATCCGCGTCAACATAAGCGAAAAAATTATTTTTCCCCGCCACCTTCGGGATTATCATATAATTGCCCGCGGAAACAGATGTACCCGTGATAACATCACTTGTACCGCCTCCGCTTCTTTTGGTCATGTCGAAAATCATACAAACCACCCCACTTTTACCGTGATAGCCGCTGACGGAGCCGCCGTTGCCGTGATGGTCAGCGTTTCCGCTCCTTGCGTGACGGTGTACTCGCCCGCGGTATCGCTGAACTCAACGAACACAAGAGCCGTTGCGGTCATGTCCGCGATGTTTGCCGTGTAGCTGTTATTGCTCCAATCGGTAGTGGCGATATTGAGGGTCGTGGTATAGTAGGGAGTCTGCGCCCCTATATCGCTCGCGCTCGGCATAGCGTGGACGTGGTCGGCACGAGCGTACTTAATGGATGTACCCGCGCTTGCCGTGCCGAGTGCCGCAGGAGTAGAATCCGAACTCATATCCTGCGTTGTGATATCGGCTTGGTTGTCGCCGCCTTGCATAAACGCAAAGACATACAGATGATTGCCGAGTGCCATCGCAAAACGCGCCATGTACACCGAGGGAGTCCCCGAAGAGAGGAGCGGAACAAGAGGAGCCTCGACCGTGATCGTGTCGTTGTTAAGCGTTATTGGTAACTTGGCTTTTAACTGTTTCCCCGCCGAATAAGCTGCGGCGAGCTGTGCCATAGTGCGGTCAGTATTCCAATAGCCGCTTCCCTCGCCCGTTACTGTGACGAGATAGGTTTCGACCTTGCTTGCTATGGCCGTATTCTGTGCGGCATCTATGACATCCTGGTCAGAGGCAGTACGATACGGATTAAGACTTGCCGCCTGTAATGCGGTATCCGCCTTGCCGAGAGAGGTCTGCACACCTGATGCAAGGTCGCTCTTGGGTATGCCACCGTCCGGCTTAGTGTACTTACTTGTGATAACAACGCTTTTGGGAGATACAAGCTCCCCTCCGACAAGCTCACCCCATCCGAGAGAGGAGTCGAGTTCTACCCATCCCGTGGAGTAATCCTCACAATGCACAACGGAGAACTGTGCAAAGCCGACGCCGTTTTCGTTGTGGTAGACGTCCATTTTCCCGTAAGAGCCTGCGCCGTCGGTAAAATCGATAGTCTTCCCCGCGGCAACAGCGGCGGTCAGCTGCGCCCAGGTGGTAACATCGTAGGTGACGGTAAAAGACCCGCTGTCGCCCTGCGGTCCCTGCGAGCCAGTTTCGCCTTTCGGTCCCTGCGGACCGGTGGCACCGGTCTCGCCTTTCGGTCCCTGCGGGCCGGTGGCGCCCGTTTCGCCCTGCGGACCTTGTGCGCCTGTGGCACCCTGCGGACCCTGCGCGTTGATTTGGGTGTCGACATAATCGCCCTCGGTGTCGTCGTATTCGTACCAGTGGCCATTTTGGCCAATAAATGGGCTGTGGCTATCTCCTGCGCCCATGGCCGCTTTAATGACCTCCAGAGAGGCTTTGACGCGTTTGCCCTCCGATACGTCGTATAAGACGACGAGGTCGGCAAGAGCCGCCTGCGTCGCCTCAGGGAGCTCGTCATAGTTCGGCGGATCGTAGGGATCCGGCGCGACGCGACCGTCGGCGTATCCGTAGACGGAGCGGTCGATGCGGATGATCGCCGGGGTGGTCGTCTTGATCTCGCCCTGTGTGATCCCAACATACAGCGTCAAGCCGTCCTCAGGCAGAAGGCGCGGCAGCGTGACCGTCGCGCCGACAAAATCTACAGAGGGCAGCTTCCCGCGGCCGTCCGTTACAAATACGGCGGTCTTTGTACCCCTCGTAAAGCCGGCGTCGTCGTCTATATCGAACGTGATCACGTGATCGTTGTTGTCGGCGATCGTATACGCTCCATGGGGCGCAGACGCCCGGCGCTGTGAATCGATGAGTATATTGATGTTATCCATGCTGTAACTCCTGTATGATCTCAATGAGGGTCGTTGCCGCCTTGCCGACTTTGATGATATAGCGGTCGTCGGTCGAGCGTATGCCGATCGACGTTACGCGGCTTTCGAGCAGCTCGTTATCGGCAAAGCGGACCTTGCACGGCCCGTAATACAGCGGCGGCGCCTGATGAGTGAGCAGCTCAAGGCTGTGCGAGAGCTGCGAGCGCGTAAACTGCGCCGTGATCAGCCCGATATCGGGGTCCGAGCTCGAATAGATGATCCACCGTCCGCGGACCCTGTTTGCCGCGGCGGCGTTTGTCGTGACTGTGCCGTCAACAAGCAGGTAATAATCCGTCTCGGCGCCGGTGTCGGTGTTGTGATAGGTGATCCGGGATATGAGATCGCGCTTGTAGACCGCGCGCGAGAGCTCGTCGTTTCCGGAGCCGACGTCGTAATAGACAAGCTTCGGCTCCAGGGTATAGTCTGCGCGTTTTATGACCGTCACAGCGATTCCACCGGTCGTCCAATGCGGATCAACGATAACACTTGCGGCGACTTTGTCGAGGTAATCCGCCATATTGTAGCGCCCCGTTTCGTCGACCGTCGGCGAGATCGTGATACTCTCATCATATCCGCCGGATACGTCAAGCCATGGCAAAGAAAAGAGGCTGTCAGCGTTGCTTTTGAATTGATAGTATAGATCATTAAGGATCTGCAGCACGGTCGAAGCTTGCGCAACGTACTGTATTGATCTGTCGAACAGTCTGAACAGCGGGAGCATGCCGAGCGAGGTCGTATCGGCATACGGCGTCGGCACGCACGAATCGAGCACCCATGCGTATTTATCGCTGCAGACTATAAGCTCCTCGCGGAGGTTATACGTTCCCGCGATCGTCATTGTCGAGCGTGCCTTACCGTAGGGCTCGAGCGCGAGATTATATGCGAGGATCGGCGCGTTTGCGACGAGGCTGAAATCCGCTTTGCGGTAGATGCTTGCATACTCAAACATATCAAACGCTCCTGTAAAACGCCTTGAATTTCGCGGCGCCCCTGACTTGACCGGTCATGACTTCGCCGCCGGAGCTGCCGAATACGAGCTTCGCTCCGGAAGGCAACAGCGGGAAGGCATTGCGCGACAGGTCGACCATGTCGAGGACGTCGACGCCGTTTTTAGTGACGAGCCTTTCGGCGGGATCCGTATTCCACCGCAGTTTGTCGTTTTGCGCAAGCGTGAGCTCGGGGGCGTATAGCTCGCCCACGGTAGTGCCGCCGACAACGACCCTGCAGCAGGGCGCCGTCACAGCGCCGCGCGCGGTCAGGGTGATATCCATCGACGTGCCGAGCGGACCGTAGAGCTTATCTGCCAAACTTACCTCGGAGCCCTGCCCGACGGAGCCCGTATCTGTGAGCTCCGCGAAGGTGTGCCAGGGCGAATATGCGCGGAACTCAAAGCCGCACTCCAGAACGCCGGCTTTGAGCTCTCCCTTGGTAAGCTTAGTCAGCTCACCGTCGAGGACATATGTGCGCGCCGTCATGATCGTGCCATTGATCGCGTCATACGTCGAGCCGTGCGGTGAGTAGCGCATAGCGAGCTTTTTGCCCTCGATCAGATAGAGCAGCGCCTCATAGTTTTGATATGGTGTTTGCTGCCCCGGCACAATGGACAGCGTGCCGGCAAGAACGATCTGCTTTGGCTTTTTTTTCGTCTTCCTGTAAAGAAGGTTGCCGGAATAGGCAAAAGACGAATCCTCTTCAAATCCGAGGCCCGTAACCTTTGAGGCGTAAAGGCATCTTTTTGCGCGGAGGAGGAGCATCGTCGTTTCGCTGCTGCCGGTGTTGTTCATATGATCGAGCCCATTAAGGTCGATGATAACGCTGCCGTCGTCGATATCGAGCCAGAACTTACGCATATACTCCTCCGAAAAAATCGTTGACGTCCCTCATGACCGCGTCGTGATACTCGGGCGAGGGATCGCTTATGTAGTAGTTATTGACGACCGTCGTACCGGTGCCGGAGCCCGCAAAGCCACTGATATAAGGCGAAGCTTCCGCGGCGAGCGACGGAGCGGAGATCTCCGGCAGAGACATGAGCCCGAAGGCGTCCTCCATCTTCCACAGGTTGTCTTTTATCCCCTTGACGAAAAGGTCGATCATATCGGGCGAGTACGTGTGAAAGTCCGACAGGGGTCCTTCCTTGGGCTCTGAGAAGCCGAGGAAGTCTCTGACGGTCTGCGCTGCGCTTTTGACCGTGTTTTTGAGATCGCCGAATTTGCTCTTGATTCCGGATATGAAATTGTCGAGAAGATCTTTGCCCCAATCTTTGGCGTTATTCACCGTATCGAGGAATATCTGCACGATCTTTTCGCTATTTTCATACGCAAGGCGTTTTATCTCGGGCAAGGCGTCGTTAAAAGACTGACCGACGGCAGCGAAAAATTCGGGGATCGCAAGCAAATATGCCGATGCGATATCCGGGATCACCTCGACGAGTGACATAAAGAGATCTGTCGCGCCCTGGGTCAGCTCAGGGGCATGCTCCATCAGCCCTATGCAGATACCGGAGATCAGCTCGGGCCAAACGTGCGCGAGTGCGTCGAGGATAGCCGGCGCATTATCGCCGAGCGCGGAAAGCAATGTGACGCCTGCCTCTTCGACCATCGGGACGCTCTGCTCAATAAACACGACGACGCCGCTGAGCAGCTGCGGGAGCCGGTCGAGGATGATCGGCAGGGAGCCCAAGAGCCCATCGGCGACGCCCTCAACGACCGTCAGCGCGGCGCCGAGCAGCACGTCGAGGTTATCTATGAGGGTTTGACCGACGAGCAAGACAGACGATACAACAGACGGGAGCAGCACCGGGAGGATATCCGTGCCGAGGCTGTTTGCGAGCGTTTCGACCGTCATGATCGCGGCTTCCGCGAGCATCGGCAGGCTGTCGTTTACAGCTGTGAGGAGCTCGCTTATAATGAGCACGCCGCTTCGGGCAAATTCAGGCAGGTATGAGGTTATGCCGGTAATCAGCATCGATGCTATATCGCCTGCCATTTTTGCGACGGTAGGGACCTGCTTTGTGAGCTCGCTCGTCAATGCGCCGAGCACCTGCCCGCCCATCTGCATGACCTTAGGCAGATAAGATGATACCTTGCTGATCGCCTCCGGGATCAGTCCGCCGAGGTTTTCGACGATCTTATCTATATCGCCGTCGGCGGAAAGGATCCCGTTCGTAAACTCAGAAAGAAGATCGACGCCCTCTCCGGAGAGGTCCGTGAGGATGGGAAGCAGTATCGTTCCTATCGCGTTTTTGGCGGCGTCCGCTCCTTTTTCGAGGAACTGGACGTTATCGTCGAAAGCGCCGAACGCCGAAAGCGTTTCGTCATCGAGCACGTAGCCGACTTCGTGCGCCTTGTCCGCGAGCTCATCCATGCGCTCAGAGCCCGCGGCTATAAGCGGGTTAAGATCCTGCGCGGACTTGCCGAGCAGCTGCATCGCGATAGCGTCCCGCTCCGTTTCATTGTCTATTTTGCCGAGCGCGTCGATGATCTCCCAAAAGACATCTTCACTGTCGCGAAGGCTTCCGTCGGCATTCTGATAGCTGACGCCGAGTTTTTCATAAGCTTCGGTGAGGTCAGCGCTGCCGCTTGCGGCCTTCCGCATTGAATTGATGTTCTTGGTGATCGCGCCGGAGATCGTTTCGACGGATACGTCGACGATCTCCGCGGCGTATCCGAGTTCCTGCAGCTTCTCAGCGCTAATGCCGGTCACTATGGACGAGGTAAGCACCTCGTCGGCATAATTGGCGGCCTCCGTGGTAAACTCCGCCATCTGCTTAACGCCGGCGCCGATCGCTGCTCCGACCGCGAGTGCCGCGGCGAGCGCCGCAGCAAGCCCCGTCGCTATCGCTCCGCCGACTGCCTTTCCCGCGGCGCCGAGTTTATCGAGCTTCCCGCCTGCGTTCTCGGCTTCGTTGCCGAGGTCCTTTTCGCTTTCTGCGGAATCGTCGAGCGCGTCTGCCTGATCGGAAAGGTCGTCCGTATTCTCCTCAAGCTGTTTAGAGTTGTCTGCGATCGCGCGTTCGGTCTTGTAGACCTCAGCCTGCGCCTTATTGAGGGATTCCTTCCACTTGAGAGTGCGCGAATCAGCTTCGCCCCATTCTCTTTCAGCCTTCTCGAGGGCTTCCCTGCAGACCTCGACGGCGTCCTTCTGCTTTTTGAGCTGCTCTTCGAGAACTCTCTGCTTTTCCGTAAGCGCTTCGGTGCTCTTATCGCCCTTATCATACTTGGCGGCGAGCATCGTCATCTCCGAGGCCGATACCTTTAATTCGCGGTTTATCTCGGTGAGTGCTTTTCGAAACTCTTTTTCGCCTTCTACACTCAGCTTTATTCCTGCATTTTTGGGCATCGTTCCACCTCCTTAAAAAATCGGGAGCCGCGTTTTGTGCGGCTCCCTTTTAGTCCATAATGTCGTCGATGTACTCTTCGACATCCTGCTTTGCCCTGCCGTTGTGGATCAGATAAAGCGCCCACAGATCGGCGAACAGGTTATAAGGCATGCACCAAAGCCTTACCTCCTCTATGCGGAGGCAGACGGTCCCGATGAAGTAAAACCGAGTTTCGAGCTCGTCGGCTGTCACTCGGCCGCGTCTTTTTTTGCTTCGGGATCCTCCGCGGTCTTGACGCTGCGCTTTTCCTCGCTGCTGATCTCGGCGACGGCGGCGAAGATCTTCGTGACCTCATCCTCCGTGGCGAGCAGCGAAATATGCTCGGGCGTTATAAGCGGCTCGTTTTTGCCTTCGGCAAGGTTGTGAGCCGCTATCGCGCCGTTGATCATGACCGTCGCGATATCGATCATCGTTTCAAGCTGATCTCCCGTCGGGAGCTTGGCGATCTCGCCTTTCGATTCGACGATACGGCGCTTTGCAATGACCGCGGCGGTCGTGTAACACATCGGGTATTCCTTCCCGGCTATCGTGATCTGTACCTCGTGCTTGAGAGCTATCTGCATAACGTTTTCCTCCTTCGTTTTTTACTCGCTCGGATAAGTGAGCGTAGGCACAGCGTTGAACCATGCAGCGCAGGCCGCTGCAGCTCCGGTAGCCGAGCTGTCCTCGTCAAGCATATACCTCCAAGGATGATCGCCCTTGGAGTCTGCGACGGTGTCCTCCATGATCGTTCCGGTGATCGTGGGGGACTTGAAGTTGATCGAATCGCCCTTCGTCTCGTATTCGCTCGACGGGACGGAGAACTTGACGCGCGGATGCCAGACATAGCGATACTTGCCGTTTGCCTTCTGGCTCTGGTAGCCTACGGCGATCTCTACGGCGCTGTCCTCGGCGGAATCGACTATGATGCCGTTCGTCGTGACCTTGGCGCCGAGGCAAGCGGTCAGGAATGCCTGGTTAAGGTCATCGACGTTCATCTCGATCGTACCGTTTTTGAACTTCTTTATGGCGTAAAGCGTGCCATCGTCCGCTCTCTGGATCGCCTCGCTGTATTCGATATTGATCTTGGCGGAGATCGCCGGACCGATCTTAGCGGGGGTGCCGAAGCTTACAGACGTAACGCCCTGCGATACCGTTTCGGTCCTGGATGCATAATGCGCGTTTTTGAGGCCTATCGTGGACATTATCTTTCTCCTCTCTCGTTGTTTTCATTTTCGTTATTGATGTTGATTATCGGGTAATACTTGGCAAGCTCGATCTCGTAAGCGTGGCGCTTCTCGTCGACGACATATCCCGCGTATTCCCGGTTTGTGACGTAAAGGCCGGCGGCGATGAAAGCCCTGAAAAGGGTCGATTCTATCGGCGTCCAATCCGCGGACGAATAGATCGTCAGCCTTGCATTCTGCACCTCTATCGCGGGCTGATCATCGCAGAAGATCGTCGCCGTGTTCAAGGGAAGCAGCACAAGGTAGTCGTCGGACTGCGCAAGCCTGTTTTTACAGCCGGTCTCAAACATGCCCGTTGCAAATTTGATCCCGGGCGTCGCGTTGAGTACGGCCGCAATATCGGTCAATAGGCTCATAGGATCTTACCTGTCTCCTCGTCGAATTTCTTTATGAACGCAGCTGTCGCTGCATCTGTGGATGTCTTTTTCGCCCGATTCAAAAACCGCGAGCCCTTCGTCCCGCGGTTTCGAAATCCGCTGTGTATCAGCGCGGCAAGGTATCCGTATGTTATTTGAGCTTTCGGGACGTCCCCGGCAAAGCCGACTTTGATATCGTAATCGCCTTTCGCGTTTACTCGAGGGCGAGAAATGCCCACGGACGCCCGCAGTCCGCCCGTCGTCCTGGCGCCGTACGTATAATACTTATTGCCGTACCTTACGACGTGCTCCTTACCGACGGTCCGGTCGATTTCCTCGAGTACTGCCTTCTTCATCGGCACCGCGGCGGCGTTGAGCGCGCTCATAACGATGCGGTCCGTCTCTCTCCCGAGCCGGCTGATCTGATTTTCGTAATCGATTGGTAATTCGACCTTGACCTTGGCCATCAGATATCCCTCCTCCTTACGGTGAGATCGACGCCGTCGCCGCGCCCGCTGTAATACGAGCGGACTATCTCATAGCGCTTGCCGTCATATTCGAGCTCATCGTGGACCTCGTGGTCATAATCGATCTTCGATACCTCGAAAATATCGTCGACGTTTATGCCGGCAGCTGCGGCAGCGTAATACTCTGAGCGGGATACGCTTTTAAGCGCCGCCCAGCATACCGTTACGACCGTATCCGTACGGCTCACGACTATGCCTGCGGAATTCTTGACCGGTGTATGACCTATCAGTTTAACGAGCTTATCCCTCATGGCAGCGTCCTCCATCTGTCGCGCAGCTGGATACGCAGCCACTCGGGCATGCCTCCGCCGGTGTCCCGGCTCTCGATGAGCCAAGAAGCGTAATCCGCGGCGAGCATCTCGTCATCGATCGATCCCGTGAGCTCAATGCCCATTCTGCGGAGCTTCTCGACCGCGGCATCAAGCACGCGGCGCCAGTACTGATCGAGCGCCGGAGGCGGCGGCATGCCTGCCCTGTCGAGGCGAGCGAGCAACAGCCTATAACTCGCCTCGAGATCAAACGTGCTGTTGCTCATTTTTCACCTCGTTATACTTAGTTGGTCTTGGGAACGCTGAGCACATCACCGCGGCCAACAACGACGCCGTTGCCGTCGAGCTCGACGACGGTGATCTTGGTGCCGGCGGCGGCAGTGATGGCGGTGGAGCCGGAAGTCAGATCGGACCAGGTACCCGCGGGCACGGAGCCGACAGCGGGATGCAGATCACCAATAGCGTATTTGAGGGTGTTGCCGGATGTCGCGCCGGTGACGGTGAGCACGGTCTTGCCGGCCGCGGAGCCGGCGGCAGCGGTAACGGTAAGGGTGTTCATCGCCGTATTGGCGTAATCGGGACGGAAGGAAAGCTCCGTGGTGGGGCTGGTGCCGTTTACGCCGATAAGCATAAAGGCCTTGGCCTTTGCGGGACGGCCGTCATAGCGCGCGGTGGCCTTGTAGACGATCTGATCCTCGATGAAGCGGACGTGCTCGCTGGTGGCAAGCTCGACGTCGCCGCGCTCGCCCATGGAGTAAAACTCGCCATAGCCGAGGAGGATGTTATAATCGGGGATGTCGGAGATCTCTTCGATATCCGCATCGATGCCGGGAACGACGTTATCGACGGAAGCCTTGAGCGCGCCGGAGGCGTCGAACGCGAGCGCCTGCGCGATGAGCCACGTCTTTGTCTTGTGGTTCATAGCGGCAACCATGCGCTCGTCGGCATTGTCGGAATCGATCGCGCCGGTCTCCTCAACGAGCTTGGCGTAGAACTCCTTACCGGTGTAGGTGTTCGCGATCGTCTTGATGTTGGTGGAATGGAGATCAACCCAGGGAACGGTGCACGCATTGTCGTGCGGATCGGAGGTCTGCGCGAGGCGGGTGACGATGCCGAGGGGCATCTTGGTGCCGGTGCCGTAGCCGATAGCCTTATCGATCGCCTTTGCGATGGACGCGGCGAGAACGTTAAGGATAACGGTACCCAGCTTGATCACGCTGTCATTGATCAGTGCCTTGCACACGGGCACGAAGCCGCCGACCTTGTTGCTGCCGATCTCGACCATCGCGAAGTTGAGATCGAGCTCATTGATCTTCGCGCAGGTCTCGGTCCATACGCCCTCGGGAATATCGCCGAGAACGGGGACGCGGCCGTCGCCGGAGAGCGGCGTCAGATTAACGTGCTTGAGCAGCTTGGAACGCTTCTCGATCGAGGGAGTGATCACGTCGAGAACGATCTCGGGCACGGTCACGGAACCGTTCGTAACGCCGCGCTTGGCCATCTCGCGGACTTCATCGATGAAGTCCGTTACTTCCTTGCGGGCGAAGAACGTGTTGCGCTCCTCGATGCTCGAGAAAAGATTCCTGTAGGACTTTTTCATAGAGTTTGTTTCCTTTCTTTTGGTGTTTATGTTTTTGTTTTTGGGTTTGGATCCGTTTGCGCTCTGCTGAGCGCCGCGCTTTGCGCGCTCATCGATAGCCTCTATCTCAGATTCGAGCTGGGCTATTTCGCCGTCGAGCCTGTCAAGCTCGACCTTCTCGGAGGTCTCCTGCTTCTTGAGCTCGTTTTCTTCCGCCTTGAATGCGGTGATCTCTTCCTCCACCTTGACGCGTTCGTCGTCGGACGCTTCCTCGGTCAGCGCTTCGAGCCTCGCTTCAAGAGCTTTGCGGCGCTCTTCGAAGGCGGTGCGGGTCTGAATCATGGCCGATTCACGGGCCGCCCGCTGTTTCCTCAACTCGTCAAGACGGGCAAAAATTTCATTTCTGTTCATTTGCTATCCTCGCTTTCATCCTTTCTTTCCAGCTGCGGAAAGCCTGAGCCGAGCGGACCTTCGCGGACGTCGCTTTATACGCCGGGAACGTAACGATACTGACCTCCCAAAGATTCACCTCGCGGATCGTTACGAGCACCGTGCCGTCCGACTGGTCTTCGAAGCTCTCGTCGAGGATCTCGAAGCCGAAGGAGCACTGGCTTACGTCGCCGCGCTTTACGCGGGCGTAAAGATCCATTGCCTGGCGGTCTTCGGGGTTGATATCTATCACGCCATGAAGCCCGTATTCGTCGACAAAAAGGCGCAGCGTGCCGGCGCTCGTTCGGCCAAGCACGATATTCGTGTTATGGTCGAGCAGCGCGCGGATATCATTTGTAAGGCATTTGTCGAAAGCGTGCGGATCTACCCGCTCGCGCATGCCCCAGCCCATATCGTAAACGTCGCTGAAAACGACGAAATCCGCAACTATCTGCGGATTTGCGTCATCGGAAGCCCTTGCGCTCAGTTTTTTTCCGTACAATGTGCGTTTTTCCATTACTCTTCTCCTTTCAGTTTTTTCTGTAACCCGCTCATATCGATCGGGATATAGTTTTCAAGCACCTTGTGCTCGTCGCCGCCTTCGATCGGCGCCCAGTCGAAGTCTTCCCTTACCTCGTTGACTGAGAGGATGCCCCTGTCGACGAACGCGGTGGAAAGCTTCATGCGCTCCTCGAGCGTATAGGAGTAAAGCTGACGGTTCGAGAAACGGAAGAAGAGATCCGGCGAAAAGAGCAGCTTCCTTGTGAGCTCCTGCTGAATGAGCACCGCTATCGGCATGAGCCGGCGCGAAATGAAGTTGTTATATTCGGCCTGCTTGAACTCGCCGACGCCGAGAATAAAAGACGGCACGCCGATTATGGCGGCGGCCGTGCGCGTGTTTATCTCGATCTCGTCCTTGATCGCAAGATCGTTTAGGCTCATCGGCTTGATCTGCTGCAGCTCAAAGTTTTCGGCTGAGAGCAGCCAAGGGTGCCCCTCTTTGCTTGCGGAAACATAATGCTTGTAAAGCTCCCCGCGGCCTTCCGGCGTCTTGAGGTTTTCGTCGAGCCCTTCGACGCGGATCGCGACGGTCGGCATGGGGTTTTCCATGATCGCTTTGCTCGTCGTCCGTGCCTGAGCAACCGCATTGACGACGCTCTTAAGTTCGAGCGTCAAGCCACGGCCGTCCCACGGGCGGGACGGATCCGCGTTATAAGCAAAATGCAGGATCTCGTCCGGCGCGTATGTCACGCCGTTTATGCTCACCTCATATCCCCCGTCGTCCGTCGAATCGATCAAGCCCGCAGTATTGATCGGCATAATATCTTCGAGCAATCTGCCTTTATAGAGGGGGATCGCGTATGAGTTGCCGCTTATGAGCATCTCTTCGACGATCTTTGTGATCCACTGCGGACGGCTCAGATACTTGCAGGGCTTTATATCGAGCTTCTTTTCGAGCTCGTCGCTCTGACGGATATTGCCGTTTCCCGTATTCCTCATAAGGTGGATCGGCATAACGCTCATGAGCTCTGCGATCGTGCGTATGCCGGCGCGTATCTCGGGAGCGTCCGAAAGCCTTGTATAACCGGCGGGGCACCATGCCTCCATGCCGTTAATTGCGCGGATCGTCAATACCGTCTTGCCCCCCGTGCGCTTAGGGTGTCCGCGAGCTCTGAAAATGTCAAATATACCCATGTTTCAGCCTTTCTTAATAGATTATTTCCTTCGCAGCTTCGAGCTGGTCGAGATACCGGATACAGGCGAATACGGCGGCGTCGAAAACGTCGATGCGCATTGTCGGCTGTATCTTTTCATACATTACCATGTCGTCCGTCTTTTCGACGGCGCGAACGTTCGAAACGCAGTATTCGAGCGGCTCCGCGTGCAAATAATAAAGCAGCCCGTTTTTCGCGGCCTGCTCGATGTGGCGGAATCCTTCGCTTTTGCGGTAGTAATACTGCGGCTGATCAACTATCTTGAAGCCGGCCTTCTTCATGCCGATAAAGTATTCACGGCAAAACTTTCTATCATGGCCGACGCTGGCGATCTTGAATCCCTTCTTCTTCATGGCGATGAACCAGTTGACTATATCCGCATGGTTGACCGTCGGATCGTTGGACATTGTGAGCCAGCCTTCATCTCTCCATCCGAAAAGCGGAATGTTATCCTCGTCCGCTTTCCGGACAGCAGCGGCCACAGGGAAAAACGCATGCGGGATAATGATATCGACGCCATTGTAATTCCCATAGAGGCATGCGGCTGTAAGATCGTGCAGCTTCGAGAGGTCGGCTCCGCCGTACCACTGGATGGGAAGCTTCGCCAGCTCGTCAAGCGTCCAAGTGTATTTGCGGTCGGACGCCCGGAACTCCTCGATATCGAAGTATGCCTTTAGAGCCGAAGTGTAAAGGTTCAAAGACTTCGCAAGGAACTCCTTTCGCATCTGCGGATCGTTGAGCGCCTGCATGGCGTCCGATAACATATCATCGGGGCGAATGCTCACGCCGTAATTCGGATTACATCCGGCGTGAACGGCGGGATTCGTGAAATCGCAGTCTCCCGTCTCCTCGTCGGTATCCGCCTCGCAGACGAAGCAGAAGAGCTTTTCGTCTTCGACGATCCCCTGCAGGATCTTCTTTGCGTACTGCAGGCGCCCGTAGCAAAAGCTGTTGATGTTGTCGCCTGCGGTCGTAATGCCGATACAAAGCTTATTGGTGTATGCCTTGCCGGCTTCCTTTATAACGTTGTACTGCTTCGCGCTCTTGTATGCGTGGAGCTCGTCGCAGATCTGAATGTTTGAAATAAAGCCGTCATGCCTGTCGGGGTTAGCTGCAAGCGCCTCGACGTGCAGGCTGCCGACCATGTCGTTTTTCTCGTCGTAAAACTTGCGTTCAATGGAGCACTCGGCGTTATTGTTGCGAACGCGGAACCTCTTAAGCTCTCCGATCGTCTCAAGATTGAAAACGATATGTTCGAAAGATTCGCTTGCCTGGGAGAGCGAGGCGCCTATAACGTAGACGCGGGAGCCGGACCGGCGGTCCAAGAACGAAAGCGCTTCGGCCAGCGCGGCAATGAAAGTCGTCTTGCCGTTCTTCCTGGGCAAAAAAATGAACGCCTCTTTGAATCGGCGCTCATTCGTCCCGGCAAGATAGAATCCGAGAAGATTATAGATTATAAATACCTGCCACCGCTCCAATTTGAGCGGCTGGCCGAGAAGCGGGCTACCGTCAAGCGCCTGCCCCTCTTTGTGAAAGCAAAAATTCTCGATGAATCGTATAGTGAATTCGGCGTCATGCTTCCGGAGCTCGTAACGTTTATTATCGAGATCCTTTAAAAACCGCTTGGCGGTCCATATCAGAGTTTTGCAGGCGGCAATTCTGCCCGATGCAACGTCTTCGGCGTAGCTTAGGGCGCGATCGAAGTTATCAGTCAAAGTCCATCCCGTCAAGCTTATTCAGAATAGCATTAAACCCGCCTGCTGCTTTTGTTTGGCGCTCCTCCGTGAGGCGCTTATCCGCCCGAGGAGTAAGCCCGAGAGCGTTCTCGTAGGCCAGCATCATCTGCCGGAGGCTTTCAAGAGTGGTGACTATAGGCGCCTTTTTGGTACCCGTTTGCGTTTCGGTCTCAAAAGGATAGTCCTCTGAAATATAAAGCTCGGTGAGGTGGTCATATTCCATCTGCATATCGGCATAACGCGCGATCGCCGGCTCATACTCGACCGAATAAAGCCCTTTGGCTTCGAGATTCTTGCGAACTTCGCGGACGATCTTGTTACGTTTCCGTCTGATGGTTTTTTCAGTGGGCAATGCTGCCGCCTCCCTTCCGATTTTCTCTTTTGGGGCTTTCCCCCTAAAAACTTGATTTTTTGCCGCGGTTGGAAATACTTCCTGGCGCCATTGTAAAAACGTTTTTGAAAATAACTCAATAACGTGGGGGATATCCTCCGCGCCCACCCTTCTCCGGGTGCTCTGTGTTATGACATCCTGCGCAAAGCGCTTCGCCGTTGTCGACGTCAAGCTGAAGCTCCGGGTGCTCGTGCCGCGGCAGCTTATGATGCGCGATCGTCGCCGTCCTGTTTCGCCCGTAACGCTTGCAGCGTTCGCAAAAGTACTTGGCTCGTTT
>JAEEGF011962215.1_pt1 | contig 18045 bp, 15 predicted proteins | sample 9134171 | NCBI WGS metagenome assembly JAEEGF01 (sample SAMN16246542, study PRJNA631951) | gut metagenome | biome: gut microbiome; feature: rumen; material: AP-attached | host: Bos | place: Iran: Karaj | collected 2018-10
TTTTTGTATGCCAAAAAGAAAGAGTAGGGGACAGTCCATTTTGGAGAGTTATCTTCCAGGCGGAATTCTTCATCCCTTTTGTCGTAAAGATAAAATATTTTTTCGCCTATATCTCCGTTCTCAGCAACGAAGCCAAAGACAAGTTTTACAGCTCCATTATTAAACAAATCTCTGTAAATCTGTTCATCAATTCCGCCGTAGCCTTTCAGGTCATGCACCGCCATGAAGTTTTCATAATCCAAATCTATTTTATATTTCACGGCAGGTGTGAGTGTTCTTTTTGAAACTCCGTATTCTTCGATTGAAACTTTACTTGTCAGTTCAATCATTAAATCTGAGCCGATATATTCATTGTAAAGGTCGTCTATCTGTTTATAAATCTTTTTTCGTTGATCCAAAAGTTCCCTTGAAAATTCTTTCCGTAACTGTAATTGGATTTCATCCAGACTGTCCTGCAGCTCTTTATAAGTCGTGCAGTATTTGTTTCTTTTGGATGATTCAACGAATAGGGAAGAGGAAACCTTGATTGTCTGTCGTGTGCAGTTGTCGAGAGATTTTTTCAAAAGCTCCTCAAAATCACTTTTTTTATACCATGCGGATTCTTTGATTCTATCATCATTCAATGCCCGGCTCATTGCATAGACCCAATTTATGTCATTCGATTTTCTTGAATTTCCTTTGTGGCCGCTATTCAGATAAATCTTGTCGAGCTTCGGCAGAATGTATTTAGTCACCCAGGGACGATATGTTTTAAGGATTTCGCAAATCTTAGTTGTAGACAATGTGTGAGTTGTCTGCAGAGCCTTTGCAGCTTCTGCAAAAGACATTTTTTGATTAGTCTGTTTTCGTACCTTTTTCTTTGCTTCTGGAAATGGATTTCCATCATCATCAAATAAAAGTCTTGTTCCTGGCATATCTTCCATTGGTTCCGCTCCTTTAATTATATATGTTATATTATATACTAACATATATAGATAAAGCAACATTTATTTTATGGTGTAAAATAAATAAGGCTAGACCGTTCTAGAATGAAATATTTCGTAGAATAGGTCTGGACATTTTTGTCCACACCAACTGTTTTGGTCTGGACATTTTTGTCCTGACTAACTGTTTTGTACGGCCAGAAAGCGAATTTTGACGAATTTGAGGGGTTAAAAATGAAGCTGCATCTAATTGGCTCGGAGTTCCTGAAAGTTTTGTGCAGCAGCTTTTTTATTAGCCGATAATTGAACTATGGAAGAATTAAATAAAATTGAATTTACCGCAGAAGATAGAAATATTATCCGATTCTGTGTTGAAGAAAGTCTTAAAAGAGAAAAATCTGAAGGTGATGAAACACGGGCTTGGATCCTTGAACCTATTTATGAAAAATTAAAAAAACTTCGGCAGAAAGAATTGAAGAATGGAACAAGCGAAGATTCAATTTTTCTTTAATTATTGTTTATATCCTAAATATTTAGGTTTCTTCTTATAATCTAAATTCTGTCTACTAACCTAAATATTTAGGTTAGTAGACTACACCATTAGTCATTTCCGAACTTTCTAACAAGTTCTCCTAGAATGATTGTTGCCAGAACATCATTGTTTGATGATTTCTGAGTAGATTCTGAATGATAACTGTAATGTACGGTTATCGTATCTTTTCCTAGAGTGTAATAACCAGAATACAGTTTTCCATTGATTTCTGTTTCAATGTCGTAACGACCAGGAATAAAATAACTTTGCATTGTTTTACCTCCATGCAATTTTTATGCTCATATTCTTGCATAAATAAAAATCGAGCTTAAATTTTGCATAGAGATTTTTTTTCAACAAATCTTATGATCCTGGCGGAATAAGATTTGATTCTATTTCTTTTTGGAATTAGCCATGCTGAAGAACAGCTCTCCCAATGCTTCCATGATAACCTTGTATTTCGCAGCATCCTCAAACATACTCTTAAAGGCTTCTGTGCTTTCCTGGTAACATGACATTGCGGCCTTGTTGAATTCCTGAGGGAAGATGCCCTGCAGAAATACCTGAGAGTTTGAATTCTTTGCTTTATCTATAAGGTCCTGGTTTCCAAAGATTTTTTCCTGTAATGCTCCAACTACAACTTTATCGCCATCAGTGAAGTTTGCTTTGTATTTCTCATTTATCTTTGCAATGATTTCATCAAGCGGTGATTTAGGATTCTTTGCTCCGGCCGCTGATTCTGTTGCAGGTTCATACTCCCCTTTTACATCGCTCTGCAGGTTTATCTGGCCCTTGAATGTTTCTTTGAGCTTGTAATATTCGAGATTAAGAAGCTGCTCAATATCAATCATTGTTTCAGTATCTACAGGGAGAAGTTTTACAAGATATTTGCAGAACAAATATTCTTTATGTAAATCTTCGTCAAACATTCTTGTCACCTGGCTTACAAAATCGTAGTAGCGTACGAGTTTTCGAAGCTCACGGCGGAACTGATATTTTTCATTTGATGTTTTGAGATTATAGGCATCCGCAAAAGGCTTTAATGCAACACTAAGTTTTCCCAATGCGTTTTTGTCTTTATTGCTGAGTTTTCTGTATGTTTCTACAAAGTTGTTTACATCATTATCACCGTAAACACCATAGCCCCTCAAAGTCTTTTGTGTGCTATAGAGCAGGTCCGCGTTTACCTCTTCTTTCAGATATGTTTCCTGATAGAACGGCTGGAAAGCATCGTAGATTTCATCTGCAGTATTTACAAAGTCCAAAATGAAAGTGTCGTCTTTTCCGCTGCAAGTTCTGTTCAGGCGGCTCAATGTCTGGACCGCTTTTATACCACGGAGTTTTTTATCGACAATCATTGTATGCAAAAGAGGTTCGTCAAAGCCTGTCTGATATTTTTCCGCAACAATCAGGACATTGAAATTATTATGGAATTCTTCTTTTGTCTGATTTTCGCTGATATGAGAATTATCTTTGCGAACATTAAGACTTGGCTCTGAGTATTCAATGTCATTGTCTTTTACAACGCCACTGAACGCCACAAGAATATCCATATCATCATAGCCTTTTACTTTTAAAAGACGTTTTATCTCATGGAAATAGCGGACCGCTGCAAGACGGCTTGATGTGACAACCATCATCTTACCCTTCCCGCCTATTTTGTTTCTTGTCGTGTTTCTGTATGTCTCTACGATGATTTCTGACTTCTGGCTTATGTTTGTAGGATGCAGCTGCGCATATTTCAGAATGACTTTCGTTGCCTTGTTTGCCGGAAGGTCAGGATTGTCCGGGAAGTTCTTAGCGATTTTGTAGCAAGTATCATATGTCATGTAGTTTTTAAGAACATCAAGGATGAAGCCTTCTTCTATCGCCTGGCGCATACTGTATATATGGAACGGATGGAAGCTGCCATCTTCTGCCCTGGTTCCGAACATTTCGAGAGTTTTGTCTTTTGGTGTGGCCGTAAATGCAAAGAATGAAAGATTTTTGTGCTTTCCGTGAGCAATCATTTCTTTGATAATCTTGTCGTCTTTTTCGATTTCTTCTTCGGCCTTGCCTTCAATTTCTGCATATTCTTTTAAGGCATCTTCCGTATCTGCAAGAGCTGTCTTTAATTTTAAGGCTGCGCTTCCTGTCTGTGAAGAATGAGCTTCATCTACGATAACTGCATAATTGCGGCCTTTTACCTTGTCGACTTCCTCATAAATTACAGGGAACTTCTGCAGCGTAGTAACGATTATACGGTCGCCATTATTCAGTGCGTCACGAAGGTCCTTTGAGTTTTTCTTGTCGTCAATGGTTGTTACGGCTCCGAGAGTGTGGTCAAAACTTGAAATTGTGTCCTGCAGCTGCGCATCCAGAACTGTACGGTCCGTTACAACAACAACGCTAGAAAAGATCGCGTTGTTGTTTTCATCATGAAGCGAAGCCAGGCGGTAAGCCGTCCATGCAATGGAATTTGATTTTCCAGAGCCTGCACTGTGCTGAATAAGATAGTTGTTTCCACTACCCTGCTCTTTTACATCCGCAATGAGTTTTCTGACAACATCAAGCTGATGATAACGAGGGAAAATAAGTGTTTGTTTTTCTACAATCTCCACTTCCCCATCATCCGTGTATTTCTTTTCTTCTTTTACTTGCAGATGCAGGAACTTCTGCAGAATGTCCATCATGCTGTCTTTTTGGAGAATGTCTTCCCAAAGATAGCTTGTGATATAGTCTTTGTCCGTAGTTGATGGATTGCCTTTGCCACCGTCTTTTCCGGCACCTGCAGAGCCTTGATTGAATGGCAGGAAGAATGTTGATTTACCATTCAATTTTGTTGTCATGTAAACATCGTACAAGTCTACGCAGAAGTAAGCTAAAACACGGCTGTTGAATTGAAATACAATTTCGCGAGGGTCTCTGTCATTCTGCCATTGCAGCTTAGCGTTTGTTACGCTCTGGCCTGTAAGCTGATTCTTTAATTCAAGAGCGATAAGAGGTATTCCGTTTACTGTCAGGACCATATCAACGGATTTAGAACAATCTGCAGAATAAAACCACTGTCTATAACATTCGATTGTGTTTTTCTTATAAAGCTCTGCAGAAAGCTCATTCAAAGAAGATTCCGGCTTGAAATAACATACCTTAAAAGAAATTCCGCGATGCTTAAAACCATGTCGCAAAACTGAAAGCATGCCGTCAGATGTTACGGCATTGCTGAAGCATCTGCAGAAAGCATCCTCTGTGTTGCCTGGATTCTGAGCTTCAAAGCGTTTCCATTCTTTGCCTTGAGTGTCTTTTATAAAATTAACAAGGGTAGACTTGTAAAGGCCGTAATTTGTGTTGAAAGTATCACTACCCTTTTTATAGCCGCCCTGGTCCGAGATTAAAAAGGCTTCGATGGATTCTTCAAAGTTTTTTTCTTTGGTCCTAAGTTCTTCTAAGGTATATGCCATTACTGCACCTCTTTCTTTCCGGTTACATATTCATAAATGAGAGATTTTTTATAGGTTTCAAGTTCTGTGATGAGCTGCTCTTTTTTTGTGATAAGCGTTTCAATTTGAGAACATTTTTCTTCAAGATAATCAACGATTTCTTTTTGTTCTGATATATCTTTAGGTGCAGTAATTCTTAGAGAACGTACTTCATCCCAATTTAAGCCTTGTCTAACGCCTGCTCCCATTCCATAGAAGCCTTTTAAAATATCAAATGTATGCAAAAGATAATAAAAATAAAGAGGAAGATTGTTGCTTTTGTTTCTAAGAGAAAGATATGCAGATGTTATAATTCCTTTCTCCTTTGCAAGTCCTACTCTTAAACTCTTATGGTCATTTTGCAGGTCTGTCAAACGCAAGACTAAATCGTCAGCTTGTATGATATTGTAGCCTTCAAAGTTTTCAGGAAGTAAACCAAAGGTTGTGTTTATATTTTTTCTAATGATTTTTCCATAACTCAGAGATAAAAGGTTATTTTCTTGTAAGCCTACATTTTTATTTTTTACAGGAGCGAATATTTGTGATAGATAAAAACAATCCCAATCTTCAGGAATCTCGCCAATCCATTCAATGCTGCTGTCTTTCATTTTGCGGTTAGGTCGGATGCCTTTTGTTACGGCCTGTGTGATTATGGCATTTTTTAGCAGCTTATATTCTTCGATACTTTCATTTGTCTTTGTCAGAACGGCATCTATTTCAGAACATTTTTCATCAAGAAATGCGGCGATTTTCTGTTGCTCTGAGAGAGGTGGAAAAATATATGGAATATTAAGTAAATCAGATGCGTTTAATGAACTTCTAACTCCATCATCTCCCATTCGATTAAATATTTCTCTTTGCCACATAGATAAAAAGAAATACTCTCCAAACTTTGTATTTACACCATTTTTTTTGTGCAAAATAATATATGCAGGAGAAACAATACCTGTGTATGGAGATAGACCAACCCTACTTGTAGAAATATTTTGTAAATCAATCAATTTGAAAACTAATTCATCTACATCCAATATTTGATAACCAGAAAATTCTTCAGGTTGCAATCCTGTTGTATCTTCTTTATTTCTTTTTATAACTCCATTTAAAGTGAGAGCTAATCTTTCATATTCTGTAGACTTATCACCTACAATGTATTTATGATTTGTATAATAGTTTTTTGTTCGAGAAATTGTCCAATGTTCTGGAATAGAACCAATCCAATCTACTCCGCTATCCTTCATTGTTCTTACCATTATTTTTCTCCTAAAAGTGATTTAAGAGATACGCTAATTTCTTCTTCCAATTTTGTTACGCGTGCAAAAACATCTTCTACTTTTTCAGGAGCTTTGTATTCATAGAAATAACGAGTCATTGGAATTTCATAACCAATTTTTATTTTCTTAGGTTCATACCAGGCATCAGGAGAAAAAGGCAACACTTCCCTCTTGAAATATGAATCTATATCTTCATTCATAGGAATAGTTTCTGAATCTTCAAGCCTCTTGTCGGCAATCGGTTTTCCTTTCTTGTCTTTCAGAATATTGCCTTTTTCATCTTTCTGTGGTTGCTCGACAATAACTTTGTTGTAACCAAAATCTGTTGTGTCAAAAATCTTGCTTTCACAATAGATGCTGTCCTTATTTCCGTAAACTTTATTTTTGAAATCACTGTAAGCTTTTACAAGCATTTCTCGACAGTTATCGGAAATATCGTTTTTCTTATCACCTATTGCTTTTCTGCGTTTTGTGTAACATTCAGAAGCATTGATGAGCTGTACCTTCCCTACCCTGTTTTCCTTTTTGTCTTTATTCAGAATCCAAATATAAGTACTGATAGGAGTATTCATGAACATATCTGTTCCAAGTTGTATAATACAGTCAAGCCAATCGTTTTCAAGAATATAGCGGCGGATTTCACTTGGGCCGCTTTCTGCATCACCTGCGAATAAAGGAGAGCCATTCTGAATGATTGCCATTTTTCCGTGAGAGTTCAATTTAGCAAGTCCATTCAAAACAAAAAGTTGTTGGCCGTCATTTATTTTTGGAAGTCCAGGAGCAAATCGTCCGGCTTCTCCAAGCGAATGTTCCTTTTCAACGGCATCCTTTTCTTTTTTCCAATCAATGCCAAACGGTGGATTAGATATTATGTAATCAAAAGTGAATCCCTTGAATTTATCATCGCTTAAAGTGTCTCCGAATCGCATATTGTTCGGATCGCCGCCACGAATCATCATGTCTGCTTTTGCAATACCAAATGTTGATGGATTGATTTCTTGTCCGAAAGTTACGACTTCTGTATCTTTATTGAGGGTTGCGATGCGTTCCTGCATACAAGAAAGCATCTGGCTTGTTCCCATTGCCATATCGTAAACAGTGCAGCTTTTTGTTGTAGAAAGGTCAGAATCACTTAGAAGTACATCTGTCATAAGATAAATAATATCGCGGCTAGTAAAGTGCGCTCCGGCCTGGTCGTCATAACTTTCTGAAAAACGGCGGACTAAATCCTCAAAAATATAGCCGCAATCTACGGCACTGATTTTATCTGCTCCCAGATAGCCTTTTTCGCTATTAAACTCCTTGATTACAAGATAAAGGCAGTTTGCTTCTACAAGCCTTTTGATTACATTATCAAATTCAAAGCGTGCAAGAATGTCCTGAACATTGTCAGAGAATCCTTGAATGTAATCGCGGAAGTTTGCTTCAATGTTTCCTGGGTCTTTCAGAAGAGAATCAAAAGTAAATTTTGATTTATTATAGAACTGATAGCCAGATGCCTGTGTCAAAAAGCCGTCTACTACAGCCATTTTTTTTACGTTTTCCCAGGTTTTTAATACTTCCTCATGTGTTGGAAGAAGGCAATCATGGAATCTTTTTATAACTGTAAAAGGCAGTATTACAAGGCCATATTCATGTGGTTTGAATGGTCCGCGCAGCACATCAGCGACAGCCCACATCATTGCAGATTTTTCTTGAATGTTTACACCAACATTTTTAATCAAAGCATCATTGGAAGTCATTATAGTTTATCCTTCATAAAAAACATTTTATCTATTATATCATTAAATAGGCTTTTTAGGGTGAAAAAAGATATACATATTGTCAAAATAACCTAAATATTTAAGTTCTTGTTACAGATAATAAAAATATACAAATGATGTAAATATATACTAATGAAATCTAATGTATATACAAATGAAATCAAATTGACATATTTATATTGTTTGTATATACTAATATTTGTTAAGAGGTGAATATGAAAACTATTTGTTTTGCTTTACAGAAAGGTGGCGTTGGAAAGACTTCTATCAGTGTATCAGTTGCGGCCGAACTTGCTAAAAACGGCAAGAAAGTTCTGCTTATAGACGCGGACCCTCAGGGAAATGCATCGAGCTGGCTTTTAACTGCCTTAAACAAGGAATTTGCGGATGTTCTTTTTGGAGATGCGACTTTGAAAGAAGCTGTCATGGAATCGACAGTTAAAAATCTGTTTGTTTTGCCAACTGCAGGAACAGATACACGCCTGAATGAATATTCAGAGACAAAAGCCCTCACCTCTCAATATAAAATTGCTGATGATATTATGCCGTCAGTTCGTCTTGATGGTTATGACTACTGCATCATAGATACAAGTCCATCTTTTAAGGCTTTGGAGCGTTCCTGCGTTGCTGCAGCTGATGAAGTTGTGGCTGTCCTTACTTTGAGCAATATGGGAACGGATGGACTTGAAATATTCGGAAACCATCTTGCGAACGCTAGAAAAGAAATGCGCCTGGGCGAAAAGCCTGTTTTCAATAAGATTGTTCTGAATAATCACAACCAGAGCTTTAAGCAGCAGAAGGAAATCCTTACACAGATTGAAGAAGCAACAGGAGCCTTCCAGAAGTTCATCGTTCCGCAGGATCAGGTCTTTGACCGTGCCTGCGGTGGTCACGGCTCTATCGATATGTTTAAGGCAAAGCCGGAAACAATCGCGGCAATCGAAGAGATTGCAAGGAGTTTATAATGGCACTTTCAAGAAATTCAGCAGCTGCAACTGTACAGACAGCAGATGTTTCTAAGCAGCTGGAAAGTTTTAATTCTGCAGTTACGGCAACGCCTGCAGAAGAGAAAAAGACGGATAAAAGCGTTATGATTTCAATGCGTATTCCCGAATCAATGAGAAATGAGCTTAAATCTTATTTTGCTGCACATGGCATGAGCCTTTCTAACGGTCTTATTGCAAGTGCTAACTTTTTGAAGCTGGAAGAACAGATGGGAGCCGTTACCCTCTCAAACGGAATCGTAATTAAGCGTAAGTAGGCTTAAAATAGCCCCTCAGACGCGTCAGAAGGGCCTTTTTAGCGGTCTTTTAAGGAAATCTGAGTTATTTACCACTTAATATAAAAAAGTGTGTAAAATGAGGTTTTAGGGTGATTATATGGCAAAATCTATAGCTGAAATTTTAAGAAAAAAGTATCCGACAGGCACAGATGTAGGCAAACTTTTTGTTGAAACAACAGTAAAGGATATTTCTTGCTGGGAAAAGAATAAGAAGCCTAAACAAGCATATACACAAGAAATGTTGAATGATGCTTATTATGAATTATCTCCTGAAGAAAAAAGAAAATTTGATTATTACGCTGATATTCATGATACCTTGATTGCGATTTACGACAGAAATCAGGCTTATTTTCAGCAGTTTATGAGCGGATATTACAGAATTGTTTACACCTTAGAAGAAATAGGTCGTGCAGAAGATTTTTCTAGAAGAGCCTTAAAGTTTAGGGATTATATAAAACCTGAAAAGAAAAATGAATTTTTGTCTGAAATTAATGGGCTTATGCTTTTATCAACTTTTACTAAAAATAAGGAACGAGTTGAAGAAATAAAACAGGCCTGGAAGCAGAATCATGCAACTGTCTTAGATTTTGAGAGTTGTGTTGAATATATGGCAATTCTTGAAACACTTTATAATCTTTCTATTGGTGATATTAAAACATTTTTTCTTGAAGAAATTGCAGAAAAACTTAGTTTGATGAATAAGGTTTTAGATATTACGAAAATGGTGGCTCCTGATGTTTCTGATTATTTTGAAATAAGTGATTTTTTTATTTTTAAGGAAAACGGCACTCTTTACTCTAGAAATGGTGGTACAGCTCTTTATAAAGAGTGGGTATCATCGAAAAAAAATTTTTCTGAGCAAGAACTAAATCTTTTTGTAAAACGTTATTCAGCACATATCGATTCGATAAAAAAAGATTTTCAAGGAGAGAATTGATGGCAAAAGAAGAAATCCATAGTTTACCAACGCTTGAAAAGCCAGAACTAGATAGACCAGAACATAAAGCTCCTTTTGAACATACTCCTAGCAGCGTTCCTCTTGATTTAATGCAAAAAACAATGGCAAATCATTCTGATGTAAAACTTATGGAAGCCAGACAGGCCGCAATCTCTAAGGGAAATAAAAAGTTTGAAGTTGTTGAGAATGTTGATGAAGGTCAGATAAAGGTTCGTCAGGAAACTGATGATTATACGACAGAACTTACTTTCTTCTTTCAGGAAACAAAAAAACTGCCGCAGCCTGCAAAAAAGATTCTGCGTTATGTAATGACAAAGATACCAGAGCAGGCTTTTAGCAATAAAGTTTTATATGGGGATAAAGTTAGATTTCCTCTAAAAGATATTGTTGATGCAGGAATTTATACTAACATTGAATCTGCAAGAACTGGATTTAAGGCAGGTGCTAAGGCTCTTGTAAATATTGCGATTGAAGGCGAAATGAAAAGAGGGAAGGGGAACCGGAAAGAAAGTTTCAAATGGTCATACGGACATCTTTTCCGTAAAGCATCCATTGTAAATGGAGTTTGTCAGATAGACCTTGAAACTGAAAATGATTGGAATTTTATAATTCCTAACTTTGAGATTTCTCCAAGATATGTCTATCAGCTTACAAATCGCAGTTTTGATTTAGCAGAAGCTCTTTTTTATTATGCAAGACTAAGAAGTAACTGTAAAAATATTGCTTCAAAAGGTTATTTTGAATTAAGTCTAAGAGTTTTGCAGCAAAGGCTTGCTTTGCCAGAAGAAACACCAAATCCGGCAAGGGATATAAAAAAGCCTATAATTGATTGTATAGCCGAATTGAATGAAAGAGAAAAAGAAACTCATAATTATTACATTGAGATTGAAGCTGATAAAAACGCCTCTGCAAAAGAATGGATTGAAACAGGTCATATAAAAATTTGGTTTTATAATGAGTATCTTGAACAATACAAGCGATATGCAGAAGCTCGCTCTAATAAGATTGAGCAGGCCGCAAAACACAAAAAAGAAGCAAAAATCCAATAATTTACGTTGAAGAAAAAGACAAATTTCCCATAATTCACGTTGATGGATTATGCAATATTCCCATATTTTACGTTGATAACCTATATTTTACGTTTAAATTCCTACATTTTACGTTGATAGCTTGTTTTGTAAGTCTATATAGAATAAGGATTTATAAAATGCTTTTTTCCGCAATTGATTATAAGCAATGCTGTCTAAAAATTTTGTTTTTGTTTTTTTTTGTTTTATGATGTTGCTAACGATAAAAAAAATTGGGTGGGAATAAAATCGTGTCGTTTGCAGTAGACGGAACATCTGCATTAAAATACAAAGAAGAACTCATTAACTCTTACAATGTAGGCCAGAATTCGGAATTCCTCAAAATTCGCAGTGCCGAAGATAAAGGCAGAAATGCAAACAAAAGCCGCATTGTCGAAAAGGCTCTTAAATTTCCGTATATTGCACCTAATTCTAATTTCAATGTAGCCTGGCTTGTTTTCGACATAGACAGAGAATTTAATCCCATTGAGCTTGAAGATAAGAATATTGCATACCCGAATTATGTTGTTTATAACCCTGAGAACGGACACGCACATCTCTGGTATCAGTTAAAAAATCCGGTTTACTGCCAGGATAATTTCAAGGCTTCAAAACCGTATAAATATTATAAGGCAGTTTATAAAGCCCTTAGAAAAGTTCTTGGAGCAGACGAACATTTTGGCGGAAAGTTATGCAAGAATCCGCTGCATCCGCAATGGAAGTCAATTCAACTTTCCAATTCAGCCTATTCGCTTTCAGAACTTTCAGCTCATTTAGATCTGAATTGGAAAGAGGACAGAAAAGCCAGGTATGCTAGAAAAGTTTCTGTAAACACAGATGTTGTTGAAGAATTTGGCGGAGCAGAGAAGGGCAGCCGCAATTCTTCACTCTTTGACTTCTGCAGGTTTAAGGCTTATGCGCACAGAATGACCGCAGATTGTTCTGAAGCTGAATTTGTCGAATGGTGCGTTGAGTGTGTCCGTGAAGCTGATAAAAATAATCCTTTGCCTATCGGAGAAGAGAGCAGGGGAGAGCAGGAAATCCGCCAGATAGGAGAATCCATTGGCTATTGGACTTGGGCGAACCTGGAGCCGTTAAAAATCAAAAAAGAAAAGTATGATGACAAGGACAGAGAACGTTCCTTGAAAGTCCGTCAGAAAAAAGCTGAAAAGAAATTAAAAAAGATTGAGCGCTACATGAAAAAGCATCCAGATGCTTCAAACAGAGCCATTTCGAGAGCCCTGGGCGAAGGTTATTCCACAGACACAGTAAACAGAGCCGTAAAGATTATAAAAGTTGCTCAGGCTGCTAAAGCTGAACAGAGCAAAGAATCTGCAGCCCAGGTAGTTGGTTTAGTACCCCCTCAGACAATGGTTAGTGAGAGATTTGTTAATCAGGTTGTAAGCTCCGCAGGAGCTTCGGCCTTGGGGGCAGGGGGGTAAAGGTTCTAGTGTTTATTTTTAGTTTATTTTGAATTTGCTGCTGCTGCTTTTTTTATCGGTAGTTTTGTTTTTAATTGTTATATTTTTGGGGAGATTGAAAAACCTATATATTTAGGTTATTATTTTTTTATGGAAAGTGTAAAACAGTCTATTGACCGTCATATCGGTGAGATTAAAAGTGACAGTACCAGGCTAAAAGCTGAACTTGAATATCTTTATAGAATTTCAGAAGGTAAATCAAAGATTTATGTTGATGCTGAAAAATTGGAACAACTGTTTGAAAAAGCTGAAGAACTTTATCGTACGATTGAACGGCTAGAGCGTGCCAATACAATTCTCTACCAGAACAGAGGAAAGGCATCTTTAAAAAAATCTGCTGCATCCAAAATAAACGGAGCTAAAGGCGGCAGGCCTCCTAAAGAAATTTCGGCTGCCAGGAAAAGAATAAATGAGCTTGAAGATAAATGGGTTTCGGGTAAGCTTACTGCAGAGGAAGAAAGAGAGCAGGAGCAGCTTTATCATCTTGTTTATGAATGGGAGAATAAAAAGAAACCCAAATAAATAGGTTATGAACCGACACGTGTCGGTTCTATATCAACGGTGAATCTGATTTTCACGTGTTCTTTCCCGGGCATATTCAAAATGTCTTTCCAAATATTTTGGTTTTCTTTCATGAAGCTCTGCATAATTATTTACGCCTTCGGCATCCATATCATCCGCAATCTGCCGGAAGGTTTTTGCACTTGCTTCTGAAACAAACATAGTCTGTATTTCTGCAGTTCCAAAATTGTGCATGGAATTTCCATTTTTATCTGTGAAATCATAGCCGTTTAATTGTCTCTCATATTTCCTTATTTTTTCGTCATACATGTGTTTGATTTTTGCAATAAAGCCCTTTACACCTTGTTTAATTTTTTGAATCAGCGTTTTAGTATCTTGTTTCTTCTGGAAAGTATTTGTGAATTCCAAATCTATCCAGGCATCCGTATCTGTTCCTTTTGCAAAAGACAGAGCTTCTTCCCATTCATTTATTTTTGTAGATTTTTCTCTGTATTCCTTTCTGTATTCAAGCATCGATTCCTGGTTGTCGTCAAAAATCTTTTGCTGCTGCTTAAAATATTCGTCAGCCTTTGTATAATCCTCATTATATTTTTCGACTGCATCATTAAGTTCTTTTCTGTCTGCAGCCAAAGCAGATTCTCGTTTTTCCAGGTCTGATTCCTTTTCTTGATTAGCGGCCGCATCTATTTTTATCTGTTCTTCTCGGGCAGAAATATCCTTTTCTTTTTCTTCAACGGCCTTTTTTTCTGCTTCTAGGGTAGATACATCTTTTTCTCGTTCAGAAAGTTCTTCTGCTTTCTGTTGCTGCTGCAGCTCGGTTTTATCTTGCTTTGCTTTTTGGTTATCTAATATTTCCTGCCTGAAATCCTGAGACTTCTGGACTTCGTAAAGTTGGTTATATTTCGCTTTATAATCCTTGTCTACGGAAGTTTTAACTTCTTGATAAAGGTCTTTGCGTATCTGTTCAATGTCGTTTCTGTATGCTTCTGTTTCTTCGTTGATTTGTCGGGCTTCTTCGAGCTGGCTTTCAGCTTCTTCAACGACCTGGACTTTTGATTCCAGATAGGAATCTTTTTCAGTCTGTTCTTTTTCCTTCTGGGCCTGCTCGGCTTCTTTTTTTGCGAGAGCTTCTTCCTTTTCTTTTAGCTCTTTTTCTTTCTCAGCAAGTTCCCTTTCTTCCTCGTCTATATAATCAAGCCTGGTAGAAAGTTCATTGTAAAGTGCGAGATTTTTTTCCTGGAGATTTTTGTCCTTTGATTCAATGTAATCTTGTGTATCTAAATGCTGTCTGTGTTCGCCAGGATTCTTAATTTTATAGCCGTGTTTTTCAAACAGACGGACAAGGCAATCTCTTTCATTCTTGATCCACTGCATTTGTGCAGTGAGCAGTCTGGTCTTTATCGGCTTGCCTTTTTCGTCTACACGGCTGCTCATAAACTCTTCATACTGTGCCTGCCTTTCCGGATTTTTATAATGCTTTTCTGCAATATGAATACCGTATTTTTTTTCGATGGCAGAAACATCAAGTTCTTTGCTTACAAAGCCCTGGGCAGCAAGAGCCTCAGTTAATGAGTTTTCTACATCAAGGCCATTAACACGGCTTTTCTTTTCAATTTCTTTTCCCGTGAGTTTATCAAGCAGGCTTTCTTTTTTGTTCTGTTCGTCTATGAAGTTCTGCCATCGGTTTCTTGAAACGGGAATGTAATCAACGTGCATATGAGGTGCGCCTTGAACTCTGCCGCCTTTTCCATCATCCCTGGTTTCATCATCGTGATAATATGCTCCGATAACTTCCATGTTCGGATTTCGTGCTTTGAATTCTTCCAGAGCTTCAATGTAAATCAAGCGTACTTCTTCAGGATTGTCCGGCAGATTATCTTTGTTTCCAAGCGTAATTATGTATTCATAAACCGGAACTTTGTTCTTTGAGTTTTTGATTTTTTCGTAGTATTTTTTTCCGCTTTTAATTTTTCTGTCGGAGCGTTTTTGCTTTGCGTCATATTTTTCTATTGCTTCGGCAAAGATTCTCTCATAGGCATCTTCCGGCTTCTCATCGAGAATTACATGAGTTTTTGCCCATTCTTCGTGTTCCTCTTCGGTTTTGTTTTTAAAGCCTATGTGTTCCTGGTTTTTGCAGTATTCTTCATCACGAATATTGTGTTCTCTGTTCGCCTGAGATTTGGTTGCCCTTACAGTTCCCTTTGTGTCTTTCGCATCTTCTTTGCGGCCGCCGTTGTGAAATGACACAGTGTAATATTGTTTCTTCGCCATTTAATCGCCCTCGCTATCGCAAGAATCCGGCCTTCTGGCCGGAGATATAATCAATCTGTTTTCTCAGATTGATTATATCTTGGATTTTGACGTGTGTCAAAATCAATAACCCAATATTGTTTTTGTCATTCTGCACTACGCTTGAACAACAAAAACCATTGGGCCCCAAACCGTATCGTCGGTTTATCTCTCGTTAAGGGCAAGCCCTCAACACTCCCAGGGGGCGCACCCCCTCGAAAAAATCTTGCTTTATTGCAGCTTCTGAACGAAGCCTTATCAAGCTCGCTTTTTTCTCACCCACGTGAAATATTCCTCGATTCAAACTTGCGATGTTTCTGCAGGAAACTCGCAAGTCCTCATCTTCGTCATATTTCATTTTTTGACTGCTCCGAAGGTTCTTCCGCTAATCGCTCCAGGATCTTCTACGCAGCCAAAAAACTGTTCCGTAAACTGCGTTTACGGTGCTTTGGAAAACTACGTTTTCTCAAAGCCTGACCTTCGGTGTCCGTAAATATATATGTTATAATATAAACTAACATATATATTTACGGCGGCAGAAACTATATTTCTACCGCTTGTTTCATTTAATCTTTTCTGTGTGACAACTAGTAAAGTGGTGCTTTAATGACAAATGGATTTTTTCGTGGTATATTAAAAGAGCCTTGAGTAGACATCTGGGTGGGTAATGATAACCCTCTTTCATTTGTCCATTCAAGGCTTCTTGTTAGGAATTAAGAGAGCCGAGGAAAGCCATGCTATTGCGTGTCTCACCGTTTGAGTGGGTGGCTATGTTGGTGAATTGCATACCAGGGTAGACCGTGCTGAGGCTCTTTTTTTATTCTTGTTAGACCTCTCCAGATTGCGTTATTTGGATTTTATCCGTACATTTAACCGTCATTTAAAACAATTGACTTGTTTGAACTTTGTGATATATTTGACTTGTCGTTTACGTCAGAGATAGCCGCTGCGGTGTTTCCTACGGGATTCTGCGACAGAGGACTGCTGCCCTCTAACGACATCTGGGGCTAAGAAGACAGCACCCACCTGTTCGCGGAGAAAAGAGTGTTCAGGTTTGTAGCCATAACTTGCCGTTACAGCTTTTATGGTTTCTGTTTTCTTCTCCGTTTTTTTTATGGAGCAGGCTTTTGAGCCAGATTTGTTACAAAAGCTCCATTTTTTTTTCGATTGGAGAACCTCAATAGGAAATAAGTTCCTTGCGACTGTACTTCAATCGTGTTTTTGTAAGAATCCTTGAGTGGTCATTTGATTCGGCAATGAGAGCCGTCTAGGATTTGCCCATTCAAGGCTTTTTTTTAGGAATTAAGAGAGCCGAGGAAAGCCATGCTATTGCGTGTCTCACCGTTTGAGTGGGTGGCTATGTTGGTGAATTGGATGCCAGTAAGTGGGGTTTCTGGGATAATTCAGACGATCATCGTGACACAATTACAAAAATGGCAGAAGGATTAAACTTAGGAAGATTTGACTAAAGAAGATGTCTAAAAATCATTATACTGAATACAAGTACTACTCTTCTCATGACTTAATCGGTAAAATAAATCGCTGGTGCAGCGGATTATATTTAAGCTCAAAAAAGTATGCAGAAATGAGGGAGACTTTACGAATACGAATTAAGTTCCTACATAGCTACAATAGAAATAAATCATTTTTTCAAAATGACATTCAGAATGAAGTATTCGGAGTTTTAATAAATGATTATAAACTTTACCGTGAACATGAATGTAATGATTTTGCTGTTGAACTCAGCCCTTCAAATCAGCACATGAATAAATATTTTAAGAACCTTCAAAAGCAGCTCTTATCTGCCTTAAATCAATTGGATCGATGTTGGGGTTTTTACGGTGTTTGGGGATACGGAATGAATTACGGAAAGTGTCATATTGAACAGGAATTAGATGTTATCGGAATTCATAGAAAATTAAATACTGCAATTGAATGCTTAAAAAAAGTTGCAGAAGAAACAGGAAATAAAGATTGTATTGAAACACTTTCAGAATTAGAAAAATGAGACTCTTGTTGCTATACAATAATTTTAAATTTTAAGTTTAATGAAAAATACTTAATCCAATAGTATATTAAAAATTGCCGGGCGAGATTCCGTTAAATCGGCCAAGCTGGGCAACGCGGCGTTTAGTGTTGGACGAGGAAAGCCATGCTGTTGCGTGTCTCACCGTTTGAGTGGGTGGCTATGTTGGGAAATAGATTACCAGGGTAGACCGTGCTGAGGCTCTTTTTTTATTCTTGTTAGACCTCTCCAGATTGCGTTATTTGGATTTTATCCGTACATTTATACGGAATTTTTACAAATAGAAAGCTTAAACTTTTTTATATTTCAAAAAGAAAGAGTAGGGAACAGTCCATTTTGGAGAGTTATCTTCCAGGCGGAATTTTTCATCCCTTTTGTCGTAAAGATAAAATATTTTTTCGCCTATATCTCCGTTCTCGGCAACGAGTCGAAAGACAAGTTTTACAGCTCCATTATTAAACAGATCTCGGTAA
>JAEEGF012416252.1_pt1 | contig 18044 bp, 19 predicted proteins | sample 9134171 | NCBI WGS metagenome assembly JAEEGF01 (sample SAMN16246542, study PRJNA631951) | gut metagenome | biome: gut microbiome; feature: rumen; material: AP-attached | host: Bos | place: Iran: Karaj | collected 2018-10
GTTTATTAAACCCCCCCCCCATAAACTTAATTATAAGTTGTTTTACATTTGTGAATTTCATATCGTTTGTTTATTTAATTGATAAGTTGCTCATGGGAATCGCCCATCTTTTGACCAATAATATATTGAGGAATACTTAATAAAGTACTTGAAAGACCAGCCCTATTAGCAGGATTATCAGTTTTACACATACCGCTATTTACATCTTCAAAATTTGGTATACTATCCCAAGTAGTATAAGGGAAAAGACCAGGATAACTTTCAAGAGCATCATGCATAAATTTAACAACATCATCTATTGTTGTATCGCCTGAAGGAATATCACCACCATTATCAGGTTCAACTTTTATCCATCTAATGTGTCTTGTTGGAAAGTTAATTAACCCCCCCCCGATGAATTTAATTATAAGTTTGAGTGGATTTTGTATTTTCATATTGTTTGTTGTTTATATTTCTATAATTTTATTTATCTGCCATAACATATTCTCCAAGGAAAATACATTTTTCTATCATATTATTATTATCAAATGTAGTAAAAAGTAACATAGGAGAAGAAAGGTTTTGTATTTCATCATAATAACAAAACCAAATTCCTTTTTTACCAGATTCATATAAATGACCACGATAACTTTGTATATCATTAAAAGTTTCAGGAATAACATGATTATTAAGTAATTCTTGTGGTAGCATTGTTGTAATTTGCTTTTTATAAAATTGATATATTTCTTCGTATCCTATATCACCAGAAGGAGTATTCCCCCCCCCCATTACAACAATCTTTTTCTTCAATAGCTTTGTGGATTTTATGAAGTTCCACAATCTTTTTGGTATAAGGTGTCATTTTCTAAATAATTCTTAAAGTTTATTCTATCTTTATTTGTTCCAAGAATATATATTTGATTTGTATTAAAAGGTATAATAGTAATACCATGTTGTTGTTTTATGTGAATAACACTTCCACCTTTAAACATAGTAATACCATCAAAATATATATCCTTTGATATTAGAGAATCAAAGTTGTCTTTCATATAGGTATCAACTAAACTATCTATATTACTTTTACCAACTTTTGTTTCTGTTTTTAGAGGATTAATTATATTTAATTTGATATATTTTATATTTCCAAATTGTTTAGCATAATCTATATCATCAGTAAAACAAAAATATTTACAACCTTTAGTTAGAAATTTATTATCAAATTCTTCAAATTCATAATAAGTTCCATGATATAATATATCTCTTATTAAACTATTAGGAAAAATAGTTTCTAAATATCTTTTATAATTAATATCATTTAATAATTCTTCTAAAGGTTTATTTAGAATATTATAATCAATCATAAATTATTTAGTTTTAAATCTAAGACTAACGCCTGGATTCATAATAAGAAGTAAAGCAAGTTTTGTTCTTAAATCTAATTGAAGATAATTAATATCATCTTCTGTCTTACAAAACTTTTCTATTATTTGATTATAATTATATCCTCTATATTTAGTATTAATATAACTAACTGGTTTAAAATCATATGGAAGTCTATCTCTAATTATAATAGAATTTTCCAATTTTAATGAATAACCATAGTTATTTGTTTTATAAACTACATAAGGAATACCATCATATTCTTTTCCTTGTGCTTTAGCATTAATTGCTTCTAATTTGTTATATACTTTTCTACCAGAATCTATAAGTTCTTGTTTTCTTTTTCGTGTAGCACCATAATCTATCGAACGATAGTTTTCATTAAATACAAACTTTCTAAATCTTATAGTACCAATACCATGTCCAAATTTATAGGTATTTCCTTCAAGAATAATTTTATGTACTTGACAATAATAATCAAATAGATAAGTTTTATATTCGTCAAAGGTTAATTCAGACTTCTTTTTGCATAATTTCAACTCTTTAAAAGTTTTATGCTCATTTTTAAGAATAGAACACCATTTAGCAAGTTCTATAATATCTTGTCTTTCACCTTTTGTATCTTTCTTTAAAAGTTTTATAACATTCTTTTCTAATTCAAGTAAAGGATTATATGCTTGATTAACAAATTCAATTGGATAATCATCAAGTATTAAATTGTAGTTAGTTGCAATATTTCCTTTACGGGCGGAAAGATAGTTATAACAAGTTTCTTTAGCATTAGAAATTCGGTCTGCTTTTCTGACAAGACGCTCATATTCTATAATAGCTTTATTCCTAAACTTTAAATAAATAGTTTTAGGAGTTATGTCAGCAGTAAGACTTTTCATTACTTAATTAGATTAGGAGTAGGAACTTCATTTGTTTGACGAACAATTTGAGGATTCATTTCATCAAGAACTAACTTCTTTAAATCATAAATCATATCCTCAGAAATCATAAATTCATCATCATCAGAATAATTATAGTTACCGTCTATATGTTCTTCTTGTATCTCAATAGGATATTCAAAAGGAGATTCAACTATTATTGAACCTAAATTTTTAAAATCAGCATCGTTTATAGCATTAATATAAATATACTGATTTATATAATCATAAGTAACATTCCTACAAAAACCAGGAAGATGTTTATAAAACTTAGATGAAGCTTCTTTTACAAAAGCTATTTCAATAGGATTTTCAACACCTATTGTTCTAACAGAAAGAAAAGGAAGATTGTTATCAAGACGAACAGGTCTTGGAACTCTTTGAGTACTTCTCTTTATAATAGGTAAATCAAAATCAGCCGTATTAGGAACATCTCCATCAGGAACATTCACAAGACTAATACGATATCTTTGTTGAATTACCTTATCAATATAATTATGTCTTTCAAAAGATTGCCTAATTAATTTATTCCTATTATGAATAACAGCAAGGCGAATAGCGTTCCTAACAGGGACACTATTCGCTTGCTGAATACTGTGAGCAATCTCTGAAACAAGTTGGTTTATAGAAGCCATCTTATTAGAGGTTTATTTATTATTATTACTTGTACTATACAAATATAGGTAAAAATTTGTAAAGTACAAAAAATATTAACCATTGTAAATCAATTATTACAATACCTATAAGTCCAGCATAAAAATCATTAATATTAGCAACATGAGTATTAGTAGGTTTAGAATCTATATATTCTTTTACTCCACAAATTATAGCCGCAAACGCTGTTGATAATAAGATGTTCGCCCATAAAGGAAGAAAGAATAATAGTAAGATTATACATACATTAGTTATATATGATGCTAATAACCAATGTTGTAATTTGTCTTTTTCCGTGAAATATTGTTTTATCTTTTTGAACATTATGAATTTAAATATTTCCAAATTTTACTCATACCATATGGATTATCCATATCATCAAGCCAATTTAAAGCATCTTCTACAAATAATTCATCAAGCATATCATCGTTATAACCAGGGAAACGCTTTTTGTAAAGATTGTAATTATCACTTTTAATCATATTCATAACTACATAAAAATCATATTCATTATAATTATTTAGAATATCATTGGATTTTTTAAGACTATTATAAATTTGAGTAGTTTTCTCAAGTTTATAAAAAGGAGCATAAAGATTTCCATTCTTTGTTGCTATATACATTTTAGCAACATCTTCTTCAGCATATTTCTCATTATAATGACCATCAGAAATTATACACCAGATTTTTCTTTTAAGACAATGTTTTTCTTCTTTATCTAAATGGTCAGAAACTTTATTACTAAGAACATGAATTATATTAAGAAGATTATCTTTTGTTAAAATATCTTCGTGTTCAATTATATGTTTATAAATACTCATAATTAACTGTAATTTTGTATTATAAAGTTTTTCATCTTAATAAAGTCTTGCGATTCGAACTTAAAGAATTTATTTATCATTGGTATTGTTACCTTCAATGCATTATTTCCAAATTCAGCAATAGCAAAATTTCCAATTGGATATGTTGCTTGCTTACTATTGAGCATTGAAGTCATAGTTTCATCAACAAGTTTATTAAAATCAATATCACCGTTTTTATCAGCAAGAACTTTAAGAATGTTATTAACTTTATAAAAGTTGTTTTCAATAGCCATACGAATCATAGGTCGTATAGCACCAATCAGAAAATCATTTACAGCTAAATCATCAACAAGAGTATTAATATAGCTTTTAATTCCTTCGCTAACTTTAACAACATTCATGGCTATAATGTTTTAGTTAAAAATTGTTCATAAGTTGTTTCAGGATGTATCCTGGAATATTCTTTAAATCTATTAAACAAATCTATATCTTTGTTCCTTTTATCTGAAACATTAGATTTAATTTGCTTAATGATTTGAAGTTGTTTTTCAAGAAGTTGTTTACCATCTTCTCGTTGTTCAACTTTATCTCTAACTAAAAACAGAAGCTCTTGTTGTACTATATTTTGTAATTGAGTATTTATTGATTTATAGTTTTCATCATTTGATAAAGCGTCGCTTGTATATTTATCAATATTTGCTACTTCAGCATCAATTTTTGTCCAAAGAGATTCAGTTTTATTTACAGGTACTTCATTAAATTGATTATTAACAGCATTTTCATATTGTTGTTTCAATTTAGTAAAATAATTAATTTGCTCATTAATATTGGAGAGATAATCTCTCATATTAACTGCCCCTTGTTGTAATCCAGCCATAATATAATTTTCTTTTTAATAAATAAAAAGCGTGTAGTAAATATCACATCTACTACACGCCAACCCAAATCATTTATGAACTAAAAAGAAGGAGAAAGCGGATTATAAGGAGTAGGCTGATGAGCAGTAGTACCTATGGTAACATCAGCTATCTCAACAGGCATAAATTCGCCATTACAATAAGTAACAATAAGATTATCAGCCGCTCTACGCTGAATTGCTTCATTTTGCATAAGAAGCGGAGTAGTAGCACCAAGAACATCAACTTTTGTATTAACATCGTTGATTTTCTGATTAAGGAAATCGTTCATATTACGAATATCCTTATAATCAGCAAAACGCTTATCGGCTTCACCTAAAGCATATTGATAAAACTCACGGACACTTATAAAAGGGCTATCAGGTCCACCAGGACCAGGTCGCCCACCAAAAGGACGAGCACCGAACAAACCCATAGCACCAAGGCCAAGAGCAGTTCCAGCAATACCGAGCCCAAGGGCTGTTCCAGCAGTTCCGCGAGATGCGAAGTTACCACCCATTTGGGCAGCATTTTCAGTGTTTTCACCAGTAGTCATAAAGTTGTTGAATGTGAATAGTTAAACATTAATTTAAATAGCTTTACTAATAGTTCAATCTTAAGAATGATGCGCGCTTTTGAACATTAGTATCACTATCTTTATTATCAGTATTATTAGTATTATTAGCAAAGATTCTACAATAACAAATATAATATATTGAAATAAAATAACAAAAATAATTTATTAGTCGTATATTATATTATTATTACTGCTACTAAATTTGAAACCATTTATTATAAAGAAAAGCCGCAGCTCGATTTGAACTGCGGCTATAAGAATTATATTAAGAACTTTCTTCTTGTTTATAATCAATTTTAATCCATTTACAAAGAGGTTTAATAACCCAATCCCAAGAAACAGGTGCAAGAATAGAACTATTAAGTAGAATTTCCTTGTCGATAGTTGTTAATGCCCCGTAAAGGAAATATAACCCTATTGATACTACTATTGTTGTTAAAATCTTAAATAGTTTTGGAACTTCTTTCTTAGTTAAATAACCTATAAGAGTTATAATCAAATAAGCTATTATATTTATAGCAATAACAAAACCAAAATTAAAACTTGTAACAACATATTGAAATAATTGCTCAGTATACATAGCATTATATCATTACAGGAACTTTAAGAATATAACTTGCACTATTGTTATTGTTTTCAACTATGAGTTCTATATCTTCACTACTCCAAGTATAAGGATTTATGACAACAATAATTTGTCCATTTCCTTGACTTGTTTGATTGAATATTTCTATACCACCATCATTTTGATGTCGTGTAACAACTCTTGCAGTAACTTCATCAGTACTATTTATTTGATGACAATCAACAACAAATGCAACTCTCATTTCTTGTTCACCAACATCTTCAAAAGGATTTAGAACAAAGTTATCATTATTATCTATTTCATATAGAGTTTCAGCTGAGAACCTAACATATTTTAAAGGATTGAGATACAAGTAAGGATAATTCTCTTCTAATTCTAATACAGGATTAATTTCTTGATAACCATTCTTAAAATCTATATTTAATGCAAGAGGAGCATAACCATCTTTCTTAATAAGAATCGTTCGTCCTTCTTTAGAATTAGGGTCAGAATCAAATTCAACAATATAGGATTGTTGCTGTGTAGGAGGATTTACCATAGGAATCTCACCGCCATTAAGATAATAATTGCAATTAGGTATCACATTATTACCTTGGTCTCTTGCAACATTCACTACAATCATACTTCTGCCACTTGCATTAGGATTAGCAGCAACAACTATTGTTATATCAATAGTTTCGTTATTGTTTTCTCCAGGTTTAACATTTCTAGCAGTAATCCTATATGTCTGTATTTGATTAGTATTATTTTGAGGTACATCAGTATAGAAATAAGGAACATCTATGCCACGAAGAGAATCTTGCTGTATTTCTTCATCAGTACTTGCATTATAGTATTTTAATTCAGTAGGATTAACATTATTGTTAATCATAAGAAGTTCACCATCTTGAAGATTTTCATGGGCAAAGAACTGAACTCTACCACCAGTATAAGGGAAATTCACATCAGTAGGAGTAATACCAAAATTGGTTTGTTCTAATGTTACTACCCAGTTATAAGCACCTTCAACAGTAATAGTTCGAGTTTGAGTTTTATAACCAGGTTTAGAAACTTGCATAGTACAACTGGCACCAATAGGTAACTCAATAGTGTTTCTCGTTTCCCCATTAATTTTAATAAGAGCATCAGAAGGAGTAGCAATAACAGCAATTATAGCTGTTGTAACTGCAGGAGTTTCCTCAGTTAATTCAACTGTAGTACGGAAATCTGTTGTAGCCACAAACTGAGGAATTGTTCTTGTTATATAACCAGTTTTTCTAACAGTTATATTAACAGGAGTACCCTTAGGAACAGATAATGTATTTCCGTTATTTCCGTTAATGGTAACTATAGCATCAGAAGGAATAGTAGAAACTTCTATTGTAACATTTCTTATTATATCATCATCGTCAGGAATTTGCTCTCTAACAAGACTTACATTTAAAGTCCTATTTTCAGTAGCAGTAAATGACTCTGTGTAAGTTGTGTAACCTGCTTTAGAAACAACAATAGTTACATGACTATTCTTTTCTACAGTAAGATTTTTAGTTTCAGAGCCATTTATAGTAACAAGCGCATCAGTAGGTGTAGCGTTAACACTTATTGTATAATATTGAACAGTAGGTTGAGTATCAGAATTTATACCTAAACTTGTAGATATAAAATCAACTATTTTATCAGATTGGACTTTATTTCCATATTCATAAGCCGTAGTAGCAGCTTGAAATAAATTCCAAGCATTAAGAATATTCTTATTATTTCCAGAGCAACTTGCAGTGCAATCATCAAGAAGTTCTTGTCCCCAAACAGCCATTTTAGAAAGAAGATTTTCAAAAACTGTTTGATAAATAACAGGAACTTTTAAATATACAAATTCATCTAAAGAAGAATCTTGAAATACTACAAGATTATCACAAGAAATTTCTAACTGAGCTTTAATATAAGATATAAGTGTACGAGCTAATTTAACTTGTCCAAGATAATATGCTGCACAAGCTGCATTAAACATATTATAACAAGCAATTCCATTTATAGCTCTACCTTTACAAGTAGCTGTACAAGCACTTAAAAGGTCTCTACCTAAAGTTCCTAAAACATCAAGAATATTATAATAAACGCATTTATACTCAGTTGGAACTGTTAAGTAGATATAATTGCTATCATAATTAATCATAAATTATTATTCATTTTCATATCTTGGAACAGTAGGCATAACAAAAGTAACTTCTCTTGAAGTAACACCATCAGTAATAGTGGCTACAATCTGTAATCCTGCCTGATAGTTTTCTTCAGTTACATCAAAAGCTATATCGAAATAATGAGGGCCACACCATTTATCATTTCCTCTAAAGTCTGTTCCAACAACTCTTGCTATAGGATTATCAAAAACTATAGATACAGGAGTAGTAGGACCATTTGTACTACTTCCAGTAGGAATAGAACCAGTAGTTCCTATATCATTAATATTCTTGTTACCCTTATCATCATCTAAATTACTATCTATAAACAGATAAGCATCTATTACAGGTGTATGGTCGGTTGTACGATACCCACCAAGTTTAGGATATAAAGTGAAATCAACATCCTTAGGATTAGAAGGTGTAACATTCTCATAAAGAAGCTGACTACCATAAGGGAACTGATGTGCAGGTTGAACAATTAAATAAGAACTTGCATTTTCTGTTAAGATAGGTGTAATATCTAAATCCTGATGAGTAGGATTATACATATCATAATCAGCACCTTCATAACCAGGAGCTGTAACACCTACATGCCTACCAAAATCTGTAGTATTATCATAATATTGATAATAGAATCCAAGAGGGCAATAATTATCAGGATAAGGGAAACTTCCAGCATTTGTTCCATCCCAATATATAACATCATCTACAAGATTACCATTTCCATCTTCTGCAGGTCTTACAATTAATAACCAATTATTGCCCTTTTGAGGACACACAATTTCTTTAATTGTAGTACCTGTAAGATTTCGAGTCTGAGTAGCACTATAATAATAAGAATTTATTCTATGATTTACTAAATCAGGGTCGCCATTACCATCAACAGGAATTACACAGAAATCATACCAATTGTTTGGAGTAATTTGATATGGTGTGTTATTAGGTATTTCTGTCCAATTAGCATCAAGTGCACTTTGAACATAAACTTTAACCTTTTTAACATCAGCAGCAACATTTGTTTGCTTAGAGCCATCAATCTGAATATAAACATTGTTATCTTCAGCAAGCAAATCTACTTCCTCAGTATAAGTACCTGTTATAACACGACTAAAGCTCTTAGTTTGATAACCTGTTTTACTTATTACTACTCCAACAGATGTATTAGCAGGAACACTTATTTGGTCACCAACAACACTTTCATTATTGCTTTGATTTGTTAAAACAATAGTAGCATCGTTGATAGGAGTTCCTTCAACTCTAACAATAACTTTATAAACATATGTTGTAGCAGGAATAGCTTCTAATACAGGAGCAACTGTCATATTACGATTAACTGTAATATTTTCCTGATATAAACGATATCCTGTTGCTTCAGCTGTAACAACGAGAGCTGTTCCAGATTCAACAACTATAGTATCGCCAGGGTTCTTAATATTACCATTAACTTTTATAACAGCATTTGCTGGAGTAGGAGTTCCAATAGTCACAGTATAATATGTAACACCCTGAGTTAAAACAGGAGATATTGTTATATCGTTATTAATAGTAAATTCGTTATGATAATCATTATATCCATCAGCTGTTGCTTTAACATCAATTACAGTTCCAGGATTGACAGTTAAAGTAGAACCAACAGGATATAAAGTATTATTAACATAAACCTTTGCATTTGCAGGATAAGGGACTCCAATTGTAACAGTATAAGTTGTAGGAGTAGGAATCTTATCTGCATCAGTAAATGCAATTTGAACAGTTTCGTTTCTTGTTAAAGCACTAATTGTAACATTTTTATCATAATAACCTTGAAGTTTTGCAGTTATATTAACACGAGTATTAGCAGGGAAAGAAGCATTTTTAGTAGAAATACCATTTATTGTAATATTAGCATTAGAAGGTGTAGGAATAACTGTAACAGAATAATATTTTGTAACATCTTGACCTCCACCTCCACCTCCTTCATCAGGATTATAATCAGCATCTGGTATACAAGGAATAAGACTATCTGCAATATAATAAAGCTTTTCTAATGCAGAATTTAACATCTTACATCTATTATTAAATAACCCTCTAAATATCAAAAGAGAATTAAATGTACAAATTGTTTCATTTGTAAAAATAAAACCTTTTTGATACAAATTGACGATATTTAATCCTTTATTAACGATAGCCTTATCTATATTTTCTTTAGTAAGGTTTATCATTTTTCAATATATTTATTATTTATATAGTTTGAATATTTTGCTATATTGATACCAAGTTTATTGGTTATATTATATATTCGTTGTTCTTTAGTTAATTCTCTATTAAAAATTATATTAATCATATCTTTTGCAAGTTGTTCTTTCCACTCGCCTTTCATATAATCAGCAACAAACTTATCATCATCTCTATAAAGAAGTAATTCATTATAGACTGTAATATATTCAGCTTCAATTGTTGAAAGAATATTATCTTTTATTGTTTCAGAATTAACATCAATATTGTTATTAATTATGGTAAAAGTAGCAAAACGAGTTAAACCAAAATTCATAGAACGAAAAGAACTCTTAATAGCAGCAACACATTTATCATTTTCTATTTTAACTATATCTTTCGTTATATGTTTAAGATAGGTATTTAATTCGTTAAATGCATCAAGAATTTCAGCATTTATCTTAACTGTTCTTTTAGCTTCTTCTTCTTCTTTTTCAAGCTTTTTAAGCTCTTTTTTATTATCGAAATATCGAGTAACTAAAAGATAAGCAAGGACAATTAAAGTAGGAACAATACCATATTCAAGACTTCTAAAAATATATTCCATACTTTAAATAAAAAGAGTGATACTATCAATAATAATATTAATAGTATCACTCTTTTATAAATTAAGAGTTATTATGCAGAAGGAAGAAGAACAGAATCCAAATTAACACTGGTAGGACAAACAATTTGAACTATTTGATGAACAATTTCATCGCGAGTCTTAACCATTCGCGGCTCAGCAAAACGAAGAGTATAGATGTTAAATCCAGCATCAGCAGAATCACCTTGTGCAAGAGGATTAAAATGATAATCCGGATAAAGAACATCTAAATCGTCCTGATAAGTATACTCATAACCGACATCGGCAGCAGCTTTATCAGCAAGGTCTTTGACATATTTGGCATCACCGAAAGCTTCTTTACCACGAGTGGTATAAGTAACTTGAACGCCCGTAAGGTCATCAGCAGGAACAATCTCATAATCTTCACCAGCTTTAATAGCAGTGAAAGTAAGAGCAGCACCGTTTACAGTAACCTCTAAGCCAAGACCATCTTTATTGGCATTAAAGTAATCAGCAAGTTTTTGAGCAAGAGCAGCAGCTGTATCAGTGGATTTAACACGAACAGAAGCAGTCCACTTATTACGCTCATTAAATTTCTTACCTTTCTTAACGGCAATAATGGTATAGTCATAATACTCAGAATCCGGTGCAGGAACAGTAAGAGTAGCAACAAAAGTAGTAGCCGCTTGATACTGACCTTTAGCAATATCATAATGATTCGGATAAAGAGGAAGAACAACATTACCACCATTAGCAGCAGAACGGACAAGAACAAGATTCAAATGATGCTTACCGTTTTGGTCTAAATAAGGATTAGCCTGTTCAAAAGCAGGAATACGAGTATTGACAAAAGTCATTTCTCCAGTAGACCCATCAATCTGAGCAACACCAAAAGCACCCTCAGTAGTAACGGAAGAAACAGCACCACTCGTAACTAAACTTTTAGCAAAAAGTAATTGTCGCATATTATATTAAGTTATTTTATCTAACATTTTGACTTGTAGAACCAACAGAATTAAAATACTTATTAACAGCTAATTCAACAACATCTTTATGTAAATGTTCAGGTAAATCACAACTAATATTTTGTTCAAGATTTACTTCATTAGGAAGCTTTATATATTTAACTCTAAAATTATCTATATTAGTTTTCCCAGTATAAATCCTAAACTGATAAGAATTGTTATTTTCATTAACACTTACAATAGTTATAATAGGATACCTTTTTGATGCACGAGAACAATAGTCGTCTAAAGTAATATCAACTCTGTCCGGTTCAATAAATCTACATTGTTTGTAATTTGTTTCGCCAGGATAAGAAATACTAAAACCGAAAATATATTGAACATTTTCCAATGTAATACTTACAACAGAACCTGAAGAAGCATTAACTTTAGAAACAATTTCTCTATAAAGAGTAGAAACACCATTTATAGGGGAAATAGGATTATCCTGGACTGTAATCTTATCTTTATAAATGGTTTGAACATTGCTTTTAACAACATTTGCAACAGTTTCTTTTATTGCAGCATTAAGATAAACATCAATGGATTCTTCAAGAATACCACGAACCCTTTCTAAACCCATTTGTTGTCCTAATACACGAAACATCTCGTGCATCGCAAGTATATCCATTATTATAACTGTTTAAGTTTGTTATTCAGAACATTAACTGCATTAGCATTATCAGGGTTCTTAAACCAAGCAACAGCTTCACCAATATTAGCACCGATGAAATCCCCCGTAGAAGAAACTATATTTTGATTGTTCGGAAGTCTATTAAGCTCTCCACGAGCAATTAAAATCTCAATAGTACCCTTAAGTTTTATATCCTTATCAGCAAAGAACCTATTGAACTTACGAGCTTCTTCTGTACTAAACTTATCAAGTCTATTTTCTTTCTCAACCCTATCAAGATTAAGAGAAGTAATGACAGGTAAACCAGCAGCAACACAATATTGAATATATACTGCATTGAAGAGTTCATCATCATTAAGACAAGACAGATAGTTAGACTTAGCTTTATTAATTTGCTCGCGTTCTTTGGACATTCTTTCGCTTTCCTTCTTATCATCTTTAAAATAAAAACGAATATTAGGGTCAGCATTAATGAAAGCCATATCCTTTGCTACATCAGAATAGAGAAGACAATGACGATACATTAAGTAGTCTTCGACATTGTTAGGATAACCATACCTATATTTCTCAGACTCAAGAGCATTGAGCTTATTAATTTTTTCTTTAATAGCTTCTTTCATCTTAGAAAAGTTCTGACGAGGAACAGCGTCATACTCTTCATTAATAGCATCTTCACGCTTTTTGAAAGAATAATAATCGGACTTCTTATAATAGTGAAAGCCAGTGTCAAATTTCTTTCCTAAATTATTAACTTTAATTTGAATATTGTTGAAATACATTTTAACACGCCTAACAAAATCAGGGTCATTAGAAGAAATACCAAGAACATTAGGCATGTAAGCATCCATTTCAGCTTTATTAGCACAAAGTATCCGAGAAGAATTGATTGAAGAACCAATCATATCTGTTTTCATCGGCATTACTTTGTCATTAACTTTTCTAAACAAACTATAATTACGGACAAGGCTAATAGTAACACTTCGTTCATCATAGTAAGGTTTATCAAGTTCAGCATCATTTTCCTTTACGGGGGAAATAGGATTTTGTTCTTCAACACCAGACTTTCCTTTTTCAGTTTCTGCACTTCCGAAACCGAATTTAGCAGCAGAATCAGCCATAATTCAAAATTTATTATTAACTATTAGAGAACGCACTTTATCATGAACATCTTGTTAGAGTTGTTCACTTGCAGACCAAAGCTGTTCTTAATCTCGAAACGGGACATATCAATTTCCGTAGAGATAAAGTTGCTATCAGGAACACCCCAAGATGCAGGAACATCAGTAAGACCCTTGAGAACCTTAGCTTTATAAATCTGACCTTTCTGACGAACCATACGAACATTCTGAGAACCCTCGTAAGAAGAAAAGTCAATAAAGCAAGCCTGGTGGGAATAAATAGGATAACCAGAACGAGGATGAATCATACCATTCTGTTTCTGAGCTTCAGCAACAGTACCCTTATCAAAGAAGGAACAATGCTTAGCAGTAATAGTATGACCATCAACAGTCTTATACTTACGGAAATAAGCACCGTACTCAAGACCATAACCTTCACCAGTTATCTCTTTTTCACCGAGAGGAGTAAGGAAACCATTCTCCTTAGCATCCATCTTCATAGCCTCATCAAAGTCCTCAAGGAAACCTTTACCGCCCATAAGGACAATATCCATCTTACCAGTATCGGTATCACGAGAAAGAACATCACCAACAGTCCTCTTAATCTTACTTAAAGTAAGGAACTCACCATAAGTATCATAGTTGGACTCACGGCAAATCTCGAGCATACCAGCAGTATGAGGAATAGGTTTACCATTGTCGCGGTCTTTGAGAACAACTTCACCATTAACATTACGGTTATATTCGGCAAGCCAGAGGCGTTCCTCATTCATAACACGCATATTAAGGTTAAATTGACGCATCTCTTCATTAATCCAAAGCTTGGTAGTACCACCATTCTCTTGCTTGAACTCGTATTCACAAATAGTGTTGGCAAGATTACCAGCAATCTCTTTAGAATAACGATGGAACTCAAGCTGAGAGGTCATCTTACCAGGACCCATAGTATTACTACGGTTACCTTTGGAGTAAGACTCAGAAATGGTAGGAGCTTGCATAGACCAATAAAGACCTTCAGCAAGTAACTCATCAGGAACGAAAGCCTCAGGATTAGGAGTGGTAAGCTTAACAAGATAAGCATAACCATAAGCGGACTCACCAAGGTCTTTCTGAATACGAACCTGAGTCATACCATCAGGAAGAGTAAGACCATATTGCTCAATAAACCAATGGGTTTGGAAATGAACAATAAATTCAGCACCGTTAACACCAGTTTTTCCAGTAACAATGTCAGCATGAGTGAGCATATCAGTAAATTTCATACGCCCCATCACAGGCCAAGTCCATTGAACAGTACCAATATCAGTAGTACCACGAGCACCTTGACCTTCGGTCATAAAGGAAAGAGGAAAACGGTCATCATCCATACCAAAGTTATAGGTAAGGAAACCATTGATTTGCTCAGGTTTTTGAAGTTGGAGATAAGCAATAGACTCTTCATTGCTATAACCTCTATCTTCATACTTACCACGAGCAATTTCACGCATTTTGAAATAACCCATAAAAGTTAAAGATTAATTACCAAACTTAATTTCTTGTTTACTTTGTGGAGTAGAAACCTTAACAGTAGTTCTATGGGCTGCAGCTTCTTTAGCTTTACTACGAAGCTTAATAGCTTCTTTTTCTTTAATTGCCATATCTACAAGATTAGCATAACTTCCACCTGTGAATGTTAGAAAAGCACGAAGAATTTCATCATCTCTACGGCTTTCAGGAGTTTGCTTCATAATATCTCTTTGATAACGAGTATAGCCGTCTTTATCAGTTTGATAGAGATAATTAAAGAAGTCATTTGGAGTTACAGCTATTTGTTTACCTTCTTTCTGAATTAGAATTGTCTGAGGAATTTCATAGCCAGCAACTTTTCTTCCGTCAATAACTTGTTTAACTCCATTCCAATAAGCTTGACTTTCTTCAATAGCTTTCTGTTCAGCAGCTCTTGCTTCATCAGCTAATCGTTGCCTCTCAGCTTTATCTGCATTTTGAATATTTTCAAGTTCTTGTTCAGCAGTTTGAAGTAAAAGACCAGAAGATTTTAAATAGGCAATATAAGCATCATCTATATTCTGTCCGCGTTCTTTCCAAGCAAGACGAATAATTTCTTCTTGTTGAGCTTGATTATTTTCATCTATTGTAATAGAACTTCTATCTTCACGACCAGTAAAACCGTCAAGACTGTTTCCATTAGCAAGATAATAGTCAAGAACATCTTTCAGAATAGGATAACGATTATAAAGACTATTAATAGCGGTTTCAGCAATTTCTTGCTGTGAGGTTTTAATAACAGCATCAACATACTGTGCAAGTCCTTCAGGAGTATCTTCAAATTGAACAGGTTTATCATCGTCGTCGAGAATATCAATACCCACGGCTTCAATGATATTAGCAAGATTCATTTGACTTTTATCATCTTCATCAGACTGATTTAAACCATCAAAATAATCTTTAAGCTCATCTTTCTTTTTAAAGATATTTCCTTGTTCGTCTACGAGATTACCCTCGTTATCGACGATATATTTAGTATTATCTATTTCAAATTCAGCACCAGGAACGGCTTGTTTTAACAAATCATTCTCTTCATTATTATCATCAGGTTGTTTATTCTTATCATCGGGAGTGTCAGGTTGTTTATTTTTATCCTTATCATCATCAGGAGGATTATTCAAATCAGCAGGATTCGGGTCATCATCTCCTAAATGAGTAGTAGGTTCATTAGTGGGTTTGTTGTCATCTTCGGGAGAAACCGGCTCATTAGAGGTAAGTCCAGTTTCAAATGCAATCTCAGCCATAACTTTATTTGCTTTAATAGTTATACATAACTTTTCGTATTGCAATATTAGTGATTTTATTTCAAACTACAAAATCATTATCAGTTAGAAATCATCAGTTGTTACCACTATTATTTATTACTGCTACTAATTTCAAAGATTTTCATAAGCCCCGTATTTTGCCCACAATCGCCTCAATTTTGAAAGATGAAGAATACCTCATAAATAGAATTATAATTGATTGTAGGGCAAGCCAGGTGGCATAGAAAGGAAATAAAAAATGCGTTTCGCCCATTACTGAACGAAACGCAACCACATCCAACTATTTTTATCTACTTACTTATCATATCTATTCTTATTTTCTTTAGCTATTTTAAGTTTAGTATCAATATCATGCATCTTAACTTCTCTATCACGCTCTTTATTATAAGTATCAAGAATTGCTTTTTGTTTCTCTAAATCATTCTTTTGACGAGCAACAGCATTTCTCTTATCTTCAAGGCGTTCCATACCAGCTTGTTTAGCTTCTTCTGCAACGCCATTGTCATAAGAAATCATATTTGCATCAGCACGAATAAGTTCAATTTGTTGTTTAATATAACCATCAAGTTCAAGAGTCTTACGGTCTTCATTGCCCTTAGCTTCAATCTTTTGAAGTTCAAATTCTTCACGCATTTGCTCAAGCTGTTGGTCCATTTGTTTAGCTTGAAGTTCATATTGTTCTTTAGCAGTTTGGAACTTGTCTATAAGTTTACGAACTTCAGCTATATTGTCACCTTCAATTGCAGCAACTGCAGAACGAATATCACCATTTTGAGATGCATTGAAAGCTAATTGACGAAGATTATCAAGTTTCTCTTTTTCAACAATAGAATTCTTAGCTTTAATTACATAATCTGCATACAAATGAGATTTAACATCAAGACTTATATATCTCAGTTTATTATTGGAATCTCTGAAAGAAGTATTAAGACCATCAATCCAAGCTAGTTTAGAATAATCCATATCTCGAGCATAATCTCGTTCACGAATACAATCCATCATATATTCAACAATAACTGTACCCATTGAGCCACGAGCAATAGCTTCTTGAGTAGTTCCTTTACCAGCAGAAGTTGCAATCTCACCATAACGCTGAGGAGTCATATCAGCTGCAAGATTTGCTGTATCTTTAACTTCAGCAAGAAGCTCAGTTAATTGTTTAATATAATCACCAAGAGTTGTATTAAGCATACGAACTTGTTGTGCTCTGAGCATACCTTGGTCATCTTTATCTTCTACATAAAGAACACCATCAGCTAACATCTTATAAATAGTATCTTCAGCATTTTTGCCAAGTAAGGATTTAGGTAAAAGAAGAATACTAAGTTTAAGCTTAGCTATAGCCATTTCGCGAGCATAAGAAACTATATTGTAGAAAACTTGATAAGGAGTAACTATATCAATAACGCTAAATCTTCCATAACCAGGTAATAACTCCATTAATCCATTGTAAGGAAGTTTTCCATTACGATTAAAAGCAACAGCACGAGCTTTATAAGGATAAATAGAATCATTACGAGTTCCTATACGAACAGACTCATAAACTTGAGGAACATAAACATATTCAATTGATATATCCCCCGTAGAAGAATTTAGAACATAATCATCATCTTCTACACGAGTAGATATAAGACCAGCTTGACTAACATATGTAACTATAGCTTGTCTTTCCATTCCACGCCAAGTTACATGATATACATCAAAAAGACCACCAT
>JAEEGF010388335.1_pt1 | contig 18038 bp, 14 predicted proteins | sample 9134171 | NCBI WGS metagenome assembly JAEEGF01 (sample SAMN16246542, study PRJNA631951) | gut metagenome | biome: gut microbiome; feature: rumen; material: AP-attached | host: Bos | place: Iran: Karaj | collected 2018-10
GATCGCGCAAGCGGTTGGTTTTTTGCTTTGTATAATTCATTTTTCATGATTCATTTTTCAATATTCATTAAATCGGCGCGATCGTTTTTTCTAAATGAATAATGAATACTGAAGAATGAATAATTATGAATTGCGCTGCGCGGGATCTTTTGATATAATCATTCTGAGGTGATAGTATGAAAACCAACGCATTAACGGAGAAATCCATCGATTTCGGCGCACGAATCGTTAAGCTTCACGGTTATCTTGTAAAAGAAAAGCAAGAATCGGTCATAGCAAAGCAAATACTACGCAGCGGCACTTCAATAGGCGCGAATATAAGCGAGGCTCAATACGGGCAAAGCAAAGCCGACTTCATTTCAAAGCTGCAGATCGCACTGAAAGAAACCGCCGAGACGGAATATTGGCTCCATATCCTGCAAAAATCTGAGTATCTCGACATGCAGCAGGCTTCGTCTCTGTTGTCAGACTGCCTTGAGATTAAGCGAATACTGATCTCATCGATCAATACGGCAAAGAGCAGCATAGTCAACAATTAGGCATCGCGCCGTCGTCGCATCGAGGAAGCTATAGAAGGACACGCGAAGCTGATTTAACTAAGAGTATGGAAAAGGGAAGCGCGGCGCTTCCCTAACGATTATTGCAAAAGCAGTTTATGGGTTATTCCTTTCCCAATACCGTCAAATATTAGTTTGCAGGGACGAAGAATGAAAAAGTAGTCATCGAGCCGTTCGAGTTCTTCAACTGGAACGAAAGGGTATAGCCCTCGGTCAGATTTGAGATATCGGTAGGAATATCGAAATACAATCTGGCCGTAGCGGTCTCCTCCACTTCCAAACCCAAGATAGTACTTTGATACCATTGGTTCGCAGGGATTTTAGTAGCTCCGCCCATGGAGTTGCCGACATAATTGTCCTTGTTTGAACGCTCCGCACCGGTCGCTAATTTAGCGGAGGTGTTGCCGTTATATTCGATTTTGTAGTATCTTTCCAAATCCATACTGCTGGATGCATAACTGAGGCGTGTTCTGTCCAAATTCGATATAGTAATGCAGAAGTAGATTAAAGTATGCCCTGTTGCGGCGACGTACGGGTTTTTGGCATCTTCTGCCGCGTTATACTCTTTAGGAGTAAACACTACTTTGCCCCAATCGCTTGAACCTGACAAACCCCAACTATTGTGTAAAGCAATCGCAGGTTCTGAAGCCTCAAGCTTTAATGACATAATATCCGTGGAAACAGTATCACCTATCGCATATTTGGGTTCAGGTTCTTCCGTTGGTTCGGGTGTAGGAGCTTCCGTCGGCTCCTCCGTCGGTTCCGCCGTCGGCTCCGGTGTAACTTCGGCGGTCTGTCCGCCTCCATTGCCGGAACACGCGGCAATGGACAACAGCATTACTGCAACAAGCAGTAGGGACATGAGTTTCTTCATTGTGGTTTCCTCCTTAAAATAAAAAGTGTGCAGCTCCAAACGAAGCTGCACACGAAAAACGCAGAGCTCCGTTTGTCGCTACACAATCTTACCAAAGCCACTCTCGTGGATGCTAAGTGGAGGCTGCGTTTTTGCCAAAGGTAAACGCATCCCACAAGAGTTAACTCCGGTATTCGACTGTGTAGCAAGATTATTATACCATAACCCGATGCGGCTTGCAATCCTTCCCGCGATGTTTTTTCTTCCAATGTTCGTTATTCTATGGTACAATACGAACCGAAGAAAAGCGGAGGAAAACCTATGGCGACTGATTACGACAAGACCGCGCCGTCGGCTCAAACATCACTCATAATTCGCTTCGCACAAAAGGCGCTTCCTCGGAAGCGCCTTTCGTTTAAGCTATTTCGTTTACTTTCCTTTTCCCGTCACTTCATCAGCTCTTCCATCTCGTCGAGGAGCTTGCCGAAGAGCTTCAGCGCCTCGTTGATGGGAGCGGCAGTGGTCATGTCGACGCCGGCGAGCTTCAGTATGCTGATGGGATCCATGCTGCCGCCTGCGGAGAGGAATTTCTTATAATCGGCGACGGCGGGCTCGCCCTCGGTCAGTATGCGGTTCGCGATGGCGCACGCGGCGGAGAAGCCGGTCGCGTACTGGAACACGTAGAAGTTATAGAAGAAGTGCGGTATGCGCTCCCACTCATAGGCGATCTCGGGATCGACGGTTATCGCGTCGCCGAAGTAGAACTTGTTGAGCTCATAATACTTCTCGCAGAGCGCGTCGGCGGTGAGCGTCTCGCCCTTCTCGGCAAGCTCGTTCATGAAGAGCTCGAACTCGGCGAACATCGTCTGGCGATAGACCGTGCCGCGGAAGCTCTCGAGGAAGTGGTTGATGAGATACGCCCTCTCGCGCTTGTCGGTCGTGTTATCAAGAAGATGCCTTACGAGCAGCACCTCGTTGCAGGTGGAGGCGATCTCCGCGACGAATATCACGTAGTCCGCCTGGCAGACGGGCTGGTTCTTCATCGAATAGACGGTGTGGAGCGAATGCCCCATTTCGTGCGCGATGGTGAACATCGAGTCGAGCGTGTCCTTCTGGTTGAGGAGCACGTAGGGGTGCGGATCGCCGCAGGAGGAATACGCGCCGCCGCGCTTGCCCTCGTTCTCGTAAACGTCGATCCAGCGGTTCTCAAAGCCCTCCCTGAGTATCGAAACGTACTCTTCGCCAAGGGCTGCAAGCGCCTTCAGAATGATCTGCTGCGCCTCCTCATAGGGGATCTCCTTATCGGCGTCGCCCACGATGGGAGTGTAGAGGTCGTACATATGGAGCTCGTCGGCGCCCATCAGCTTTTTCCTTAACTCGACGTACTTATGGAGATATCCGATATTGGCGTGGACGGAGTCGATCAGGTTGTGATAGACCGAAACGGGGACCTCGGTGCGGTCGAGCGCCGCCTCGAGCGTGGAGGCGTAATTCCTTGCGCGGGCGTTGAATATTAGCCCCTTCACCTGCGAATCGAGGAACGCCGCGGAGGTGTTCTTGAAGGAAGCGAAGGTGTGATACAGGCTCTCGAACGCCGCCTTTCGCACGTTCTGATCGGGATTCTCCATAAGGGGTATGAAGGAGCCCTGAGTAACGATGAGCTCGTTCCCGTCTGCGTCCTTGATCGGGGGGAATTTGATATCCGCATTGCGGAACGCGGAAGCGGTCTCGCCGGGGGCGGAGGTCACCTGACCGGAGAGAGCGAGTATCCTCTCCTCCGCGTCGGAAAGGGTGTGCGGCTTGAAGCGGCGGATCTTCGACAGCTTCCTTTCATAGAGCCTGAGCTCGGGCTTTTGGGCGTAAAACTCGTCGATCTTCTCATCCGGTATGGAGATTATCTCCGGCGTGGAGAACGAATCGGCGGAGTCGATCGCGACGTAAAGATTCATGATCTTGCCCTTCATGCCCTGATAGAAGGAGTTTGCGGTATCCTCGTCGGACTTACGCATGGCGTAGTTGCCGAGGCGCTCCACCTTTACCATTATCTCGTCGCTGAGCACGAGATAATCATAGAGACACTCGGGAGACGAGAGCTTGCCGCGGAACGCCGCGATCTTCTCGGGATACGCCTTCGCTGCTTCGAGCGCCTCATCCCAAAGAGCGTCGGTCGCGAACAGGTCTTCGGTCGCCCACGTGTATTTCTTTTCCACTTCGGAACGCTTGGGGATCTTCTTTTGCTTTGCCATGATGATTCTTCCTTTCTGCGGCGTCGCGCCGTTTTTACGATCACTATTTTACCATGAGACGCCCTGATTGTATAGGGTTTTTGTTGATCAAACGAAAAAAAGCTCACCCGGCGCGGCGCATAAGCGGCAGCGGCGAAAATCCGACGGGAAGGCGCCGTCAAGCGGCTTGACTTTGCGGGATAAATAGTATATAATAAAAGAAAAACCGAGGATCCATATGAAAAAAATCATTTCTGTTCTGATCGCCGCGGCGCTTGTTTTATCCTGCACAGCCGCTTCCGCTCTCTTTGAAGCGGAGCCGGATCTCGCCTCCCCTGCGGAGGGCGGCGAGCTTGAGCTGTTCCCCTCCTCCATGACGCTGCCCATGTTCAGCACCAGCTCCGGCGAAAGGCTGCGCGTATTCTTCGACGGGGAGCTCATCTCCCCCGCCGGCTTCGAATGGTCAAGCTCGGACGAGAGCGTCGTCACGGTCGATCAGGTCGGGGCGCTTACGCCCGCCGCGCCCGGCAGCGCCGTCATAAGCATTACCGCCGGGGATATGTATGCCGAAGCCCTTGTGACGGTCGTCGAGGACGAGCTTTTCACCACAGTCGACCGGCTCGAGGCGATCGATCTTACGCTCCCCTTCTATTCGGAGGAGGTCGGCATAGGTCCGCTCTGCGGCGCGCAGCCCGTAATATTGAAGCGCTTCATCCACAATCCCGGCTGCGGGACCGATCCCCAGCCCGACCCCGACGAGTACACCGTTTCCGAGGGGTGGACGTATTCGTACGCCGTCGTCTACCGCGTGCACATGAGCTACGGGCAGAGCGTGCGCTTTGTCGCCTCCGCCTCGGACGCCGCCGGTATGCACGCCTCGAACGCATACCTCTGCATTTACGATCAGTTCTTCAATCTGTGGAGCTATTCGGGCGGCTCGTATTCCGCGCCTTACGGGGACCTGACGCTCGATTCATATGAGGATTCCGATTTTTACGTCGTCATTACCCCGGGCTCCCATACCGACGACGCGCAGAACGGTTTCATCACCCTGTACGCCTATGATCTGACTCAGCCGTACGCCCCCGGCGACGTCGATATGGATCATTACGTTTCCGCCTCCGACGCGCTCCTCGTGCTGAGGTATTCCCTCGATATCATCTCGCTTGACGAAGCGAGCCTCGCTCACGCCGACGTCAATTCCGACGGCTCCGTCGGTTCCGACGACGCGCTCATCATACTCAGAATGGCGCTCGGGATCGATTAAAAAGTCCATACAAGCAAATTATTAACAAAAGGCTTCCTCTAAAGGAAGCCTTTTGGTTTAAGACCGGACGGGATCTTCTAACCACCGTGGGCGGTGGATGAGGGATGCTTCATGCGCCTTCGGGCGCATACCGAACGCGAAAGCGTATATCGAAAACGCCTGCGTTTATATCGAAATGCCGCAAGGCATTATATCGATCAGCCTCTCTCGTCAGTCGGCGTGCATCGCTTTCTCATCCTATCATGAATTTGAATCGTCTGTAAAAATTGAAGGTATCGCCCGCAGTGGTGACGACGACGCCGCCCTCCGTGCAGGAGCAGTGGGCGATGACGGGATCGCCGTTTTCGAGGAAGCCGACGACTATGCCGACATGCTGCGTCTCGGCGCCGGGGTAGGTGTTCTGGAAGACGATGTCGCCGAGGCGGATATCGCCCGCTTCAACGTCCACGGAATTGGACCACTGGTGCCAGGTGCCCTCGCCGATGTTTTTGCTCGTCCACTTTGCGCCCTTGCCGAGCTGCACGCCGCACCAGCTTATGTAGCCGGAGCAGTCGAGCCCGTAGGGATGGATCTCGCCCGTGGTGGGATCGCCCGCGCTCGTGACCTTGTAGGGCTTGCCCCATTCGGGATCGAAGCCCTTGTGGTAGCTCTTGCCGCCCCAAAAATAGCTCACCTTGCCGTAGAGCGAAAGCGCCGATTCGACCATTATCCGCTGCGTTTCGGAGGAATACTCGTTGCGGGCGGTGATCTCATTGAGCTCCGCTTCGCAGATCGGGCGTATGACGGAAGGATCCGCCGTCGGCTCGGGAGGGGGCTCCGGAGTGGGCTCGGGGGTGGGCAGAGCCTCGGTCGGCTCTGCGGTGACGGGCGCCTGCGAGACGACGCCCGCGCCTGTCTCCATGCCGTCTGTTTTGCCGGAGCAGCCCGCCGATAAAAGCACAGTAAGCGCAAGCATTGACGCCGCCGCGGTCTTTAAGTTGAGTTTCATTGAGGTACCTCGTTAAGCTTTCGTGGGAAAACCACCCGCCGGGGACGGTTCTCTCCGGTTGCTTTTTATCCGTTTTCCACGGTCAGGTTGTTGACCCACGCGCGTTTCTTGATAAGTATAAAGCCTATTATGCACTTGATAAGATCGAGCCCGCGGACGATAATGAACATGGGCAGTATGGGGATGCCGGTGAACCTTGAGATCACGAACGCGACGGGCACGCAGACCACCCAGACGAAGCCCGAATCAAACAGGAACGTGATGAACGTTTTGCCGCCGGAGCGCAGCGTGAAATAGCTCGCGTTGGTGAATGCGTCGAGCGGCATCATGCAGGCGGAGACGATAAGAAGCTCGCACGCGAGCGACTTGACGGCGTCCGTCGTATTGTAGATGCGGGGGATCAGCGGAGCGACCGCCGCCATGACTATGCCGGTCAGAGTGCAGAGCGTCACGGAGAACGCGACGAGCTTCCTGTCCTCGTCGACGGCGCGTTCGAATTCGCCCGCGCCAAGCAGCTGACCGACGATTATCGAAACGGTCGAGCCCATGGCGAAGAACGAGCAGAAGAAGAGATTCGAAACGGTGGAGGAGATGTTGACGGCGGAGACCACCTCGAGCCCCCTTTGGGAATAGCACTGGTTGAGCACGGTCATGCCGCTCGCCCAAAGCACCTCGTTAAGGAGCAGAGGAGTGCCCTTTGCCGCGATCTTTTTAAGCAGCTTGCCCGGCACCTTGGGGGACTTGTAGAGCCCCTTCAGATAGGTGAAGCGCTTCGTGTGCGTGTGCGCCCAGACGACGACGACCGAGAGCTCCACGAGCCTTGCTGTGAGCGTTGCGAGCGCCGCGCCCTCGACGCCGAGCGCCGGCGCGCCGAGCTTGCCGAATATGAACACCCAGTTGAGGAACAGGTTGACGAATATCGCCGTGATGCCGGCGAACATGGGAACGACGGTCTCGCCCGTTTCGCGCAGAGTGCCGGAATACACCTGCATCACCGCGAAGGGCAGCGCCTGCCAGACCATCAGAGCAAGGTATTGTTTGCCGTATTCGAGCGTCGCCGCAAGGTCGAGATCCTCCTTGCCCTCGTGCAGGAAGAGGGATATGAGCTTGTCCCCGAAGAACAGGAAGGCGGCGGCGAAAACGGCGGTGGCGATCAGTATGATGTAGAACTTGACGCGCACGGTATGGCGCACGCCCTCGTCGTCCTTCGAGCCGTAGAACTGCGTGGTGAAAATGCCGGCGCCGGAGATCCCGCCGAAAATGCAGAGCGCGTAAACGAAAATAAGCTGATTGACAATGGCGACGCCGCTCATCTGCTCCGTGCCGAGGCGGCCGACCATGATATTGTCCAAAAGCCCCACGAAATTGGTTATTACGTTTTGAACGAGTATCGGCAGCATGACCGCGAAAAGCTTGCGGTAGAACGCCTTATCGCCGATGAAACGCCTGGTTTTTATTGCCATAACAGATCTCTCCGGGTGTGATACCCATAATTATATCAAAAGAAATACTTAATGCAAGTATATCAGCGCCCTCTGTCGAGAAACTTGAGCTTAGGGCGGATCCTTTTGACGTACAGCATATCAGCCGCGCCGACCGCCCTGTCGTAAAAGAGCATCACGGCGACGAGCAGCGCGTACATGATAAGCTCGAAGCCCGGACCGTATTCGCCGAACTCCTCGATCAGCGCGCCGAGCCTGAGCACGTAATAAAGGAAAAGGTACATCGTGCCGATCGCCCCCGCAAACAGGATAAGCTTCAGAAGGAATCGGACGAAGCGCCTTTGCGGACGCTCGAAAAACTGCTTTACGATAGGATAATAGCCGATGAAAACGTAAAAGAACGCGCACTCCTTGTCGGCGCAGAGGAAGAGCGAGAGTATCGCCGCGGCAAGAAACGCGAGGAACGCCCTTCCCTTGCCGAACTCCCTCACGACGGGGATGAGACACGCGGAAGCAAGGAGCGGCGCGGCGTACGTGGCTATGCCCAAAGCGCCCCCCGCGAGCATTATCCCGACTCCGAGCGCCGCCATAATCCCGCCGAAGGTCACGGCGAGCGCGGTATTCCTTTTTTTACGCCTGTTTTCCATGGCATGATTATAACACAGAACGGGGGAGGATGACAACCGGAAGGAAATATAGTTGTTGGGACGCAGGTTAAGACGCACGCACAGGCGAGCAAATGCGAGCCCGCCCACGTGGCCGAAAAATGTTTTTTTCGAGCCGAGTGGGCGTGACGCGCCGCGATAGGCGCGTAACCACGATAAGCCAAGCTCGAGGAACCGCTCCCGCGAGACATATCCGAGTAAGTGCGCACGCTGTAACATTAGTGTTACGGAGTAGGGAAGCTCAAGTTAATCTGAATCCTCCCTCATCCACCGCTCGTTCCTCGCGGTCCCCCTTCCCCCAAGGGAAGGCTTTTGGTTTGTCGCCGCGCCAGCGTCAGCCTTCCCCACAGGGGAAGGGGGACCGAAACGCCTGCGTTTCGGTGGATGAGGGATAATTCCTAATTCCTAATTCCCGATTGCTGATCCCCAAACAAATATACATCCCCGAACCCTCGCGCTCCCCTTTACAAACGGGCGTTTTTATGGTATTATTTTTCCAAAGGTATTACCATTAAAATGGCAATATGCGGTTTGGTTTTACGAAGTACATTTTCTGTTTGAAAAAGAGGTGTCGATATGAAAAAAACAGCCCTTATAATGGGGAGTGACAGCGATCTTCCCGTCGTTGAAAAAGCCGTCGACGTGCTCAAAAAGCTCGGCATGCCCTATGAGGCGCACGTTATGAGCGCGCACCGCACGCCGGAACGCGCGGCGGATTTTGCGAAGAACGCCAGGGACAACGGCTTCGGCGTGGTGATCGCCTTTGCCGGCAAGGCGGCGCATCTTGCGGGCGTGCTTGCCGCGGGAACTTCGCTACCCGTGATCGGCGTGCCCATTAAGGGCTCGGATCTCGGCGGGCTCGACGCGCTCCTTTCCACCGTGCAGATGCCCTCCGGCATACCCGTGGCGACAGTCGCCATAGACGGCGGCGCGAACGCCGCTTGGCTCGCCGCGCGCATACTCGCCGCGGACGACGACGCGCTTTACGCAAGGCTCCTCGAGGAAAAGGCGAAGATGGCGGCTTCCGTCGCCGAGAAGGACGCAAAACTCGACCTGTGAAAAAAGAGACCATCTAACATAACAAGAAAGGACGCCTTTTTGCTTAAAGGCGAGGGTTCAACATCATGACGAAGAGCAGCAGCAAGTCTTACGCCGAGGTCGGCGTCGACATCACCGCCGGTTACGAGGCGGTCAAAAGGATAAAGGAACACGTCGCAAGGACGAATATCGCGGGCACCGCTTCGGAGCTCGGCGGCTTCGGCGGCGCTTTCGAGCTGATGGGCTATAAGGAGCCCGTCCTCATCTCCGGCACGGACGGCGTGGGCACCAAATTAAAGCTCGCCTTCCGCATGGACAAGCATGACACCATCGGAATCGACTGCGTGGCAATGTGCGTGAACGACGTGGTCTGCGCCGGCGCAAGCCCGATATTCTTCCTCGATTACATCGCCACGGGCAAGCTCATCCCCGAGAGGATCGAGAGCATCGTTAAGGGCGTTGCGGACGGCTGCGTCGAGTCAGGCTGCGCGCTGATCGGCGGCGAGACCGCGGAAATGCCCGGCTTCTATCCCGAGAACGAGTACGACCTTGCCGGCTTCTCCGTCGGCGTCGTCGAAAAGTCCGAGCTTATGGACAACGCGAACGTCAAAGAGGGCGACGTCATAATCGCCATGCCCTCCTCCGGCGTGCATTCGAACGGCTTCTCGCTCGTCAGGAAGATATTCGACGTGGAAGGGGAGGAGCTTTTCGAGTTCGTTCCCGAGCTCGGCATGACCCTCGGCGAGGCGCTCCTCACCCCGACGAGGCTTTACGTAAAGCCCGTCAAGGCGCTCCGCAGGGCGGCGAACGTACACTCGCTCGCGCACATCACCGGCGGCGGCTTCTATGAGAATATCCCCCGCGCGATCCCGAAGGGTCTCTCCGCGAAGATAGACAGGGAAAAGGTGCGCGTGCTGCCGATATTCCGCCTTATCGCCGAAAAGGGCAATATTCCCGAGAGGGATATGTTCAACACCTTCAACATGGGCGTCGGCATGGTCGCCACGGTCTCCCCGGAGGAGGAAGCCGCCGCGATATCCGCCCTTAAGGAAGCGGGCGTGGACGCCTATACGATCGGCACGGTCGTCGCCTCCGACGAAGGCGTTATAATGTGATATGGAAAAGGTCAGGACGGCCGTCCTCGTTTCGGGCGGCGGAACGAATCTCCAGGCGCTGATAGACGCGTCCTCCCGCGGGGAAATGCCCTCCGTTTCGATAGCTCTCGTCGTGTCGAACAAGCCCGGGGCGTACGCCCTCACAAGGGCGGACAACGCGCTCATACCCCGCGCCGTGATAGAGAACGGTCCCGATTTCGAGGAGGAGCTTAGCTCGCTCCTTAAGGAGAACGGGATAGAGCTGATCGTCCTCGCCGGGTTTTTGAGGATACTCTCCGCAGACTTCATAAACGAGTACGCCGGCAGGATAATAAACGTGCATCCCTCGCTGATCCCCTCCTTCTGCGGCAAGGGCTTCTACGGGCTCAGGGTGCACAGGGCGGCGCTCGAAAGGGGAGTCAAAGTCACCGGCGCGACGGTGCATATAGTTACGGAGGAGGCGGACGCGGGTCCCATACTCCTTCAGAAGGCAGTCGATATCGAGGAGGGCGACACTCCCGAGATATTGCAGAGAAGGGTCATGGAGCAGGCGGAATGGCAGCTCCTGCCCCGCGCGTGCGAGCTTGTCGCAGCCGCGATTTCAAAAGAAAAAACAGGAAGGATCGGAGCTTTGATATGAAAAAACTGTTTTCCCTGCTTCGCACCCAGCAGTATTCGGGGCGCGGAATAATACTCGGCACCACCGCTCGCGGCGAGATCGCGATCGCCTATTTCATCATGGGAAGATCGGCCTCCAGCCGCGCAAGGAGATTCACCAGGCGCGGGGACGATCTTGCCATCAACTACACCGCGAAGAAGGATCCCGAGCACGCGGAGCTCATCATCTACTCCCCGATAAGGGTGCTCGGAAACAAGGTGATAGTCACCAACGGCGACCAGACGGACACCGTTTACGACGCGCTCGTTTTGGGCGGCAGCTTCGAATCGGCGCTTCGCACCCGCTGCTTCGAGCCCGATCCCCCTCATTTCACCGCAAGGATATCGGGTCTCGTAACGGTTGAAAACGGCGTGCCGAGCTTCGAGCTTTCCGTGCTCAAGGCGGGCGATCCGGAGGGGCATACCTGCTCCCGCCATTTCTTCTGCTATGAGAACCGTCCCGGCTGCGCGCATTACATCCACACCTACATGGGCGGGACCGACGTTTTGAAGACCTTCGAGGGCGAGCCCTGGGAGGTGGCGATCCCGAACGATATCGACAAATTCACCGACATGGTCTGGAACGGCATCAACGAGGATAATAAGGTCGCGCTGTACGTGCGCTTTATCGATCCCAAAACGATGGATTTCACCGACAGGCTTATCAACAAATACGAATAACGATCGGAAGGAAAGATTGGACATGAAAGAACTGAAGCTCAAATACGGCTGCAACCCGAATCAGAACCCCGCGATGCTCTCCATGCCGGACGGGGGAGACCTCCCCTTTGAGGTGCTTAACGGCAACCCCGGCTATATCAATTTCCTCGACGCGTTCAATTCCTGGCAGCTCGTCAGGGAATTGAAGGCGGCGCTCTCGCTTCCCGCTGCGGCGTCCTTCAAGCACGTCAGCCCCGCGGGCGCGGCGGTAGGCGTTGCGCTTTCCGACGTGATGAAGCAAAAGCTCTTCGTTAAGCATATCGAAAACATAAACGATTCGCCCCTTGCCTGCGCTTACGCGCGTGCGCGCGGCGCGGACCGCATGTCCAGCTTCGGCGATTTCATTGCGCTCTCCGATAAATGCGATCTTCTGACCGCCATGGTCATAAAGCCCGAGGTCTCGGACGGCGTCATCGCGCCCGATTACGATGCGGACGCGCTGGAGCTTTTGAAGACCAAAAAGGGCGGCAAATACTGCATAATTAAGATGGATCCCGATTACTCCGCTCCCGAATCGGAAACGAAGGAGGTATTCGGCGTGCGCTTCACCCAGAAGCGGAACGACGCCGTGCTCGACGAAAGCACCCTGACGAATATCGTCACGGAGAATAAGGAGCTTCCCGATTCCGCGAAGCGCGATCTCATCGTCGCCATGATAACGCTCAAATACACCCAGTCGAACTCCGTTTGCTACGCGGTCGACGGGCAGGCGATCGGCGTCGGCGCGGGGCAGCAGTCCCGCATACACTGCACGCGGCTTGCGGGCGACAAGGCGGATAACTGGCTCATGCGGGAGCATGAAAAGGTATTGGCGCTCCCGTTCAGGGAGGGTATCGCCCGCCCCGACAGGGACAACTGCATCGACTGCTATATCTCCGATCACGCGGACGACGTTTTGAAGGAGGGCGAATGGCAGCGCTTCTTCACCGAAAGACCCGCCGAGCTCACGAAGGAAGAAAAGCGCGCGTTCCTCGATAAGAGGGCGGGCGTCGCGCTCGCTTCCGACGCGTTCTTCCCCTTCTCCGACAATATCACGAGGGCGGCAAGGAGCGGCGTCAAATACATCGTTCAGGCGGGCGGCTCCAAGCGCGACGGCGAAGTCATAGAGGAGTGCGACCGTCTCGGCATAACCATGGTGATGAACGGCATAAGGCTGTTCCATCACTGATAACGGACAAAGGATGATACGATGAACATTCTCATAATAGGCGGCGGCGGCCGCGAATACGGCATTGCAAAGAAACTTAAGGAGGATGAGCGCGTCGAAAGGCTTTACGCGCTGCCCGGCAACGGGGGCATGGCGGAATTCTGCGAATGCTTCCCCGTAAAGGCGACCGACATGGAAGGGGTAAGGGCTTTTGCCGAAGCTCATCCCGTCGATTTCGCCGTTGTCACTCCGGACGATCCGCTTGCCATGGGCATGGCGGACATGCTCCGCGGGATGGGCGTGCCCTGCTTCGGCCCGTCGAAGGCGGCGGCAAGGATAGAGGCGAGCAAGATATTCGCAAAGTCGCTGATGGAAAAATACGGCGTCCCCACCGCAAGGGCGGCGAAGCTCGATTCCCTTGAGTATGCGCTTAAGTACGTCAATGAAAACGAGCCGCCCATGGTCGTCAAGGCGGACGGGCTTGCGCTCGGCAAGGGCGTGTTCATCTGCCGCACAAAATGGGAGGCGGAAGCCGCGGTAAGGGAGCTCATGGAAAACAAGCTCTTCGGCGAATCCGGCGCAAGGGTGCTCGTTGAGGAGTTTTTGGAGGGGCCGGAGGTAACGGTGCTGAGCTTTGCCGACGGCAGGACCGTCGTCCCGATGGTCGCCTCGATGGATCATAAAACGATATTCGAGGGCGGAAAGGGTCCCAACACCGGCGGCATGGGCGTTATCGCGCCCAACCCCTTCTATACGGAGGAAGCCGCCAGGGAGTGCATGGAGAGGATATTCCTGCCCACGATAAACGCCATGCGGGCGGAGGGCTGTCCCTTCTCCGGCTGCCTGTATTTCGGGCTGATGCTCACGAAGAACGGCCCCAAGGTGATCGAGTACAACTGCCGCTTCGGCGATCCCGAGGCGCAGACGATACTCCCCCTTATGGAGTCGAGCTTGCTCGACGCGATGCTCGCCTGCGAGAACGGTACGCTCGCCGAAACGCCCGTCGTATTCTCCGGCAGGGCGGCAGCCAACGTGGTGCTCGTCTCCGGCGGGTACCCCGGCAAGTACGAAAAGGGTCTGCCCATTGAAGCGGGCGAGCTTGACGAGGGCGTTTCGCTCGTGCACGCCGGCACCAAAAAGACGGAGGAAGGCTTCGTCACGGCGGGCGGCAGAGTGCTGAACGTCGTAGCCGTAAGGGACGACCTTGAAAGCGCCGTCGAAGCCGCTTACCGAAACGCCGAAAGGGTGTCTTTCCCCGGCATGTTCATGCGCCGCGACATTGGAAAAACGGCGATCGATGAGATAAAGAGAGGTTGAATTATGGTATTCAGAGTTTATTCCGAGAGAAAGAGCGAGTTTTCGCTGGAGGCGGAGAGCCTTAAGAACGACCTTGTCACGCTGCACGGCATAAAGGGATTGAAGCGCGTCAGGATACTCCGCCGCTACGACGTTGAGAACGTCTCGGAGGAGACCTTCATGAACTGCATCGACAGCGTGTTCTACGATCCGCGCACGGAGGAGAGCCTTTTTGAGCTCCCCGCGGACGCCGACCGCGTTTTCGCGGCGGAATACCTGCCCGGTCAGTACGACCAGTGCGCCGACGCGGCAGAGCAGAGCATAAAGCTCATCGCCCTGGGCGGCGGCGAGGGCGCGGAGCCGAAGGTAAGGACGGCGCGCGTGTACCTCGTTTACGGCGATATTTCGGATGCGGATCTCAAGGAGATAAAGGCGAGCCTCATCAACCCCGTCGACAGCCGCGAGGGCGAGATCGAAAAGCCCGAGAGCCTTGCCCAGAAATACGACGAGCCCGATACGGTCGAGTTCATACACGGCTTCACCGCCCTTGACGACGAGGGGCTTAAAAAGCTCATCGCCGATATGGGTCTTGCCATGGACCTTGCGGACGCCGTCTGCTGCCGCGACTATTTCAGGGAAGAGGGCAGGGACCCCTCCGTTACGGAGATAAAGGTGCTCGACACCTATTGGTCGGATCACTGCCGCCACACCACCTTCAACACGCATATCGATTCCGTCGAGTTCGAGGACGACGACGTGAAGGCGGCTTACGAAAGGTACTTAGCCCTCCGCGAGAGACTGGGCGACACGAAGCCCGTCTGCCTCATGGATATGGCGACGATCGGCGCGAAGTACCACAAAAAGCTGACAAACAGGCTCAGGAGCCTTGACGACTCGAAGGAGATCAACGCCTGCACGGTCAGGGTCAAGGTCGATCACGACGGAGAGGACGAGGATTGGCTCCTCCTCTTCAAGAACGAAACGCATAATCATCCCACCGAGATAGAGCCCTTCGGCGGCGCGGCGACCTGCGTCGGCGGCGCGATACGCGATCCTCTTTCCGGCAGGGGCTACGTATATCAGTCCATGAGGATAACCGGCGCGGCGGATCCCACAAGACCCGTTTCCGAGACCATCCCCGGCAAGCTCCCGCAGAGGCGCATTGTCAGGGAGGCGGCGGCGGGCTTCTCCTCCTACGGCAATCAGATAGGTCTTGCGACGGGCGTCGTGCACGAGCTGTATCATGAGGGCTATGCCGCCAAGCGCATGGAGGTCGGCGCGGTCATCGCCGCCGTCCCGCAGGCGAACGTCCGGCGCGAGGAGCCCGCAGCGGGCGACTCCGTGATACTCATGGGCGGCAAGACCGGGCGCGACGGCTGCGGCGGCGCAACGGGCGCTTCGAAGGCGCATACCTCCTCCTCGCTCGAGCTCTGCGGAGCCGAGGTGCAGAAGGGCAACGCTCCGGAGGAAAGGAAGCTCCAGAGGCTGTTTAGGAACCCGAAGGCCTCCCGCATGATAAAGCGCTGCAACGATTTCGGCGCGGGCGGCGTATCGGTCGCGATAGGCGAGCTTGCGGACGGTCTCGTTATCGACCTTGATAAGGTCCCCAAGAAGTACATGGGTCTCGATTCGACGGAGCTTGCGATATCCGAATCGCAGGAGCGCATGGCGGTCGTCGTGGAGGAAAAGGATACGGAGGAGTTCATCGCCCTCTGCAGAGCGGAGGGAGTCGACGCCGTAAAGGTCGCCCGCGTCACGGACGAGGGCAGGCTCACCATGTTTTTCAAGGGACAGAAGGCGGTCGACCTTTCAAGGGCGTTCATAGACACCAACGGCGCGGCGAAGCACACCGCTGTAAAGGTCGAAAAACAGCATGATTACAAACCGGAGGAATTGACCGGTACGTTCAGGGAAAAGCTCATAAAGGTCGCTTCCGATCTTAACGTCTGCTCGCAGAGGGGACTTGCGGAGACCTTCGATTCCACCGTCGGCGCGAACACGGTGCTCATGCCCTTCGGCGGCAAAAAGCAGCTCACGCCCACGCAGGCGATGGCGGCGAAATTCCCCGTCAGGGACGGCAAGACCGAGACCTGCTCCGTAATGAGCTGGGCTTTCGATCCCTATATTTCGGAGGCGTCCCCCTATTGGGGCTCCTACATGGCGGTCGCGGATTCCTATGCGAAGCTCGCGGCGGCGGGCGCCGATCTCGACGAGTGCTGGATGAGCTTCCAGGAGTATTTCGAGAGGCTCAAATCGGCGTCCTCCTGGGGCAAGCCCATGGCGGCGCTCCTCGGCGCGCTCGACGCGCAGGTCGACCTCGGCACGGCGGCGATAGGCGGCAAGGATTCCATGAGCGGCAGCTTTGAGGATATCCACGTCCCGCCCACGCTCATTTCGTTCGCCGCGGCAAAGGGGAACGTAAAGAACGTGATCTCGCCCGAGTTCAAGCATGCGGGCAGCTGCGTCTACCGCGTCACCGCGCAGAAGGACGAAAACGGTCACGTCAACGGGCGCGCCTACCGCAAGCTCTCATTTATCATCTCTCAGTTCATAAAGCATGGCGCCGTTACCGCGGCTTACGTGCCCGGCAGGTTCGGCACGGCGGAGGCGCTCATCAAGATGGCGATGGGCAACGGGATAGGCATAAAGCTCTTTACGGACGATATCTTTAAGCCGGAATACGGCGCGTTCGTGATCGAATGCCCCGCCCAGACCGGCATACACGATCCCGAGATCGAAATGGAGTTCATCGGCGTCACGATCGACAAGCCCGTCATAAAGCTTGCCGAGATCGCTGTGAAGCACCCCGATACGGAGCCCGTGCCGCTTGCCGACATACTCGCTCCCTATGAGGAAAAGCTCGATCAGATATTCCCCGCGGCGGCGAAGGCCGGCGAAATGCTCGAGGTCGAGTGCGCCGATAAGCCCTACGTCAAGCCCTTCGGCGTTTCAACGGCGAGTCCCAGGGCGGTCATCCCCGTTTTCCCCGGCACCAACTGCGAGTATGAGACCGAACGCCGCTTCAACGAGGCGGGCTTCGATACCAAGGTGGTCGTCGTACGCACCGGCTCCGGAAAGGCGCTTGCCGAATCGATAGACGATTTCACGCGCGAGGTCGCCTCGTCCCAGGTGATATTCATTCCCGGCGGCTTCTCCAACGGCGACGAGCCGGACGGCTCCGGCAAATTCATCGCCGCGTTCCTCAAGAACGCCGAATGCAGAAAGGCGGTGGAGGATATGCTTTCCCGCGGGGGTCTCATGGGCGGCATCTGCAACGGCTTCCAGGCGCTCCTTCGCACGGGGCTCCTGCCCTACGGCAAATTCGTCCAGCCGAGCGCCGAAATGCCCTCGCTCACGCATAACGTCATCGCAAGGCATATGTCGCGCATTGTCCGCGTAAGGGTGGAATCCTCCGCAAGCCCGTGGCTCAGGAACGTCCGCCGGGGCGAGATCTACTCCGTGCCCATCTCCCACGGCGAGGGACGCTTCGTTGCGCCCGAGAACGTGATAAGGGAGCTTGCGGCGAGCGGGCTCGTCATCACCCGCTACGTTGACGATAAGGGGCTTCCCACGATGGAAATGCCCTTCAACCCCAACGGCTCTTACGCCGCGATAGAGGGCGTAATGTCGCCGGACGGGCGCATATTCGGCAAGATGGGCCATGCGGAGCGCATCGGCAGCGGGCTTTACAGGAACGTGCCCGGCGTCTACGATATGAGGCTCTTCGAGTCCGCTTACGATTTCTTTAAGTGATAATACGGTTTGGAGGTACGATCCATGGCAAAGCTCATTGACGGCAAAATGATCGCGGGCAAGGTGATGGAGGAGGTCGCGGAGGGCTCCCGCAGGCTCGTCGCCCAATACGGCGAGGAGGCGCGCCCCAACATGACGCTCGTGCTCGTCGGCAGCGACCCCGTTTCTAAGAAGCTCGTCGATCTCAAAGCGAAGGACTGCGAAAAGACGGGCATAACCCCCACGGTGATCGCCCTTTCCGAAACGACGAGCGAGGAAAAACTCCTGCGCCTTATAGACAGGCTCAATTCGGATGAGGACGTTAAGGCGATACTCTGCCAGCTTCCCGTGCCGGAG
>JAEEGF010808262.1_pt1 | contig 18035 bp, 18 predicted proteins | sample 9134171 | NCBI WGS metagenome assembly JAEEGF01 (sample SAMN16246542, study PRJNA631951) | gut metagenome | biome: gut microbiome; feature: rumen; material: AP-attached | host: Bos | place: Iran: Karaj | collected 2018-10
GTCTCTTCCGTGTCCTTTTGCGAAGAAGCTGCGGGCGTTTCCTCCTTCGGACTAAGCCCGCAGGAAGACAGGACGAATGCGAATAACAGTATGAATAAAGCTGCTTTCTTCATGGCATTGTCCTCCTTTCTTCCAGATGCCCTACACTTCTATAGACACCATTTTATGGCTTTTGAGACAAAAAGTTATCCACAAAATGAAACTCAGATAAACAGCTTGGGCGGGACGAGCGCGAGTCCCTGGTTCTCGTCTCCGAGAACGATCAGCTGATCGCCCGCGGACAGTCCGAAAATCTTCCGGGCCTTCGCCGGAATAATGATCTGCCCCTTCTCTCCCACCGTCACAACACCAAACAAATGCTTTCCCTTAGGGGGAAGTCCTGCGCCTGGAACAAGTTCCGGCTTATGATCGGTCATCTCGTCCAGCGAAACGCCAAAGACTTCCGCCACCTTTTGGGCAATGCCGAGTGCAGGCTCTGTTTCGCCGGCTTCCCATTTCCCGACCGCCTGACGGCTGACGCCGACGCGCTCTGCCAGTTCGTCCTGCGTCATCTGACGCATTTTCCGTAACGCTGCCAGGTTTTCGCCAAACATAAATCCTCCTTATGCGAGATCCGCCCGCATGCGGGAACGGAATATCAGGACCGCGGCCAGATCAAAGACCAGCGCGCAGGAAGCCACGATGAGAAGCGGAAGCCAGAACGCCTCTTTTGTAAAGCTTAAAGCTAGTGCGCTGCGGCCGATCTTCGTGCAGTAAAAGAAGGGCAGCGCCTTGCAGATCTTGAGCATGATCCCGCCCAGGCTTTCCGCGTCAAACCAGATACACCCGAGGAAAGAACTCAGGGAAATGATGATGGAGCAAAGCCCCGGCGCGGCCTTTTCAGAGAACAGCGTTCCGAAGATCAATCCGAAACTAATGAACAGTATGCCAGACAGCTGAAGCGAAAGGAAAGACCAGAAAAGCCCCAACGGTTTCAGCGGGCTCTTTACGATCAGGGAAACCACATAAGACGCCGCGTACAGCACCGCAGTCTGAGCCGCGCCCAGTACCAGCATGGGGATCTGATAGCCCAGAATAAAATCTCCGGACCGGGCCGGCGTCGCATACAATCTGACAAGGAAAGAACCTGCGCGGTCCCGCGAGACGGAAAGGCAGGCGAACAGCATCAGAAAGGTCTGTCCGAAGACCGCGATGCCGGGCGCCAGTTTCTCGATCCGGAAGACCGTGACGCTCGCTTCTTTCGGGATGCTCGCATTGACCACCGTCATGACGAGAAGCATGACGAGCGGGAAAGCCAGACAGAACAGGTAACTCAAGGGATCTCTCAGGATCTCCTTCTGATTTCTTCCGGCAAAAGCCAATGCCCTTTTCATAAACTTTCCTCCTTTCCCGCGATTGCGACAAATGCATTCTCAAGGCCCTTTACACCGGCCTTCTCTTCGATCTCCTGAAGCGTGCCCAGGGCTTTGAGCCGGCCGTTCTGAAGGATCGCGATTCGGTCGGAAAGCGCCTCGGCTTCTTCCATATAATGCGTCGTCAGGATGATCGTGCGGTGTTCCTTGATCCGTTCGATCATTTTCCAGAGTTCTCTTCTGGCCAGAACGTCCAAGCCGAGCGTGGGTTCGTCGAGAAAGAGCACCTTGGGATCACCGATCAAAGCCATCGCGATCGACAGCTTCCTCTGCCATCCGCCGGACAGCGTCTTTGCCGGCTGATTCTCGACTTCCTGAAAACGAAACACCTGGATCATTTCATCGGTCCGCTCTTCGATCTTTGCCTTATCCGTATAATGAAGCGAGGCCATGAAGCGGAGGTTTTCACGAACGGTAAGCCTTTCCGCGACCGCAGTATCCTGTGTCGAGATGCCGATGATCTTTTTGACCTCCTCAGGCGCTTCTTTCACGCTGTATCCGCCGACGAATGCTTCTCCCGCAGCTGGTTTGGAAAGACAGCTTAATATACGGATCGTGGTCGTTTTCCCGGCGCCGTTTACACCAAGAAGTGAAAAAAGTTCACCCTCATAGACACAAAGGTCCAGACCGTCCACGGCTGTCTTTGTGCCGTATTTTTTGGTAAGCTTTGTTGTTTTGATCATTTCAAAGGAGCGTTCTGTCATGTTTTTTCCTCCCGGACACTTGCCATACATTTCCCACATAAGCAAGTGATCATAACATTTATACTCCTCTGCGATATGTATTGTCTACCAACCATATGTAACAATTATACTACCGCATGTTCGTTTTGGTTGCCCGATTGAACTGATTTATAGTTTTCGGTTCTGTGTTTTTCTATGCATACAAATCTGTTATAATGACACATGAAAAAACCTGTGCCTGATTCAGTTAAGAAAACGAAGGTGCACTTATGAACACGCTTCAGTTTATTTTTGTTCATGGTCTCTCCGGCTGGGGAAGTTATGACAAGGCTTACCGGAAAATGCCCTACTGGGGGATGCGCGGCGGTGATCTCATACGCTTTCTTAAGGAAGAAGGCTTCGACTGCTGCGCAGCTTCTGTTGCGCCGACAGGAAGCGCCTGGGACAGAGCATGCGAACTCTATGCACAGCTTACAGGCACACGAACCGATTATGGCGAAGCACATGCGAAGAAGTACCGTCACGCGCGCTACGGACCTGATTTTACCGGCCGTCCGCTGATTCCGGAATGGACTGAAGATACGAGGTTCGTTCTTCTGGGGCATTCCTTCGGAGGCGCCACCGTCCGCATGTTCTCGGAACTTCTGGTCCACGGCGACAAAGACGAACAACAGTTATCCGCACCGGATGCACTCTCGCCTCTGTTTGCAGGCGGTCTCGAAAAGCATCTTCACAGCATCGTCACACTGGCTTCACCCATGAACGGCACCACCGCCTACGATCTGTTTCTGGATCCGGATTTTGATCCCAAAAGCGTCAAAGTGCCTCTACACAGCAAAATACTTGCATGGATGATGTCGAAAGGTACCGCGGAGAAGGACGACGGGCGCGATCCCAGGGACAATGCGAATTACGACATGTATCTCGACCGCGCGGCAGAGCTTAACCGCCTCATCCGGACGATTCCTTCCGTCTATTATTTCTCCGTTCCCTGCAGCATGACAGACCCAAAGTCCGACGGAACACATCACCCAAGACGCGGCATCGAGCCGCTCTTTCAGGCCCGGAGCCGCCAGATCGGCGCCTACAAAGGGAAAACCCGCGGAGGGATCATTGTGGATGAAAACTGGCGGGAAAATGACGGCCTGGTCAATACCATTTCCGCCACGGCGCCGGAAGGCGCCGCTTCGAAAGCGCTTAACCGGGACAGGATCCAGCCTGGCATCTGGAATGTATTTCCGACCGTTCAGGGCGACCACATGTGGCTTCAGGGCGGACTCCTTCATCGGCACGACATCCGCGCTTTTTATCTCGATATGCTCACATTGATCCGAAATTTACCGTAAGCAATTAAGCAGCATCAGCAAAAACACTCGATTGCATCGCATGAAAGACGACCGGCTTCTGAACCGTTTTAAAACCGAATAGAACACCTTGATCATGGTCATTTCAGATGAACACGGTCTGTCGAAAATGCTGCCTCTTACGGCAATAACGAGTGGTGCGGTCTGGCTCTTCATTTTGGTTCTTTCGGTGCTGGCGATTCAGAGAGGTATCAGGCAAATCAAAGGACTCTCCTAGAAAACCACTTTATGGGGTTCACAAGCGCTTGACAGTTATTCAGTCCTCAGGTTATATAAGAATCAGTTTTTGAACGAGGAGGCTTGTTTATGAAAGCATCTAAAATCATTGGAAATCTCATCCTCGCTGCGCTGATCGTGTCTTCGATCCCGTATCAGTGTAAGAAAGACAGTGAAACCGGTGCTCTTGAGGTCCGAAGCCTTTTGTGGGCTTTCAGGAAAACGCCTCGTAAGGAGGGGGAAACGAAAGACCACTACGCCTTTGCGATACCCCCGTCAGGTCTGGATTACGCAGCTGCCACGGATCCGAATCAGAACGCATAAACAGAGCCCGCGCCAAGCGGGCTCTCTTCTTTGAGAAATGTCTCCTCAAGCGGTCACATTTTCTCCGGGGCGTCAAAGCCCAGAAGATGAATGCCTGTTGTGAGCAGTTTCAGAATGAACTTCAGAAGTTCAATGTAAGCGCTCTTCTGCTTCTCGTCCTCTTCATAAAGAATCGACGTCTCATGATAGAAGGAATTAAAGGCGTCGGAAAGATCATGCAGGAAAGCGCAGATCTTGTGCGGCGCAAGCTCCTTGGCGGCGCCTTCCATCATCGCCGGCCATTGCGCGGCGGTTTTTAAGAGCGTCTTGAGAGAAGCCGTATCCACGCGCAATGCTTTCAAAGCTTCGCTATCCAGCTGTCCTTCTTGGGCGCCTGCCTTCCGAAGGATCGAGCGGATACGCACCGTGGTATACAGGATGTAAGGTCCGGTGTTCCCTTCGAATGAAGTGAAGCGGTCGAAATCCATGATGTAATTCTTGCCTGCCTGGTTCTGAAGATCGCCGTATTTCAGTGCGGAAAGTGCGATGCGGTGCACGGTTTCCGGATCCAGTTCCTCATCGCCGTAGCGGAGGCGCATTTTCTCACGGACCTTCTCGTGAACGTCCGCGATCAGGGTCTCCAGCCTGACGACGCCGCCTTCGCGGGTCTTCAGCGCCTTGCCGTCGGTCCCGTTGATCGTTCCGAAGCCGATGAAGGTCAGACCGGTCTCAGGCTTTACAAGCTCCGCCTTTCTGGACACGCGGAAGAACTGCGTATAATGAAGCTCCTGCCGCTTGTCCGCGAAGTAGATGATATCATCCGGGCCGAGCTCTTTCATACGCATGATGACCGTCGCAAGGTCCGTCGTGGCATATAAGGAACCGCCGTCCGATTTCTGAACGATACAGGGCGGAACCTGTACTTTATCCGTCTCTTCCTGAACATCCACGACCAGCGCGCCTTCCGAGTACCGGGCAAGGCCTTTCTCCCGAAGCGTCTGAAGCAGTTCCGGAATAAAGGGTTCCGCATCGGATTCCTTCTTCCAAAGTTCAAAATGAACGTCCAGATTGTCGTAGTTTTTCTTGAGGTCCGCCACACTGACGTTGATGATATGCTGCCAGAGCGCGCGGTATCCTCTGCGTCCCTTCTGAAGTTCTACGGTCGCCAGATGGGCCTTTTCCGCAAACTCCGGATCTTCCTTCGACTTCTTCGAAGCCTCCGGATAGATGACTTCCAGCTCGGAGATCGTAAAAGGTGCTTCTTCGGGATACGCGCCCTCATACTGTTCGTCAAAATAAGGCAGCTCCGGATGCATTTCCTGAAGTCGCATGATAATGAGTCCGATCTGGAGGCCCCAGTCGCCAAGGTGCGTGTCGCCGATGCATTCATTGCCCATATAGGCCAGGATACGCTTCACGGATTCTCCGATAATCGCAGACCTCAAATGCCCGACGTGCAGCGGTTTTGCGACGTTCGGTCCGCCGTAATCGACGACGATCGTCCGCACTTCTCCGGTCTCGGCGCCAAAACGCTCTGAACATGCCATCTGAGCCACAAAACGGGCCAAAAACGGGGCTGAAAGGTCCAGGTTGATAAATCCCGGGGCCACGGCCTCCGCCTTTGAAAATGCCTCATTTTCAGCGAGATACGGCAGCACTGCCTGCGCGATCATGATCGGCGCCTTATGATACTCCTTCGCCGCGGAAAGCGCGCCGTTTATCTGATACTCGCAGAGATCCGGGCGGTTCGACACCTGCACGGCGCCGTACTTCGGGTCAAAGCCGGCTTTTTCGAACGCATTCTGTGCGATTTGATTCAATTCCAGTAAAAGATTCATGTTTCACCTGCCTTCAGGTCAGAACTACATAAATTTACGCTTCCAGATGGTCGGGTTGAACAGCGCAAGCATCGGCAAGAGTTCAAGCCGCCCGGCGATCATGTCAAAAATCAGAACAAGTTTCGTCAGCACATTGAAGCTGCCGTAATTTAAAAGCGGGCTGACGATGGAAAGGCCGGGGCCGATGTTGTTGTAGGTTGCAAGAACCGCGGAATACGCCGTCTCGAAATCTTTGGAGGCCGGATCAAGGGATACGAGGAAGACCGACAGAATCAGGATCACGAGATAGATGACCACATAACTGTTCAAAGACCGGAGAACCGTCTTCTCCACCACTTTGCCTTCAAATTTGATCGGTTTTACCGCATTCGGATGGATCAGATAATGCAGTTCGCTCTTCGCTTCTTTCAGAAGCAGCACGATCCTGGCCACTTTCACGCCGCCGCCTGTGGAGCCGGCGGATGCGCCGAATACCATGAGAAGCAGGATGATCCATCTGCAGACGATCGGCCAATGGCTGAAGTCTGCCGTGGAGAAGCCGGTGGTCGTCTGAATGGAAGCGGCCGTGAAGGCGCTGTCTCTCAGGCTCAGGAAGAATCCTTTTGCGCCTCCGATCTCCTTTGAATAGATGGCGATAAAGGTAACGATGGTCATGATGACCGCAGCTGTGAGGAAGATCGAAAGATAGGCCCTCAGCTCCTCGGATCTCAGCGCGTCTTTCCATTTACGTTTCAGGATCAGATAGTAAATGTTGAAGTTGACGCCGAAGACCAGCATCCAGAAGATCGCAAACACGATGGACACGTTATTGTAGGATGCCATGCCGTCGTTCCGCACACAGAATCCGCCGGTCCCGGCCGTGCCGAACGCGATGCAGACCGCGTCGAAGAAGTTCATGCCGGAGATCAGGTAGGTGATGATCATGATCACGGTCAGCACCGTGTAGATCCCGTACAGGACGATGGCTGTCTCTCTGACCCTCGGAACCAGCTTGGAAACCTGCGGGCCGGGGGATTCCGCCTTCATGATGACCATGTGGTTTCCGCCTCCGGAGAACGGAAGTATCGCAAGAAGGAGCACCAGAACGCCCATGCCGCCCAGCCAGTGTGAGAAGCTTCTCCAGAACAAGAGGCCTCTTCCCAGAGATTCCACGTCGGAAAGCACCGACGCGCCGGTCGTCGTGAAACCGGAAACGATCTCAAAGAGCGCATCCATATAATGCGGTATCCTCCCGGAAAGGAAGAACGGAAGCGCTCCTACGACAGACATCAGGATCCAGGAAAGCGCCGTGCCGGCATAGCCTTCACGGGCGTAGAAATTCCCTTTGCGGTTTTTCTTTCTGGAAAGAAAGACGCCGGCGGTTCCCGAAACGACTGCGCAGATCAGGAACCAGTACCAGGTGTTTTCCCCGTAGATCATGGCAACGATCCCCGGGATCAGCATGGCGACGGCTTCAATTTTCAGCACCCATCCGATCAGATAGGCGACGATCCTGAGATTCATTTATGCCTCCGCGGCAATGTCGGAGAGCGAGCGGATCTGGTTGTCCGCCCGTGTGACGATGACAATGTGGTCGCCCTTTCGGATCACGTCGGAACCGGAAGGCGCAAGAAATTCACCGTTCCGGATGATCGCGCCGATGACGAGGTTCGGCTTTTTTCGAAGATCCTTGAGCATCACATCCGTGAGCCAGGAATCTTCCAGCACTTCATACTCCTGCGCTTCCGCTCTTCCGTCGGCAAGTTTATAAAGCGACGTGATGGAGGAGTCTCTGGACTCTTCCACCGCACGGACAAAACGGACGACCTCGTTGGCCGTGATCATTTTCGGCGCGATGAGGGAGCCGATATCCAGAGAATCCGGAATGTCTTCGGGTTCCAAATGGTTCACCTTGGTGATCATTCTCGTCCCGTAGTTCTCGCGGGCGATCATGCTCATCATGACGTTCTGCTCATCGATGCCGGTCACGGTCACCATGACGTCCGCGCCCTCAATGTTTTCCTCTCTGAGGAGCCCCTGGTCCGTGCCGCTTCCGTTGATGAAGGTCACGTCCTGATAGCGTTCTGACAGCGCGGTGCAGCGCTCTTCCCGGATATCGAAGACCTTGAAGTTCATGGGATTCTTCATCCGGTCACGCTCTTCCAGGATATAGTTTGTGATACGGCCTGCGCCGATCACGAACACCGAGCGGTGCGGTCTGAGGTTCGGGTCGCATTTCTTCAGGAATTTCATGGCCTCATCGGCATGTGCGATGAAGGAAATGAGATCGCCGGGGCGCATCTCGTCGTCGCCGGAAGGGATGATGATCTCCTGGCCTCTTTCGATCATGACGATGACCACGCTTCCGATGAACTTTTTATGAAGATCGCGAAGCGCAACGCCGACCAGCGGAGACTCTTTATTCAGACGTACCGTGACCATTTCCGCCTTGCCGTTCGAGAACGATTCGATCTGTGTGGCAGAAGGAAAATGCAGCAGGCGGACCACTTCATGCGCGGTCAGTTTCTCGGGGCTGATGACCAGGGAAATGCCCAGTTCTTTCTGAAGGTAATCGATCTCATTCTCATACTCAACGTTGCGTATCCTGCAGATGGTCATGCAGTCTCCCAACTTACGGGCAAAGAGACAGATCAGCATGTTCAGTTCGTCTGACTCGGTGCAGGCGATCAGAAGGTCGGCTTTGTCCACACCGGCTTCCTTCTGAACGTTCAGAATGGCTCCGTTGCCATAGACGCCGATCACGTCCAGCGACATCGCAAGGTCGCGGACCCTCTTCTCGTCACGGTCCACGATCGTGATGTCGTGTCCCTCATTGTTCAGTTCTTCCGCCAGTGCGGCGCCTGTTTTGCCGCACCCGATAATGATAATGTTCATTGGCCTTTAAAAAACCGCGCACCCCCCTTGGTCCTGAGACCATCAGGGAGTGCACGGAAACACAGCATGAATTAGTGATTGATCTGTTTCGCGACTTCCGCGGCGAAATCTTCGTTCCTCTTCTCAAGGCCTTCACCGGTCTCAAAGCGGATGAAGGACACGATCTTGAGGTTCGCACCGTTCGCCTTTGCGGTCTGGGCGACGTAATCTTTCACGATCTGCTTGCCGTCTTCAGCTCTGACATAGATCTGGTCCATCAGGCAGACTTCCTTGAGTTCCTTCTGAAGACGTCCGCGGATCATGCCTTCCTTGACCTTCTCAGGCTTGTTCATTTCCTTCGGATCGTTGTCGATCTGAGCACGAAGGATCGCGGTCTCTTTCTCGACGAAATCAGCCGGGACTTCCGCGTCGGAGCAGAACTGAGGACGAAGCGCCGCGATCTGCATCGCGATGTTTCTGGCCATTTCCCTGAGCTCTTCATTGAAGACATCGCTCTCGACCTTGACAAGGACACCGATCTTGCCGCCGCCATGGATGTAGGAAGCGACAAAGCCGTTCTCCGCGTTGACCTTTTCGAAGCGGCGGATCCGCATGTTCTCACCGATGACGGAGATCATTTCGGAAAGCTTCTGTTCGACGGTCAGCGAGGGATCAAGCGTCCAGGGCTGGGTCAGGAACGTTTCGACGTTCTCGACGTCCGAATTCAGGATCTGAGCGGCAACTTCTTCGACATACGCGCGGAACTTCTCGTTCTTTGCGACGAAGTCGGTCTCAGCATTGACTTCGACCGTGACGGCATGCTTCTGATCCTCGGAAACGAGGTTCATGACGATACCTTCGGCGGCGATGCGGCCGGCCTTCTTCTGGGCGCCCGCGAGGCCTTTCTCACGAAGGTAGTCAACAGCCTTCTCCATATCGCCGTCGACTTCCGCAAGAGCCTTCTTGCAGTCCATCATGCCGGCGCCGGTGACTTCACGTAACTCTTTGACCATAGATGCGGTGATCTGCATTGTCATATCCTCCAGTTATTCTTCGGTGGTCTCTTCGACAGCTTCTTCGGCCTCTTCGGCTGCATCTTCCGTCTCGGCGGGGACTTCGGTCTCGGCGGTCTCGCCCTGGTTCGCTTCCACGACAGCGTCAGCCATGGTGTCGGCGATCAGTTTGATGGCGCGGATCGCGTCGTCGTTGCCCGGGATCACGAAATCAAGTTCTTCGGGATCGCAGTTGGTGTCGCACATACCGACGAGCGTGATGCCCAGCGCGCGGGCTTCCTGAACGCAGATGTGTTCTTTCTTGGGGTCGATGACGAAGATGGCGTCGGGCAGCTTCTTCATTTCCTTGATGCCGCCGATGTTCTTCTCAAGCTTGTCCCATTCCTTGCGGAGCGCGGCAACTTCCTTCTTGGGAAGGACGTCGAAGGTGCCTTCTTCGGACATCTTCTCGATCGCACGAAGTCTTGCGATACGGGTCTGGATCGTGCGGAAGTTGGTCAGCATGCCGCCCAGCCAACGCTGGTTGACATAGTACATGCCGCAGCGGTTCGCAGCATCCTTCACGGCGTCCTGCGCCTGCTTCTTCGTGCCGACGAACAGGATCGTGCCGCCCTGACGGGTGATGTCGGCAACTGCCTTGTAAGCGGTGTCGACCATACCGACGGTCTTCTGAAGGTCGATGATGTGGATCCCGTTTCTCTCCATGAAGATGTACGGGGCCATCTTGGGGTTCCACCGGGAAACCTTGTGTCCGAAATGGACGCCGGCTTCGAGGAGTTTCTTCATTGATACGACTGCCATGTTTTTACTCTCCTTCTTGTTGGTTTTTTTCTTGCGCGTTCTTCATCCGGCCCATGACCTTTCGGAACCAACAGGCACGTCGGAACGCGTTTTAATGGCAACTTTTGAAAAATAGCATAACTGTTGGGAAAATGCAAGTGTTTCGAAAGGAAAATCGGACATTTTCCATGGGAATTTCTTCAAAATAAATCGAAAATGACGGTCCGTTTCAGAAACTGCCCAGTGTCTTTGTGAGAAAGGCGCGGAGTCTCTCCTTGCAGCCCTCGGGATCGGTTCCGGAAGCCATGCCGTGTCCCGCGCCTGGAACGACCATGATCTCCTTCTCGTTCGGACAGGCATCGTAGCATTGGTAGACCATTTTGGTCGGAACGAAATCATCTTCCGCCCCGTGCAGGAAGAATACCGGAAGTCTGGTTTTCTTCAGCTGTTCGACTGAAGAAGCCTTGTAGATCGAAAAATGATTGATCATCAGGGAATACAGATTCACGACGGGCGCAACCACAGGATAAGTCCACTTGAGAAAAGGCGGATAGGTGTGGCGGAATTCTTCTTCCACCGAAGAGAAACCACAGTCCTCCACACAGGCCAGAACCTGTTTCGGAAGGTCCTCTTCTCCGCTGGCCATCATGACGGCCGCGCCGCCCATGGACACCCCTTCGATGATGATCTCGGCATCTTCCCCGAAATACCGGACCATTTTCCGGACCCAGGTGATCACGTCGCGCCGGTCCAGCCACCCGAAACCAAGCCGCTTTCCTTCGGAATCGTTCATGCCGCGGGCGTGGATGAGAAGCACATGATAGCCTGCGTCATGGAAGAATTCCAGCATGCCGACGGAGTTGGTGATGTAATGACCGTGAAAACCGTGAATAAATACGACGACACGTTTGCTGTCCGGATCTCCCTTGACCAGTGTGCCGATGAGTTTCAATCCGTCAAACGAATATGCTTTGAGCGTCTCTTTTTCACAGGAATCGATGTAGCGTACATGTTCATAGAGCGGCGAACCGGGCTCGGCCTCTTCGATCTCTTCCTCTCCGGTTTTAAAGCCCATGAAGCCCTTCAGAAAGAATTTGACGTATTCCGGGGGCTCCCGGTCAAACAAAAGCTGAAACGCGACCAGCGCAAGAAATAAGACGGCGATCAGCGCCAGAAAGACCAGCGCTCCGAGAACAATGAGAAGGATCTTGACAAACGGCGGCATATGGGACCTCACGCAATCAGAATGGGCTTTCCGGCGAAGGGCCGCTTCTCCAGAATGTCCAGCACATGGCAGGAAGCGCCCAGAAGTTCCTTCCTCTCACAGACAGACCAATGATAACGCAAAAACTCCTGAAACACGTCATCCGTCATGTTCTTGAAGTCTTCCCGCATATAGTTGACCGGACCGTCCTGGGCGACAGTCATCACACGCCGTAAACCCGCAGCTTTTCTGTAACGTTCCATATCTTCCAGCCGGTCAAAGGAGAACAGGTCTTCTTCGGAATTACGCACATGGAAATCTTCATCCAGTTTGCCTCTCATTTCGGACTCCAGAATATGGCCTTCATGAAATCCGTACGTCACCACGGCAAACTCATTCATGATGTAAGCGGCGAACAGTTTTCCGCCCGGCTTCAGAACACGCGCGCCTTCCTTCAGGATGGCCACTTTGTCTTCCTCCGAGAACACATGGTACAACGGCCCGAAGATCAGGACGAGATCCTGTGAGGCATCGGTCACCTTCTTCAGCTTCCGTGCGTCGCCCACATAGGCTTTCACGTGCTCAAGAAGTCCTTCGCGGCTGGCTTTTTGTTTCAGAATGCCGATGTTATAACGCACCAGATCCACCGCCGTGACGTCATGTCCCCGCCGGGCCATTTCCAGCGAGTAACGGCCGGTCGCCGCGCCCGCCTCCAGAACGGCAAGGTTCGTCCGCCCGGCACTGAAGCGGTCGATATACCTCAGTGTCGTCAGGTATTCGACCCGGCCGTAAGGCGTCGTGAGTCTTTTGTCTTCGTTGTATTTGCCGTAGTAGGCGATCAGTTCTTCGTTCATTTGTGGTAAGGTTCTCCGGAAATGATCTTGAAAGACCGGTACAGCTGTTCCAGCGCGATCACGCGCATCAGCATATGCGGAAAGGTCAGTCTCGAATAGGACCAGTGTTCGTCTGCCCTCAGAAGCACTTCTTTCGAGAGACCGAGCGAGCCGCCGATCACGAAAGCCAGATCGCTTTTCCCTTCCGTCATGAGCCTTTTGAGGTGTTCTGCCATGCCGGTGCTGTCATAGGCTTTGCCGTCGATCGCGAGGGCGATCACATAGTCCCTGTCGCGGATCAGTTTCATGAGGCGTGCGCCTTCCAGGGCTTTTACGCGCTCATTTTCCGCATCGGACGCGCCGTCCTGGGTCTTCTCGTCCTGGACCTCGGTGACGGTGACCTCCGCAAAGCGGGAAAGCCGCTTCAGATACTCCGAAGCGGCGTCCCGTAAATAGGCTTCTTTGCATTTACCGACTGTGAGAAAACGGATCTTCATGGATCACCTGAGGTCAATGAGGCGCTTCTCGGAGATGAGAAGGTCATAGGGGATGTCCGAAGCCTTCCGGACCATCGGTTCATTCTGGATCTGCATCTCATAGGATAACGCGCAGGTCAGGCAGGGGTGCTCTTTGAGATAGCGGTCATAGCAGCCCAGTCCGTAGCCCATGCGTGTGCCGACTGTGTCAAATGCGACGCCCGGAAGGATCATGAGGTCGCCAGGCTGGTCCGGCACCATGAAGCCATAGTCCAGAAGCGTCTGATTCTTAGGATCCTGAATGATCAGTTTGTCCGGAACGTCCGGCTCCAGAATACCGTTTGCGTTCGGACGAAGATGCCGAAGAGACCGGATGCGGAAGAAACCCAGATCCAGGCCGAACATTTTCGGCGCCGCGACCGGGATGTCACGCTGAAGAAGAGTCTCGATGATCTTACGGGTCTCCACTTCGGCTCTGAAGTCGACATAGATGAAGACGCGGCCGGGATCCGGGAAAGTCTGGAAGAATCGGTCATAGATGGCCTTGTTCTTCTCTTCCCTGCCCTGAAGACGGTTCCGCTCTTCGATCTTAACATGGCGCAAAATGCTCATGGCCGTATCCTTTCTCATCCGGCGGCGTTCATGCCCGCGATGTAACCTGTGGCAAACGCAAAATGCAGATTGTAGCCTCCGCATCGTCCGTCCACGTCCAGAAGCTCACCGGTCACGTAAAGCCCTGGCACGAGAAGGGATTCCAGCTGTGCGGAAAACTCGGTCGTATCCGCTCCGCCCGTAATGGTCTGGGCGGCCCGAAGGTCGTCGGTTCCTGTAATGCGAAGCCGGAAGTCTTTCACCATGCCGACCAGTTTTCCGGCATCGGCTTCCGAATAGTCTCCGGTCTTCTTCCGTAAGAAGGTGCTGTCCTGTCTGGAAAATGCTTCCGCAAGCTTCTTGGGAAGCCATCCGGTCAGCACTTCGTAGCCGTCCTGTTCCGCACGCTTTGTGCCCTTGAGCTCCGTGAGATAGCCGATCAGCGCTTCCTCTTCGTAATTCGGGAGAAAATCGATCGTCACAAAGGCCGGCCGCAGGCGTAGGTCTTCCGCAATGTAGCGGCTCAGCTGGAAGACCGGAATCCCGGAAATGCCTTTCTTTGTGAGCTGGATCTCGCCTTCCTCGCGGTTCTCCCGGTATGTGACGGCAGCGATGACTCTCACGCCGTCCCAGATGCTCTCAAGCCCGCTGTCCGAGAAGAGCGGGACCAGCGCAGGAAGCGCCGGATAGACGTAATGGCCGAAAGAAGTCAGAAAACCATAGGCATTGAAGGCTCTTTCGTCGGTGACGCCGGCTTCCGATCCGCAAGCAAGGATCAGTTTGTCCGCCGTAAACTCGCCGCGCGAAGTGAAGGCCTTAAAACCTGTTCCTTCTTCGGAAATTTCCGAAATTCTGGACACATAGCAGTCCGTAACGACTTCCACGCCGGCTTCCTTAAGCCGTCTTTTCAGGATCGTGACCACGGTCGCGGCATTCTGTGAGGCAGGATAAAGATATTCTCTTCTGGACATCGAAAGCATGCCGGAGGACTCAAACCAGTCGATGCTTTTCTCCACCGGATAAGCTTTCAGAACGGAACGGATCAGTGCTCTGTCATGGCCCCTGTAATCTGAAGGACCGGTCAGAAGATTCCCGTAATTGCATTTGCCGTTTCCGGTCACCAGGATCTTCTTCCCGAGCTGTTCTTTTTTCTCAAGAAGCGTTACGTCCGCGCCCTTCTCGGCAGCTGTGACAGCCGCCATCATACCCGACGCTCCGCCTCCGATCACCAGGACCTTCATTGCACTTCTCCTCTCTTACTCATGCAGAAGACGAAGTTTGGTAAACAGTTTCACCATTTTCTTCCCGAACGGGAGTTCCAGAACCTGTGCTTTCCTAAGGCAGCCGGTCAGAAGGATGCCTGCGAGATACACAGCGATCCCAAGGATCAGAGAGACCAGAACGATCAGAAGATTCATGATGCGCCCCGACAGGAATCTCGAGAAAATGAATGCCACTCCGAGGCAGATCACGACGACCACCGCCGACACGATCACCGGCATCAGGATCGAGAACTTCGGGTTGAGTCTGTAACCCGTCAGTTTCTTGATCGCAAGAATGTTGAGAACGGCGATCACCAGGCTGAAGATCATGTAGCAGATGATCACGGCAAAGATGCCCATCTTAAACACAAAGAGCATCAGGACCAGAAGAAGCACGTGCCCCGCGAGACTGATGAAGGAATGGATCATCGGTCTGCGCATACGGTTCAGGCCCTGTAAGATCGCATTGGTGACCGTGGCCAGCGAATGGAAAGCCACGGCGAGACCGCCGGCAGCCAGATAGGTCTGTGCTTCGTCCGAGATGCCCGGGAACAGGAGCTTCGCAAGATTGCCGCCGATGGCCATATAGCCGAAGGCACAGGGAATGGCGATGAGAAGCGTCACACGGATCGCGAGTTCGATCTTCTTCATGACTTCTTCGTGGTCCTGTCTGGAATAGGCGGCTGCAAGCGCAGGCACCAGCGCGGAGCCGATCGCGCTCGCCAGCGCAACAGGCAGATGGACCAGCAAGAGATACGCAGAATTGTAATCACCCCAGGTGGCGGTATAGACGTCGACCGTGAGTCCTTTCATGCCGCTCGCATGGTTGAAAAGCGCCGCGTCGATGATGTCGATCGCATTGTATGTCGCCGTGGACAAAATGATCGGAACGGCGGTCAGAGAAAGAATGGACAAAAGTTTCCATTGGGATGCGATCTTCTTCGAAGGATCCTTTCTTACCCTCTGTTCCAGCGTTTTCCGATAACTGAAGAACAGAACAACAAGGAAAATGAGTGCCGCAAGCGCCCCCGCGCCGGTACCAATCGTACCGCCCGCGGCGCCCCAGGCGCCCTTCCATCCGATCTGTCCGGTTTCCGCAACGATACGTGCGCCGTATGCGGCCAGAACAGCCGCCATGACGACCGAGAAGATTGCATTGATGATCTGCTCGATGATCTGTGAAACCGCCGTCGGGATCATGGTCTGAAGGCCTTGGAAGAAGCCTCTGAAGACGCCCAGGAAAGCGACGATGGCTACGGTCGGGGCCAGCATTTTCAATGCGATCGAGCTCAACGGGCTCCGAAGAAGCGTCGTGCAGAAGAAGTCCGAAAGGAAGAAGGTCAGAAGTCCGAACACCGTTCCGACGACTGCCGCGAAAATGATCGCGACGACGGTGATCCGCTTCGTCTCTTTCCATTTGCCATGGGCAACGCGCACGGAAATCATCCGGGATACCGCCAAGGGCAGACTGTAGGAACTTAAAAGCAAAAGAATGTTATAGACAGAGAAGGCGTTCGAATAATAGCCGTTGCCCTCCGACCCGATGATATTGACCATCGGGATCCGGTAGATCATGCCGATGAGGCGTACGACGAAACTTGCCAGTGCGAGGATCCCTCCCTGAAGGAGGAAATCAGACTGGCCTTTCCCGTGTCTTTCTTCCTGTGTGTTGACTTCCTGTTTCATGATTATTGCTCACTCTCTCGTGATGCCGATCCGCTGTAAGATCGCTTCCTGGCGTTCTTCCATGATCCTGCGCTCTTCCTCGTCCTCATGGTCATAGCCCATGAGATGCAGCATCGAATGTGCCGTGAGGAAAGCCAGTTCCCTGATTTCACTATGGCCGTATTCCTGCGCCTGGCTCTTGACTTTCTCTGCGGAGATCAGAATGTCGCCGAGCATGCATTCTCCGGTCTCCGGATTGAACACATCCTGCTCTTCCAGCCCGTCAAAATCCGCCGGTCTTTCATACTCCGCGGAAGGAAAGGAAAGCACGTCGGTCACGCGGTCGATGCCGCGCATCTCACGGTTCACTTCCTGGATACCCTGATCGTCTGTCAGAAGCACGCTGACTTCACACTCGTAAGGACAGTCCTCATAGTCCAGTGCGCTGAGCACGGTCTTTCTGACGGTCTCCTCCCAGTCAAAGTCAAAGCTTATGCCTGTTTCATTGTCCAGTTCGATGGTCAATTCTTCTCGCCTCTGTCTTCTTTCTGATACGGACGTCCGTCTCTCTGGCCTTCCGGGCGGGGCCCTTTATTGCCCCTGCGTCCGTAGCCGTAACGGGCTGCCTGTTCCATCTTCTCTTTCGCTTTCGCGTCGTATTTCTCGTAGGCTTCCACGATCTTCTGGACCAACGGATGCCTGACGACGTCTTTGTGCGTCAGCTCAATGAAACTGATCTCATCAATTCCCCGGAGAATACGCATCGCGACGTCCAGGCCGGATTCCGTTCCGCGCGGAAGGTCCTTCTGGGTGCGGTCGCCGGTAACCACGCAGCGCGAATGGAAGCCGATGCGTGTCAGGAACATTTTCATCTGGGCAGGCGTGGTATTCTGGGCTTCGTCTAGGATAATGTACGCGTTGTCCAGCGTGCGTCCGCGCATATAGGCAAGAGGCGCGACTTCGATCTCGCCGCGCTCCAGATGCTGCTGGAAGTTCTCCGCGCCCATGATCTGGTAGAGTGCGTCATACAGCGGCCGGAGGTACGGGTCGATCTTGGCCTGCAGGTCGCCCGGAAGATAACCGAGCCGCTCTCCTGCTTCGATTGCGGGGCGGGTCAGGATGATACGTCCGACCTCCTGGTTCTTGAAGGCCTGGACGGCCATCGCGATCGCCAGATACGTCTTGCCTGTTCCGGCCGGTCCGATGCCGAACACGACCATCTGCTTCCGGAGCGCGTCCGCGTAGCGTTTCTGTCCCAGGGTCTTCGGCTTGACCGGTTTGCCCTGGACGGTATGGCAAATGACGTCCCGGTCCAGCGTGCCCATGTCTTCATTCATGGTCTCCTGATCGAGGCTCATCACGTAATTCACTTTCTGTTCGTCTGCCATATTGCCCCGCTTCTCCATATCGATCAGCGTCAAAAGCACCTTCTCCACTTTGTCCAGCGCTTCCGGCTCGCCCATAAGCTTCAGGTCTCCGTCCCTGAACACGACGTTCACGCCGTAGTTTTTCTCGCTGGAACGAAGGTACTTGTCATTCGCT
>JAEEGF011780372.1_pt1 | contig 18035 bp, 13 predicted proteins | sample 9134171 | NCBI WGS metagenome assembly JAEEGF01 (sample SAMN16246542, study PRJNA631951) | gut metagenome | biome: gut microbiome; feature: rumen; material: AP-attached | host: Bos | place: Iran: Karaj | collected 2018-10
CTCAAAGGGCGAAGCGGTTATTACCGGCGCCGAGGAGATCAAGGGCTGGGAAGCCTTTGAAAATGTCTGGAGGATCAGAATCCCCAACAGCTTCTTTGGGGAGTACAACCCTTATATTGATACTGTGCATGGGGACTGGTTTTCATATCAGGAGAATGCGCCACACACAGGCGATGTTTTCTTAAATGGCAGGTCCATGTATGAGGTAAGTAACCTTCAGGACTGCATGCATCCAAGGCGGGACAAGAGGTCCTGGGAACCTGAGTTTACTGAATACGTATGGTTCACAGCTCAGGAAAACGATGAGACGGTTATTTATGCGAATTTCGAAGGCAAGGATCCCAACAGGGAGAACGTTGAGATCTCTGTGAGAAGAGCCTGCTTTTACCCGGAGAAAACAGGGCTTAACTATATTACAATTTCAGGCTTCTGCATCAGAGCAGCGGCAACTCAGTGGGCACCGCCAACTGCTGTACAGCCGGGAATGGTAGGCCCGCACTGGTCAAAGGGCTGGATAATCGAGGATTGTGAGATCAGCGAATCCAAGTGCTGCGGAATTTCTTTGGGAAAGTATTATCAGAGAGGCAACAATAATAAGTGGACCACCAGCTGGCTGAAAGACGGAACACAGACCCAGAGGGACAGTGTCTGCCAGGCCATCAACGATGGCTGGGACAAGGAGACTGTGGGCTCACATATCGTAAGACGCTGTGATATCCATGACTGCGGACAGACAGGTATTGTTGGCCACTTGGGAGGCGCCTTCTGTACCATCGAGGATAATCATATCCATCATATCAACAACAAACACAATCTTGCGGGAGCTGAGATTGCAGGAATCAAGCTCCACGCAGCCATTGATACCATAATCAGAAGAAACCATATCGACCACTGCACCAGGGGAATATGGCTGGATTGGGAGGCTCAGGGTACAAGAGTTACCCAGAACTTCCTTCATGACAATGTTCCGCCTGTAGGAACTATCATAGATTCAGGGCTTTCCCTGGGAGAGGATATCTTTATTGAGGTATCCCATGGCCCTACACTGGTGGATCACAATCTTTTGCTGTCGGATATTGCCTGCAGACTCAGCACTCAGGGCATCGCCTTTGTTCATAATCTCATAGCAGGTTCTTTTACCTATGTGGGAAGAGGAACGGACAACGGTGGAAAGAGATTTGCCACAGACAGGTACACGCCTTATCATGTGCCGCATTCCACCATGCTGGCAGGCTTTATGACTATTCTTCATGGTGATGCTAGATTCTATAACAACATTTTCGTTCAGAAGACCGTAAGACAGGACCTTCTGGACTACTGCGTTGCCAAAAATGCAGATACTATAGACTGTAATAATTTCATCTGCGGAACGATTCCCTACAATAAATTTCCATCTGCAGGGGAGTACTTTGCGAGATTTAAGAGAGATGCGGTAAAAGAAGCCGGCTCCAAGGATATATATTATGAGCACCTGCCTGTATATCTGGCAGGAAATGCGTATTTCAACGGCGCTAGGCCCTGCGACAATGAAGAGGCTCACGTGGACAAGGATCACAAGATAAGCTTCTATATTGACGAGGATGCCGGAAGATATACGCTTCACACCAATCTCTATGAGTATCTGCCAAGGACCATTGCAAAGCCTGTAAATTCAGAAGTTCTTGGAATGGCCTTTGAGCCCGAGGAAAGATTTGAGAATCCCGATGGCAGCTGCATTTCTTTTGACACTGACTATTTTGGCAGGAAAAGAGGAATACTGCCGGTTTCAGGTCCCTTCGAGGAGTGCAACAAGGACAGATTCACGGTTCAGACACCGGGCTTTGGCTCCTTTATGATAAAGCACGATGAAAAGGCCAGAATCACGGAAAAGGGAGAAGAGGCTCCAAAGGCAGAAGAGGAAGAGCTTGAAGAAGTCACCGAAGAAAAAGCGGGAGCTTTTACAGATATTCACGAGGCTGAAAATCAGGAGCAGGACACAGCTCCTGACCTTGAGGGCTACACCGAGCCCAACTTCACCATTGACGAAGAGGAATTCGAAAGAGAGTCCATGGTCAGCGAGATCAACTCAAATGTCCTTCTCACCGGCTGTGACGGCGTTGGAATCAAGTTCCCCTTTGAGGGTAGTCTTTTCCAGGTCAGCGACATGTTCGTCAAGGGCAATGAGGTATGGCTCTATGACAGAGCCAATGAGAAGCTGGTGGAGCTAGACTGTGAGTATGGCATCTACCACAACTTAAAGAAGTGGTCTGTGGGAGCGCTGCAGTCATTGGATGTGGAGGAAGATGCAAATCTTGAGGGTATTGTAAGGACAGCGGGAACGCTTTTGTGCATCCTCAGTAAGAGCATGGCCCACGACGCAGCTGATACCTGCGATACCATCCAGACCAAGGTTAATTCCGGTCTGGAGCCGAAGGGCATCAAGATGCGCTTTACACCAAAGTATTTGAAATTCATCAGAAATAAGAAGTTTATTTCTCTTGAGGATGTTATATACAGAATGAGCAGAGGCTCCATGGACGTTGTGACAGAGAGAGTCGAGCATCTGTAATAAATATAAAAAAGTAAGGAAACGTTTTAATGGAGAAAAGATCTAACTGGTATAAGCTTGATAATGCCGCAAAAATAGTACCTTCTACTGCTAAGGGAGCCAATACCAGAGTATTCAGAATTACCTGCCAGCTCAACGAGAGAGTGGACAGGGACATATTGCAGAGGGCGCTGGATGACATAATACCTGAATTCCCATATTTTAACTGTGTGCTTCACAGAGGAATTTTCTGGTATTACCTGGAGGAGAGCAACCTAAGACCTGTGGTGGAGGAAGAGACCACCCCGGCTTGCCTGCCTCTATATTATCCGGGCAGAAAGAACCTTCTTTACAGGATCAACTATTATGAAAAGAGAATAAACCTTGAGATGTTCCATGTTCTGGCTGACGGTACCGGGGCTTTCATGTTCTTCAAGAGCCTTATTACCAGATATCTTGTGCTGAAGCATGACATCAGTGAGGACATCAAGCCTATAGATGATTTCTCTATCGAGGAGAAAAATGTCGATGCCTTCAAGGATTATTACTCCAAGCAAAAGGGCCTTCATCAGTTAAAAGAGATGTCATCAGTAAAGGCATACCAGATTTATGGCGAGATAGACGACAACCTCCTTCCTCATCTTGTGGAGGGAACAGTTTCATCCAGCAAATTCCTGGAGATTGCCCACAACTATGACACCACTGTAGGTGTGCTGTGCGTGGCATTTTATATCAAGGCTGTTCTTCAGGGCATGAACCGCCCCGCAAGACGCAAACACATTGTGGTCAGCGTTCCGGTTAACTTAAGACAGTATTTTAATTCCGGCACCAGCAGGAACTTCTTCGGAGTTATCAATATTGATTATGATCCCAACTGGTACGACGGGAGTATTCAGAGCATTATTACCAGAGTAGATGCGGACTTCAAGGAAAAACTCTCCAAGGAAAACATTGAAAAGACCATGAATTCCTATGCTGCCCTTGAGCATAATCTTGGAATCAAGATGGTACCGCTTCCCATCAAGAATTTTGCCATAGGCTATTTTGACAGATCCGCCAAAAGAGGCGTCACAAGCTCCATGTCAAACTTGGGACGCATCAATATGCCTAAAGAGGTGGAAGATTATATCGACAGCTTTTCTGCATTTATGACTGCTGCCAGCCAGCAGATCACCGTGTGCTCATATAAGGATAAGCTTACCTTTGGCGAATGTTCGCCTTTTAAAACCCATACCATAATGTTGAATTTCTTCAGGTGCCTGACTGAAATGGGAATAGAAGTTGAACTTGGCACCAATGATTTTGATGAGGAGTGATTTAAATGCAGTACTGTCCAAAGTGTAAGGTCAATATAAGAGGAAAAAAGAGCTGTTGTCCGCTGTGTCAGGGTCAGCTTCGTGAAGTGGAGGGAACTTCAGACGCTCCATTTCCAACCCTCAAGAAAAAGAAAATCTCAAATATTACTTTGTTTAAAATGGTCACATTCATTTTCATAGCAGCAGAGATCATTTTTGGAACCGTAAATATCCAGACCGGTGGAGAGTATTCCTTTATCGGTGTCACCATGCTGGGGATTTTTGCCGGATGGCTTACCATCATCACCACGCTGTATCTCAGGAACAACCTGATAAAGGTCATAACCTTCGAGGTGGTGGCAGCCATCATAATTGATATTTACATCGATATAAAGACAGGATTCCACGGTTGGAGTCTTCAGTGGATGGTGCCCGGCACTCTTATCAGTCTGGCTCTTGTCACCATCATTATTGCAAGAGTTGTGAGGCTTCGTCTGGATGAGTATATTCTTTATCTCATCTTTGATCTCATCATGGCTTTGACCCAGATCATTTTCATCAGAAATGGCATGAATAACTATACCTGGCCCGCAGTCATCAGTATTATGGTTTACCTGATCCTGCTCTCAGGACTCATAATTTTCAGGTTCAAAGATCTTAAGAATGCGTCAGAGAAGATGTTCAACATGTAACGCCAGGGGAGGAAAGTCTTCGACCATGCAAGTTTGCTTGCAAATGGTCGCAAGACCTTACGACCCGCCAAATCATGAGGAAGTAATGGGGCAGGGGCCCCATGGATTGCGAATGATTTGTAGGAGTGCGAAAGTGCGCAGCACGGAGCAATCCGTAGCGTTACATGGATCGTTAATTTATTTTGTGGAGGAATGGATACACTTTTGGAAAAGGGATGGAAACTTAGAAGGAACAACCTGAAACGTGGTGTTGTTTTTGCTTCAAAGGTTGGGGATTTCGTTGAAAACAGAATAGGAAAAGCCCTGGAAGAGAGCAGTTTCAAGGCTGATGAGCTTCCGGAGGAACCCGAAAAAATGAAGTGGTACAAAGTCCCCCTGGAGCGAGGTTTATCCGGAGATGGCTCCGAGTATCACATATATGTCAAACTGGCGGATCCGGAAAAACTCTGCATATTCTTTTCCGGAGGAGGCGTAGCCTACAATGAGTATACGGCGGCAAGACCTGTTACAGGCGGTAAGGTTGCTGCAGGACTTCCAAATTATTACTGGAACAATTTAAGACCTTTTACCCAGATTATGAATATAAATGTGGGTATTACAGATATTATCAGCGACAAAAATCCTTTTAAGGACTGGAGCTTTGTGGTTATCACTTATGCTACAGGCGATTTTCATGTGGGAAATAATGATTATCCCTACAAAAAAGAGGATGGCACCGAGGATGTTCTTCACTTCCACGGATATGTGAATTTCCTATCCAGCATGAAGGTTTGTAAAAAGCTATTTGCGAATCCCAAGAGGATTCTGATCGCGGGCAATTCTGCAGGGGCCTTTGCTGTTCCGGCTCTTGCAGGAGAAATTGCCGACGATTATTATCCCAAGACCAGGAATATAACGCTTTTATCCGACAGTGGACTTCTTCTTTATAAGAACTGGAGAAAGACGGCTAAGAATATCTGGCAGACAAAGGAGTCTGTTTGGAAGCCCATAAATGGCGACAATATCACCCTTGAGTGGTACAAGGATCTGTATGAGAGATACGGCTCAAGGTTCAGGTATCTGTATTCAAGTTCTATCTATGATTACCTTTTGAGCGCCTATTATAACGATATTATCAACAGGAAATATAAGACCGATCAGGACGTACAGCAGGCATTCTACAAGCAGCTGGTGGAAATGGTCTCCGAGCTCAAAGAGCTTACTCCTGATTTTGGAATGTTTATAAATGACTGGAAAATTCCCCTTATTACCATGGGAGGAACGGTTCACACCAGTGTGAGAGAACCGCATTTCCTTATATTTTCCCAGGACGGGATAACTATGGCAAAGTGGCTCAGCGATGCCTGTGACGGAAAAGTATATGATGTGGGAATGGAGCTTTTGAAGAAATAAAAAAGGTATCAATAACCGTAATGATTATTGATACCTGTAATCTTCTTAATAATATGATATAAAGCTCAGTCCACAAAGCAGGCTTCAATCTGCGCTTCATATTCTTCTCTAAGTTCCTCCGGAACGTCATATTCATCCAAAGCTTCGGCTACTGACCAGTGCTCATTGGCCATTGAACGAAGAATGTTGCGTATAACTCCGGAATTCAGAGCCTCAAGATCTGCAACACATGCCATATTCATACCCTCCTCATTTCCAAACAATACTACAAAAAAGCGTTCATAAATATATTTCATATACTACAATATATTGTAGTATAAAAAAATATAGATACAAGTATTGACAATAGGGTTGAAATAATTTTTGTAAAATATGCACAGAAAATGAGAGGGAATTTCATGCATATAACAACAATAGCTCTTGTGCTGTCTATATTAGGTTTACTGACATCTTTTTATTTTGTCGGAATAATACCTTCAATTTTTGCTTTTGTATTGAATATTTATTGCCTTCTTAAAGAGAAGTCTATAAATACTGTTCGTGCTCTGGCTATTTCTTTTGTTGGAATAATACTTCCTTTCATAATGTATTTTTCTACTTACGGATTCAGACTCCCCTATGAAAAAAATGAAAAGCTGGGAATGGTGTCTCAGATTGTATATGACAACTATACAAGGCTTGGTTTTGATATGAGCAGAATGCTGAAGGACCGGAAAGAAGACAACGAGACCATTCTTGCTACAGAGGGGAACAGTGAAGAGTACTACTATGTAAGCGACGGTGTGGTTCATGATGAGAGCGGATTTAAGGTGAGCATTCAGGAGGAAGAAGAGGCAGAGGCCCTGAATGTGAACATGCCGCCCAAAAACGACTCCAAGATAAAAGACAGATTTGGGGAAGACAGCATTTTTGAGAGTATAGACAGCCTCACAGAGGAAGAGAAAAAGAGCCCTGAGATCTTTCAGAAGGCGCCTTCCGATGATGACATGCCATCCTACGGCGGGCTTCCTGTGGGCACCCTTATTCTGGGGCAGTATTTCAGGGAGGATGACCACAACTGCAATCCTGTGCTGGTACTTAAAAATCAGACCGGTGAGGCCTACAGATTTGAATGCAGGTTCACCGCCAGGGATGAGGATGGGAATGAACTTGCGGTATCAGAAAAGACCGTGGAAGTGGTAAAAGACGGCATGCCCTTTGTCTTTGAGGGAAGGTTTGATAAGGCTGAGCTTAATGGGAAGCTGCCTGCCATGTATGAATTTCTAATTTCAAAGAGAAAGCCCTACGAAAAGGATCTGTCCGACGATGTGGCTGTATACAGCGAAGTGGTGGACAATTCAGCCTATGTTGTGGCCGATAATCACAGCGAGGATAAGGCCAAGGTGGATTCTTATGTTTTGTTTTTTGACGGAGAGGAACTGGTGGACTGTATCTGGATGATTCCAAGAAACACCGGAGAAGTCTGCATAGAACCCGGGAGCTCGGCGGCAATCCGCGGAGACTCCTACTATAAATTTGACAGAATAGAAACTTACTACACAGCCTATGAGGCTGTTGGTGAGTGAACTAAATCAGGCATCAGGAGGATATTTTTATGGCTTTTTATATTTTTGTGATTTTGATAACAGTGCTGTATATAGCGATTCTTGAGCTATCCAAAAATGTGATCCTTGGATGGATCATCGCTATTCTAAGTGCAGTTGCCATGATCGTCTTCAGGGCAAAAATCTTGAAGAGCGGGAAGGGTACTCTTAAGCTGTCTTTGATCTGCTGGGGGCTCTTTTTGGTGGTGCTTGTGGCAAACTATTTTCTTACACAGCCGCCGTATAAGAGGGTTCCGGCGGTGGAAAATAAAAATCCTGATGTGACAGAGGCTGTGAAGGTCACAGGCGGAGAGATTAAGGGAGTGTACAACGAGGACCACTCTGTCAGAGTCTATGCCGGAATACCTTATGCAGCGCCGCCGGTGGGAGAAAACAGGTTCAGGGAACCACAGGAAGTAAAGCCCTGGGACGGGGTTAAGAAGTGCGACTACTATGGTCCCATGGCCATGCAGGGAAGAAGCAGTGTGATATATGACTCCCTCAGCAGAATTCTGGGCTTTCATGACTATCGCATCAGGTTTGGAGATGAGTACAAGGAGGAAGTCAGTGAGGACTGCCTTTATTTAAATGTATTTGCTCCGGAACAAAAGCAGCAGGAGCTTCTTCCTGTTATATTCTACGTTCATGGAGGCTCCCTTAACACGGGACAATCCTATTACACAGAATACAGAGGAGAGAATCTGGCAAAAAAAGGCGTTGTTTTCGTTAATTTCGCCTACAGGCTTGGAGTATTTGGATACTATACTGCGGAGGATCTGAAGGCAGAATCCCCGAACAACACTACAGGTAATTACGGCCTTCTGGATCAGATAGCGGCACTTAAGTGGGTGTATGACAATATAGAGGCCTTTGGCGGAGATAAGAACAGAATCACCATAGCAGGAGAGTCTGCGGGAGCATCCAGTGTAAATGCTCTTTGTATTTCTCCTCTTACGGAGGGGCTTTTCCAATATGCCATAGCTGAATCCAGCAGCATTGTGCCCAAGGAGCCCTTCCATACCTTCAGATATTACGAGGATGCTGTGGCAACCGGTGATGAGGTAAGGAAAGAGTTTGGAGTATCTTCTTCAGCTGAACTCAGGAACATTCCTGCCAGCGAGCTTGTTAAGACCAGGACCCAGAATACAGCCATGACAGTGGATGGTTATGCCATTGAAAAGCAGCCATACCTGTACTATGAAAATGGTGAAAATCACGAGAAGGCTCTTTTAAACGGCTTTAATGTGAAGGAGGCAGATGCCTTTTTACTTGGCACCAAGGCTACCAGAGAAAACTATGTTGAGGTTCTTGCCGAGGATATGAAGGAATATGCACAGGAAATGGCGGAAGTCGTTCCCTGGAATCTTCCGGCAAGAGACCAGCATATTATCATTGATGCCCTTGGGGAAGCGAAAGGGGCTGTGAATGTGGCTTACAGCGCCATGTGGTTTAGTTACTCTCATTATGTATGGAACAATTACATGGTTTCACAGGGACGCCCGGCCTATGAGTACTATTTTACCAAGACGAATGGCGTATTATCCAATTATCATGCCGGGGAGATTCCTTATGCCTACGGTAATCTCTGGCGCCATCCCGGACTTTATGACCAAGAGGATTACAAGCTGTCAGAAATAATGCAGAGCTACTGGGTGAATTTCGCCTACAAGGGTGATCCCAACGGCGGATATCGCACCGATGACGGAAAAGAAAGCGATGAGCAGCTGCCCCAGTGGCTTCCAAGAGACCCTCAGCAGAGTAAACTTCTGGTTCTGGATAAGGAGATAAAGATGGAAGATGACCCCAATAATGAAATATATAAGGTCATCGACAAATTAATGGACTCAAGGTCAAGATAAAAAATAGTACCAAAAAGAAAATATGTTTTTTGTATGAAACACACAAAAATTGTAAAAAATTATGGAAACTATTTATAACATATTGAGTTTTTTACAAAAAAAGACTATAACTAATTGTACAAGAAAACTATTTTTACATAAGGAGTTTTTGGGAAATGGCAAAATATGTAATGGCTTTGGATTCGGGGACTACCAGCAACAGATGTATATTGTTTGATGAGAAGGGAAACATGTGCAGTATTGCCCAGAAGGAATTCACACAGTTCTTTCCGCAGCCCGGATGGGTTGAGCATGACGCCAGCGAAATATGGCAGACCCAGCTCTCTGTTGCTCGTGAGGCTATGAACAAGATAGATGCTACTTTTGAAGATATTGCGGCTATCGGTATTACCAACCAGCGTGAGACGGTTATTGTTTGGGACAGAAAGACAGGACAGCCCATAACAAGAGCCATCGTTTGGCAGTGCCGCAGAACTGCAGACTTTGCAGAGCAGATGAAGAAAGAGGTTCCGGGAATCGTAGAGAAATTCCAGCAGAAGACCGGACTTAAGTTTGACCCTTATTTTTCCGGTACCAAGATCAGATGGATACTGGACAATGTTGAGGGTGCAAGAGAAAGAGCTGAAAAAGGAGAGCTTTGCTTTGGAACCGTTGATTCCTGGCTCATCTACAAGCTGACCAAGGGTGCGGTACACGTTACAGACTACTCCAATGCATCAAGAACTCTTTTGTTCAATATAAATACCCTTGAATGGGATAAGGAACTGTGTGATCTTCTTAAGATACCCATGGCTATGCTGCCGGAGGTTAAGCCTTCCAGCTGCATCTATGGTGAGACAGACTCTGAATTCTTCGGAGGCCCCATTAAGATTGCAGGAGCAGCAGGTGATCAGCAGGCAGCCCTCTTCGGACAGACCTGTTTTTCTGAGGGAGATGCCAAGAACACCTATGGAACTGGTTGCTTCATGCTGATGAATACAGGTGATAAGCCAATCTATTCCAAGAATGATCTTCTTACCACCATTGCCTGGGGCATTAACGGTAAAGTGACCTACGCTCTTGAAGGTTCAGTATACGTGGCAGGAGCGGCAATTCAGTGGCTTAGAGATGAACTTCGTGTCATAGATTCAGCTCCGGATTCAGAGTACTTTGCCACAAGAGTAAAGGATACCAACGGCTGCTACGTGGTACCTGCCTTTACAGGACTGGGAGCGCCCTACTGGGATCCATACGCAAGAGGAGCCATTGTAGGACTTACACGAGGCGTTAACAAATATCACATAATAAGAGCAACACTGGAATCTCTGGCTTTCCAGACCTATGATGTACTTCATGCCATGGAGCTTGATACAGGCAAAAAGATAACATCACTTCGTGTAGACGGCGGTGCATCCAAGAATGACTTCCTGATGCAGTTCCAGGCAGATATCATCAACACTAAGGTAATCAGACCAAGCTGTGTAGAGACCACTGCCATGGGAGCAGCTTATCTTGCAGGCTATGCCGTAGGATTCTGGAAAGACAGGGAACATGTACTTAATAACTGGTCCGTGGATGTTGAATTTGACTCTCTTATGAACGAGGAAAAGAGAGAGCAGGAAATCAAGGGATGGCAGCAGGCTGTTGCTTCTACCCGTGGATGGGCAAGAGAAAACTGATTTAATAATAGAGGTGATCGATATGTATGATGTGATAATAGTTGGTGCCGGCGTTTCCGGCTGCGCAATTGCCAGATGGCTTTCACGTTACGATACAAAGGTTTGTGTCCTGGAAAAGTGCGAAGATGTCTGCGAAGGTACATCCAAAGCTAATTCAGCCATAGTCCATGCCGGCTTTGATGCTGATGAGGGTTCACTTATGGCAAAGCTCAATGTCGAAGGTAATGAGATGATGGAGCAGCTCTCCAAGGATCTGGACATTCCATTTAAGAGAAACGGATCAATGGTTGTATGCGTTCATAAGGATGAGCTTGATGGCCTGAAGGTTCTTTATGAGAGAGGGGTTAAGAACGGCGTTAAGGGACTTAAGATTCTGACGAGAGAGGAAGCTCTTGAAATGGAGCCAAATCTTTCTGACAATGTTGAGGGAGCTTTATACGCGCCCACCGGCGGAATCGTTTGTCCTTTTGAACTGACAATTGCCATGGCTGAGAATGCCTATGTCAATGGCGTTGAGTTCCGCTTTAATACAAAGGTTGAGGATATTAAGAAAAAAGAAGACGGTCTCTGGCATATCAGAACCAACAACGGAGAATATGTCTCAAAGTATGTTGTTAACGCTGCCGGTGTATATGCAGATGTTCTTCACAACATGGTCAGCGCTGACAAGATGCATATTATAGAGAGAAGAGGAGACTATTGCCTTCTTGATAAGCAGGTGGGAGGATATGTTTCACACACTATTTTCCCTCAGCCCACCAAGTATGGAAAAGGTGTTCTGGTTACACCTACCGTTCACGGAAATCTCCTGGTAGGTCCTACTGCTATTGATATAGAGAATAAGGAAGGAACAGCAACTACAGCAAAGGGTCTCGATGAGGTTTCATTAAAGGCCAGCGAGAATGTTAAGAACCTTCCTCTTAGAAATGTAATCACTTCTTTTGCAGGACTTCGTGCGCACCTTGAGCAGCATGAGTTCGTGATTGAGGAAGTAAAGGATGCCCCCGGCTTTATTGACTGCGCCGGAATCGAATCCCCCGGCCTTTCAGCTTCTCCTGCCATCGGAAAGATGGTTTCCGAGATCCTCAGAGACAAGATGAACCTCACAGAAAAAGAGAACTGGGTATCCACCAGAAAGGGAATCACCAGAACAGAAGGCCTTTCAGTGGAAGAGATGAACAAACTTATAAAGGAAAATCCCGCCTATGGAACCATCGTATGCAGATGTGAATCCATTACAGAGGGCGAGATACTTGATGCGATCCACAGACCCCTTGGCGCAAGAAGCCTTGACGGCGTAAAGAGAAGAACAAGAGCCGGAATGGGAAGATGCCAGGCAGGCTTCTGTTCACCAAGAACCATGGAGATCCTTAACAGAGAGCTTGGCCTTTCATATGAAGAGATCACCAAGAGCGGCGGAAGATCAAATATAGTAATTGAGAGAACCAAAGGGGAGGTAAGCGGATCATGAAGACATACGATATTGTAATAGTAGGCGGTGGTCCGGCTGGCCTGGCTGCAGCAGTAGCAGCAAAAGAAGCAGGAAATGACAGCATACTTATCCTTGAGAGAGATCATGAGCTGGGCGGAATCCTGAATCAGTGTATCCACAATGGTTTCGGACTTCACACCTTCAAGGAAGAACTTACAGGTCCTGAGTATGCCTATAGATTCATCAAACAGGTTCTGGACCTTGGCATAGAATATAAGCTCAATACCATGGTAATGGATATTGCAGAGGATAAGACAGTAACTGCCATGAACAGAGAAGATGGCATGTTCCAGATCCCTGCAAAAGCAGTTATTCTGGCTATGGGATGCAGAGAGAGGCCCAGAGGCGCTCTGAACATTCCCGGATACAGACCTGCAGGTATCTTTTCTGCAGGAACTGCACAGCGCCTTGTAAATATTGAGGGATATATGCCCGGCAGAGAGGTTGTTATCCTTGGTTCCGGTGATATCGGCCTTATCATGGCAAGACGTATGACCTTAGAGGGAGCAAAGGTTAAGGTAGTAGCTGAGCTTATGCCTTATTCAGGAGGTCTTAAGAGAAATATTGTTCAGTGTCTCGATGACTATGGCATTCCTCTTAAGCTTTCTCATACAGTTGTTGATATAGAAGGAAAAGAGCATGTGACCGCAGTTACAATTGCAGAGGTTGGACCTGACAGAAAGCCAATTCCTGGCACTGAGGAGAGATATACCTGTGACACACTTCTTCTGTCCTGTGGACTTATTCCTGAAAATGAGCTTTCAAGAGCAGCAGGCGTTAATATGAGCCCTGTAACTTCAGGACCTGTGGTAAACGAATCTCTGGAGACAAATATTCCCGGTGTGTTTGCCTGCGGAAATGTACTTCATGTACATGACCTGGTGGACTATGTTTCAGAGGAAGCTAAGCGCGCCGGACAGAACGCTGTCAAATATATAAACGACGGCTGCAAGAAGGCAGATGCTACAAACGTAATCGAGCTCTTTGCTACAGATGGAGCCAGATATACAGTTCCAAGCACCATCAATGTTGACAGAATGGAAGATCTTCTTACTGTCAGATTCAGAGTGGGCGATGTTTATACCAATTCTTTTGTCAGTGTTTATTTTGATGACGAGAGAGTTCTTCATAACCAGAAGAGAATCATAGCTCCCGGAGAAATGGAGCAGATAATTCTCAGAAAGAGCCAGCTTCTGGAGCATAAGGACCTTAAGAAGATTACCATCAGGATTGAGAAGGAGTAATATATATGGAGAAGAGAGAACTCACATGTATAGGATGCCCTATGGGATGTCAGCTGACAGTTAGCATGGAGAACGGTGAAGTTGTCACTGTTGAAGGAAATACCTGCCCAAAGGGTGATATTTATGCAAGAAAAGAAGTGGTTAACCCCACCAGAATCGTCACAAGTACAGTTAAGATAACAGGTGGCGACAAGGAGCGAGTATCCTGCAAGACAGCAAATGATATTCCCAAAGATAAGATATTTGAAGTAATGAAGGATATCGATGCAGCTACTGTGGCTGCCCCTGCTCATATAGGAGATGTTCTTATCAAAAATGTGGCAGGTACCGGAGTGGATGTCATTGCCACCAGAAACGTAGAAATAGCATAATTTTTTAATACATATACAAGGCAAATGTCCGCGGTGAGCGGACATTTGTCTTTTTTAACAATTAATGATAATTTGAATCAAAAGATTTGTGCAATATTCGGGGTTGCTTGTAGAGTGTAACTATGATAATTTTTTTTTATTAAATTTTTAGAACTTTAACTTGTAAAAGTGAAGTGTCAGTTTATTGCATAAAAATAAAAGAATAATTGATTTATTGATAAAAAATCAAATATAATGGTATAAGATTAATATTTTTTCATATCTATTCGATGGAGAGTGTGAGTATGGCACAGCTTTGGGGTGGCAGGTTTACAGGAAGCATTAATGAACTTGCCTGGAATTTTAATGCATCAATTACATTTGATAAGCGATTTTTGGAAGTGGATGTAATGGGAAGTAAAGCCCATGCTCATATGCTGGCCAAGCAGGGAATCATTTCAGAAGAGGAGAGAGACAGCATATTAAGTGGACTTGACTCAATCCTTGCAGATGTAAAAGATGGAAAGCTGGAGATAACCACTGAATATGAAGATATTCACAGCTTTTTGGAAGCGAATCTGATTAAGAGAATAGGTGATGCAGGTAAGAAGGTACACACCGGTCGCAGCAGAAACGATCAGGTTGCTCTGGATATGAGACTTTATGCAAGGGGTGAACTTGATCACATGGGCGAGCTTTTGATGAATATGCTCAGAACCCTTGATAAAATAATGCGGGAAAATCTGGATACTTATATGCCGGGCTTTACACATCTTCAGAAGGCCCAGCCCGTTACTCTGGCACATCATGTGGGAGCCTACTTTGAGATGTTTAAGAGAGACCTCCTAAGAGTAAGGGATATCAGAAACCGTATGAATTATTGTCCTCTCGGAGCAGGCGCACTTGCTGGAACGACCTATCCTCTGGACAGGGAGTACACCGCAGAACTTCTGGATTTTTACGGCCCAACACTGAACAGCATGGACTCTGTATCCGACAGAGATTATCTCATCGAGTTCATGTCAGCTCTTTCTACAATAATGATGCATCTTTCCAGATTCAGCGAAGAGGTTATTATCTGGAATTCCAATGAATACAGATTTATAGAGATTGATGATGCTTATTCCACAGGAAGCAGTATCATGCCTCAGAAAAAGAATCCCGACATCGCTGAACTCGTAAGAGGTAAGACAGGAAGGGTTTACGGCGATCTCATGGGTCTTTTGACCACCATGAAGGGAATACCTCTTGCTTATAATAAGGATATGCAGGAGGACAAGGAAGGCTTTTTCGACGCCATAGATAATACGTCCAATTGTCTCATACTGTTTACGGATATGATGGCAACTGTCAGATTCAATAAAGATAATATGGCAAAGAGTGCCATGATGGGCTTTACCAATGCCACAGATGCGGCTGATTACCTGGTGAACAAGGGAATGCCTTTCAGGGATGCCCACTCCGTTATAGGAAGACTCGTTCTTTATTGCATTGATGAAAAATGTGCCATTGATGATCTTAAGATAGAGGAATTAAAGAAATTTTCCGAGCTGTTCGATAATGACATATATGATGCCATAAGTCTTGAAACCTGTGTAAATAAGCGCCTTACCATAGGTGCACCGAGCCCTGAGGCCATGAAACAGGTTTTGAGCATTAACGAAGCTTTTCTTAAGGATTTTTCCTTAAACTAATTTTATAAATTTAGGAGGAGTAATATTATGAGCGAGAAATTGAAAGTAGCAGTATTAGGCGGAACAGGAATGGTAGGTCAGAGATTTATCTCTATTATCAATAATCATCCTTGGTTTGAAGTTACTACAGTTGCTGCCAGCCCAAGAAGTGCCGGACAGACTTACGAAGAAGCTGTTGCAGGCAGATGGAAGATGGATGAGGATATCCCGGCTTCCGTTAAGAATCTTGTTATTAAGGATGTAACAGATGTTAAGGGCGTTTCCGAAGATGTTGATTTTGTTCTTTCTGCTGTTAACATGTCAAAGGACGAGATCAAGCATATTGAGGAAGAGTATGCAAAGACAGAGACTCCTGTTGTTTCCAACAACTCAGCTCACAGATGGACTCCTGATGTTCCTATGATCATCCCTGAGATCAATCCTGAGCACATGGACGTAATCGAGTTCCAGAAAAAGAGACTTGGAACAACCAATGGCTTCATTGCTGTTAAGCCAAACTGCTCAATCCAGAGCTATACTCCTGCGCTTACAGCATGGAAGGAATTTGAGCCCTATGAGGTAGTTGCTACAACTTACCAGGCTATTTCAGGTGCCGGCAAGACTTTTAACGAGTGGCCTGAAATGGTGGGAAATGTTATTCCTTTCATCTCAGGAGAGGAAGAGAAGTCTGAAAAAGAGCCTCTCAGAATCTGGGGTAAGATCGAGAATGGTGTTATTGTACCTGCAGATGATGTAAAGATCACATGCCAGTGTATCAGAATTCCTGTACTGTATGGACATACAGCAGCTGCATTTGTAAAATTTAAGAAGAACCCTACAAAGGAACAGCTCATCGAAAAGCTTGAAAGCTTTGCGGGTCTTCCACAGAAGCTTCAGCTTCCAAGTGCTCCTAAGCAGTTCATTCAGTATATGCAGGAGGAGAACAGACCTCAGATCACTCTTGATGTTAATTACGAGAATGGTATGGGCGTTAGCATTGGAAGACTTCGCGAAGATACAATCTACGATTGGAAGTTCGTAGGTCTTTCCCACAATACACTTAGAGGTGCTGCAGGTGGTGCTGTAGAGTGCGCAGAGCTCCTCAAGGCAAGTGGCTATATCAACAAGAAATAATATTTTTTTGAAACTGATGATCCGGATTAGTCTTATAATTAGGCGGCGTGGTGTGAACAATGGAAGAACAAAGACTTAATGATCTAAATTTTTTAAACAGATATTATGAAAGTGGACTTTCAAATATCCTTGTCGTTTATGGACACAGAAATATCGAACATAACGAGTTATTATGTAAGTTTCTTGAAAATAAGAGAAGTGTATATTATTGCGCAAGATCTGCATCAGCCAAAGAGCAGAGATATCTATGGGGGAAGGAACTTAGAGACAAGGGTATAATGGTAAGTCAATATCCGGAGTATAGCGAGATATTTGATGCCTGCCTAGCTTCTGCAGGCAAAAACCCTTTTGTTTTTGTAATCAGAAACTTCGAGAAGATTGTAAAAATCTCAGATGAATTCTTTAGGGAGCTGGCTGAGTTTGTCAACAAGAATGGCAAACTCAGGCAGATTCTTGTCCTTTTTGTGAGCCATGACATCAACTGGGTTGAGAATGTCATGGTCAGCAGCCTTGGTAAACTGGCAGGAGAAATTGCCGGAATCAGAAAGATCAAACCGCTTAATTTCTATGAGATGAGAAAGCGATTCCCGGATATGTCATTTACTGATGCTGTGATGACATATTCTGTTCTTGGCGGTCAGACCGGTTTGTGGAGGCACTTTAGCAGTTCCCTTCCATTTAAGGATAATATTTGCAAGAATATGCTCTGCGAGGGAGCTTTCTTAAGCGGAGAGGCCCTGAGACTTACAGAGTACAACCTCCGTGAGACCTCTGTTTACCATACTCTTTTGGCAGAAATGGCCAGAGGCGTTAATAAGCTCAATGATCTCTATCATACAACAGGTTTTTCAAGAGCCAAGATTTCAGTGTATATAAAGACTCTTATTCATCATGATTTTGCTTACAAGGCATATTCCTTTGGAAATGCCGGCAGGGAAAATGTGGTTAAGGGAGTGTACAAAATAGCTGATCCTCTGGTAAATTTCTATTTTAAATTTATTTTTCCTAACGGAAGTAGTTTATTGCAGATGTCCACAGACAAATTTTATGATATATTTATATCTGCAGGAATGCAGGAATATGTCAGTGAATGTTTCAAATCAGTCTGCAGGGAATATATCTTCAGATGTGAAGAG
>JAEEGF011694011.1_pt1 | contig 18032 bp, 16 predicted proteins | sample 9134171 | NCBI WGS metagenome assembly JAEEGF01 (sample SAMN16246542, study PRJNA631951) | gut metagenome | biome: gut microbiome; feature: rumen; material: AP-attached | host: Bos | place: Iran: Karaj | collected 2018-10
AGATTATATGGATACTTCTTTATTGGTGGGAAATCTTCCTAATGGACAGGAAATCGTTAGTTCCCTTCGCTCAAATGTAGAAGCTTTTTGCACAACTGCCTCTAATATGAAAACAGCAATTTTGGCTGGAGATATTGCATCTGCTATACAGTATGTATCTACTGACTATGGTGCACAACTTGGTGCTACATATGGTAGCTTAGAAGAAGTTGATGCTGGAGTAATGTCTTTAAGCGAGGGGTTTTCTGCATATCTTACAGGCTTCATAAAACAAGCCTCATTAAAAGGATATGTTGTAATGGCAGTTGTAGTTGTTCTAATAATTCTCAGCTTTATGCTTACATTTATTAGAATTAATAAAACTATTTTTGGTATATCTTATGAGCTACAGGCTATAATCAATAATATTAATAAAGGTAAGGGCGATTTAACCGCTCGTATTAATACTAAAACAAAGACAGAGCTTGCTATGATTTCTGATTGTATTAATCAATTCCTTAATACTCTTCAAGGTGTAATTAAGGATGTAAAAGATGGTGCAACAGTTCTTAGCTCTTCTGCTGATAGTATGGTTGTTAAGATTCAAAGTGCTTCTGATAATGTAACAAATACTTCTGCAGCAATGGAGCAGCTTGCTGCATCTATGCAAAATGTTTCTGCGACAACTTCTGAGCTTAATGACAAAGTTCAGGAAGTTAGAGAAGCTACGGATGCTATTGATTCTGAAGCAAGAGCTGGTGCTGAAAAGGCAGATGAAATTAAAGAAGCTGCTAATTCTATAAAGAAGGAAGCAACGGAAAAGAAAGATAACACTGGTACTAAGATGGAGGAACTTTCAAAGGTTCTTGAGGAGTCTGTTAAGGAATCAGAACAGGTTAACCAGATTAGTGATTTGACTAATGAAATTCTTGATATTGCTAGCCAGACCAACTTACTTGCATTAAATGCTTCTATTGAAGCAGCCCGTGCTGGTGAAGCTGGAAAGGGCTTTGCTGTTGTTGCGGATGAAATCAGTAAGCTTGCAGCAAATTCTAGAGATACAGCTGGTAATATTCAGGAGATTTCAGCAAAGGTTACAGCAGCAGTTAAGACTCTATCTGATAATGCTATTCAGGTTATTGATTTTATTAATGAAAACGTACTTGCTGATTATGATGCCTTCGTGGAAACAGGTTCAAAATATGAAGATACAGCATCAATGATTGATGAAATGCTTGAAACCTTCTCTGAAAAGGCTGATAATCTTAACGCAGTAATGAATGAAATGGCTGGACAGATAGAAACTATATCTCATTCTGTTGAGGAAAGCTCTAGTGCTATTAGTATGTCAGCAGCCTCAGCAACAGAAATCGTTGGTGAAATCCAGGGCATTAATGAAGCGATGGATCAGAATAATGATGTAACCAAGCAATTGAATGCTAGCACTCAGAAGTTTGAGATAGTATAATCCCTTTAGAACTTAATAATATTATAGTTGACAGTGCCTCCTGGTATGTATATACTAGGAGGTACTTTAATACTTTTAAGCACTAAAGCAATCGGAGGACGACATAAATGAAAAAAGAAATATCCAAGCTTTTAGAGGTGAGAGAAAGCGTTAGAGTTGTGGATGCAACTTTACGTGATGGCGGTCTTGTAAATGATTTCTATTTTACAGATGAATTTGCAAAGGCTCTTTATCTTACAAACGTAAAGGCTGGAGTTGACTATATGGAAATGGGCTACAGAGCCGATAAAGAGCAGTTTGATGAGGATAAATTTGGTCCATGGAAGTTTTCATCAGATGATTATATTAGAAAAATCGTTGGTGATAATGATACAGATTTAAAGCTTGCTATTATGGCTGATGTAGGAAGATGCAATTATAAAGAGGATATTCGTCCAAAGGCTGAAAGCCCAGTAGATTTAATTAGAGTTGCTACATATCTTCATCAGCTTCCAGGAGCTGTTCAGATGATTGAGGATGCATATAATAAGGGCTATGAAACTACCTGTAATATTATGGCTATTTCTACAGCCTCTATGGAAGACATCAAATCAGCCCTTGATATTGTTTGTCAGACACCAATTTCATGTATTTATATTGTAGACAGTTATGGATCACTTTATCCTGAACAGACAGAGCGTATAGCTGATATGTACTATGAAATTGCATCAAAATATGGTAAGCATGTGGGAATGCATGCACATGATAATCAAAAGCTTGCATTCGCTAATACAATAGAGGCAGTTGGCGATAATGTTGATTATCTTGATGCTACATATTGCAGCATGGGCCGTGGTGCAGGAAACTGCGCAATGGAGCTTCTTTTAGGATTTTTAAAGAATCCTAAATATAAAGAAAGATATGCAATTAAGTTCGTTGAGGACTTTATGCTTCCTCTAAAAGAGCAGGGTATTGTATGGGGCTATGATATGCAATACCTTACAACTGGTCTTTTAAATCAGCATCCAAGAACTGCTATAGAGTTTACTAAGCAGGGCAGAAAGGATTACTTTGCTTTCTACCAGGAGATGCTGAATTTAGATTAATAATTTATAGTGCGCTTAATAGCTTTTTTGCTATTTCAGTCCAGGTGTGGTTTTTTGAAGCTACTTCATAACCAGCCTGGGCTATTTTTTTTAATTTGTCTAGATCTTTTAGGCTTTCATCAACTATGCTGGTTGATTCTGCTATGTTATTTAAATCAAAGAAGAGTATGTTTTCCTTATTCTTATATTCCTTTTGAAGAAGAATGGTTGGGTCGGTAAGAGAAACTGCCCCATTCAGCTGTGAAGAAAAAACTCTATCATGACTTCCTGCTTTGAAATTAGGCATAATATTTACAGAGATTTTAGCCTTCGTAAATACGGTGAAGGTTAGATTAAAAGGAAGTTCTCTGTGTATTGTGGCATGCTTTAAAGGCAGTTCTTCCCATAGTGCACCGAATAAATGAAGTTCATGCTCACATCTGTCCAGAGCCTCTACTAGTTTTTTTCTATTAAGACAACGCACATAGGCATCAGCTAAATAAAATGTTTGTGTGTGTAGTGGCTTGTCTAAATTTATATAATCATATATTTCTGTTTCTGAAAGAGTATCTACAGCTTCTTCAATAGTAAGGCTATTATCTGCTTTTAACATTTCTATAAGTTCATAAACGGTTTCTACTATGGAATCCGGCATTTCTTTTATAGCTTTTTCCAGTCTGGCTGGGGCAGTATAAGTCCCTGAAAATAAAATATCGTATTTACGATTCTCAAATTGATCCCACTCTATTTTTTCTTTTCCAAAGGCTAATTCACCTGTCATTGGTGTGACAGTAACAGACTTAATATGAGGATAATATTTTTGTATATAGTTTTTGTGGTATTCATCCAGACAGATTACATGGAAATTAGATAATTTATTTTTTAAAGAATCATGATGATAGAGAGGGTGGTCTAATATTACATCAAAAAAAGGCGCATCCACATGATCAAGGAAAAATGAATCATCATCCATAAGTGCTTTTGGCAAATCGGAATTGAAATCTATAAGAGCGTCATAATGCTTCCCGCAATATTTTTCTAATTCATCAAGATCATTTTCATCAACCTTGAAATATTCCACATTATGTCCTAAATTAGTAAGAGCGCTGCCAAGTGAGTCGCCAAAATAGAGATATGAATTGTAACAGACAGTCCTCATTTCGAAAATAAGAAAGTTCATAATCTCACCCCCTATGTTTAACCAAATTTTAACATACTTTTTACTCACTATGGTATACTTTGTATTAAGAAGAAAGGGGAGCCTATGATAAAAGCGGCAGCATATAATTGTGAACCACTACAAAATCCGTTTATTTTTGATGAAGTCTACGACATGATCAGTCCTCAGCGCAGGGCTCATGTTGACGAGGCTAAAACACTCAAGGGTAAGTGTGAGAGACTAGGTGCTTCTCATCTTTTAGAAAAGCTTTTGTGGGAGAATCACATTCAAAGGCCCTACGTTTATACGAATACATCTCAGGGCAAGCCTATTTTTATTCAACCTAAAAATGTAGATTTTAGTATCAGTCATGCGGATTTCTTTGCGGTGGCAGCTATATCTGATAAACCAGTGGGAATTGATGTGGAAAGAATCCGCCCTTATGATAAAGACTTAGTAAAAAGATTTTTTACTAAATATGATTTGGAATTTTTAGAATCAACAAAGAAATCCGAAGTAAATAAGAAATTTACGGAGGTATGGACCTTTAAGGAAGCCACCTGCAAGATGATGGACAGGCCGTTGATGCAGGTATTGCAGTGGGTTGATTACAGCGAATATTGTGATTGTGAAAAGGGGAAGATAGAGTGGACAAAGCAAGGGTTTGAGTTTAGAGATTATTACATAACCCTTTGTTATGAAGACAAAAGACAGCCTATTCAGATGGGACTTTACAATCCATATGATGGAAAATACTATTAACACCTCATCAGCTTCTTAAGCTTTGATGAGGTGTATTTGTTTGTTAAATCCTAATTTCTTAAATTCATATTTTTCTGTTGACATATCAACTGTTTGTGATAGAATTTTATTTAGTTTCATACTTCACAGTAGTGAAGTAATAAAGGAGTATATATTATGGAATCTACAAAAGTTCTATCAATTTTAGTTGAAAACACACCAGGTCTTACAAGCCGCATTTCCGGTTTATTTTCAAGAAGAGGATACAATATAGACAGCTTTTCGGCTGGAGTTACTGCAGACCCTCGTTATACACGAGTGACAATTGTTACTCATGGAGATGAGATGGTATTAGAGCAGATTGAAAAGCAGGTATCTAAGCTTACAGATGTAGTTGATCTTAAGGTGCTTGAACACGGTACTTCAGTTACCAGAGAGCTTATGCTTGTTAAAATTTCTGCTAGAAGTACAGATAGACAGGATGTCCTTACAATAGTAGAGATTTTCCATGGTAAGGTTGTAGATGTTACTCACGATTCAATGGTGCTTGAGATTACAGGTGGTGCCAGAAAGCTTGAAGCTTTCTTAGATATGCTTGGAGATTACGATATTTTAGAGCTTGCCAGAACAGGTCTTACAGGACTTACAAGAGGCAGCGACGATGTTGTAATTCTTTAATAAATAGAAAAGTAGGAGGATAAGAAGAATGTCACAGGAAGCAAAGATTTACTATCAGGAAGATTGTAATCTTTCATTATTAAAGGGTAAGACAATTGCTATTATTGGTTATGGTAGCCAGGGTCACGCTCATGCACTTAATCTTAAGGAGAGCGGATGCGATGTTATTATCGGTCTTTACGAAGGTTCAAAATCTTGGGCTAAGGCTGAGAAGCAGGGACTTACAGTATACACAGCAGCAGAGGCTGCAAAGAAGGCTGATATCATTATGATTCTTATCAATGATGAGAAGCAGGCTGATATGTACAAGAAGGACATCGAGCCAAACCTTGAGGCAGGCAATATGCTTATGTTTGCTCACGGTTTCAATATTCACTTTGGTTGCATCAAGCCACCAGCTGATGTTGATGTTACAATGATAGCTCCTAAGGGACCAGGACACACAGTTCGTTCAGAGTACCTTGCAGGAAAGGGTGTACCTTGTCTTGTTGCTGTAGAGCAGGATGCTACAGGAAAGGCTCTTGATCTTGCACTTGCTTATGCACTTGGTATTGGTGGTGCTCGCGCTGGTGTTCTTGAGACTACATTTAGAACAGAAACAGAGACAGACCTCTTTGGTGAGCAGGCAGTTCTTTGTGGTGGTGTTTGTGCTCTTATGCAGGCTGGCTTTGAGACACTTGTTGAGGCAGGATATGATCCAAGAAATGCATACTTTGAGTGTATCCACGAGATGAAGCTTATCGTTGACCTTATCTATCAGTCAGGCTTTGCTGGAATGAGATATTCTATTTCAAATACAGCTGAGTACGGCGATTACATTACAGGTCCTAAGATTATCACAGAAGATACAAAGAAGGCTATGAAGAAGATTCTTTCAGATATCCAGGACGGAACATTTGCTAAGGAATTCTTACTTGATATGTCACCAGCTGGTCGTCAGGTTCACTTCCAGGCTATGAGAAAGCTTGCTGCTGAACATCCATCTGAGAAGATTGGCGAAGAGGTTCGTAAGCTATACAGCTGGAATAACGAAGAAGATAAATTCATCAATAACTAAATAAAAATAATTCGCGAGGCTAAGCCTCGCGAAAATTTTTATTACGGAAAAATTTATATAAGTGTGGAGAAATCTTTATTTCGGTGTAGATATCTGCATATTCACGTGGAGAATATTCCGACACAAAGTTGGTAGGGAATTTTTTAGACATTCCTCTTGATTTACATAAATCCACAGCTTTGTTATAAGCTATGGCAGCTTTTGCTTCTGAAGAATATCTACCCACAATGAAGTCTCCGTTTAAATGTATTTTGGCAACGTATTTAACCTTGCCTTTCTTTTCTTCTTTAGATACTCCGTGATATTTGTTTACAAGGATGATGTTTGAATATCGTAAATCCGTTTCATCACCATTTGCAAACTTATAATCACGATCTTTTACACTATAAGGCTTGATTCCATATCGACCAAGGATGTTATATTGCATCCCATAGTCACTTACAAACATATGCCCACCGCGGTTTTGTATTTTGTGGGTGGAGTAATAAAACAAATCATCATTATCAAATTTTAGAACAATAGCTGGATCCAAATAATAAACGAAGTAATTTTTGAATAGGTAGATTGGATTCTTAATATAGATATTGTTATCTCTGAAATTAATCAGGGTAACACACTTTTCAAATGGAAGATTCTTAATATTGTTTTGATAGGAAAGAAGATTTATTTTTTTATCCTTTAGGATTTTCCAGGCTTCCTTATAGGCACGGTTGCACTGTGCTTCGGTATTAAAGCTTCCGATGCTGATGTGTTTTCCGTTATAGGTTATGTTTCCACGGTAATAAGGTTCACCATTTTTTCGAGTTGCTTTATATACTCCTGGTTTCATGATTTTGCCCCCCAATCATTCTAATTATGATTTTACACTTCTGAGAAAGTGAAAGTATTAAAAAACTATGAATAATATTTATCAAAATTCTAAAAAATCAATTATAAAAGAAGGAATTAGAGATGGTTTCCCAATTGCTTTAGGTTATTTTGCAGTGGCCTTTTCTCTTGGAATAATAGCTCGAAAAGCAAATTTTACACCTCTGCAGGGCTTTATTAATTCTTTTTTGAACCATGCCAGTGCAGGAGAGTATGCTGTATATACGGTAGCTTCTGCTAATTCTGCCTATGTAGTTATGGCTGTTATGACTATTGTGGTAAATGCAAGATATTTGCTGATGTCTACAGCTCTAAGTCAGAAGTTTGCTGAGACTACTTCTATGTTTCATAGAATTCTTGTGGGCTTTACTGTTACAGATGAATTATTCGCAATTACGATAAAGCGCCCAGGTGTCATTGAGCCATTGTACAATTATGCTGCCTTTATTATTGCTGCTTTTTGCTGGTCCTTAGGTACTTCTTGTGGAATCGTGGCAGGAGAGCTGATGCCGTTAAGACTTGTAAGTGCATTATCTGTTGCTTTGTATGGTATGTTTTTAGCCTGCATTATGCCAGAGGCTAGAAAACATAGAATAGTGGCTGTTCTTATTGCTGTAAGCTTTGTGTTAAGCTATTTTGCTTCCAGATTAACTGTTTTTTCAGGAATATCTGCTGGCACAAAAACAATAATTCTCACTGTGGTAATTGCATCTGTTGCTGCTATATTATTCCCTCATCCGGAGGTAGAGGACGATGACTAATATTTACATTTACATACTTGTGGCTGGTATTGTGAGTACATTTATAAGAGTGCTTCCAGTTACAGTATTCAGAAAACCTATAAAGAACCGCTTTGTAAAATCATTTCTTTACTATGTCCCTTACGTAACTCTTGCTGTAATGACATTTCCTGCCATTATTGACGCTACACAAAGCAAGATTTCAGGTATTCTTGCACTTGTATGTGGCACCATAGCGGCTTGGTTTAACCAAAGTCTTTTTAGGGTTGCGGTAATTTGCTGTATAGTAGTTTTTGTGGCAGAAATGATATTGGTATAGATAACTGGGATTTTTGTGAGTTACCCAAATTAGCCTTTCGGATGGAGGGCTAATTTTTTTGTAGAATTTCATAGATTTATCAAAGAATTTTATATTTATGTCTAATTTGTGAATTGATATTATCTAAATAGATTCAAGTAACCGGGGGGTTGCTTAAATAACAATTTTTTTAGGAGGAGAAGGAAATGAAAAAAAGAGTTCTAAGTTTATTGCTTACAGCACTTATGACTATGGGTATCGCAGTGGGATGCGGCCCTGCTGATACAGGTGCTCCAGCGGACACTGCAGCTGATACAGCTACAGAGACTACAGATGACAGCGCGCCAGCAGCTTCTACAGGAAAGAAGGTTGCAGTTGCGATGCCTACACAGTCTTCTGAAAGATGGATCAATGATGGTGCAAATATGAAGACAAAGCTTGAGGCTCTTGGCTATGAAGTAGATCTTCAGTATGCTGAGGATGATGTTCAGGCTCAGGTTTCTCAGATTGAGAACATGATTGCAGCTGGTGCTGATTGCTTGGTTATCGCAGCTGTTGACTCATCAGCTCTTGTAAATGTAGAGGCACAGGCTAAGGAAGCTGGTATTCCTATCATCGCTTATGACCGTCTTCTTATGGACACAGATGCTGTTAGCTACTATGCAACATTCGATAACAAGGGTGTTGGTACAGCAATTGGTAAGTACATTGAAGAGTCAAAGGATCTTGCAAACGCAACAGATTCTTACACAATCGAGTTCTTTATGGGCTCTCCAGATGATAACAACGCAGTAATGCTTTACAACGGTCTTATGGAAGTTCTTCAGCCATATCTTGATAATGGCACATTAGTATGTAAGTCAGGTAGAACATCATTCGAAGATACATGTATTCTTAGATGGTCTCAGGAAACAGCTCAGCAGAACTGTGAAAACTACCTTACAGGTTTCTATGCAAATGATAAGTTAGATATCTGCGCAACAGCTTTCGACGGATTTGCTTATGGATGTAAGGCAGCTCTTGAAGGTGCTGGATATAAGGTAGGCGAGGATTGGCCACTTATTACAGGACAGGATGCAGAGCTTATGGCTACAAAGAATATCATTGCTGGTTCACAGACAATGTCAATCTACAAGGATACACGTCTCCTTGCTGACAAGTGCGTAACAATGGTTCAGGCAGTTCTTGAAGGTGCAGAGCCAGAAATCAACGATACAGAGCAGTACGACAATGGTAAGCTTGTTGTTCCTTCATACCTTTGCACACCAGTTGCAGTTGATAAGGATAACTACAAGGAAATCATTGTTGATGGTGGCTACTATACAGAAGAGCAGCTTGCTGAATAATTAGTTTATAAGTTGTAGTGGCGACTTGATAGAGTCGCCACTATTTATAAGAAGGAGAAGTTAATATGTCAGATTACATCTTGGAAATGAAACATATCACAAAAGAGTTTTCTGGGGTGAAGGCTCTTGATGATGTAAATCTGCAGGTGAAAAAGGGAGAAATCCATGCTCTTTGTGGAGAAAATGGAGCTGGTAAGTCTACACTGATGAACGTTCTTTCTGGAGTGTATCCTTACGGTACCTATGAAGGTGACGTTGAATACCATGGGGAGGTTTGTAAATTCCATAGCCTCAGGGATTCAGAAGCCAAGGGCATTGTTATTATTCATCAGGAGCTTGCGTTAAGTCCCCTTCTATCAATTGCAGAAAATGTATTTTTAGGTAACGAACAGCTTTCTATGAAGGGCGTTATAGATTGGACCAAAACAAGACAGCGAGCACAGGAGATGCTGGCAAGGGTAGGTCTTGAAAATGAAAATGTCAATGCACCGGTTAATTCTCTCGGCGTTGGAAAACAGCAGCTGATAGAAATTGCAAAGGCAATGGCAAAGAAGGTAGAGCTTTTGATTTTGGATGAGCCTACGGCAGCTTTAAATGATGAGGAATCAAGAAAACTTCTTGATATCATGTTAGAGCTAAAAAAGCAGGGAATCACCTGTATCATCATTTCTCATAAGTTAAATGAGATTAGCTATGTAGCAGATGCTGTTACAATTATTCGTGATGGTAAAACAATCGAAACTCTTGTAAAGGGAGTAGATGATTTCTCAGAGGATAGAGTTATCAAGGCAATGGTTGGTCGTGAGCTTACAAACAGATATCCTGTTAGAGAAGGCGTTACCATTGGAGATACTATTTTTGAGGTTAAGAACTGGAATGTCTATCATCCAGATGATGCAGATAGACAGGTTCTTAAAGACATTAATATTGAAGTTAGAGCAGGAGAAGTAGTGGGACTTGCAGGACTTATGGGCGCAGGACGTACAGAGTTTGCCATGAGTGTGTTTGGACACAGCTACGGACAGAAAATCTCTGGAACTGTAAAGATTAATGGAAAAGAGGTAAATCTTCACACAGTTAAGGATGCCATTGATAATAAGCTTGCTTATGTTACTGAGGACAGAAAGACTAATGGCCTTATATTGATTGGGGATATTAAGGAGAATATGACCATTGCGGCTCGTCCAAAGTTTTTCTCTAAGCGAGGTGTTATAAATGGAAATGAGGAGATTTTAGCTGCTGAAGAATATAGAAAGAAAATTAACGTAAAAGCGAATTCCATCAATCAGGTGGTTGGTTCACTTTCAGGTGGAAACCAACAGAAGGTTGTACTGGCAAAATGGATGCTTACACAGCCTGATGTTTTGATTTTGGATGAGCCAACACGAGGCATCGATGTAGGTGCCAAATATGAGATTTATTGCGTCATTAATGAATTGGCAAAGCAGGGAAAGGCGGTTATCGTAATTTCTTCAGAAATGCCAGAAATTATTGGTACCTGCGATAGAATTTATGTCATTAATGAGGGAGAGATTGCGGGCGAACTTTCTAAGGAAGAAGTTTCTCAGGAAAGAATCATGCAATTTGTAATGGCCCACAATAGAAAGGATGATGGAAATGGAAAATAAGAGAGTTAATCTTGATATGAAACAATATGGCATGTTCATTGCCCTTATTGTCATTTATTTAATATTTGCACTTCTTACTGGTGGCAAAAACCTTACACCAATGAATATTAACAACCTGGTTATGCAAAACGGATACGTTGTTATCCTGGCAATCGGTATGTTACTTTGCGTATTAACAGGTAACGTTGATCTTGGTGTTGGTTCTGTAGTTGCACTTTGTGGTGCCACAGCCGGCATTATGATGATGGACTACAAAATGAATATGTGGGTTGCTATTATTGCAGCTCTTGCAATTGGACTTTTGGTTGGTATGTTTGCAGGATTTTTCATTGCATATCTTAGCATCCCTCCATTCGTAGTTACACTTGCAACTATGCTTATGGGCCGTGGTCTTACATATACACTTTTACAGGCTCAGACAAAGGGACCTCTTCCAACAGAGTACAACTTTATTGGTGCAGGATTCCTTCCTACTTATAAGATTTTCTTTGGTGATGGAATACTTGATTTAGTTTCAATTGCTGTTGCCATAATTGCTTCAGTTGCACTTATCTGGGCTGAGCTAAAAGGAATTAAGACAAAGAAGAAATATAATTTTGCTCTTGCTCCAGCTTGGCAGACAATCCTTAAGGTTGCAATCGAATTATTCATTATTTGGTTCTTCCTTTGCAAACTTGCCCTTTATAATGGACTTCCATTTGTTCTTCTTATTATGGTTGTTCTTATTGCCATCTATGCATTTATTACAACAAAAACTGTAGCTGGTCGTCAGATTTATGCTCTTGGTGGAAATAGAAAAGCTGCAAACCTTTCCGGTATCGATACAAACAAAGTATTTTTCTGGGTATATACAAATATGGGTGTTCTTGCAGCTATTGCAGGTATTGTACTTTCAGCAAGAAACGGATCATCTACACCTAAGGCCGGTGATGGTTTCGAAATGGATGCCATAGCATCCTGCTACATTGGTGGAGCTGCCGTAGCTGGTGGTTCTGGTACAATTCTTGGAGCAGTTGTAGGTGCCTTTGTAATGGGTGTTCTTAATAACGGAATGTCCCTCTTTGGATGGTCAACAGATATCCAAAAAATCGTAAAAGGAGCCGTACTTCTTGGCGCCGTAACAGTAGACGTTATGTCTAAGCGTAAGAAGAACTAATTCTCACATTCATAGACTAGGATTAAGCTGGTAAGCAACAAGCTCTTAGGTTTCTCAAGCGAAGCATTTTACGCTGAGCGGAGAAACACTAAGGCTTGTAGCTGTGACCAGCTTTTTGTATACTATGAATAGGGTTTTTATTGGGAGAATTAGGTATGTATAATGTTATGTTAGTTGATGACGAGGAAGAAGTTCGCCTGGCCATCGAAAAGAAGATTAATTGGGAAGAATTAGGGTTTAAGGTTGTTGGTACAGCTGAGAATGGTTATGAGGCTCTTGATATGGCTTTGGAGCGCCGTCCAGATGTGGTGATGACCGATATTAATATGCCTTTTATGAATGGCTTGGAATTTTCCAAGCAACTAAAGGCAGAACTTCCTGCTACTAAATTTGTTATTTTATCAGGCTATGATGAATTTGAATATGCCAAGGAGGCTATAGAGCTTGCTGTGGTGGAATATGTTCTAAAGCCTGTTAATTCTGATGAGCTATATCAGTTGTTTTCACGTCTAAAGGTGCGTCTTGATGATGAAGAAGAGCAGAGACGTAATCTTGAAAATCTAGAGAAGTATTACCAGGAAACATTTTCACAATTTAAAGATATTAATACCCATGACCTTGTAGAAAAAGCCAAGGCCTATATTTCAGAGCACTTTAATGAACGTGATTTATCGGTAGACACTTTATCTAATTATCTTAATGTTACTCCTAATTATTTTTCTACTTTATTTAGGAAAAAGACAGGGTATACATTTGTGACTTATCTTACTAATCTTAGAATGGAAAAGGCTAAATGGCTTTTAGATAATACTGATGAAAAGGCCTATATAATTGCAGGCTTGGTTGGTATAGATGAGCCTAATTATTTTAGTTACGTTTTTAAGAAAGCTTATGGTATTTCTCCATCAAAGTATAGACTGAAAAAGGAATAATCAATGAAGGAATGGGATGTTAAAAGGCAGTTTGCAAGGGTCAAAAAAGCCTCCAAGAGACGAAGCATTCAGTTGATTATTTCGCTTTCTTTTACTATTGTTTCGATTCTTAGTATGGCATTTATGACCTTTGCTTTTTATACAAATTACACTAATACAGCAAAAGCTACTGCCATTGAAAATAACATACAGGTAATAGACCAGATTAGCTGGAATCTTAATTCATATTTGAAAAATATGATGAGAATTTCAGATGGTATGTATTACAACGTAATCAAAAATCTTGATCTAACAAGCGACAGCATGAACAAAGAAATGGATCTTCTTTATGAGGCAAACAAAGATAATCTTATTAGTATTGCCTGCATTTCTCAGGATGGTGCCCTTATTTCTGCTGCACCAATTGCCACTAGAAAAGCTGGAGTGGATTTTACAGAGCAATCTTGGTTTACAAGTAACGAAGAGCGCATGGAAAATTTTCATTTTTCTACCCCACACGTTCAAAATATGTTTGAAAGTAGTAATTACAGATATTACTGGGTTGTTTCTCTTAGCAGAAGTGTAGATCTAAATTACATGGGATATAACAGACGCGGTATCCTTCTTGTTGACATGAATTATTCTGCAATAGAGCAGATGTTTTCAAGGATAAATGAGGGAGGTACAGGATATGTTTATCTTATAGATTCCGAAGGGGAGATAATATATCATCCAAAACAAAAGGCAATCTATACAGGGCTTGTAGAAGAAAATAATTTAGCCGCAGCTAATTATGATGATGGCAATTATATAGAAAATTTCAATGGAAACAAGAGGTCCATTATCGTAAAGACGGTAGGATATACAGGCTGGAAGATAGTGTCCGTAGTTCCAATGAAGGATTTGGCTGCTCCTTTTAATCAGCTAAGGGCTTATATGATGATAATCATAACAGTTACCATTTTCTTGATTGTATTTGGTAATATTTTCATTTCTAAAATTGTAACTGATCCGATAAGACGCCTTGAAGAATCCTTGAATTATATTGATGACGGGAAATTTGATGAAGAAAAGATTTATATTGGTGGTTCGCATGAGATAAGGCACCTAGGAAGAACCATAAAATCCCTTGTAGCACAGATGCATAAGCTAATGGAAGAGCGCGTCAAGGAACAAAAGGAAAAACGTAAATCCGAATTAAATGCATTGCAGGCCCAGATAAATCCTCACTTTTTATATAATACCTTGGATTCGGTTATTTGGATGATTGAGGCTGAGAAATATCCAGAGGCTATTTCTATGATTAAAAGCCTTGCATCTCTATTTAGAATCAGTCTTAGCAAAGGAAATAATATAATTACAATTAAGGATGAGATTACTCACGCCAGAAACTATTTAGCTATTCAAAAGGTGCGCTATAAGAATCGTTTTGAAGCAAATATTGATATTGATCCTGCAATCGAAAACTGTATTACCATCAAACTTATCATTCAGCCCCTTATAGAGAATGCCATTTATCATGCAGTAGGGGAAATGGAGGATGATGGGCAGATTGACATTAAAGGCTATGAGAAGGACGGAGATGTTTATATCGAGGTCATTGATAATGGTATGGGTATTCCTCAGGATGTTTTAGATAATCTTCTTAAGGAAAAGAGTGAGTCCCATGGAAAAGGTTCTGGAATAGGACTTTGGAATATTAATCAACGAATCAATCTGTATTTCAAAGAAGACTATGGCCTTAGCTTATATAGTGAATTGGATGAGGGAACCAAAGCAGTTATTCGTTTGCCCAAGCTTACAATGGAAGAATATTTGGGAGGTGAAGCCGATGCGAAATAAAAAGTTATTTATTGGCTTTGCTATAGCCGTTGTTTTTCTTTTGACAGCTGAGTTATATATTTATTTGGACTACACTAGAGTCTCAAAGGAAGAAGTAAAGATTTCTTTTATAGTCACCGGAGATAACCTGGATAGATGGGAAAATATGAAAGCAGGTGCGGAAACCGCTGCAATGGATAATGACTGCATTGTTGATTTTATAAATTCTCCTGTGGAATACGGTGTGGATGGAGAAATAGAGGCATTAAATAAGCAGCTAAAAGATGGTGCTGACTATGTTGTTGTAGCATCTGGCGATTATGAAGCCATGAAGGAATTCGTAAATACGAATTATCTTTCAGACAAGGTTATATTTGTAAAAAATGGTTCACTAGCAGATTTTAAAGATTCTATCATGACAGATGATTATAGACTGGGCGCAGATTTTGCTCAGTATATTAAGGCTGATGGAAAGGCAGATAAACTGGTATTAGTTAGTACCATAGAGGATTTGGATACTATGGAACTAATGGAAGGCTTGAATGATACCTTTAAAGATTCAAATATAAAGATTGAATACAGAAAGCTTTCTGCTACCTCAGGAACTATAAATCAAAGCATGTATAATCTTGGCCAATCAGGTTTGTTTGATGGCTTTATCACCTTGGATTTTGCCACTCTCGAGGCTGCCGCAAGGGCTCAGGGAAAATTGAAAAAGCCGGTGCTAATTTATTCCATTGATAATAGCAAGGAAGCTGTTTATTATCTGGATTCTAATGTTATTAATGCTTTGGCATTTAAGGATGATTATTCCATGGGCTATTTAGCTGTAGAGCAGGCACTCTTAGGGAATAATATATCGCCTGATAATAATAATGAGAATCTATATTATATTTCAGACAAGGAAACTATACATTCAGATAAGCTGGAAAAGGTTTTGTTTCCATTTGTTAAGTAATTCGGAGAAGTATTATGAAAAAAGTTTTTACCATGCTTTTATGCTTTGTTGCAATAGTGTCGATTTGCGGGTGTAAATCATCCAATGATAAAGCTGTAAAGGAAAGCATAAAAGTGGGGATTACCATGTATAATGAGTTTGACCCATTTACAGAAGATATAAGGCACAATATTGAGGAATACTTAATAGAATATCAGACAAGATACGGAGTAGAGATTTCTACATCTGTAGTTTATTCAGGCAAGAATCAACTACTACAAAATGATCAGGTTCAGGATTTTATTGATAAGGATTACGATGTTATATGTGTAAATCTTGTAGATAGAACTGATCCTTCCGTGATTATAGAGGCTGCCAAGGCAGCAGATAAGCCTATTATTTTCTTTAATCGAGAGCTTGTTGAGGATGATTTAAAGCGGTTTGATAAGCTTTATTATGTTGGAGCCAGACCTGAAGAAAGCGGAAAGCTGCAAGGAAGAATTATCGTGGAAGCCCTTCGTGAAAGAATGGATGAAATTGATTTAAACCAGGATGGTATAATTCAATATGTAATGCTTGAAGGGGAACCTGGACATCAGGATGCTATTGTTAGAAGTAGAGTTTCTGTTGAGACAATTACAGGCTGTGGAATAAAATTAGAACGTCTTGGAGACGAAATTGCAAACTGGGATAGACAACAGGCTCAAACAAAAATCACATCACTTTTAGCTGGTTATCCTCGCCAAATAGAGCTTATCATAGCAAATGATGATAATATGGCTTTGGGGGCAGTTGATGCTCTTACTAATTTTGGCGTTCAGACTATGCCGCTTATAGTGGGGGTTAATGGTCAGGAAGAGGCCCTGGAAATGGTAAATGAGGGGATGATAGAAGGAACAGTCCTTAATAATTCAAAGGAGAAGGGGAAAATCATCGCAAAATTAGCGTTATTTTTAGGTGTGGATGGTAAACCGCCAAAGGACCTTCCACTTGTTGATGGAAAATATTATTATATATCCTATGAATTAATCAATAAGAAGAATATTAATGATTATTTTACGGAAGAGAATTGAGTCTAATATTTATAAAAAATCTTGCTAGAATAGGCTTTAAAGGTTTATAATCTTTAAAGTCTATATTTATGTCTTAAATTACTTACGGAGGGTCAGCTTTGCTAGATAAATTAGAAAAGAAAATTGGTAAATACGCCATTTCAAATCTTATAGTTTACTTATTATTAGGCTATGCAATCGGCTATTTATTGCAGTTTGGACAAAGATTTACAGGTATTCCATATCTTAATTATTTGATGTTGGAGCCATATTATATTTTTAGAGGACAGATTTGGAGATTAGTTACCTGGGTAGTTATTCCACCTAGTAACACAAACATTCTCTTTGCGGTTATTATGTTCTTCTTGTATTACCAGTTAGGTACTACTTTAGAGAGAACTTGGGGAGCTTTCCGTTTTAATGTTTATATTTTTGGCGGTATGCTCTTTACAGTTATAGGTGCATTTATCACTTATGTCATTTATGGACCTACAGTTCCTATTGGTTCATTTATCAGCACTTATTACATTAATTTATCAATATTCCTTGCATTTTCTACTTGTTTTCCAGATATGCAGGTGCTTTTATATTTCATCATACCTATTAAAATGAAATGGATGTCAATTTTCTATTTAGTGATTATTGGTTATTCAGTTGTTGATTATTTGATGTCAGGCTATTTATTTGCAGCTATGCCTATCATAGCATCACTTTTAAACTGGTTCATTTTCTTTATGATGACCAGAAATCTTCAGCGCTACAATCCTAAGGATATTCACAGACGCGCGGAGTTTAGAAGACAGGCGACACCACCTCGTACTCAGTACAGAGATGGAACACCTATCGCAAGACATAAATGTGCTGTTTGCGGACGTACAGAAATCACAAATCCAGAGCTTGATTTCAGATTCTGTAGCAAGTGCAGTGGTAATTATGAGTATTGCTCAGAGCATTTATTTACTCATCAGCACATTCAAAATTAATTAGAAAGTAATTTATAGAAGGGACTATATAAATAATGAGTGAAGAAGTAGTAAGCAAAAATTTTATCGAGCTTGAAATCGATAAGGACTTAAGGGAAGGGGTTTACGATCACGTTTGTACACGTTTCCCTCCAGAGCCTAGTGGAT
>JAEEGF012167660.1_pt1 | contig 18030 bp, 9 predicted proteins | sample 9134171 | NCBI WGS metagenome assembly JAEEGF01 (sample SAMN16246542, study PRJNA631951) | gut metagenome | biome: gut microbiome; feature: rumen; material: AP-attached | host: Bos | place: Iran: Karaj | collected 2018-10
CAGTTGTACCTATAATCATTGCTTTCTGCTTCTTCTCGAAATACATCATAAGCAGTATTTCAGCATGAAGTGTAAAAGAATAATTTTTACCCCCGGACTGACGCATTGTATTAATGCGTCAGTCTTTATCATGGGGTATAATATGGACTATGAAACTCACGAAACTTTTGAAAACAAACCTAATATCAGTGCTTCTTGTAAGCCTTGTGCTGGGCGGATGTGGTGCGACTGATCAGGGAAACGGCAAGCCTTTGGAACAGGGAGATGCTATTGACGCCATGCCCCCGGCAAAAGACTCGGTTACCTTCGACTGGTACATCAACTATTCCTGGTTTACCACAAAGTGGGGACAGAATGCAGTATCCAAGGCTATTACAGAGAAGACAGGTGTAAATATAAATTTCATCACTCCTCAGGGAAACGAGGAGGAGAAGCTAAATGCCCTTATAGCATCAGGCTCTCTTCCGGATCTCATAACCCTTGGCTGGTGGGAACCCCAGGTCAATGAGATAATCCAGCAGGACATGGTCTATGCTCTCAATGAACTGGCTGATAAGTACGACCCGTATTTTTGGACTGTCACCGATGATCAGGCAGTCAGCTGGTATACCCAGGATGATGGAAATATCTATGGTTATCCATGCTCGTCAGTAACTCCTGACGATGTCAACTCCGATAACAACATCGGATCCAATCAGACATTTCTTGTGAGAAAAGACATTTATGAGGCAATAGGCTCTCCGGATATGACTACCATCGAGGGCTTTGAAAGCGCTGTAAAAAAGGCGGCGGAGGAGTTTCCTGAAATTGACGGTAAGCCTCTTATTCCGATCGGGGCTCACTATTTTGACGATATAGGAAACGTCTCTTTTGACCAGTATCTGCAGAACTTCCTGGCAGTGCCCTACGAGAAGGACGGTATGGTTTATGACAGGGATACGGATCCCGAATATCTTGAATGGCTCAAGATGTTTAACCGGCTCTCAAGAGAGGGGTATCTCTCCACAGATGTATTTATAGATCAGAGAGTTCAGATGGAGGAGAAGATTGCACAGGGCAGATATTTCTGCATGCTCTATCAGTACACGGATATGTCGGCTCAGCAAAAGACCCTTTACTCAAGAGATCCCAACAGCATCTATATAGCTGTAGACGGCCCCAAGAACGCAAACGGTGATGATCATGTACTGCCCACAAATACAGTAAACGGATGGACCATAACCATGATATCCAAAAACTGCAAAAACCCCGACAGGGCGATACAGTTCATTGACTACCTCATATCTGAGGAAGGCCAGAAGATGGTGTACCTTGGAATTGAAGGTGTTACCTACGACGTTGTGGATGGCAGAGAAGTTGTAAAACCTGAAGTTCTTGAGATCTTAAATACCGACAGAGCAGCCTATGATGAACTCTACGGCGCAGATGATGCCTACTGGATGTTTCAGGACAACGTGATGCAGCAGAAGTGGCGCCAGAAAAATGAAGGACCGACGGCACAGCTGGAGGAGTGGACTTACAGGTACTCCGCCTACACGGGACAGTATGATGTGAGCTTCCCCGCCGGCAGCGATGAAGAATATACACAGGAAGCCATTGACAGGTTATGGGGCAGCACGTTAAAAGAGCTGCTTCTTGCCGAAAGTGACGAGGACTTTAATGCCACTTTGGCCAAGTTCAAATTAAAGAGAGATGCCCTGGGCTACAGGGAACTAATGGAGAAAAAGTACAGGTATGTCATTGAAGCCAAGGAAAAGCTGGGGCTTTATTAATAGCCAGAAACTTAATATCAGACTTACCGGGATCGTGCTTTTGTTCGTTATTATTCCGGTAGCTATCCTGGGCGGAATTGTCTTTTACAATATGGAACAGTCGACCATCAGGGAGAATGTGAGCTTCACTCAGGCAACAATGGAGAGAAGGCGTGATTCCATCACAAACAACGTTGACTCCATCAACATGTCCACGCAGTTCTTTTTATCGAATGAGAAGATGAATTCTGTTTTGATCGATGCTCTGGTCGGTAATACACACAGCACCAGAGAGTGGCTTGATATCTATAAGAGCGACGTGGCTGCCCTTGAGAGGCTTATCAACAACAACCCTGTTCTGGGAGGTGTCAGATACTATTCCGTTACTGACAATGTGCAGGAGATGATGCCTGTTCTGTATAACAGGGACAGGCTAAACAGACAGGACTGGGTAGTTATGGCTGAAAGCGGTGGCTGGATATTTAACTACACAGACAAGCTCTTTGACAGCTCAGACCCGACACCAATGCTGGCGCTTATAACCCCCATTGTAAACAGGCAGTACGGAACCATCGGAACAATCGAAGCCAACATGGCCATGAAGACGATGTTCCCCTCCATGTATGAGAACGTGCCGGGAGAGACGAGCTGTTTTGTCACGGATACCGGAAATATCATATTCGGAAGTAATGAAGATACTTCCGTTTCCCAGATAGCAACATCTATTTCACAGCAGATGAAAGAAATCGTGATGGAGGGTGATACTCCCGACATATCGACTTTTTATGACAAAGGGAAAAAGAGTGTCATCTCCGGAATGTATATTTCGGAACTGGGCGGAACACTGGTGTCAGTCAACGACATATCAGGAAGTCTGTCGCAGGTATATCAGCTCAGGAACAACTATATCATTGGAATGATCCTTATCCTGGCAATGATGGCCTTTATCATCAACCTCCTGGTCAATCACGTGCTTAAGAAGTTCTACGAAGTCCTCTCGACCATCAGAGCAGTCAGAGGCGGAAACCTTGATATCAGGACACCTGAGGACGGACGAAACGATGAGATGGGAGAGCTGGCGCATCAGGTTAACCGAATGCTGGACAACATCCAGTCTCTTATGAATGAGAACATTCAAAGGGAGGTCCTGGTAAAAGACTCTCAGCTGCGTGCCCTTCAGAATCAGATCAATGCACACTTTATCTACAACGTTCTTGAATCGATCAAGATGATGGCGGAGATGCAGGAGGAGTATGATATTTCCGATGCCATCACGAGCCTTGGAAAGCTCCTTCGCTACAGTATGAGATGGACTTCCAAGACGGTCCTTGTATCGGAAGAACTGGAATACATCAAGGACTATATGGCTCTTATAAACCTTAGATTTGACTATGAGATCTACCTCTCACTCAATGTGCCTGAGGAGATCATGAAGCAGAGCATTCCCAAGATGAGTCTGCAGCCCATCATTGAAAATGCCATCATTCACGGTGTTGAAGAGCTGGCAGATGACACTACCATTTATGTCAAGGGAATTCCCGAAGGTGATCGCTGCATTATAGAAATCACAGATAACGGAAGAGGCATGAATGAAGAGGAACTTGAGATCCTCAGGAAGAAGATATCCGGAGAGATCGAGACCCGCGGCGGATCAAGCAACGGAATCGGACTGAAGAACGTTCAGGACAGGATACACATGGAGTTCGGAGAACAGTACGGAATAGAAGTTGCAGCCATGGAAGGGTGCTATACTAAGGTGTGTGTATGCATACCGATGAAGAGAGTAAGTATCAGGAAAGAATAAAGGAGCCTTTTTATGCGTAAGGTTTTGGTTGTAGAAGATGAAAAGCTCATAAGACAGGGAATCGCCACCATGATAAAGAGGTGCGGAGTTCCGGTGGAGGAAGTTATAGAATGCGCCAACGGTCTCCAGGCTCTGGAGGTTTTAAAGGAGCAGACCATCGATGTAATGTTCACCGATATCAGAATGCCCAAGATGAACGGAATTGAGCTTGTGCAGGCGATGAAGGAATTCAATAACCCACCTCTGTCGGTGGCTGTCAGTGGATACGATGATTTCACCTACGCTGTTGAGATGATGAGGCAGGGTGTAAGGGAGTACATCCTAAAGCCCGTTGAGAGAGATAAATTAAAGTCCATCATGGAGAAGCTTGACGCCGAGATCAGCCAGAAGCTGGAGGATGAAAAAAAAACTGAACACGCCGGAAGGCAGCTCATAAAATATCTTCTTATGGATGACGAGGCTTCAGAGAACGAGCTGGAGCTTATCAGCAAGAATATTAAGAACACCGCCGGAGATAGTTTTTATTGTATGATCGTAGCGGGCTCAGATCCCCTGATGCCGTTTCTTGACGACCAGAGTGCTATTTCAGGGCCGGATGGGATGGAGATCTTTATTCCGGGAAAAGAGAAGGTGGAGGAACTTAAGTCTAAAGAAGGAATAAGCTCTTTTGCCGGACTAAGTGATATCTGTACGGATGCAAAAGAGCTGAAGAGAGCCTATAAAGAGGCCCTTTCGCGAAGAGAAAATGCATTTTGCAGGAAGCAGGAATTATTTTCGGAAGAGAGAAATAACAGCGTTGCGGAATCTCTTTTGGAGAGCGGCAAAAAGCTCTGCGAAAAAGAGGCGGTTGCTGCAAGGGTTCAGCTCATAGGAACCAACAGGAGAGATGACCTTGAGAGGGAGTGGAATGCATTCTTTACTTCTGTCCGGAGAGGTCAGATAGTTTCGGATGATTTCAGAAAAGCCATGGACGAGTTTGCAGCGGAGTACCTGAGAGTATATCAGAAGGAAGTTGATGAAGAACTCCTGATGCCATTTTCATTTCTCTCTATCGAGGATTACAGGCAGTGCTTTATGGATTTTATGCTCAGGGCTTCGGTAGAGCATCAGTCGCCTGATAGTGCTGACCAGACAAGGCAGAAGATACAGGAAGCAATAAACTATATCAGGGAAAACTACAAGACTGACATCAACATGGCAGTGGTATCCAATGAGGTTTCCATGAATTACTCGCTGTTCTCATCGGCCTTTAAAAACTACACCGGAACCAACTTTGTTGGCTATGTAAGGGACCTCAGGATCAGTGAAGCCAAAAAGCTGCTGGCAACAACGCCTCTTAAGGTCAACGAAATTTCCGCAAGAGTGGGCTATGACAATGAGAAACATTTCATGAAGAGCTTCAAGGCAATTGTTGGAGTATCTCCAAGTGAATATAGGAAAAACATGGGCGCTGACAGCTAATGCTGCAGTCGGAAAATAGTATAAAAAAAGTATAAAATTATAACACCTCTCTAAAAAATGAGACCTTAAACGTTATCGAAGATTGTGAGAAAATCATGATATCAATTGGGGACAATTTTTAGGGAGGTGTTTTTGTAATGAAGAAACGGAACCACAAGACAAGGATGGCCATTGCACTGGCATTTGCACTGTCTTTGTCACTTTCGTCACCTGCGCTGACAGGTATGCAGGCCTATGCAGCACAGGTACCGGTCAATGAAGAATTGACTACACCCTTCGGCCAGGTGGCTGCTTACGATGCAGAGCAGGGCATAGGAGTCGTATGGGGAGCTGCCGGATACGATCTGTATACTGTGACAATCTCATGCAAAGCAAATGGCTATGAAGAGGTATATGCTAATCAGACCTTGGAATATCACTGGTATCCCGACAGTTATGCCGCAGGGGAATATCTCATTGAGATCCAGGGACAGCAAGGCGATGAGCTGTCAAAAGCATGTACAGCTACAGTAACTGTTGCAGGTGATGCAGCTTCAGGCGGATCCGGACAGGAAGATCCCGTAGAGGGCGGAAATTCCGGAGAGAACGGGGCCGGCGAAGGCGATACCAATGAAGATCTTTCCGGTATTGATTTTGGAACTATTGATCATGATGTGGACTACATTGATGGCGGTACTGACGTAACCGTTAAGTATGATGGAGTTAAGGCCGTTGTTACCGGAACTGACTGGGGCAATGACTGGGGCGGTGACAGCCGCTGGCAGGTACAGCTCAAGGAGGTTATTGATACTCCCGAAAATGAGAAGTACAACGTTTCATTCAAGGTTACATCAGATGTGGCCAGGGATATTTTTGTAAAGCTCGGCGATCTAAATAATGATGCTACAGTTTATGCTGAGCAGACAGTAAGCCTTTCTGCAGGTGTTACAGAGGTAAGTATCACTTCAGTTAAGGCAGTTGACATCGACAAGATGCTCATTGACTTTGCTCTTGGTACAAACGGCGGGAGTGCGGAGAATACCATTGTAATCTCTAACTTTAAGGTAGCTGCTGTTAAGGGCGGGGAAGAAAATACTACACCTGAAGAAGATGAGCAAGAGGATCTTTCAGGTATTGATTTTGAGACTCTTGATCACAGCGGAGACTACATTGACGCAGGTACGGACGTTACCGTTAAGTATGAAGGCGTTAAAGCAACTGTCGCAGGAACTGACTGGGGCAATGACTGGGGCGGTGACAGCCATTGGCAGATCCAGCTCAAAGAAGTTGTAGATACTCCCACCAATGAGAGATATGATGTTTCCTTCAACATCAGATCGGATGTGGCCAGAGAGATATTTGTAAAGCTTGGCGATATCGATAATGACGCAACTGTTTATGCCGAGAGAACAATAAATCTTGTTGCAGGTACAAACAAGGTTATCATTACTTCAGATAAAGAAGTTGATATTGACAAGATGCTCATTGACTTTGCGCTGGGCACAAAGTGGGGAAGCGAAGCAAATACAATCGTTATTTCTAACCTCAAAGTAAAGGCTCACAAGGAAGCCGGCGTAAAAGAAGGCGCCATCAGCTTTGAGGATGCCAATACAGAATTCTATGTAGGAAATGACTGGTCAGGTTCAAACGCCGACATCAAAGAAAGCGGCACCAAGGCTGTGATCAATGCAAGCAGCTACGGCTGGAACGGCGAATGGGGTATCCAGTATAAGGTAAAAGAGCTGGGACTTGAAGTGGGACAGACCTACACCGTATCAGCTGATTTCACATCCTCGATCAACAAGAAGCTTAGAGTAAAGCTTGATGATTCAAGCCAGTTCTTTGAGACGATCGATATGGTTGCAGGAGAGACATATGAGTTTTCAAAAGAGGTAACTATAACGAAGATAGCTGATGATACTATCTACTTCGCACCAGGTCAGATGGACGGAGAAACAGCTAACCTCTCCGGAACTCTTACCATCGAGAACTTCAGGATACAGGATGCTGACGGCAACTATCTGGTTCTTACAGGCGGCAGTTCTCTGGGAGAAAAGGGACCTGAGTATGACTGGGCAAACAAGAATTCTGAGCTTGACTACGCCGATCCCGGAAGAAACAAAGACGGCTATAAGCTTATCTGGGCAGATGAGTTTGACGGAAACTATGGAACCGATACTGTAGATGCCAATGGACTTAACCTTAATAACTGGGCATATCAGCTCGGTGACGGTACGACTGACTGTGGCAACTATGGTTGGGGCAATAATGAGCTTCAGTGCTATACAGATAATGCTACTAACGTTGGTGTAAACGAAGATCTTGACGGCGACGGAGAGGGTGAAGGCGTTCTCAGAATTTCTGCTGTTAATGAACCCGGTTATAAATACGCCAACGAGTCAGCCAAGAACTACACATCAGCAAGACTTAGAACAACAAAGCCCACAGAGGCACTTTTTGATACAACTTACGGATACGTTGAGGCAAGGATATCACTTCCCGGAACTGCAGGTGCATGGCCTGCATTCTGGATGCTCCCTGAGAGCACAGATATTTACGGCGGATGGCCTGTATCCGGCGAGATTGATATCATGGAGACCTGCGGTGCATTTAATAGCGAAAAGCATAACATCGCCTGTGGTACCCTGCACTGGGGTGTACCGACCCATGTATACAAGGGAAGCGGATATGTAGATCTCTTCTCAGATTACACCTACTTCCATACTTATGCAGTAGATTGGGAACCCGGCAAGATGACCTGGTACTATGACGGCCAGCCTATCAAGAGTCTTGATAACTGGACAGGAGCAATTCCTGCCACATCAGATGCACTTGGATTTGATGCACCATTCGATATGCCTTTCTACATGATCCTCAACCTTGCTGTTGATAGCGGTCAGTTCGGTGGAAGCGTAAATAAAGCAGGATTTAAGGATGATATCAACATGTACGTTGACTATGTTCGCGTATTCCAGAGAGAAGGCGGATATGCTGACAGCGTATTAAGAGGTGAGACAGGATCAAGCAATGAAGACTGGAAAGATCTTGCAGGTGTTAACCAGATTGCAGATATAAGTGCAGCCAGCCTTGATAATCAGGGCGGCGGTCTTGAAGATGCAGCTAGTGATGATTCCAAGTGGTATCTCTCAAATCAGGATGATGGCACAGGAGCAACTCTTGAGAACTATACTGATGCAGATGGCAAGACCTGGGCTAAAGTTGGCATTGCAAATGCAGGTTCAAAAGACTATTCAGTGCAGCTCATCGGTCATTACAATGCAAAAGCAGGATATGTTTACAAAGTATCTTTTGACGCATATGCAGAAGGGGCAGTTGTAGGTAAGTCAGTAAACTGTGATTCCAAGGAGTGGGCAGGATGGTCTACATACGGAGTTAAGAGCTTTGAATTATCCAATACTCCGGCAAGCTACTCATATACCTTTAAGCAGACAGAAGACTTTGATAAGTGCAGAATTGAGTTTAACCTTGGCTCACAGGGAGCAGGATCTGTATATGTATCTAATGTCAGGGTTGAGATAGTTGACCCTGCTACACTTGGCGAGAGTACATCAACAAGAGGACCTCTTGCTAACGGAAACCTTATCTACAATGGCTCTTTTGACCAGGGTAATCTTCACTTTGGTTACTGGGACAAACTTGATGGAACTGAAGTTTCAATTCCCAGATATACAACAGAGAACCTTACAGGTCATGACCTTTCAGTAGTAGATGTGGCTTCAAAGTCAAATTATGAGAATATTTCAGATGGTATTAAATACTACGAAAGACGTGCACAGATAAGTTCAACAAACGGCAAGTCACCTGTTGTATACCAGCCCGGTATTGATATGGCTGCGGACAAGTATCAGGTTAAGTTTGATCTCTACAGTGAGATGGCAACTTCGGTTAAGGTCTCTGCTTATTCAGTTGGTTATAACCAGGGTAAAGAGTATCTGGACAAGGAACTTGGAAAGGCAACAGCAAGCTATGATCCGGCTTCAGGTGTAAGATCATACTCACTTTTCTTTAACACAGCAGAAGATGCTGCAGGTGCAGCTCTTGTATTTACTTTCGAAAAGGGTACAGCAGTACAGCTTGACAATGTTTATCTCCATGGCGAGAACCAGAAATCTGATGTGGATGAGCATCCTCTTGACAGCTCAGATGAGAACGCTGCCTACAGAGGAGACAGCGGAGCAGGATCTGAGATTCCGCTTACCAGCGAAAACGGTGTCATTACCATGAGCGGCATTACCAGCGGCGGAAGCTGGTATTCACCTCAGCTGGCCAGCCCTGATTTCAAGCTGGTTGCAGGACAGACCTACAAGCTTACATATGATTACAAGCTTGAAGGCACACACAACAATACATTCCAGTACATTATCCAGGAAAATGGAGGAAGCTGGCATGTATACGGTGGCGGTCCCACAACAGTAAACTACGACAAGAGTAAGGCTGATGCTGACGGATTCCAGCACTATGAGTTCACCTTTACTGCCGATGCTACCATCAGTGCAGTGCATGTAAACTATGGATTTGGTAACAGCGGAGCAAACGGGGATATGAAATTCTCCTTCAAGAATGCTGATATGGAGCTTGTGAAGGCTCAGACCGGTAGCGATACTACAGATGACTCAGAGGATGTTGACGATGATAAGTTTGATGTTGTAGCCGGAGGAGAAGACCAGGGCAGCGGATCAGGAAACGGAAGCGGATCCGGATCAGGTAACACCTCAGGAGGAAGCACAGGTGGAAGCGGCTCAGGTTCCGGTTCAGGCAGCACATCCGGAAGTGGATCATCAGGATCAGGAAGCAGCTCATCAGGATCAACTTCTCAGCCTTCAAACGGCGGCGGAGCAGTTCTTGGTGCGAACAGGACAAATGAGCAGACTCCTGCAGCTCCACAGAGCAGCACTACAGTAGCTTCTGCAAAAGCTTCATCTTCAAAGACAGGCAAGTCCTCAAACTCTTCCTCAGACACATCAAAGAGCTCTGAGACTAAAGCCACAGAGCCTGAGACTGAAGCTGCAGAGCCCGAGACAGTCTCAGCAGTAGAGAAAGAGGCTGTTGAAGAGACTAAGGAAACACCTGCTGCTGAGGAAAAAGTAACAGACAGTACTACAACTATCGAGGAGAACAAGACAGCTCTTTCTGATAAGCCTGCAAATGGTGGCATCTCTGATGTCCTCAAATATGTGCTTCTTGCAGTACTTGGAGTTGTTGCAGTCGGTGGTGCAGCAGCATATGCGCTTTTCGTAAGAAAAAGAGTTTAAGAGTAAGTAATAGGAAAACTTAAATATGGTTAGCCGGCCGTCCCGGCTGTCACTTGAAATAGAAAATGGCAGAATCGTCAAATTGACCAATAAAATCACGAAAAATTGCGCATGGTTGCGCATCAGGAAACATGCGGATTTTATAAGAAATCTACAATTTTCCGGGACTTAAATTGTAGTTTGCGGTGAATTGAATTAAGGGAACCTATGGACTAGGATAGTCTATGGGTTCTCTTTTTTATGCTAATATCAACGGTTGCTCATGATCTTAGTTTTGCGCAAAAAGTTGCGCAAAAGGGTATGGCGGAGAACTAACTTAACATTAATCGGGAGGAAAAATATGAAGGGGAAAACGTTAAAAAGATCATTGTCAGCAGTGATGGCGGCTGCGATGGTGCTTGGAGGTGTATCAGACGTAACGGTCTTTGCTGCGACAGAAGATGGCGGAAGCAGCGAGATAACTCTGGCTAACTCCGATATGTCTTTTGACATATGGGGAGATGATGCCGGCTGGAAAGTAGAAGTGGATGACTGGGATGCAACCGGCGCCAGTATAAAGTCATTTGCTTATTCTTCGGACGAGTGGATGAACGGCCCCTCAGATGGGTCGGATAACGGAGTGAACTTCTGGTTTGGAAGCGGCGACGGTGTTCTTACACTCTCTCAGGATGTGGATCTTGAAGCAGGAGACTATGCTCTGACAGCCGAGGCTATGGGCGAAAGCGCAGATTTCTATGTAAGCGCTGCCGGCGCAGATGGGGAAAAGACATCTCTGACGGGCTATAACAACTGGCTTACCGGAAGCTATTATTTTACTCTGGATGAAGATACAGAGGGTGTTGTGATCAAGGGTGTGTTCGATGTGAGCAAGGATGGCTGGGGATATTTAAACAGCGTGAAGCTTGTTAAGAAGGCTGAAGGCACTTCAGATAATAGTAACGATGATGAGAATGCAGATGAAAATAACGGAAGCGAGAACACCGGAAGTGAGAATGCCGGCGATGTAAATGATGGCGAGACAGAGTGGAAGACAACAACGCTTGTAGCTAACGGAGATTTCGAGACCGGCGATGCTTCTTCCTGGAATGTTGAGATGGCAGATGCAGACGGGGACAGCGTTGGCAGCCTTGTTAAGACTGATCAGTGGGCAACAGGAAATGCCACCAGTTTCTTTAATTACTGGAATAACGGTTCGGAGAGTAAGGCTCTTTTGCTGAGTCAGACTCTTACTGCAGTTCCTGCGGGAACCTACAAGTTATCACTATCCATTGAGGGAGCAGAGGCAGAGACAGGTCTTACTCTTACAGCAAAAGATGCCGACGGACAGGAGCTGGCTGCAGTTTCCCTCGGCGCTACAAAGGGATGGAACAACTGGTACAGCCTTGAGAGCGACGAGTTTAAGATTACTGAAGAAGGTGATGTTGAGATCATGATCTCCGGAGATGTTCCGGGTGCCTACTGGGGAGATCTTGATAATGTAAGCCTTCTTGCGCTTTCAGCCAAAGAAGAGGATACATCCGTAGAAGCTCCCATTTATGTTGAGAAGGTAACGGCAGCGGACGTGGACTTTATTACAGGTGTTGATGTAAGTTCATATGTTTCAGAGAAGAACAGCGGAGTTAAGTTCTACGACTATGACGGCAACGAATTATCAGATCAGGGATTCTTTGATTTCCTTGCCGATTGCGGAGTTAACTATGTAAGGATCCGTGTATGGAACGATCCGACAGACGGAAACGGAAATAACTACGGCGGCGGAAACTGTGATCTGGAAGTTGCAAGAAAGATCGGCGTTTGGGCGTCAAAAGCCGGAATGAAGGTACTCATTGACTTCCACTATTCTGACTTCTGGGCAGATCCCGGCAAGCAGACTGCACCTAAGTCCATGGCTTCCATGAGCGTTGATGATAAGGCAGAAGCTATTGAGACATTCACCGCTGATAGCCTTGAGAGCCTTATAGACAGCGGCGTTAATGTGGGCATGGTCCAGATCGGCAACGAGACCAACAACGGCGTTGCAGGAGAGAGCAGCTGGGCAAATATGGCCAGGATCTTTTCTGCAGGAAGCAAGGCTGTAAGGACTGTTGCATCTGCGAAAGATAAGCAGATCCTTGTTGCTGTGCATTTTACAAATCCTGAGACAAGCGGAAGATACGCAGGCTATGCTGCTAATCTTGAAAAGTATGAAGTTGATTACGACGTATTTGCATCTTCCTATTATCCATACTGGCACGGAACTCTTGATAACCTTAATTCGGTTCTTTCCGATATTGCAAACACCTACGACAAGATGGTGATGGTTGCTGAGACTTCCTATGTATATACTCTGAAGGATGGAGATGGCCATGGAAATACAGAGTACGAAGGCAAGTCAGGAGATGCTCTGAACTACGATGTTTCGGTTCAGGGCCAGGCAAATTCTGTAAGAGCAGTTGTTAACACAGTGGCTAATGTAAAGAACGGTATCGGCGTATTTTACTGGGAGCCTGCATGGATCCCTGTTCAGGTATATGACGAGGAGGCTGACAACGCAGCAGAGATCCTTGCTCAGAACAAGCAGATCTGGGAGACATATGGAAGCGGCTGGGCAAGCTCTTTTTCCGGAGCATATGACAAGGATGCCAAAGACTGGTATGGCGGATCGGCAGTTGATAACGAGGCATGGTTTGATTTTTCCGGACATCCTCTTGATTCAGCAAGGATTTACAGCTACATCAGAACAGGCGCTACAGCACCTATCGTTGTTACTTCTGTAAAGGCAGAGCCTGTTACCGTAGAGATCGGACAGGAGATTAACCTTCCGGAAGTTGCAGTTGTATCTTATTCAGACGGCTCGGCAAAAGAGCTTCCTGTGACCTGGAACTCAGACGAGCTTGATACAGCAGTTACAGCAGGCGTTGGTTCTTATGAGATAAGCGGAAGCGTTGCACTTAGTGATGAGGAGACGAGCGAAGTCAAGTGTGCACTCACTATAAATCCTGTTAACAATGTTAAGAATCCCGGATTTGAAGATTCCGACATGACCATGTGGACGATCACTGATGCTGCTTCATGTGTAGGCAGACAGGCTGATTCCAGTAACGTCCGCACAGGTTCATACTGCCTGAAGTTCTGGGATGATGCTGATATTGATTACACTGCAGAGCAGACAGTTACTCTTGACGCCGGTATCTACAAGCTCGGTACATATATCGAGGGCGGAGATGCAGGCGATGGCGCAGAGTTTCTGGTATACGCCAAGGTTAACGGCGGAGAAGAGTATTCTGTGCAGACCGGCGTCACAGGCTGGCAGAACTGGGCAAATCCCGAAGTTACAGATATCACTGTTACCAAGGATGGCACAGAGGTTGTTATCGGTGTAAGTGTAAAGGCTTCAGCAGGCGCCTGGGGAGCATGGGATGATTTCTATCTCTACAGGACCGGAGACTTTGAAGCAATTGAGCCGGAAGATCCTGAGAATCCGGACGATCCGGGAAACCCTGAAGATCACGAAAATCCTGATGACCCTCAGAATCCTGATGAGCCGGATGATCCGGACAATCCGGGCGGCAACGATGATCCAAACGGCGGCAACGATGATCCGGCACCAACTCCTGCACCGGTTACTCCTGTAGTGATCCCGGCAGTTAAGTTCGTCGCTGCAGTCGTAAAGACTGTTACCAGGGTGATTGTTTCAGTTGCCAAGGTGATCAGCAGAATATTCAGGTGGTTCTGATCTGATATAGTATAAACTTAGGTCTACAGACATACTACGTGCATTAAGAAAGGCTGAATCCGTAAGGGTTCAGCCTTTCTGCATGTGGTTACTTATCAGCATTTAACCGAAATAGAAAATCAGTTTACGCCATCAATACCGTTATACATTTCATCAATAGAAGCTGCGCCAAGGCATACAGCCTCTGCTTCGTCGGATCCGCCCAGAAGGATGCCGAGGTAGTGACCGCTTTCATCAAAGAGGCCGGTACCGGACATGCCCGGCGTTACGGCGCAGTAGCAATAGATCATGTCCATACCAAAGTCCTCGGAATAGACTGAAGGAGAAGCAATGCTGCCGGCGTAGATATCACCCGTATTGGCGTCCACGAAATATATCGTCTGACCCGGCGACAAGACACCATCTGCCCCGGAGGAACCATGAGCCGACACAGAAGAACTCAACACTGAATCATATTCCCCATCAACTTCATCTCTCTCCACGCTAAGAAATACAACATCCTTTGCAGTATCATCTTTTAATACAGAAGCGTTGCAGATTTCCTGTCCCTCGAATGTCACCGAGATGTCTTTTGACGAGCCGTCATAGTAATCCTGCAGCACATGCATCGCAGTTACTATGGTAAAAGAGCTCGAATCGTCATCATAGATCGTTCCGCAGCCGTAGTGATCTCCGCAGCTCACTGAAACGCATAGCTTTGAAATATCCACAGGCGAGTCTTGGCTTAAGACGCCATCTGTATTCTTACTGTTATTCTGCTGAATCCAAATGCCTGCAACCACAACCCCAACAAGCAAAAGACCCAGGATCATTCCAAAAATCTTTTTCATAGTAAAACCAATTATAGCATTAAATACCGGGATAAATGGTTTAACAAAAAAATATGTTTTTTTTCGATTCTTTTGCAACAATCAGCCAAACCGATCTGTATACAGGTTAGAGAGGCAAAAAACTTGCCATAAATCGGAGGGAAAAATTATGAAAAAGAATTACAGGTCTTTATCGTTACTATTAACAGCAGGCATGATGGCCGGAGCTCTTTCAGGATGCGGAGGAGCAGCTACAAGTCCGACAATGTCAGATATGCCTGAGTATGAAACAACGCCGTCATCAGCACCGGCAGCTGCAAGTCCATCCGGCGAAGCAGAGTACCCTGAGGTCGCAGCAGAGCAAACATGCGATGGTGCTGCTTACGCCCCGGAGCCAAAAGGCATATTCGACATGTTCAGTTCATCTGACAGCAAAAACACAAATAGTTCCACATATTCATATCAGGCTGATGAGTATCCGGATATAACTGTTGTACCGGAATACAACACAGAATCCTATGACAAACCTGATGAGAATGGATTCTTTCTTACACAGGGTCAGCCTCTTTCAACCTTTGCAGCAGATGTAGACACGGCATCTTATGCAAATATCAGGCGCATGATCGAAGGCGGATACAGGGCATCTGACATTAATCCTGAGGCAGTAAGACCGGAGGAGTTCATCAACTATTTTTCATATGATCTAAATGGCCCTAAGAATGGAGAAAAGTTCGGTGTTACAACGGAAGTTGCCGCTTGCCCGTGGAATGATGAACATCAGCTCATGTTTGTAGGAGTTAAGGCAGAGGATAAGCTTGATGGCGAGATCCCCGAGAGCAATCTGGTATTCCTTATCGATGTTTCAGGTTCAATGGACTCAAGAGACAAGCTACCGCTTCTTCAGAAGGCATTCAAGGATTTTGTTGATAATCTTCCCGATAAGGGAACTGTTTCAATCGTGACTTATGCAAGCAGGGAAGCTGTCATCATTGACGGTGTCAGCATGGCTGATAAAAAGACGATCAAGAATGCCATAAACAACCTCGATGCAGGCGGAAGCACAGCTGGCCAGGCAGGTATGGAGATGGCATATGAGATAGCTAAAGAAAACTTTATCGAAGGTGGCAACAACCGTGTGATCATGGCCACAGACGGAGACCTCAATGTAGGGATCTCTGATCCCGATGAGCTTGAGAGATTTATCAAGGGTAAAAAGGACGATGGTATCTACCTCTCTGTTCTTGGCTTCGGAGCCGGAAACTACAAGGACGATGCTATGCAGTCTCTTGCAGATTGCGGTAACGGAAACTATTCATACATTGACTGCGAGTCTGAGGCACACAAGGTTCTGGTTGATGAGATGAGTTCAACTCTTGTTACAGTGGCAAAAGACGTTAAGTTCCAGGTTGAGTTCAACCCTGCAGTTGTTAATGCATACAGACTCATTGGTTATGAAAACAGGATCATGGATGCAGTTGACTTTAACAATGACAAAAAGGACGGCGGTGAAGTTGGATCGGGTCACAGCGTAGTGGCTCTCTATGAGATCATTCCCGCAGGTGCAAATTCAGCGATCGACCTTAAGTACCAGCAGACAAATAATCAGGTTGTAGATACAGGTTCCGACGATTTTGCTACCATCAAGATTCGCTACAAGGAGCCCGATGAGGATGAGTCACAGCTTCTTACTTTTGTAGCCGATAAAGAGAAGTTCACAGATAAGCCAAGTGATAACCTTGCTTTTGCAAGCCTTGTTTCTGAGTTTGCAATGCTTCTTTCAGAGAGCGATTATTCAGGAGACATTGATTTCAAAGATATTATGAAGGCTTATAAGAAGCTCGGATTTACTGATGATTATAGAGATGAGTTCTATGATCTTGTCAGAATGATGGCAAAGAGAAGCTGATATGTTATACTATCTCCCGGGGATCATAATTATCCCGGGGAGATATGTATGTTTCGATTTGTTTTTAGTTTCTTGAACTTTTTTTGCGGAGGACCACCACCGGAGAGTGTGGCGGAGGTTATGGACAGGCATGGGGACAGGATCCTGCGTGTGGCTTATTCATACCTTCATAATATGGAAGATGCTGAGGATATTTTGCAGGAAACGCTGATCAAATATATGCAGAGCAGCCCTGATTTCAACGGGCCTGAGCACGAGAAGGCCTGGCTTATCACCGTTGCATCTAATTTAAGTAAGAATAAGATCAAATACAACAAGGTCAGGGAGGCAGATGAACTCTCAGAGGAGCTTGTGGGAAAAGAGGAACAGGATCTTGCTTTTGTATGGGAAGCAGTTAAGCAGCTCCCGGTTAAGTACAGAGAGGCGGTCCATCTCTTTTACCAGGAAGGTTACTCGACGGGAGAGATAGCAAAGATCCTTGACCGCAAGGAGGCAACAGTCAGATCTGACCTTATGAGAGCGAGAGCACAGCTAAAAAATATACTGAAGGAGGCGTACGATTTTGAGTAAGTATCAGGAAGTAATGGATCATATTAAAGTCGACGACGAAATGAAAAAGCGCATCCTTCAGAATGTTGAAAAAAAGCTGGAGGAAGCGCCACAGGAAGTTGTCACACCAAAACCGAAGGTTGTACCGTTTAAGAGGTATGCTGCAATAGCAGCTACATTCACGGTCCTGTTGGTTGGAAGCTATGCAGTAATGCAGGCTACAGGAGGAATTGGCGGCGCAAACAGCTCCACATCTGTCTGCGAACCTGTGATGGAGGAGGCTGCGTCAATGGCGGAAGAGCCGAGCTATGAAGCACCGGCCATGGAAGCTGCAGATTCAGCAGAGGCACCGGCCATGGAAGTAGAGACCGGCAATGCAGCAATTGAGGCGCCGGCAGCCGAACCTTCAATGGACAAGGCAGAAAACGCAGTGAGCATGCAGCCTGTTATGAATGAAGCACAACCAAATGCAAACGCAAGCATGGAACCGATAGTTCCGATAGTGCTGACGACTATTGTCGCAATATTTATCCTTGTTGTTGTAATTATATTTGTTAGAAAAAGAAAAAGATGATATAATGTGACTCCTAATGAGCAGAATGGATGATCGCTGCCGCATAAACGAAAGGGTGCGGGAGAGGAAAGTCCGGGCTTCGCAGGGCAGGATGCCAGATAACGTCTGGTGGAGGCAACTCCCAGGATAGTGCAACAGAGAGACACCGCGTAGGAATGCTTGCATTCCCTGTGCACACGCAAGTGTGCGGCGTAAGGGTGGAAAGGCAG
>JAEEGF011193449.1_pt1 | contig 18027 bp, 16 predicted proteins | sample 9134171 | NCBI WGS metagenome assembly JAEEGF01 (sample SAMN16246542, study PRJNA631951) | gut metagenome | biome: gut microbiome; feature: rumen; material: AP-attached | host: Bos | place: Iran: Karaj | collected 2018-10
TCCGCAAAGGGCCTGTAAAGATGTACGGTGATGAGTCCGTATTTGCGTCCCTGTCCGGCGAGATAGTCGATGGTCTCCTTGATGGTCTCGGTGACCGAACCCATCGCGACTATGACCTTCTCTGCGTCAGGTGCTCCGTAATATGTGAACGGACGGTACTCACGGCCGGTCAGCTCGCTGATCTCACCCATGTAGCGGGCGACGATGTCGGGAACCGCTGCATAGTTGTTGTTCCTGGATTCGACAGCCTGGAAGTATACGTCACCGTTCTGGGCGGTACCGCGGGTGACGGGGGCGTCGGGATTGAGGGCCCTTTCACGGAAAGCCTTGAGGGACTTTTCGCTGACCATTCCCTTAAGAGCCTCCTCGTCGAGGGCCTCGATCTTCTGGATCTCGTGCGAGGTGCGGAAACCGTCGAAGAAGTGCAGGAAAGGAATGCTTGACTTGATGGCGGCAAGGTGTGAAACGGCTGCCAGGTCCTGTGCCTCCTGGACTGAACCGGAAGCGAGCAGGGCGAAACCGGTCTGGCGGCATGCCATCACATCCTGATGGTCTCCGAATATGGAGAGGGCATGGGATGCGAGTGCGCGTGCGGAGACGTGGAAGACAGCGGGGAGAAGCTCACCGGCGATCTTGTACATGTTGGGGATCATCAGGAGAAGGCCCTGTGAAGCGGTGTAGGTGGTCGTGAGGACTCCGGCCTGCAGGGAACCATGTACGGCTCCGGAGGCACCGGCCTCGCTTTCCATCTCAGTTACGCTGACGGTCTCGCCCCAGAGATTCTTTTTCCCGTGGGCAGCCCACTCGTCGATGTTCTCCGCCATGGGAGAGGAGGGAGTGATAGGGTAGATGCAGGCGTTCTCGCTGAAAAGATAAGCGACGTTGGCGACTGCAGTGTTACCATCACAAGTGATGAATTTCTTTTCTTTAGCCATATCCTTTAATTTGTGTGAATATTCTTACAGGGTGGTGATACCTTCGATAGTAATGCCTTCGGCTCCGCCGGAAATCCTCTTTACAAGTCCTTGCAGGACGGTTCCGGGTCCGATCTCCATGAAATAGCCGGCTCCGTCGGCAATCATGTTCTCGACGCTGGCGGTCCATCTGACCGGTGAGGTCAGCTGGGTCAGGAGGTTCTTCTTGATGAGCACGGGATCGGTCGTAGGAGCTGCCGTGACATTCTGGTAGATGGGGCAGGCGGGAGCGACGATCTCAGTTTCCTCGATCGCCTTGCCGAGCTCGAGCCTTGCTGGCTCCATGAGAGGGGAGTGGAAGGCACCTCCGACCTGAAGGGGGAGCGCCCTCTTGGCACCGGCCTGCTTGGCGGCCTCGCAAGCCCTCTCTATGGCATCTTTCTCTCCGGAAATCACTATCTGACCGTGGCAGTTGTAGTTCGCAGGGATTACGATTCCACCGCATTCGGAGCAGATGGATTCGACCACATCATCGGCCAGCCCGATTATGGCGGCCATGCCGCCGGGGACCTTTTCGCAGCATTTCTGCATTTCGGTGGCGCGTATGAAGACCAGACGGAGCGCATCCTCGAACTTGATGGCACCGGCTGCCGCAAGTGCAGAGAACTCCCCGAGGGAGTGACCGGCGACCATGTCGGGATTGAATCCGTCATAGCACTTCGCCAGGACTACGGAATGAAGGAATATCGCAGGCTGGGTGACCTTGGTTGCCTTCAGGTCTTCAGCCGTGCCGTTGAACATTATGTCAGTAATCTTGAAACCGAGGACTTCGTTGGCCCTCTCCAGCAGTTCCTTCCCATAGGCGTTGTTCTCATAGAGATCCTTAGCCATTCCAGGGAACTGCGACCCTTGACCGGGAAATACGTAGGCTTTTTTCATATCTGACAAAATTACAACATATTCTTCGAATATCCGAGATTAAAATTCCTAATTTGATTTCATTTTTATAATTTTGCAGTCGGTTCGGATTACGGGCTGTACATTGCCCCCATAGTTTAATGGATAGAATTTAGGATTCCGGTTCCTACGATAGGCGTTCGATTCGCCTTGGGGGTACAAGATCAATCAACCATTAAAAAGCAAGAATGAAAATGAGAAGAATCATCACCCTTATCGCGGCCGCTGTCATGATGACCGTCGCCACGAATTCATTCGCCCAGTTGTCTGTCGGTGCCGGTTACCTTCACGCCGGTGACCAGGTTACTATGAACGTTGCATCGATGGAAGTAGGAATGAACGGAGCCTATGCAGGTTTCTCATACAATCTTCCTATATCTGATCTTATCGGCATCGCTCCAGGATTGTATTATTCTCTCCTGATGTGTGATGATAGCTTTGAGGATATTCCTGGGACCGATATCAAGATCAGGGAGCATTTTGTGAATGTCCCTGTGTATTTCAACCTCGGATTCAATGTTGGAGCCAACTCTAGGCTCTTTCTCTTTGCCGGTCCTACCGTCCAGTTAGGAGTTGCCTCTAAGACTACTTATCCTGCCTTATCTACTACACATGACAATTACAAGGACAACGACTACAGCAGGACCAACGTGCTCCTCGGCGGCGGTCTCGGCCTGAACCTCGGAAGGTTCCAGATCACAGCCGGTTATGACCACGGAATGTTCAACCTCGACAAATCCGGTGACGGTACCAAGAGGATCAAGAGGTACGCCAAGGCTGGAGTCGCATATCGTTTCTAATAAACGGGACGGCAAAAAGAAAAAGCGGGATGAGCATCGGCTCACCCCGCTTTTTTTTAATGTCGTACAGCCGGCTACCTGCACCAGCGGTCCAGCCAGTCGAAATAGCTCCTGTGCCAGAACAGCGCATTCTGGGGCTGCAGGATCCAGTGGTTCTCTTCAGGGAACAGGATGAGCTTGGAGGGGACTCCCATCATCTGGGCGGTGTTGAAGGCTGCCATGCCCTGGTCATAGGGGATACGGAAGTCCATCATTCCGTGGATGCAGAGAATCGGCGTATGCCATTTGGTAACGTTGGCAGCGGGGGAGTTGGAATAATGGCGGACCGCCTTGGGAGCGTTGCTCCAGGGGGAACCGGCCTGCTGGATGCCTCCGAAGGTCTTGCCATCGCCTCGAGGACCCTGCTCTCCGGGCGTGAATGCCGCTTCGGTCAAACCTCCGTTGTCCCAGTTGGGAAACCACATCTCCTCGGTCTCGTAGTACATGTACTTCTCGTCGAAGATACCCGCGTGGGCTATGAAGCAGTCGTAGACATCGCCGTGGATGCCGGCCATGTAGTAGACGCTGAATCCTCCGTAAGAGGCTCCGCAACCTGCCAGTTTACCAACGAAAGGCTCCTTCTTGAGTTCTCGAGCCGCGCTCAGGTAGTCCTGCATGTTCAGGCCGATGTAGTCACCGCTGATCTGTTCGCACCATTCCTGGCCGAAAGCGGTCGTGCCACGGCGGTTGGGAAGGATGACAATGTAGCCCTGGGAGGCCATCAGGCGGTAGTTCCAGCGGTAGCTCCATCCCTGGCTGAGGGTTCCCTGCGGACCGCCGAGGAATATCTCGATCGCAGGATAGACCTTGGTGGAATCGAACTTGGGTGGATAGAGGACCCAGGTCAGCATTTTCTTGCCGTCCACCGTGGTGATCCAGCGTTCCTCGATGTTGCAGGGTTCCAGTTGCTGGAGTATGTGGCCGTTCTCGTCGGATATCCTGGAGAATGAGCCGTCTGCCTCGTTCACTGCCACCAGTTCAGTAGGGAATTCCATGGAAGCATAACTTGCCAGCAGGGTTCCGTCTATTACGGCGAAGGGAGAGTTGAAGTCATACCACGCGTCATCCGGAGTGATCCTGACTGGGGCCGACCCATCGGCGCGAGCATCCACTTTGTAAATTGCCTGAAGGCCCTCGGTAAGGGCGTTGAAATAGATGGATTTCGAATCCACTGACCAGACCGGGCCGGCAGCGTTGTATTTGAAGCCGGCAGTCAGTTCACGGATGTCGCTGATCTCTATCGAAGTCTGGCCGTCTGGCTCGATGGTCTCGGGTCCGATCGTTGCGACGAACAGGCGGGTCTTGTCGGCTTCATAGCCGTTGCGGGCCATACTTATCCACGCGAGGTGAGTGCCGTCGGGACTCCATACCGGGTCGGTGTCATATCCGCCGTCCATCGGGATGCGTACGGTCTCCCCGGTGACGATCTTGTAGATGTATATTTCCGTATCGGTCGAGAAAGCATATTCGCGTCCGCTGTCCACCTTCTTGCAGGAATATGCCACCATCTGGCCGTCAGGGCTCCAGCTGAGCTGTTCGATTCCGCTGAAGGGTTCGATAGGAAGCTCGTACTTGCCTGCATCTTCATCGAGTATGTTCAACGGCTGTACGTCCTTGCCCATAGGGAACGGAGCTACATAGGTCTGCGGCTTCTCAGTCGTCCAGTGGTCCCAATGACGGTACATGAGATCCTCTGTGACGTAGGCCTTTGCCTTGTCAAGTTCAGGGTCGAAATCCTTGGGGGTCTTTACGGAACCCGGTACCGTACTGGTGAACAGGATCAGGTCCTGTTTCGGGTCAAGTGAAAACTCTCCGATCCCGGCCGGGTAGTCGGTTTCCTGAACAGCATCCTTCAGACAGGCGGAGTTGCCACCTTCAGGAAGTACTACGTGCGCCTTCCACACCTGTCCGCCCTGAAGATAGTAAATGTCCTGTCCGTCTTTGCTCCAACGGGCGTTGCTGACGCTCTTACCTTCCTTTGTGAGCTGGACCTTGTCTCCGAAGGACAGGCTGCCGTCTTCCGCCTTGACAACTTCCTGAAGGAAAAGGTTCCTGCAGGAACGGTTGTCCTCGATGGACGTGTAGCTCACTCCGTAAAGGATCCATCTTCCGTCCGGAGAAAGCTGGGGATCGGAAAGCCTTCCGAAAGAAAGGAGGGTTTCAGGAGTCATGATACCATTCTCTACCTGGATGTCGGAAGGACCGATGCAGGTTCCCTTCTCGTCCGCCTTTTTCTGTGCGCAACCCATAATGATCAACGTTGCTGCCGCGAGGGCAAGATAAACTTTTTTCATATCGTTATTCATAAGATTCATAACCTTTCTCCAGAGCATCCTTTACGGATGAGCGGAGTTCTTCCGGTTCAAGTACTTCCACCCGGCCGGCAAGCCTGCAGAACTCCATGACCAGGTTCTCGTCCGGAATCAGCCGGAGCCTGAAAACGCTTCCTCCGCCTTCGGCAGGACCTTCTTCCTTCTGGCTTTTATGCATAGGCAGGTCACGGAGGTATCTTGATTCCTCTTCGGTGGCCCTGAACCTGACCGTGACGCTCTTCTGGCCCTCTTTCGGGTAATATATTCCGAAACTCTCGCTGAAGAGGTCATCCACGTCGAAGTTCCTGGGCATCCGGAAGGTCTCACCTGTCTCTTCGAGAGAGGCGATCCTGTCGAGGCCGTAGACCCTCATGCCGTTCCTTTCGCGGCAGAATGCGACAAGGTACCATCTGCGCTCGTGTTCCTTGACGGCATAGGGAAGCACGTGCAGGGTTTCCGAATAGGAATTGCTGTATTTCCCGTATACTATCTCAAGTTCCATGTCCTCTTCCATGGCCTGCATGATGGAGGTAAGGAACCTGTGTCCGGAAGGTATCTCCTCCACGCTGACCCTTCCGCTCAGACGCCCCTTGCCAAGTGACAGCAGGTTGTTGACGGTAAAGGTGTTGATGAGCCATTCCGTGCTCCTGTCATCGTCCATCACATCCTCTCCGCCCGGTATTGAATACCGGTTCGTGGCGCGGTCGCATACGATATCTATTCCGAAAACCTCCAGTATCGCCTGACGGTGATTGTTGAAGGTCCTTCGCGAATACGGTTGGTCGTAGCGTCTCTCGTACCTGCCGGTGATCTCGCTCAGGGACAGGCCGCGTCCGCCCGAGGCGTTGATGATCTGTATCAGCCAGATGTATTTCCCGATCAGTTCAGATACCATTCAAAGGATGTGCTTTTTCAAGGCACATCAAATATAGTAAACAATTGTCGAATACCGTGCACTGATTTTGAGATAAGGGATTTAGTTAGTAGATTTGTTAAGATTCGACGTTGATGACAGCGGGAATGGTCAAGCTTGATACACAGGTGCAGTTCCTTCCGGGAGTGGGACCCAAAAGGGCCTCGCTCCTGAGGACCGAACTGGAAGTGGAAAACATCGGCGATCTCCTGCACACATATCCGTTCCGTTACATCGACCGAAGTTCTATAATGCGGATCGCAGATGTCAGGGGAGGGAATGCCTATGTCCAGATCCTCGCCCAGGTGGTTTCCTCGGAGCTTACCGGCAAAGGAGCCAAACAGCGTCTTACCGTCATCGTCCGCGACCATAGCGGAGATATGGAACTCGTATTCTTCAAGGGGATCAAATATACCTATGACCGCCTGAAACCGGGTTGCGTCTTCCTGTTCTTCGGCAAGCCGAGCGTCTATAACGGCAGGATGAACATGGTACATCCCGAGATAGACAATCCTCCCACCGATGGAGCCCAGAGCTTTTCCGGTACCCTCACAGGGGTGTATGCCTCGACAGACAGGCTCCGTAACGGAGGGGTGACCGGGAAGGTGATGAACAAGCTCATGGCGGAAGCCATCGACCTGGCCATCGGGGATGTGACGGAAACCCTTCCGGACTATATCCTGAAAGAAAAGGGGCTTGTCCCTCTCAAGTATGCCATCAGGAACATCCATTTCCCGTCCGACCCGACGGCTCTCGCCAAGGCGCAGTACAGGCTGAAATGGGAGGAACTCTTCCTGCTGCAGCTTTCCCTGCTCAAGCAGAAATACATCCGTTCTAGGGATGAAAACGGTATCCCGATGCCGAAGGTGGGTCCTGCCTTCAACGCCTGCTACAACGCCCTGCCCTATGAGCTCACGGGAGCCCAGAAGAGGGTGATCAAGGAGATCCGGTCGGACCTCATGAGCGGCCATCAGATGAACCGCCTGCTGCAGGGTGATGTGGGTTCCGGAAAGACCATGGTTGCGGTGCTTTCTGCACTGATAGCTATCGGCAATGGTTACCAGGCCTGTATAATGGCTCCTACGGAAGTGCTTGCCCAGCAGCATTTTACTAACATCAGGAAGTATCTGGAACCGACCGGCGTCCGGTGTGAACTGCTCATTGGCTCCACCACGAAGGCTGAAAGGCGGCCGATACACGAAGGGCTTAAGGACGGATCGGTCGGAATCATCATCGGGACACACGCGCTAATCGAGGACGATGTGGTCTTCAAGAACCTCGGTCTCGCCATAATCGACGAGCAGCACCGCTTTGGAGTGGACCAGAGGTCGAAGCTTTGGTCAAAGAGTTCCGTGCAGGCGCCGCCACATGTCCTGGTGATGACCGCTACCCCCATACCGCGTACCCTTGCGATGACTTTCTACGGCGACCTTGACGTTTCCGTGATAGATGAGATGCCGCCCGGAAGGAAGCCGATACAGACGATGCTGATAGGGGAGGGAAAGCGTCCGGCGATGTACAACTTCATCAGGAAGGAGATCGATTCCGGACGTCAGGTATTCATCGTATATCCCCTTATATTCGAGAGTGAAAAGCTCGATTACCAAAACCTTCAGATGGGATACGAGGAAGTCGTGCGCCGATTCCCCATGCCTGATTATAAGGTCGCTATCGTTCACGGCCAGCAGACCAGCGACGTCAAGAAATTCAACATGGATGCATTCGCCGCCGGGAGGGCTGATATCCTGGTCTCGACCACGGTCATAGAAGTGGGAGTGGATGTTCCGAATGCTTCGATAATGGTCATAGAGAATGCGGAAAGGTTCGGTCTGGCACAGCTCCACCAGCTGCGCGGACGTGTCGGAAGGGGATCGGAGAAATCCTATTGCATCCTGATGCACGGCAACAAGGTCAGCAAGGAATCCCGGAAGAGGCTGGAGTTGATGTGTGCGACTGAGAATGGTTTCGACCTGGCCGAGGAGGACATGAAGATGCGCGGCCCCGGGGACCTGGAAGGTACCCAGCAGAGCGGTCTTCCGATAGCCCTGAATATAGCCTCGCTGGTCCATGACGGACCATTGCTCTCCGACGCAAGGGGATATGCCGAACACGTCCTGGTTCTCGACCCTGCCCTCGAAATGCCCGTAAACGCCCCGCTAGCGGCGGAACTTCGCAAGGATAAATACTCGATCAAGGATTACAGCAAGATTTCCTGACGGATCAGATTTCGCGGAGCCTGGGATGCCGGCTGTCCTTGGCCGAAAGGATTACCTGGCCGGCGGGTATGCGCCAGTCTATTCCCAGGTCTGGATCATCCCAAGCTATGGCACCTTCCGAGGAAGGGCAGTAGAAATTGTCGCACTTGTACTGGAATATGGCTTCTTCGGAGAGAACGCTGAATCCGTGGGCCATCCCCCTGGGCAGGAACAGCTGCCTGTGATTGCTTTCAGTCAGCTCCACCGCCACATGCTTTCCGTAGGTAGGGGACCCTTCCCTGATGTCGACAGCCACATCCAGAACGGCACCCTTTACGACCCGCACCAGCTTTGCCTGGGCATGCTCTCCTTTCTGGAAATGCAGTCCGCGCACGACTCCGAATGAGGATTTGCTCTCGTTGTCCTGTACGAAACCGATCGGCCCTATAGCTTCTTCGAATTCCCTGAGGTTGAAAGACTCGAAGAAATATCCTCTTGAATCCTCGAACACCCGGGGCTCTATGATCACCACGCCTTCTATGTCCGTCTTGATGAAGTTCATTCTTCGGTCAGTTTGATGAGATACTGTCCATACTGGTTCTTGGCCATCGGCGCAGCAATCCTGAGCAGGGCATCCGTGTCTATCCATCCGTTCCTGAATGCGATCTCTTCCAGGCAGGCGACTTTAAGGCCCTGGCGCTTCTCGATCACCTGGATATAGTTGGAAGCTTCCATCAGGGATTCATGGGTGCCGGTGTCGAGCCAGGCGAATCCGTGGCCAAGTTTCTGGACCTTGAGTTTGCCTTTTGTAAGGAATACCTGGTTGACGGTGGTGATCTCCAGTTCACCCCTTGCGGAAGGCTTGATTTGGCTTGCCACTTCCACAACTTCATTGGGATAGAAGTACAGACCGGTCACGGCATAGTTGCTCTTTGGCTCGGCAGGCTTTTCCTCGATGCTCAGGCAGTTGCCTTCGGCGTCGAACTCGGCCACGCCGTATCTCTGCGGGTCGCTGACCCGGTAACCGAAGACGGTAGCCTTCCCCTCATTCTCGGCTGTGGCTACGGCTTCCCTGAGCTGGTTATCGAAGCCTGAACCGTGGAAGATATTGTCTCCCAGTACCAGACAGGCACAGTCATCGCCGATGAAATCCTTCCCGATGATGAATGCCTGCGCAAGTCCGTCCGGAGAAGGCTGCTCGGCATATTCGAATCTCACTCCGAAGTTGCTGCCGTCCCCCAGGAGCCTCCTGAAACCCGGAAGGTCCGTCGGCGTGGAGATTATGAGGATATCACGGATCCCGGCGGTCATCAGTACTGAGACCGGGTAATATACCATCGGTTTGTCATATATCGGGAGAAGCTGTTTGCTTACCCCCTTGGTGATGGGATAGAGCCTTGTCCCGCTTCCTCCCGCGAGTACTATTCCTTTCATTTTTCCAGTCTTTTTATACAGTCGATGAGGGAGTCCCTCCAGTAGGGTATCACGATTCCGAACGTGTCTTTGACCTTGGTCTTGTCCAGCACTGAGAAACGCGGCCTGGTGGCTTTGGACGGGAATTCATCCGTATGGCATGGACGTATGTCGCAGGTGTTGCCGCTAATCTCGCAGATCGCCTTTGCGAAATCGTACCAGGATATGGCGCCCTCGTTGCTGAAATGATAGGTTCCCGTCCTGTCCAGAAGGTTCTCGTCCAGGATCTTCATGATCAGCAGGGCAAGGTCACGGGCATATGTGGGAGTCCCGACCTGGTCGAATACGACCTTGAGGGAGTCCCTTTCAGCCGAAAGCTGCCTGATGGTCTTGACGAAATTCCTGCCGTAAGGGGAATACAGCCACGCGGTCCTGAATATGATGCTCCTGCATCCGGATTCCGCGACTTCGCGTTCCCCGAGCAGCTTCGTGGAGCCGTAGACTCCGAGGGGCTCGGTGGGCCAGTCTTCCCTGCAGGGGGAAGGATTGTCCCCATGGAATACATAGTCGGTGGAAATATGGATCAGGGAAGCCCCCCTTTCAGCTGCGATCCTGGCCAGGTTACCGGCGGCGGTGCTGTTGAGGAGAAGAGCGGTGGCAGAATCGTCTTCCGCCTTGTCCACGTTTGTGTATGCGGCGCAGTTGACGATGACGTCGATATCCTCGGAAGAGCATATTATCCTGATGGCATCGATATGGGTGATGTCAAGGTATACTGTCTCGACACCCGGAACCGAGGAGACGTCGGTGAATACGAACCTGTTTTTGCTTCCGGCAGCAGCGTTGCGGAGTTCATTCCCGAGCTGGCCGTTCGCACCTGTGACTAGGACATTCATATTCCCAAAAATAGTGACAAAAATGAAGTTGCCCAAAAATTTTAGCTTATATTTGTATTCATGGACAAAGTAAAACCTACCATATTCCTGTATACGGACGGGGCATCAAGCGGTAATCCCGGTCCCGGAGGATATGGGGTTGTGCTCAAGTGCGGAGGCTTGGAGAAGGAGATGAGCGGGGGATTCGCCCGCACCACCAACAACCGGATGGAGTTGCTGGCCGTGATCGTCGGCCTGGAAGCCATCAAGTGGCAGGATGCCGTGGTCGAGGTCTACAGTGATTCATCCTACGTAGTGAAGGCCGTCAATGAAGGCTGGCTTACCGGATGGGAGAAGAAGGGGTGGAAGAAGGTGAAGAATCCGGACCTGTGGCAGCGTTTCCTTGCAGTCTACCGCCGCTACAGGGTGACTTTCCACTGGCTGAAAGGCCATGCCGGGCATCCTGAGAACGAGAGATGCGATGCGTTGGCCGTGGCTGCCGGTGCCGGTGCCGTGGCGGCAGGCAGGACCCTTCCGGAAGATGAAGGTTACGAGTCGCTCCACGCTGAAGGGGAGGGGCTCATTGATTTCGAAGATTAGATAAAAAACAAGATACAATGCCAGAAAGGAACTATAGAAAGCCGGTCGTCGGTATCACCCAGGGTGACGGCAACGGAATAGGCTATGAAGTCATCATCAAGTCGTTGGCTGACTCCAGGATAATGGAGTCCTTCACTCCCGTCATCTACGGTTCATCCAAGATATTCGGTTTCTACCGCAAGCAGATCCATGAGATTGACCAGATGGACACCTATGTGATCCAGGGCGCCAGGGATGCAAAGCCGAGGAAGATAAACATCGTCAACTGCCTGCCGGACAACACATTCGTAGAACCGGGACAGGCTACACCCGAGTCGGCGAAATCGGCCATCAGGTCACTTGAATGTGCTATCAGGGATATCCGTAACGGAGATATCGATGTCCTGGTGACCGCGCCGATAAACAAGCGCGCCATGGTCAACGAAGGCTTCGGGAACACCGGCCACACCGAGTATCTGAAAAAGGTTTTCGGGGTTGACGACGTGGCCATGTTCATGGTCTCCGACCGTCTCAGGATCGGAGTCGTAACCGGCCATATCCCGTTGAGGGAGGTCCCTTCGGCCATAACAGTCGAGGCTATCCTGAGCAAGCTTCGCATCATGTCCGAATCACTCAAGAGGGACTTCGGGGTAGTCGAACCGAAGATCGCCACCCTGGGGCTCAATCCGCATTGCGGAGACGGAGGCCTGCTGGGTGACGAGGAGGAGAGGATTATCCTCCCTGCGGTGAAAGCTGCCAACGAGGAGGGAATCCTCGCATTCGGCCCATATTCTCCCGACGGTTACTTCGGGCTTGGCCATTATTCCAAGTTCGACGCGACTCTGGCCATGTATCACGACCAGGGATTGGCTCCGTTCAAGGCTCTTGCTTTCGACGACGGAGTGAATTTCACAGCCGGCCTTCCGATCGTCAGGACATCTCCCGACCACGGAACTGCTTACGAACTGGCTGGCAGGGACCTTGCCGATCCGCATTCGATGATGTCGTCGATTTTCACCGCAATAGACATATTCAGGAAAAGGGCTGCCTACGATTCCGTACACGAAGGCAGGATGAACAGATAAGAGCGATGCCATGAAATACGAAAGGTCCATTATCATCACCGGAGGAGCCGGATTCATCGGAAGCCATGTCGTAAGGCTTTTCGTCAGGAAATATCCCACGTACCGGATTATCAATCTTGACAAGCTGACATATGCCGGCAACCTTGCCAATCTTAAGGATATAGAGAATTGTCCCAACTATGTTTTCGAAAAGGCGGATATCTGTGACTACGAGACCGTCAGGAAACTTGTTTCCGGTTATGACGTGACCGGGATAATCCATCTTGCCGCGGAGAGTCACGTGGACAGGTCCATCCTGGACCCTTTCACGTTCGCCAGGACCAATGTCCTCGGTACCCTTACGCTCTTGCAGGCGGCTAGGGAGTATTGGGAGCCCTCCGGCTGGGAAGGCAAGAGGTTCTACCATATTTCTACCGATGAAGTATACGGTGCCCTCGAACTGACTCGCCCTGAAGGGGATCCTTCTTCCGAGGAGTGCGGCGGAGGGCCCTACGGAGACGAATTCTTTACCGAGGAGACCAAATATCAGCCTCACAGCCCCTATTCGGCGGCAAAAGCTTCCAGCGACCATTTCGTCAGGGCATATCATGATACCTACGGGATGCCTGCCGTCATAACCAATTGCTCGAACAATTACGGTCCTTACCAGTTCCCCGAAAAGCTGATACCGCTGTTCATAAACAATATCCGCCAGCGCAAGCCTCTTCCGGTCTACGGAAAGGGTGAGAACGTGCGCGACTGGCTCTACGTCGAGGACCATGCCAGGGCCATAGACCTCGTATTCCACGAGGGCAAGGCAGGGGAGACCTACAATATCGGAGGATTCAATGAATGGAAGAACATCGATCTTATCAAGGTGCTTATCAAGACCGCGGACAGGCTCCTGGGGCGTCCGGAGGGGGCTGATGAGGATCTCATCACATTCGTGACCGACAGGAAGGGACACGACCTGAGATATGCCATAGATTCCACCAAACTCAAGGATGAACTCGGCTGGGAACCTTCTCTCCAGTTCGAAGAGGGCATCGAGAAGACCGTAAGGTGGTATCTGGATAACCAGGAATGGCTGGATGAAGTCACAAGCGGCGATTACCTGCGCTATTACGACAGGATGTACGGGGGACGTTGACGACTAATAATCTGTGGATGAATCAATTATTCAATGATCTTTTCGGCCGGTACACGTTGCCGCAGGAAGTAAAGGCAAAGGGAATCTATCCATACTACAGGCCTATCGAGTCCGGCCAGGATCCTGTGGTCAAGATGAAGGGCAGGGATGTCCTGATGTTCGGTTCCAATTCATATCTTGGCCTCTCGGATGATCCCAGGCTGAAAGAAGCAGCGATCGATGCTATACGGAAGTACGGTACGAGCTGTTCCGGATCGCGTTTCCTGAACGGAACCCTGGATATCCATCTGGAATTGGAGGAAAAGATCGCCAGGCTTGTCGGCAAGGAAGAAGCAGTTACATACAGCACCGGATTCCAGGTGAACCTGGGTACCGTTTCCCTTGGCTCCAGGAACGGATACATATTCCTGGATTCGTATGACCATGCAAGTATCATAGACGGTAGCCGCCTTTCGTTCAGCAAGGTACTGAAGTTTACCCATAACGACATGGCGTCGCTGGAAGACAAACTTTCCAGAGTTCCGGCCGATGCTCCCAAGCTGATCGTCGTTGACGGAATATACTCGATGAGCGGTGACATAGCTCCGTTGCCGTCCATACTTGATCTGGCGGACAGGTACAATGCCGCCGTGATGGTCGACGACGCACATTCACTCGGCGTGTTGGGTGACCACGGCAGGGGAACGGCTGACCATTTCGGAGTGACTGACAGGGTCGACCTCATAATGGGAACCTTCTCCAAGTCTTTCGGTTCGTTGGGCGGATTCATTGCAGGTAACCACGTTATGCTGAATTATATCAAGCATAACTCAAGGTCGCTTATATTCAGTGCAAGCATGCCGCCGGCAAACGTGGCGGCTGTCAGCAAGGCTATCGATATCATGCTGGAAGAGCCTGAGAGGATTGAACATCTGTGGGCTATCACGGATTATGCTCATAAGGAATTCGTCAGGCGCGGATTCGATATCGGAGTCACCCAGTCCCCCATATTCCCTCTGTTCGTACGCGATACAGACAAATGTCTGACCGCCGTAAAGGAAGCTCTGGACGATGGGGTTTTCATTACCCCCGTCATTCCCCCTGCAGTGCCTCAGGATTCTGTGATCATACGCTTCGCATTGATGGCAACCCACACTTTCGAGCAGGTCGAAGAGGGTATTACCAAGCTGGATAAAATCTTTAGAAGACTTAATATAATTTAATAGTATTCAATAGATTGGATACGATATAAAAAGAAAGACCGCGGCAGACGCCGCGGTTTTTCGCAAGAAAGACTATCTGCTGCACGGTAAGGATTTCTGGTGGTGGAGAGCGGACTCATCCGGCATTTCTGCTGCCTGACGGCCTTGAGCAATCCAAGGAATTCCGCTTCGGCGTCCACCAGCCTTTGCCTGTTTGCAGAAACTGCTGCAAATATATACATTAATTTGTTAACTCCAAAATTATTTTTGCAATTTATTGTAAAAGCAATTCATTTGATATATTATAAATGCTTGTATTTTAGTAAAATCAATGCAAAATTCAATACTTAAAGTAATAGATTAGATAAGCTAAAAATCCCGATGACAGGCCCTCTCCTCACCCTTTTCCGCATCGCCACCGGGATCTGATTATGCTCAGGACATTTGTGGTACCACGTTGTCTTCTACCGGCTCGATAGAGCTTGCGATGATGTCCATGCTGGTCCTTTCGATGCCGTCCCCGGCGATGTATTTCTGCACTCTCAGCCTTCCTGTCACATAGATCGGAAAGCCTTTCTGGATACATTCCAGGGACGGTATCCCCTTGTTCCCTTCCCAGGCTGTCACGTAGTGCCAGGTTGTGTCGATGACCGGCTCTCCATTTCGGTCTTTATAGGCGAAGTTCGTGGCAACCGAGAAATGGGCTACCCTTGTGTTACCGACATTAAGGACGTTGACGTTCCCGACATTCCCTCGGATTTCGATTCTGTTCAATTGTTCCATAGTTCAGGTGTGTTTGATTGTTTCGTGCAAAATTATATCGTAAGAAGTCGTTTAACGGGCTTTTAAAAGAAAGATGCCACAGTTTTTTACGTTTCTTTTCTTAACGCTCCGGAATCGCATTTTATTTGACCTCCTTAGCAAATTTATTTTCCTGGATCAAGGAATACTTTGCATGAGGTCCAGGACGCCTTTCAACAGAAACCCCGCATTGTCTTTGGAAAACCGGAAGCGGTTGCCCAGATTTGTGTCATGGAGAACAATGATGGAGACGGCAGGGGAAAATGCCTGGAATGCGGCGATGTCCTTCCTTTCGGGAGAAGCGACATGAAGTTCTGTTCGAGTACCTGCAAGAACAGGTGGCACTATGCGAACAAGGGCAGGAGCAAAGGTATCAGGCTCAAGATCATAGGTGCCCTTGACCGCAACTACGGGATCCTGGATTCACTCCTGGGCAGGGGAGTGTCCCAAATCGATATTCCTGACCTTGCGCAGATGGGATACAATTTCGATTGCATCACGTCCTACCACAAGGTCAGGAATCACAATGAGTACAGATGCTACGACATCAAGTACTTTATGTCCGAGAGCAGGGTTTTCAGGCTTGAGCGCTGCCGGCGTCCTGAGCCTTCTTCAATTTCTGGGGATCCTTGAAGAGGATCATGAACAGCAGGGCGACCACGAAGGAATAACCGGCAAAGATGAACCAGGCCTTCGGCCATCCTTCAGGGCTGACTGCAGAGCATTTGCAAGCATCGACTATGGCTCCTGCGGCCAGCGTGCCGATGGATGCTCCTAGTCCGTTCGTCATCAGCATGAAGAGTCCCTGGGCGCTTGATCGGATGTCCGTGCTGGTATTCTCGTTGACATAGAGGGAGCCGGAGATGTTGAAGAAGTCGAAGGCTACTCCGTAGACGATGCAGGAGAGGATGAACAGGAGTACTCCGGGCATGTCAGGTGAACCAAGACCGAAGAAACCGAACCTGAACACCCAGGCGAACATGGCGATCAGCATCACTTTCTTTATTCCGAACCTCTTCATGAAGAACGGTATGAGAAGGATACAGAGTGTCTCGGAAATCTGCGAGATGGAGATCAAAGCGTTTGAATTCTTCACGGCGAAGGAGTCGGGAGACACACCCTGGTATGATCCGAGGAACAGGTTGGCGTAGCCGTTCGTAATCTGCAGGGCGGAGCCGAGCAGCATCGAGAAGATGAAGAAGATGGCGAACTGCCTGTCCTTGAAGAGTGTGAATGCCTTGAGTCCGAAAGACTCGGCAAGGGACTGCCCTGCTTCTCCCTTCTTAACAGGAACGGGAGGCATGGTCAGGGAATAACCGCACATGACCAGGGACAGTATACCGGAAGAGAGCAGCTGCGTGTAGGAATCCTGCATGGCCACTCCTCCGAACTTGACGAAGTTCGTGCAGAGCATGCTGATGATGAATCCGACGGTTCCGAAGACCCTGATCGGAGGGAAATCCTTCACCGGGTCCTTCCCGACGCCTTCCAGGGCATTGTATGCAACGGAGTTGACAAGGGCTATAGTCGGCATGAAGAAAGCCACGCTGATGCTGTATAGCGTGAACAAGGAGGCGAATGCAATCTGGCCGCCGGAGTTCCTGCAGTAGAGTCCGGCCGCGATCATGAATATACCTGCGATCAGGTGGCACATCGAAAGCACCTTCTGCGCCTGGATCCTACGGTCGGCAAGGATTCCCATGAGGGTCGGCATGAATATGGACACGATGCCCTGCATTGCGAAGAACCATTTGATCTTGTCGATCATACCGATTCCTCCGAGATAACGGCCGAGGGAGGTGAGATAGGCTCCCCAGACAGCGAATTCCAGGAAGTTCAACAGGATGAGCCTGAAGGTGATGGATTTATTGTTCATTTCAAGTATCGTTTGTTTTGTATTATATGCTTGTCAGGTCAAACAAAAATAAGGGTTTTTAGCATAAAAATCACTATCTTTGAGAGTCAAAATCGAGATAATGGAGTTCACCAGGACAGCGGTCGATCCGGGAAGCAATGCAAGGACGGGAGTTTTCACCACGGCTCACGGTGAGGTCAGGACTCCTATCTTCATGCCCGTCGGCACTGTCGGTTCCGTCAAGGGCGTCTATCACAGGGACCTGGTGGAAGATGTCAAGGCCGAGATCATTCTCGGGAACACCTACCATCTTTATCTCCGTCCCGGGCTTGAAACCCTTCGCAGCGCAGGCGGTCTTCACAAGTTCGAATCCTGGGACAGGCCCATCTTGACCGACAGCGGCGGATTCCAGGTATTCTCTCTCACCCAGATAAGGAAGATTACAGAGGAAGGGTGCCGTTTCCAGTCCCACATAGACGGTTCCAGGCATATGTTCACCCCGGAGAACAATGTGGACACCCAGAGGATCATCGGTTCCGACATCATGATGGCCCTCGACGAGTGCTGTCCCGGGGATGCTGACGAGAGGTATGCGGCAAGGTCATTGAAACTGACCCAGGGCTGGCTGGAAAGGTTCTTCAAGCATTTCGTGGAGACCGAACCCCTTTATGGATATGAGCAGGCGATGTTCCCTATCATCCAGGGATGCGTCTATCCCGAGCTGCGGAAGAGGGCGGTCGACCACGCAGTAAGCCTTGTCGGGGACAGCCCCGCTGCCGGCGGTTTCGCCATAGGAGGACTCGCAGTAGGGGAACCTACCGAAAAGATGTACGAGATGCTCGAATTGGTCTGCCCTCTCCTTCCTCAGGACAAGCCCCGCTACCTGATGGGAGTCGGTACTCCGGCCAATATCCTGGAAGGGATTGCAAGGGGAGTGGACATGTTCGATTGCGTGATGCCCACCAGGAACGGCCGCAAC
>JAEEGF011934743.1_pt1 | contig 18022 bp, 11 predicted proteins | sample 9134171 | NCBI WGS metagenome assembly JAEEGF01 (sample SAMN16246542, study PRJNA631951) | gut metagenome | biome: gut microbiome; feature: rumen; material: AP-attached | host: Bos | place: Iran: Karaj | collected 2018-10
GCCCGTGAGCAGGTAGTCGGTCAACTTGCTCACGTCGCTGATGCTCACCTCGCCGTCACCATCAGCGTCGCCGTGCAGGCCAGGGCTCTTCGCGGTGAAGTAGCCGGGGTTGCTAGGACCGCCGTCGATGTGGGCATAATCGATATTCACATGGCTGGGATTGAAGGTCGTACCCTGGCCGCCCACCAAACTCGTGCAGTTATAGAACATAGAAGTTGATTCCGTCCTGGGATCCGGGTTCCAACCATAGCCCACATAGATGGTTCGCAGATTAGTGCAGCCTGAAAACATGAATCCCACGGTTTGCAAATTGGTCGTGGTGAAACTGCTCAAATCAAGGCTTGTCAGACCAGTACAGTCAGAGAACAAGCAACTCATGTCTCTTATATTGGACGTGTTGAGAATGCTTAAGTCAAGACTCGACAATTTTGTACAGCCCCAAAACATACCATGTATATTAATCAACTCACTGGTATTCAGGTAGTTCAGTCCTGTGATGGATACAAGGTTACCCATCTCCCAAAACCAACTGTAGGTAGTTACCGGGCGGGCATCGGCGAACGAGGAGTGAAACACAACCTTGGTTACACTTTTATACGTGCCGTCATAGTGCCAACGGGTAGCGAAGTGGTTCGAGTTCAGGTCGTAGGTCGTTCCCGAGCGGGAACTGCGCTGCTTGTCGTAGTAGAACGTCAACGTCGTGTTCCACGATGTGTAGCAGGCATAGGCCTCGTTGCCTCTGGTGAAATAGCCCGGATTGCTCGTGCCGCCGTCGATGTGGGCATAGTCGATACCCACATGGCTGCTGTTGAAGGTCGTGCCCTGGCCACCCACCAGGCTGGTGCAGTTTTTGAACATATCAGTGTAAAATGCTACAGCAGCAGTGTTCCAATTGACGCCCACATAGATGGTTCGCAGGCTGGTGCAACCCGAGAACAGGTATCTCAGGTTTATCACATTGGATATGTTGAAACTGCTCAGGTCAAGGCTTGTCAGCCCCGTACAGCCCATGAACATGCGGTTCATGTCTGTAACCTTGGCGGTGTTGAACTGGCTTAAATCAAGGCTGGTCAAATCGTCGCAGTTACGGAACATCCAACCCATATGGGTCACATCGTGGGTGTTCAGGTAGTTCAGGCCCGTAATGGATTGAAGATTGACCATGCCATAAAACCAAGCGTAGGTACTCGTCGGGACGGCTTCGGCGAACGATGGGTCAAAAACGACTTTGGTCACTGTGACATACGTGTAGTCGGAGTACCAATCGGGAAAGTTGTCTTCCGTGTTCAAGTTGTAGTTCGTACCCGGGCGAGTGCTGCTCTGGTCGTCGTAATAGAAGGTCAGCGTCAAGTTCGACAGATTGTAGTTAGCATAGGCCTTGACGGTGGCAGCCTGCATACCGAGGGCACACATCACGGCCGTCACCAGGACGGCAAAACGATAGAGTAATAATTTATTATTCATAGTTGTATCTCATTAAAAGTTAATATCTGCTGCAAATATAATAATTTTTTCTTAGCTTTTAGCTTTTAGCCTTTAGCTTTTAGGTGGCATCCGCACAATTTTGCTGTCTACGAATGAATCGAATTAATCGAATTGGCTGACGCGCTACACCCGCACACCGGGCCTCACGCTAAGGCGCTAAGACGCTAGGGGTATTGAAAACAAGAAATACAATAAATACAATGTATTGTTTATCAATACAATTTATCTAGCATCCGCATTGTAGAGACGCAAAGTGTGCGGGGACAAAGGCATCCGCACCCCAGATGGAGCGCGGATGCCATATAAAAAATATTGTATTTATTGTTTCCTAAACTCAGCGGCTCGGCATGAGGTTATCACTTGCCAGCGAACGTTATCTGTTGAGACGCTTTGTGGCTGTGCGGGAGCCGTCACGATGGGTGGTGATGACGATGTTGACGCCGTCCTGCGGGGTGTCGCTCATCACGCCTGTGGGGCTGACATACTTCACATCGACGGGCTGCTTGGCATCGGAAATCTCCTCTACAGCGGCACACGAGATGATGGCCAGGGGATAGAGGGTGTAGTTGGTATAATAGTCCTCGTCAGTGGCATGGATGCGATGCATGGGAGACTCGGCGTTCTCCTCCCAGGGCTCATCGAGGGTGAAGACGCACAGCAGGCCGTAATGGAAGCCTTGCTTGGCGGCCATCTCAGCTTCGAGAGCGGGTGCATAGTCAAAGTCGAGCTTCACCATAACCGTGTCGTGCTCGCTGCACAGGTAGGGCACGCCATCGCGATAGAAGAAATAGCCGTCGGCACGTCCCACTTCGTTGCCCAGGGCAGCCAGGTAGTCCTTGCTCAGGTCATAGTGGAACATGGTGAGCGTGGGCAGCTCGGCATCATCGGCGGCTGCAGGCACGCTGTTGAGCACCAGACGCGGATTGGTCATCTGGTCGGCCAGCACACCCTTGACTGTGCCAGGCTCGAGCACCTGTGCATCGGCAACAGCGCTGAACATCGCCTCGTCGCCCGAGCAGTCAAGTGCGATCCAGTCGGGGTACCAAGGCAAGACCTCGGCATAACCCCATTCGATATAGGTGTCGTAGTAGATTTCATCCACATTGTCGGTCACAAAGATGAGTTTGCTATCGCCAGCATCGACTGCCCCGGCGACATAGAGCGTGTCGGTAATCTTGTACTGCATGCCGTCCTCGCCCTCATAGACGACTTTCCACAGGCGGGTACCGGCATCGGCAGTGATCTTGATGGGATAGAGCTCCATCTCACCGTTAAAGATGGTGACCATGCCCTCGATAGCATAGACCTCGGTGGGATCGGCCTCGGGATAGTCGATGTCAAACTTATTGAAGCCGTGCATCGTGGCCTCGAAGGGAACGCCGTCCTCGTCCACCTCGGTAGTGGTGATCGTGAAGTTGCGGGAGTCGATCTCGCTGAGCTTGACGCGGTCGAAATAGACCTTGTAATTCTCCCAGCCCTTGGTGGGATCGGCAACCTCGGACATACCACCCGAGCAGTCAAATGCCGAGTAATAGTATTCGTCGAGAATGCTCTTGGGATTGGCAAAATGGGCAGGCTCCCCTATCTCGACCAGGCCCTTGTAGGTCTTTTTCACGCCGGTCCAGCCAGCAGGGATGACAGCGCCAAGCTGGTACTGCTTGCCCGTGTCACCGTAGATGAGTCCTGCAAAGGCGTCACCGTCGTCGTTGAGCTGCATCACCCACAGGTAGTCGTTCCACTGGTAGTTGACATACACATCGCTGGTGAACTGGAAGGGGGTGCCATCGTCCAGAGCGGCCAGATGGTTGAGCGAGTCAAGCTTGGTGATGTTGGGGTCGATGGGATCCTCGGGGTCGGGGCCTACAGGGCCGTCGGCGTTCGTGGTGACCACAACGCTGGCCACCTGGGCATTCTTGGAGCCGAAGTGGGTGAAGGTCACCGATGAGGCATTGCCCTCCCAGGTACCCACAGCACCCGCAACACTGTAGTCACCGACGTCGGCCAGCAGGTCGAAGTTAGTGGTGTTGGCGGCATTGACGGTGATGCCCGTGATGCTGCCCTCGGCCACCGAGAAGGTGACGGCGCCATCGACATAGATGCGCAGCGTGTAGCTGCCCTGGGAATTCCAGATGCGCGTGGGAGTGGCACCGTCGATCGCCGACAGCGTCACGCCGCTCACGGTCACAGGACCAGCCTCGACGAGGTTGGTTGCAGCGCTCTGTTCAGGCACGGCATAGCCCATCGCGGTAATCCCCTCGGCAGTAGAGAAGTCAAAGGTGACAACGGCTGCCTGTAATACGAAAAAGGCCCAAAAGGCCATGAGAAATAACGAGTAAATACGTTTCATTTGCACACATTAATATTTTCTGGTACAAAATTACTGCCAAGTTGCGAAATGCACACCAAAGAAAGCCGAAAAAAGTTATCTACAAGGGACACTTTTTTCGGCTCATGTGATTAATCGTCGGTCAAGAGCTACCGGGTGAACAGGATGCCGGAGAAAGACAAATAATTGGCACTTGTGCCCACCATGCTGACATTGAATTCATTAATCAGCATCAACGCCTCGCCGTTATCGATTACCAGAGGCTCGTCGCAGCCATCGGGGTTCCTGTCGTTGTCGTACCGTGCCAGCAGCTTGAGGTCAATCTCGAACAGATGCTCCTCGTCCTTGCCACCCTTGACCCTGAACTGCAGTTTGTCGCCATTAATCTTGACGATATCATTGTCGGAGACAGAGACCATGGCCATGGCGGCATAGCCTTGAGGCACGGGCACATTCTGGATCAAACCGTCGTTGATATAACTATCGTAATGGGTGTAGACAATGTCGCCATTCTCGTTAAACGTGGAGCGGCGGCCGGTGATGGCATCTTTGGCCAGCAGCGTGCTGACAGCATTGAAACCGTAGTCGGAAGATAGGTAGTCGAGCTTGGCGTCGATAGAACGGGCCACCTGCTGGTCGGCAGTCTTGAGCCACTGCTCATATTGCTCACCCGTGAGCGGGAACTGTCTGATGCCCGATGCCGTAAAGGCCTGGCGTGCCTCGCCCAAGAGCTGTCGGCGGGTGATGTTGGCGATGGACTGCGGCCCTACCGAGATGAGGAACAGGATAACAGCAAACGAGGCAGGAATCCACCAGATGCGCTTGTTGCGGGTGATGAGGAGCCCGATGCACACCGCATAGCACCATAGGTTGAACACCGCCAGATAGAGGCGGCTCACCGTGATGCCGTAGTCGCTCAGGCGGCGGCCGATGGCCACCGTCATCAGCGCCAGCAGCGGGAGCATCACCAATGGCATCCAGCGCATGATTGACTTTAAAACCGACTTGCCCGGCTCATGCTGCACGGGATAGGTGAAATAGAGCAGGACCACCATGCCCATCATGCTGGCCGATACCAGATAGCTCACCCACCCTATCGGCAGTTGCCAGGTAACCAATATCTTGGTGGCATAGATGATTAAGGTGATCATGTAGAGGCACAGCAGCGGGATGAACAGGTAAAGCACCACGCCCTTGAAGAATCCCGACAGTTCCATCACCTGGTGCAAACGCTTGTCACTGCCCTGTGGAATGAGGTTGAGCAGCAGCATCGGGGAGAGCCACATCATGCACACCGTGGCCGCATCGGGGAAGGCCTCGTCGGGCACCTCGACACCGAGCAGCCAGTTGAACGACTGCAGCAGCAGGATGATGCCCAGGTACAGAAAGCCGCTGATGCACATCGAGACCGCTATGTTGACCAGCATGCGCATCGAGAAGTTCCAGAAGGGCACATCGTCACTCTTGCGGTAGAAGCACAGCAGGAACACCGACAGCACCATGGTGACCACCGTGGCGGCTACCGCGATGTACTGCGGCAGTGAGAAATGGTCGAACTGCGCCAAATACAGCGAGATGCCCAGCCAGACAGCATGGACCAGCACCTGGGTAAGAAAGGCGGTCAAGCGATGCTTGAAATCCTCGGTGAGCAGTTGGAGCGACACGCCCAGCAGAGCCCCGGTGGCAGGATAAAAGATGAAGAAGAACTCCCACTTATCGGACACATCGGTGCCGTGAATGAGGGCTATCATGAATACTGCAAGCATGATCAGCAGCAGCACCGATACGGGAAAGCGGCGGCAGCTCTGCCCGAACTGCTTGATCCACACATTGAGAGAAAAGGTCTTGAATAGTTCCATGGCTAGTACCTTATGACTTAATAATCAATAAACGAGAAAAAATGACACATATTGCAAACAATAGCAAACAAAGCCTGCATACCCCAACCGTAACCAGTAGTCTAAAAAAACAAAATCATGCTTGTAAAAAAGTCAAAATACTTGCACACTTTAATGAATTGTTATAATTTTGCGGTCAAAATTTGAGAAAAGCAGTATGGCGGCTTGTCGCTCGTTAACATTTTAATGGTTGCGAGAGGAAAGTCCGGGCAACGCAGAGCATCACATTTCCTAACGGGAAGCTGCGGGTGACCGCAGGGTTAAAGTGACAGAAAACAACCGCCGGCCCAGCGCTGGACCGGTAAGGGTGAAAAGGCGGGGTAAGAGCCCACCGGGCACTGTGGTGACACAGCGCGCCGCACCACCTGTGAGTTGCAAGTTCATGTATACCGGCATCCAAGGGCTGCTCGTCCATTGCCGGGGGGTAGAACGCTATACCGTCGCAGCAATGCGTCGGACAGATAAATGACAGGCACCTGCCGATGAGGCAGGCACAAAACCCGGCTTATAGCCATACTGCCTTTTTTATTTAACTATCAAGTCAAAAGAAAGATTGAAAACAGGTTGTTACTTGTTACTCATTAACCAAAAATTATGGCACGAAAAGAAGAACTAGCGCGGATTTGGAACCGCACACTGGACTATCTCTTCAACCAGCGACCAGCCTTTGAGCGCGACGGCGGCAAAGGGTACAAGCCCGGATTGGATACGGCTATAGCCCTTGACAAACTCTACAATGAGCCACACCGACGTTACCGTATCATACACATTGCCGGCACCAATGGCAAGGGCTCTACCGCCCACCTGCTAGCGTCCTGTTTGCAAGAGTGTGGGTACCGTGTCGGTCTATTCACATCACCACATTTGATTGATTTCAGGGAGCGCATCCGTGTCAACGGCAAGAAAATCAGCCGCAACTATGTGATGCAGTGGGTCAGCGACCTCCAGAAGAAAAATTTAGGCGGTCTTCAGCCGTCGTTCTTTGAATTGACCTCGGCCATGGCATTTGACTACTTTGCCTGGCGCAATGTCAACATTGCCATCGTCGAGACCGGATTGGGCGGACGCCTTGACAGCACCAACATCATCACCCCCGAGATGAGCATCATCACCAACATCGGGATGGATCACCAGCAGTTTCTCGGCAACACTATTGAGGAGATTGCCCTCGAGAAAGCCGGCATCATCAAGCACGGTCAACCCGTTGTGGTTGGTCGAGCCGAAGGCACCGTCAGACAAGTGTTTGAAGACGAAGCCAAGCGCCTGTATTCCACCATCAGGTTTGCACAGGACAAGCCCGAAGTCACTGGGTCGCGCCACGTCAACGACATGCTGCAACTGACGACCAAAGACTATGGCACTATCAACTGCCAACTGACTGGAGACTACCAAGTGGAGAACGCCAACACCGTACTCACCACACTCAATATGCTCAAGCGACTCAAATACCGTATCAAGGTGGACGCTGTTCAGAGTGGATTTGAACACGTCATTGAGAATACCGGGCTGATGGGCCGCTGGATGAAAATCGGAGACAAACCTTTGACCATCTGTGACTCGGCTCATAATCCTCCAGCACTGGAGCAAGCCATGAGACAACTGCGCCGCCAGCCACATGATCAATTCCACATGGTCATCGGCTTTATGGCCGACAAGGATGTCACTACCATGCTGAAGATGCTTCCAGCCGAAGCCAAGTTCTACTTCACCCAAGCCAACACTTCAAGGGCCATGACAGCCAAGAAGCTCTTGAAACTAGCCCGCGAGGCCGGACATGACGGCACGACCTATAACCACGTGACCGACGCGCTGAAAGCGGCAAGAGAACAGGCTGGGGAGAAAGATGTAGTGTATGTCGGCGGAAGCATGTATGTGCTTGCCGAGCTGTTAGCCGCCATGGGATATGACCAACCTTCGGACTGAAAAAAGCAATCAGTTTCGCACACACATTATATAATGTATTATGGCAGCCCTTCATGATACCATGAGGGGCTGTCATGTTACTATCCATGACGTAACTCTTTATCCACCCCAATGCCAAAATGTCATCATTTGTTATAACACGGTGGCTCAATGTAAAACTAATTAAAAAGAGACTGCTTGGCTATTAATTTATTTTAAAATGAGTGGCTCAATTATTGCTATTGTCATTTTTAGTTGTACATTTGGCACAGATTTTGAAAAGTTAATTTTAACAATTGAAACAATTAAAACCAACAATAATTTAACATTAAGAGAACACATGAACAAAAATTTGAAATTAGCAGCAATGCTCGTGGCAGCCTCGATCCTGGGTTCGACGGTAACCATGATGGCAACAAGCGAGTTACAAAAGAAAGGTGTCATCACCGACACATACGTGTTGAACAAGGAGAGCAATGACGCCAACGATGGCCAAGGCTTTGTCAGGACATCTACGCGCACGGTGGACATGAGCCGCGATTTCACCGATGTGGCCGAGAGCACCATCAACACCGTCGTGAGCATCAAGAGTTACGCCACACCCCAGCAGTATCAGGGAGGCGACTTCTTTGACCCGTTCGAGTGGTTCTTTGGACCTGGCTACGGCGGCGGCAACGGCCAGCGTGGACGCCAGCAGCAACAGCCCAAGAAGAGCGAGCCTCAGCCCCGCGGCATGGGCTCGGGCGTTATCATCAGCCCTGACGGCTACATCGTTACCAACAACCACGTTATCGACGGCGCCGAGAAACTTGAGGTCACCCTCAACGACAACCGTACATTTAACGCCACCGTTGTTGGCACCGACGAGAAGACGGACATCGCTCTGATCAAGATCAATGCCAAGGATCTGCACGCTATCACCTTCGGCAACAGTGACGCTGTCAAGGTGGGCCAGTGGTGTGTCGCCGTAGGTAACCCCTTCGGTTTCAACTCAACCGTTACCGCAGGTATCATCAGCGCCAAGGCCCGCGGCCTGAGCGAGAGCAGCAACAGCGGCAACAACGGCATCAAGGCCTTCATCCAACACGATGCTGCCGTCAATCCCGGTAACTCGGGCGGCGCTCTGGTGAACACCGCCGGTGAGCTCATCGGCATCAACACGATGATCTATTCCCAGACAGGTAACTATAGCGGCTGCTCGTTTGCTGTCCCCAGCAACACCGTCAAGAAGGTCATCACCGACATCAAGCAGTACGGCACCGTACAGCGCGCCGTCCTGGGTATCCAATACACCGAATTGACTGCCGAGAAGGCTAAGGAAGAGAAGATTACCGCCACCACCGAGGGTATCTATGTCGCCAAGGTTACCGACCGTGGTGCCGCAAAGGAGGCTGGTCTGGAAGAGGGTGACGTCATTGTCAAGCTCAACGGTGCCCGCGTCAAGGACAGCGGTGAGATGCAGGAAGAGATGAACAAGCTGCGTCCCGGTGACAAGGCCGAGGTCGAGTACTACCGCGACAACAAGCTACGCCGCACCACCGTTACCTTCAAGAATGACCAGGGCAATACCAAGATGACCAAGCAGAGCGACGTCATGTCACTGGGTTGCGCCTTCACCGAGTTGAGCAAGGAAGACAAGCAGGACCTCGCCATTTCTAAGGGTCTGAAGGTGGTCGGTGTCAAGGCCGGCAAGTTCAAGAACGCCGGTATCCGTGACGGATTCATCATCACCGACATCAACAACATCCCCGTTGACTCGCGCGACGATGTGGAGAACATCTACAACCAGATCATGCGCAGCAGCGACAGCGACAAGGTGATGTTCATCACCGGCTTCTACCCCACCGGCAAGAAGGTCTACTATGCTGTTGACCTGAGCGACGAGGAAGACTGACACAGACAGTGCCACTGTGGCACATGATTGAACATGATGGCAGCGACCCGTAGTCGCTGCCATCACTGTTATCAATGCCAGAGCCAATTTATAAACTGCAAATCCCCCCAAAAAAATATGGCACGATTTTTGCAAAATTGTTTGGATTGTAAGAATAATTGTTGTACCTTTGCACGCTTAAACTCTATTTTCAATAGATGAGACAACTTAAAATTACAAAATCCATTACTAATCGCGAGAGCGCGTCCCTCGACAAATATCTTCAGGAAATCGGCCGTAAGGAACTCATTACGGTTGATGAGGAAGTCGAGTTGGCACAGCGCATCCGCCAGGGCGACCAGGCAGCTCTTGACAAACTTGTCAGCGCCAACCTGCGCTTTGTCGTTTCTGTCGCAAAGCAGTATCAGAACCAGGGATTGAGTCTTCCCGACTTGATCGACGAGGGAAATCTGGGCCTCATCAAGGCAGCGCAGAAATTCGACGAGACTCGTGGCTTCAAGTTTATCTCCTATGCTGTATGGTGGATCCGTCAATCCATCCTGCAAGCTCTTGCTGAGCAATCTCGCATCGTTAGGCTACCGCTCAACCAGGTGGGTTCGATCAACAAGATCAGCAAAGCCCAGTCACGGTTTGAGCAGGAGCATGAGCGTCGCCCCTCTGCCGAGGAACTTGCCGAGCGCCTTGACATCCCCGTTGACAAAATCAGCGACACGATGAAGGTCTCGGGACGTCACGTCTCGGTGGACGCCCCCTTTGTCGAGGGCGAGGACAACAGCCTGCTGGACGTGCTGCCCAACAACGATTCTCCCATGGCCGATTCGACCCTGAACCAGGAGTCGCTCGCCAAAGAGGTGAACCGTGCGCTGGACCAGCTCAGCCCGCGTGAGAGGGACATCCTGAAGATGTTCTTCGGTATCGGCTGCCAGGAGATGACGCTCGAGGAGATCGGAGCCAAGTTTGACCTGACGCGCGAACGCGTGCGCCAAATCAAGGAGAAGGCCATCCGCCGCCTAAAGGGCCAAAAGAGCAAGTTGCTCAAAGCCTATTTGGGATAACAAGACATTTTAAGTTCAAGCAATCAGGCTGCCTCACAAGGGCAGCTTTTTTTATTCATCCTCATGATTTCCAACCGATATTTGCCAAAAATGGGCAAAAACTTTGTAAATATGAAAATTTGGTTGTAATTTTACCACCTGTTTTTATTAGCGGCAATATTCATTATATCAATAAACAATTAAACTTAGTAACAGACATGAAAAAGATTTTAGCTTTAGTTTGCATGCTGATGCTGGGCATTGGTTTTGCACAAGCACAGGTTAATAGAGGCGAGTCAGCCGTCGGAGTTAATCTGGTTTATGGTACCGAAATCGAGAGTATGGGTCTGGGTGCCCGTTTCCAGTACGGCATCATTGATCACCTTCGTGCCGAGGTCGGTTTCAATGGCTTCTTTGCCCACAAGCACACCACATGGTGGGACGTGAACCTCAACGCACACTACTTGCTGGGGCTGTGGCATGAACAATTTTACTTCTATCCCCTTGTCGGCTTGAACTACACGATGACCAAGGTGAAAATCGATGGCATCTCCGATGAGGAGAACCATGTGGGCCTGAACGTGGGTGCCGGCCTCGAGTATGAGTTGAACGACCACTTCGGAACCAACTTAGAGTTCCGCCACACCATCGTCCGCAAGGGTCTCGACCAAGCCATCATCGGCGTAGGTCTGAACTACAAGTTCTAACAACCTCTCGGACACAATAAGTCAAAACGCAAAAATTGAGGGCTATGCCGATTGGCACAGCCCTCAACTTTTATTTCTCCGCGTTACTGCATCGGTTGGAGTTTGTCGATGGCTCCTGACATAAACGAGGATATGCCGTCGTCTTCTTCGTCCTCGTTGCCGAAGGCATCTTTCACCTTAATCGAGCACAATGAACGCAGCAACTCGAGCGCCGCATTGGCCTTAGGTTTACTGGTGTAAAAATGCCCCTTTCCGTTGAAGATATCATTCAAACCGAAGTCAAAGTAACCATTCACACTGTCGTTGCGTGTCTGGGCAAAGAAGCCTATCAAGGCATTATCAAAGAACTGACGCACGGGTGTCATCTCATAGGCATAGCCCTCTGTCTGCTCATAGTCCAGCATCTTGAGGTACAGGATACCATCGATTACACCGATGCGTATCATCTTGTTGTCATACTGGTAAATATATTCCCCCTCATACATCTCTGGAGCCTGTCCCATCGAATTGGCAAACGCGCTGATCTGCTTTACCACGCCATCAGGATCGGTCGAACGGGTAGCAAGCACCATGTTCCATTCGCCCTCGAGATGCGGATCGCGTGCCAGGCCAACGGTAAACGGTCCATCAACAGTAGAGAGAATACTGGCCAAATCAATCTGGCCTATATAGGGAATCTTGCCGAACATGCCCAGCAACTGCTGGATCTGTTTGAGCTTGACGAAACTATCGCCCTTGATACACATCGTGAAGATATAATCCATCGAGTTGGGGATGGCCTTGAGCACGTCATCACTGGGCTTGCCCAATGTGGAGTTGAGCAACTGTGCATATTCACTGTTCTCGGCAGCATGGACAACGGTATTCATCTCGACCTGCTCCTCATCAATGTCGATGTTGCAGGTGACTGCGTCAATATCACTCTCGGTGAATATCTCGATCAATGGCATCTTTTGGGACAACTCGCGATACACGTCGCTCTTGTTGAGAATCGTCTTCAGGCCCTTGCCCTGAATCCATGCGTTGATGGCGGCATCACGGTTGTGCAGCACAGCCGTCACGTCCTTGTTATCAGTGATGCTGGTCGCCGTTTTGGACAGGATGCCCTTGGCGGCACGGGCTGCACGAGAGACTTCCATTGCCTTGTTCACGGTACCGATGAGCAACACCTCGCCGTCAATGACATAAATGTTGTCTCCCACATACATGCAATCCAGCCCCTCGACCTTCTCAAAGTCACCCCCGACACGCAGTGCAAGCGTCTTGCGGGCCTTAGCGGGATCATCAAGAGCAGCAATCACCACGCGCCCGAAGGTCTTGGCCGTGAAGAAGGCATACGCCTTGCTGTCGGTGTCAATTCCCATCTGAGGCAAGTCGCTGAGCAAGATGCACAATGGCGACGTGTCATTCTCATCTACCGTCTGCCTCAAGGACTTAGGCAACACTATTTTGCCGTCATCGAGCAATCCTGCTTTCTTAAGGATATGAGGCACATCCAGACTTACCACGCCGGTGGCGTCGGCAGGAATCATCTTTTCAAGGCCGTCACTGGCGCACCCTGTCATCAAGAGCACGAGCAACGCCACTGCAGCCACATTTTTCAGCCATCTATTCAGCATGACCATTATAACCAATTTATTGATGGTAATACATGTTTCACTTGAGGCAAAAAGCCCCCTTACGAAGGCACAAAGTTACGACAAGTTTGCCACAAGTCACGCAAAAAAATAGCTTCTTTTCCTATTCTTTTCACCAATAATGATAGAATCGATGATTTTTTGTGTAAATATAGGAGTTAATTCAAAAAAAAGCACTATATTTGAACATTCAAAAATTGCAGTATTCAAGAACCATTAACCAAACAAGGAAAACAAAATGAACGACATCACTGATATTCTTAGAGAGCTGCTCGACCGCTACAGCAACACACCTGAGCTTGATGAGGAGTTTGAGCGCATGATGCGCGAGGACAAGGAGTTCGTGGAAGAATACACCGTATGGTGTGAAGAGAACGGCTTCACCGTCAAGGACGGTTACCGTGACTTCATCAACGAGATTATCGAGTCACAGGATTCCTATTGGGACAATTATCAGGAATTTGGTAACAACATTTAATACTGTCAACAGCTTCTGCCATAAAGAATGTACCAAGATAATAAAAGAGACCGCAGTTTTGCAGCCGAGTGGGACAAGCAAGACGGCATACTCATCGCGTGGCCCAACATGGGAACAGACTGGGCCGACATGATTGATGAGATCACAGCATGCTATGTAGAAATAACGCGCGCCATCCTTGAGGACGAGGACGAGCGCGTGCTGATTGTTGCCAACGATGAGACAGAGGTGCGCTCAGCGCTGGGCCTCGATGTGGACTGGAGTCGCATCATCATTGCTGTGATGCCCATCAACGACACATGGGTGCGAGATTATGGTCCCATTGCCGTCTATCATGATGGCCAGCTGTCACTTGCCAACTTCACCTTCAATGCCTGGGGCATGAAATTTGCCGCCGACTGCGACAATCAGGTCAATTCCAGGCTGGATGAGTTAAAGGTGTTCAAGATGCCGTTGCTCAATTACCGTGACCTGGTGCTCGAAGGTGGATCTATCGAGACCGACGGCAACGGCACAGTGATGACAACGACTTGCTGCCTGACAGCCCCCAACCGCAACGACACCCTATCCCGTGAACAGCTCGAGCACACCTTGCTAGAGCGTCTAGGATGCGTGAAGATGCTGTGGCTGGACCACGGGAGCCTCGTGGGCGACGACACCGACGGGCACATCGACACGCTAGCGCGCTTCGCACCCGGCGGCGTAATCATTTATACAGGTTGTGACAATCCCGAGGACGAGCATTTCCAGCCCTTGATGAAGATGGAAGAGCAACTCAAGCAGTTCACCGACGCCGACGGCAACCATTACCACCTGATCAAGCTGCCGTTGCCTAACCCCATCTATGAACACGAGTATTTCCGCTTGCCAGCCACCTATGCCAACTTCCTGATCACCAACAATCAGGTGCTGGTACCTGTCTATGGCCAGCCCAAAAATGACGTTAAGGCCTGCCAGCTAATCGGTGAGGCATTCCCTGGCCGAAAGGTAGTTGCCATCGACTGCCGGCCCCTCATTCAAGAGCATGGTTCATTGCATTGCGCCACCATGCAGTTGCCGAAAGGGGCGTTGGCAGAGAACAAAGATAGATAATCATTATTAGATATTTTATTGACACACTGACTCATGAAAATCGGTATCATTCAGCAACGTAACAGCAGCGACATCAAGGCCAACCGCCAGTCGCTGATCAACAAGATAAAACAACTCGCCAGCATGGGTGCACAACTTGTCGTCCTGCCTGAGTTGCACGACTCGCTCTACTTCTGTCAGGTAGAGAGCGTGGACAATTTTGACCTCGCTGTGCCCATTCCCGGCAAAGTGACCGAGGAATATGCTGCAGTAGCACGCGAGTGTGGCATTGTGCTCGTCACCTCATTGTTCGAAAAGCGTGCTACGGGCCTTTACCATAACACGGCGGTGGTCTTTGACACCGACGGCAGTGTGGCAGGCCAGTACCGCAAGATGCACATCCCTGATGATCCCGCCTATTACGAGAAATTCTACTTCACGCCTGGCGATATGGGATTTGTCCCCATCGAGACCTCATTAGGCAAATTGGGCGTGATGGTGTGCTGGGACCAGTGGTACCCTGAGGGGGCACGCCTGATGGCAATGCGTGGTGCCCAACTACTCATCTACCCCACCGCCATCGGTTACGAAAGCAGCGACACGCCCGATGAGCAGGAACGCCAACGTGAAGCGTGGACCACCGTACAGCGCGGCCACGCCGTAGCCAACGGCCTGCCCGTCATCACCGTGAACCGTGTAGGGCATGAACCCGACCCGTCAGGCCAAACCAATGGCATCCAGTTCTGGGGCAGCAGTTTTGTTGCAGGTCCACAGGGTGAACTCATCTACCGCGCCCCCAATGATGCCGAAGACCTGCAGGTCATCGATGTTGATATGGAACGTAGCGAACAAGTGAGACGTTGGTGGCCATTCCTGCGCGATCGCCGCATTGAATGCTACGGTGACCTCAACAAGCGCTTTCTGGATTAATGGTTACCTCGAATAGAACACACCCATTTGTCCTCTTGGTCTATCATTAGGCCAACAAGACAAATGGGTGATTTATTTATGTTTTAGAGGGATTAAGCCTGGCCTTCGTCCTTGGGACCGCCAAAGGCATCCTTCAGGAAGTCCTCCGCTTTATCCACTACTTCCTCGGCAGCTTTGCCGACCTGCTCAAGAGCATCATCAGCCTTGTCAAGGACACTCTCCTCGCCTTCCTTGGGTTCAAAGGCCTCCTTAGCTTTCTGACTCAAGTCCTGAGCGACCTCGGTAGCGGCAGCAGTGCCCTGCTCCACAAAGTCCTTGGCCTTGTTGATCATCTCACCTGCAGCGGCGGCGCCTTCACCAAACATCTCTTTAGCCTTATCCAGCAAGCTGGGCTCGCCTTCCTTAGCCTCAAACATCTGTTTTGCCTTCTCCAGGAAATCCTGGCTCATTTCGCCAGCGGCAGTAGTGCCTTTCTCGACCATCTCCTTGAGTTGGTCAAGCACACCAGCTTCGCCATCTTTGCCATCAAACATTTCCTTGGCTTTGTCAAAGATACTGGGATCACCGTCCTTGCCCTCAAACACGCCTTTGAGTTTGTCAAACACGTTGCCCTCGCCTTTGGTGGCGTCATCGAGCATACCTTTCAACTGATCAAATATGCTACCACCCTCTTTCTTCATTTCCTCGTTGGGTGCCTGCTCGGCATTCTTCATTTCCTCATCCATGATTAATATATCCCGTATTTATTGGTCATTTGCCTACTCCCTTTCAAGCGTTTCGGCGTTCTCTGCCCCCAAATTTACACATAATTGTTTAAACGACAACAATTCTGCATCAATTTTTCAGTCTTCTATAATACTCCTACTAAGATAAGTAGTCATAAAAAAGGTGACGCGGGGCATCACGCCTCACGCCACCATCACTATTATTAACCTATAATACTTAAATAATACTTACTTTACTTCTTCGTAGGTAGTATCTTCAACATTGTCACCACCCTGGTTGGGTGCTCCGCCGGTAGGACCGCCCTGGAAACCGGCACCGCCCATGCTACTGGGGTCGAAGCCTGCGCCTTGAGGTCCGCCTTGAGCGCCACCAGCCTGCTGGTACATCTTCTCGAACAGGGAGTTCAGCTCGGCTGATGCGGTGTCGATGGCAGCAAGGTCTTGGCTCTTGTGGGCATCCTTGAGCTTGTTCAGGGCACCCTCAATCTGACCCTTGATGTCGGCGGGCAGCTTGTCACCGCTGTCCTTGAGCACCTTCTCGGTTTGGAAGATGAGGGCGTCAGCGCCGTTGATCTTGTCGATGCGCTCCTTTTCGGCAGCATCGGCGGCAGCGTTAGCGGTTGCCTCGTCCTTCATGCGCTGGATCTCGGCGTCGCTCAAGCCGCTCGAAGCCTCAATACGGATGCTCTGTTCCTTGCCAGTGGCCTTATCCTTGGCGCTCACGTTCATGATACCGTTGGCATCGACCTCAAAGGTCACCTCAATCTGAGGAATGCCACGGGGAGCGGGAGCGATGCCATCGAGGTGGAAGCGACCCAGGGTCTTGCAGTCCTTAGCCATGGGACGCTCGCCCTGCAGGACGTGGATTTCAACCTCGGGCTGGTTGTCGGCAGCGGTCGAGAAGACCTGGCTGCGACGGGCAGGAATCGTGGTGTTGGCCTCGATGAGCTTGGTCATCACGCCACCCAGCGTCTCGATACCCACACTCAGGGGCACTACATCGAGCAGGAGCACGTCCTTGACATCACCGGTGAGCACACCACCCTGGATAGCAGCGCCCACAGCGACTACCTCGTCGGGGTTAACACCCTTGGACGGAGCCTTGCCGAAGAATTTCTCGACAATCTGCTGAACGGCGGGGATACGGGTCGAACCGCCCACGAGGATCACCTCGTTGATGTCGCTGGTGTTCAAGCCGGCATCGGCAAGCGCCTTGCGGCAGGGTTCGATGGTGCTCTGGATCAGGTCATCACACAGCTGCTCAAACTTAGCGCGTGACAAGGTCTTTACCAGGTGCTTGGGCATACCGTCAAGCTGCGTGATATAAGGCAGGTTGATCTCGGTGCTGGTAGAGCTGGAGCGCTCAATCTTGGCCTTCTCGGCAGCCTCCTTCAAGCGCTGCAGAGCCATGGGATCCTTGCGCAGGTCCATACCGTTCTCCTGCTGGAACTCATCGGCAAGCCAAGTGATGATACGCTGGTCAAAGTCGTCACCACCCAGGTGGGTGTCACCATTGGTGGCCTTTACCTCGAACACACCGTCACCGAGTTCAAGGATTGAAATATCAAATGTACCGCCACCCAAGTCAAACACGGCAATCTTCTTGTCGCTGTTGTCCTTGTCCAGGCCATAGGCCAGAGCGGCAGCTGTCGGCTCGTTAACGATGCGCTGCACCTTGAGTCCGGCAACCTCACCGGCCTCCTTGGTAGCCTTGCGCTGAGCGTCGTTGAAGTAGGCAGGCACAGTGATGACAGCCTCGTCAACGGTGGTTCCCAGGTAATCCTCGGCGGTTTTCTTCATCTTCTGAAGAATCATTGCCGAAATCTCTTGCGGTGTGTACTGGCGGCCTGCAATCTCCACGCGGGGCTGGTTGCTGCCGTTGTTCACCACCTTGTAGGGCATGCGCTCCACATCCTTCAAGACATGGTCATACTG